>Ga0079224_100014920_pt1 | contig 10866 bp, 9 predicted proteins | sample Stecom2015_FD_80414 | JGI IMG/M metagenome (GOLD analysis project Ga0079224, IMG submission 80414) | Agricultural soil microbial communities from Utah to study Nitrogen management - Steer compost 2015 | ecosystem: Environmental > Terrestrial > Soil > Agricultural land | place: USA: Utah...
AGTGCTGCTATGGGGAAGGCTTTCCAAAACTGTGCGGAGCCATGGATGGCGGAGCTCAAGCGTCACAGGGATGTGCCGCAAGGAGCGTGTTTTGGAAAGCCTTCCCCATAGCAGCGCTGTGCTGGATAGTCGGCCCTCCCCGACAGGACTCTTGCCTCAGCTTCGGAGGTATTTCTCCAGTTCGCTTCTGAATGCTGCCTGAACACCTAAGCGTTTCAACATCCAGTAGTGCCCCGCAATCATCCGGTCTATGAAAATACTCTCGACCGGCGGCTTGAAGTAATCCAGGTATTTGAACACCGTGCTGGTTTTTGCGGCCACGTGTTTATGGATATCGGCCTCGGCGAAGTCGTAGGGCTTATCGTTCAGGAACGGGATGATCAGGATGTCCCGCCACATGGCGTAATAGGCTTCATCGACCGCCGGTTGGCTGTCGACGCGAGCGCCCAGGTCGATCAGGTACTGGTCCAGGGCCTGGTAGTCTTCATCCAGCGCTGCGATCAAGGCTTTGCGGTAGGCTTCTACAATCTCTGGTTTGAGCTTTTTCACGCAACCGAAGTCGTACATGATAATGGTGCCATCCGGTCGGTAGGCGAAATTGCCGGCGTGAGGGTCGCCGTGAATGCACTGGAACCGGAACAGCTGATCGGCCATGATCGTGAAAATGCGGTGGCCAATCAGGTTGAGGGTTTCCTGGGAGTAGTGCTCCGGTGTGACCTTGCTGACGTGGTCGCCCTCCACCAGCCCCAGGGTCAGGACCCGGCGTGTTGAATGGCTGTCGACCACCTCGGGAATGATCACCCACGGCTGATCCTTGTGGAAATCATGGAACAGCTTGAGGTTTCGTGCCTCGTTTTCGTAATCCAGCTCTTCCTTCAACCGCACCCGAATTTCGCCGAATAGCTGATCAACCGTCTCCTTGGGCATTTTCAGCAGGCCGCCGAGCTTCAGGGCCAGTCGCAGCTGTTTGAGGTCGGAGTCGCAGGATTCATCCACGCCGGGGTATTGCACTTTCACGATCACATCCGTGCCATCGTGCAGGCGGGCGCGGTGTACCTGGCCGATGGAGGCGGAGGCGTATGGCGTTTCCTGCAGGTATTCAAACAGCTCGCCAACCGGTTTGCCCAGCTCACTTTCCACCTGTTCCAGAATCACCTCGAATGGCATCGGTGGTGCTTCTTTCTGGAGTTTTTCCAGCGCGTCGGAGAATTCTTTGGGCAGGAAGTCCTGGGTCTGGGAGGCTATCTGCCCCACTTTCATCACCGCACCCTTGAGCTCCCCCAGGGTATCGGCAATCTGCCCGGCCATCCGGGTGTAGCTTTCGCTCTGGGCGCCTTCGTCATTTTCGGTGCGGAACATGCGCCGAGCTCTCTGGCCGGCGTACTGGCCCGCCACCGAGGCGGTCATGCCCGCGAGTTTGAAGAAACGCCCTGTGCGTGATGTAACGGGTTTCCTGGCCATGGTGATGCCTGTTTTCCTGGAAGTTTGTAGCTCGCCTGAATATCCGTATTCGCGTTGCGTTCAGACCACTGTGGTCTCCACAAATAACACATCTTCCAGCTCCAGGGACAGAGTCTGGCCGGTGACAAGCGGGCCAACGCCTTTGGGCGTGCCGGTCAGCACCACATCGCCGGGTAACAGGGTGAACTGGGCGCTCATATGGGCGATCAGGGGCACAATCGGGTTCAGCATGTCGCTGGTATCCCCGGTCTGCTGACGCTGGCCGTCGATATCCAGTGTGAAGTGCAGATTGCCCTTGGCAAGTTGGTCGGCGGCAACGAAGGGTGAAAGCGGGCAGGCGCCGTCGAAGGCCTTTGCGCGCTCCCAGGGGTGTCCCTTTTCTTTCAGGCTGCTTTGCACGTCCCGCAGGGTGAGATCCAGGGCCAGGCCATAACCGAGAATGGCACTTTCCACTTCGCTGGCGGAGGCGTTGGTCAGGGGGCGGCCAATAAGCACGGCCAGTTCGGTTTCAAAGTGCACAGCGCCCTGGTCTTTTGGGTACGCCAGCGGGCGGGTGATATGAACCGCTGCGGTTGAGGGTTTGATAAACAGCAGCGGTTCATCCGGTACCGGGTTGTTGAGCTCCCGGGCGTGTTCGGCGTAGTTGCGCCCGACACAAACGATTTTGCCAAGGGGAAGATGAACCGGTGTGCCATCTTTCCAGTGATGCTGATAATCGCCCATGGTGGCGCCTCCGCTCAGTCTCCTTCGAATGAGCAGACAGTATAAACCTGCAGACCTTCTTCCTGCAGCTTGCGTGAGCCACCCAGATCCGGCAGATCAATCATGGCTGCGACCTCTACGATTTCAGCACCGATACGGCGGATCAGACGGGTTGCGGCCAGCATGGTGCCGCCAGTGGCAATCAGATCGTCCACCAGGATGACCTTGTCGCCGGGTTTGAAAGCGTCTTCGTGTAGCTCGACGGAAGCCGTGCCGTATTCCAGTTCGTAGTCTTCCACCAGGGTGTCGAAGGGCAGTTTGCCCTTCTTGCGCACGAGTACCAGAGAGGCATTCAGTTCGTAGGCCAGCGCCGAGCCAATAATGAAGCCTCGGGCATCGACGGCGGCAACCGCATCAATGTGCTGGCCATGGTAGCGATGGACAAAGGCATCGATCAGTTTACGAAATGCCGTTTTGTCCTGAAGGACCGTGGTGATGTCCCGGAAGGAAACACCGGGTTTGGGCCAGTCCGGCACGGTGCGGATGGCTTTTTTGATGCTCTCGGAAAAATAGTCCATAACTCACCTGTGTGGATGCGGCTCAGGCCACATCCAGGAACATGAATTTCAGCACGAAGACAACGGCAATGGTGGTGACGCTCCAGTTCAGATCGGACCATTTGCCGGCCAGGGCCTTGACCGCAACATAGGTAATGAAGCCCAGCGCAATACCGTGCGCGATGGAGAAGGTGAGCGGCATCATCAGGGCAGTCACAATGGCCGGTGCGATGTCTGTGATGTCGTCCCAGTCTACCAGTTTGAGGCCGCTGGCCATCAGGCAGGCTACGTACAGCAGGGCCGGCGCGGTAGCGTAGGGCGGAATCACACTGGCAATGGGGGCAAACAGCAAGCAGGCCATGAACAGGGCCGCGACCACCACGGCTGTCAGGCCGGTGCGGCCACCAGCGGCGATACCCGCGGTGGATTCCACGTAGCTGGTGGTGGTGGAGGTACCGAGCGCGGCGCCAGACATGGTGGCTACAGAATCCGACATCAGGGCGCGGCCCAGACGGGGCAGCTTGCCGTCCTTGTCCAGCAGGCCGCCTTTCTGAGCTGCGCCTACCAGGGTGCCGGAGGTGTCAAACAGGTCAACAAACAGGAAGGCAAAGACCACACTGATCATGCCCACGTTCAGTGCGCCGGCCAGGTCCAGTTGCATAAAGGTGGGGGCAATGCTTGGCGGGGCCGAAATAATACCGTTGTATTCCACCATGCCCAGCATCATGGCCACGACCGTGACGGCAATAATCCCGATCATCACAGAACCGGTAATCTGACGGAATGACAGGGCGCAGATCAGCACAAAACCCGCGAAGAACATCAGCGCTTCAGGTACTTTTACATCACCCAGGCTGATCAGGGTGGCCGGATGATCGACCACGATACCGGCATTTTTCAGCGCGATCAGCGCCAGGAAGAAGCCGATGCCGGCCGAGATGCCAAACCGGAGGGACATCGGGATGGAATTGATGATCCACTCCCGCACCTTGAAAATACTGAGCAGGAAGAACAGGAAGCCAGAGATAAACACCGCCCCCAGCGCGACCTGCCAGCTGTATCCCATACTGCCAACCACGGTGAACGAGAAGAACGCATTCAGGCCCATGCCCGGAGCGAGCGCGATGGGGTAATTTGCCCACAGGCCCATGATCAGGGTGCCGATGACGGCGGCAAGGCAGGTGGCCACAAACACCGCACCGAAATCCATGCCGGTCGACGACAGGATGCTGGGGTTAACCACGATAATGTAAGCCATGGTCAGGAAGGTGGTAATGCCAGCTACCACTTCTTTACGGACAGTAGTGCCGTGGGCCTGGAGTTGGAACAGTCGTTCAAGCATGACTCGGGTCTGCCTCTAGGATGCCTGGATTAGGGAGTTTGAAAGTCTGTTTGCGTGCGGAAAACGTGAGTTGGGTGAAAAAACGGCAATGTTACCGGCTCAGGCGCTTCGCGCCAAGGGATGATTCAGAGTTCAGTTCAGCATCTGGTCCCGCTGCAGGCGAATATCAAAGCGCACCGCGAGCATGCGAACAATCACGATGAACAGCAGGCCAATGGTCAGAGCCATGGATTCGCTCTCCAGCCACCACTGGCACACAAAGTACAGCCAGCAACCGGCGAAGGCGATGGAGGCGTAGATCTGATCCTTGCGGAAAATAAAGGGAACTTCGTTACACAGGGTGTCCCGCAGGGCACCACCGAAGCAGCCGGTCATGACGCCCAGCATGGAAGCGATAAACCAGGAATGGCCCAGATCGAGAGCCAGTTGGGCACCGAGGATGGAAAAAATGCCAAGGCCGATGGCGTCCGGGAACACGATTCTCGATTCTTTCAGGGAATGGGCCCGGCTCCAGTAGCTGAACACGATCGCCATGGCCAGGATCAGGATTGGCTGCTCCTGATGCTTGATCCAGTACAGCGGGTGATTATCCATGATCAGATCCCGCAAGGTGCCACCACCCAGCGCGGTAATAAAACCGATGGCAAAAATACCCACCGGGTCCATGTTTTTCGAACGGGCGACGATCATGCCGGAAATGGCAAACGCCACAACGCCAATCATTTCAAGAGTATAGATAATGTCGAACATGGGCGGCTCTGATCTGACGAAATTCGGGCTGGGGCGTGCGTCAAAGGCTGGAAGAATAGCGGAATTCGCCCCGGGATTCACCATTCAGGCATCGGTGGTCGGGTCGGGCAGTGTGATCTGTTTCACGACAGTTACGCGTATCTCTGTTTCGTTTCCCGTTTGATTGATCCGGAGTACTGCAATATGGCCCTGATGCGACTGGCTTACGCCAGCGAAGCAACGTTTGAAGCGCAACCCCTGGAAAAGGGTGTCGAGCCCCATGTGGCCAGAATTCTCATGGTTTCCCGAAGAAACAACGGCCGGGCGGGGTTGGTCGGAGGTTTGTACTATGGCGATAACCGGTTTTTCCAGTACCTTGAAGGCGAGGAAGAATATGTCCGGGAAACTTTCGAGCGTATCCGCCAGGACTCTCGCCACCGCAATATCCGCACGCTGATTGAAGAGCCGCTGGATGTTCCCACCTTCTCCAACTGGTCGATGAAATACGTACCCTTGTCATCCGATGTGCAGGCATTCCTGGAGAAGCACCAGTTGCCGGACTTCAACCCGGCGGCCTTCTCCAGCCACCAGTGCGAGGAAATGATCGACCTGATCCGGCGCTCCAGCGACGATCAGAAACTGGTCAATCACGATGAAGACGGCCCAGCCCGGGTTCAACCGTCACAAACCCTGTCTCCCGGCGTCAAGTATGGGCTTTTAGCTGCTGGCGTGATGATTATCGTCGCCATGGTGGCGGGCGCTGTGCTGTTCTGAACCCGTCGGCTTATCAGCCGGGCTTATTGCCATGAATAAGCAGCCTTGATTTGCTTCGCGGGCCCTGTGGGTTTAGCTTGATCCGGGTCAATTACAACATCAAAACAGACCCGCCCTGACGCTATCAGGGTAAGAACAGACAGCCCAGGAGCAATCATGAAAGCCATTCTGTGCAAAGAATATGGCCCGGCAGAGAATCTGGTCATCGAAGATATTGCCAGCCCGGACGTAAAAGGCAGCGGCGTAAAAATCCGGGTCAAGGCCGCTGGCCTGAACTTCCCGGACACCCTGATCATCCAGGGCAAATACCAGTTCCAGCCCCCCATGCCGTTTTCTCCCGGCGGTGAACTCTCCGGTGAGGTGCTCGAGGTGGGCGAAAAAGTCACCCGTTTCAAACCCGGAGACCGGGTAGCCGCTCTGACCGGCTGGGGTGCCTTTTCCGAAGAAGTGGTTGCTCCCGAATCCAACCTGTTGCCAATCCCGGACTCTATGTCCGATGAGAAAGCCGCGGCTTTCATGATGGTTTACGGAACCTCCTATTACGCGCTGAAACAGCGTGGCAACCTGCAATCTGGCGAAACCTTGCTGGTACTCGGCGCCAGCGGCGGCGTCGGCCTGGCGGCCGTGGAGCTGGGCAAGGCCATGGGCGCCAAAGTGATTGCGGCGGCCAGCTCCGCTGAAAAACTCGCGGTGGCCAAGGAAGCTGGTGCGGATGAACTGGTGAACTACACCGAGGAATCGCTGAAAGATGCGGTGAAGAAACTGACCAAGGGCAAAGGTGTGGATGTCATATACGACCCGGTCGGCGGAGATTTCACCGAACAGGCCCTGCGCACCATGGGCTGGAACGGCCGCCACCTGGTGATCGGCTTTGCCGCAGGGGATATCCCCAAGATTCCCGCGAACCTGACGCTGCTCAAGGGTTGTTCCGTGGTAGGCGTGTTCTGGGGTAGCTTCACCCAGCGCGAGCCGCAGACCAGTGCCCAGAACATGATGGAGCTGTTGCAGATGTATGCTGACGGCAAGATCGATCCCAAGGTCAGCGAGGTTTTCCCGTTCGAGGAATATGCGGCGGCGCTTGGGGCACTCACGGGGCGTCGGGCCACTGGCAAGATCGTTTTGCGAGTTGGCTAATGGTTCTTCGAACCGGAGGGGTAGTCTCACTCCTGGCCTTCGAGCGCGGGTGGTGGTGAGATCGGGGTGCCCCTCCCAAAAACCGCTACGAGCACATCCATGTGCGCTTCTCTCCGGCCATCCATGGCCTCCGACATTTTTGGGAGGGGCACCCCGATCTCACCTGCATAGCTTGGTGGGATAGTCTGAAAAGAACTTCCCGTTAAGGGACTGGAGGACTATTGCTGAGCTTCCGAAAGCCGTGTCGGGGATTGCTTCCAAAAAACTTTGAGGGCCAGGGATGGCCCGAAATAAGCGCACATGGATGTGCTTGTAGCGGTTTTTTGGAAGCAATCCCCGGCGCGGCAAACTCCCAGGCTTGCAGGCTAGGGACGGGCAACGAAAACAAGTAATGTGCTCAGAACCGAACATCTCCCGAATCAATATCGGACACCAACTCCGGAGTCAGCAACGTATAACCGGACGAACCGGGCAGCCAGGCGTACACATCGTCTTCCGGCCGCTCCAGCGAATAGCCGAGCTTCTGGATATCCACCTTCCGGTACTTGAACGTCCCCGTCTTCTCGATGGCATTGGTCACCCGCACAAACACCGGCACCGCATAGGCCGGCAGATTCTCCTGAAGATAACCAAACAGCTTGTTGATATCGAAGGCCGAACCATTGGACTGCGGCACCAGCGTTACCATGCCCGCCTTGCCGTTGGTTTTGGGAATCTCGACACCGTACACAATGGCTTCCTCCACCATGCCGGAGCCATCGATGATGTTCTCCACCTCCGTCGTCGACACGTTCTCACCCTTCCAGCGGAAGGTGTCGCCCATGCGATCGACAAATTGCAGGTGACGGCAGCCGATTTCTTTTAATACATCACCGGTATTGAACCAGGCATCGCCTTTCTTGAAGCCATCGCGCAGGATGGATTTCTCGGTGGCTTCCTTCTGGGTGTAGCCCTCGAATGCCCACTTCTTGTTGATCTCCCCGATCAACAGGCCGGGCTGGCCTTTTTCCACTTCCTCCAGACGGCCCTTGTCGTTGCGGATCGGGTCCCGGGTGCCCTCGTGGTATTTGACCAGCTTGTAGGGCGCGGTGGAGAAGCCCACGGTGTTGTCCATGTTGAAAAAGTTGCTGAAGCCGATGTTGCCTTCCGATGAGGCATACAGCTCAGCCACCTTGTCGATGCCAAAGCGTTCCTTGAATTCTTTCCAGATGGAGGGGCGCAGGCCGTTGCCGATCATTTTGGTCAGGCCGTGGTTGCGGTCCTGGCTGCCGGGAGGTTGATTCAGCAGGTAGCGGCACAGTTCGCCCACGTAGCCGAAGGTGGTGGCGTTGTAGCGGCGGACGTCGTCCCAGAAGGCGCTGGCGGAGAATTTTCGGCGCAGGGCGATGGCAGAGCCACCGGCGAGGACCGAACCCCAGCACACCAGCAGGGCGGTGCCATGATACAGCGGCAGCGTACAGTACAGAACGTCTTCCGGTTCCATGGCCAGGGAAAGCATGCCAAAGCCGCCGTAGGCCTTGATAAATTTGCGATGTGAACCGGGCGCCGCCTTGGGCAGGCCGGTGGTGCCCGAGGTGTAGAGGAACACGGCGGTATCACCCATGGTCACCGGGTTGCTCAGGATCGGGCGGGTCGAGGGCCGACGGCTGACTTCCAGGGCCAGATTGACGTAACCCTCCGGCGCATCGCCAAAGGTGTTCAGGGTGTTGGCGTCGTGCAGGTAGAGCAGCGGATGCGTGTGCCGGAGCTGAACCTCACCACGAACCGACTCGGCATGGTCGATCAGTTCGCTACCAACCACCAGCAGTCGTGGCTCGATCAGGTTGATACTGTGTGCCAGCACTTTGCCTTTCTGGGAGGTGTTCAGCATGGCGCAGGCCACGCCGACTTTGGCGGCACCAACCACGGTCGCCAGTAGTTCCGGTCGGTTTTCCAGCAGTACCGCAATGGCATCGCCCTTTACCAGCCCCTGATCTTTCAGGTAGTGGGCAATTCGATTGCTCCAGGCATCCAGTTCTGCCCAAGTAATGCTGCGATCATCGAAGAGAATGGCAGGGCGAGTGGGGTGCTTGTCAGCGTTGCGCTCTACCAGCTTGCCAAGGGTCAGCTCTTTTTTGTCGTCCTTGACCCGGTAGTAGTAAAGCCCTTTTGCCACGAAGGGAAATTTTTTCAGAACCCTGGGCAGGCTGCGCATGATGTCGCGTGCGGTTACGATGTCTTGGCTCATGGTGCGTCCGTTTCAGTCGTCATTGTCTTTATAGGTTTTGAACCGCGGACCAACCCCTGGCTCCGCGGCTAATCCAGGAACAGGTCCGGCAGCAGCGGCTTGTCACCTGCGGCATACCGGTAGTGTTCGAAGTTCTCTACGCCATCCTGACGAAGTACATCCTCGTCAATCAGCGCTTGCCCGGTCAGCTCGTCCGCACTGCGGGACAGTATGCTGACCGCGGCATCGGCCATGATCTCCGGCTTTCGTCCCTGCGCCATCAATTGAGGCCCGCCCACTTCGTGTTCTATGGCGGCAGTGGCAATCAGAGTCTTTGGCCACAGGCAGTTCACGGCAATGTTATATCGGCGAAACTCCTCGGCCATGCCCATGCTGAGCATGGTCATTCCGTATTTTGTGGTGGTGTAGGGCCCGTACTGGGCAAACCACCGGGTATTCAGGTTCAGCGGTGGCGACAGGCTGAGAATGTGGCCGCCGGATTCCTTCAGCCAGGGCAGGGCCGCCTGACTACAGGTGAATACCGCCCGGGCGTTAACCTGATGCATCAGGTCGTATCGGCTCACTTTCAGGTTTTCGACACCGGTCAGGCGTATCGCCCCGGCGTTGTTCACCAGTGCATCGATACCGCCAAAATAACCGGCGGCTTCGTCCATTCGCTGGCGTACCTGTCGCTCATCCCGCACGTCCAGCACCAGCGGCAGTGCCTGGCTTCCAGCGTTGCGAATTTCCTCAGCGACCGTGTGGATGGTGCCGGGTAATTTTGGATGCGGGGTTTCGGTTTTCGCTGCAATGACAACGTTGGCGCCTTCCCGGGCACAGGCCAGGGCGATAGCGCGGCCGATTCCCCGGCTACCGCCGGTTATAAACACTGTGCGCTGCTGTAGCCGGCTCATGATTCTGCCTCCTCGGTGGACTGCACGTCTGCCAGAAGTTGGCCACGCTTGACCTGGTCCCCTTTGCGGGCGAGCAATTGGCTAACGGTGCCATTGCGATCCGCCTTCACCGGATGCTCCATTTTCATGGCTTCCAGAATCACCAGGGTCTGGCCCTGTTCCACCTGATCGCCCTCTGCCACCAGTACATCAATAATGGCACCGTCCATCGTGGCCTGGACCTTGCCGCTGCCGGCGCCCATGGCACCTTGCGCGGGCTGGTGCGTGATGTCCCGAACGCACCAGGAACGGCCGAACGCCTGCAAATATAGGGAATCTCCGCTCCGGTAGTATTGGCACCGCTGACGACCCCCCTTGTCGATAATGCATAGCAGGCCGGGTTCCTGGCGTTGCAGTTGCAATTCATAGTGTTCTTCGCCGTGGGCCACCAGCAGTTTGTGGCCACTGTGCCGGACCAGCAGTTCCAGGGTTTCGTCCTGGGCCTCAAGTTTCATCGGCATGACGGTGGCGGGGGCGTTACTCCAGCCTTCCTGGGCGGATTGGCCGAGGCTCAATGCGCAGGCGCTCAGGGCCAGCTCGCGGATGGTGAGCGGCTGGGGCGCCAGTGACGGATCATCCTTGAAGGCCTGTTGCAGGAAGGCCGTGGTGGCTTCACCGGCACCAAAGGTGTCATCGGCGATGATGCGGCTGAGGAAATGTCGGTTGGTGGTTACGCCGAACACGGTGGTGTCTTCAAGCGCCCGGATCAGCCGGCGGCGAGCTTCGTCGCGGTTCTGGCCCCAGGCGATGACTTTCGCCAGCATGGGGTCGTAGTGGGGGCTGACCAGGTCACCGGAGCGCACGCCGGTCTCGAATCGCAGGCCTTCTCCCTCGGCCGGAGTGAATTCGTGCAGGGTGCCGGTTTGCGGGGTAAAGCCGTTGGCAGGGTCTTCGGCGTACAGGCGCACTTCGATGGCGTGGCCATTGAGTTCGATCTCATCCTGGGCCAGCGGCAGTGGCCGGCCTTCGGCCACCATCAGCTGCCAGGCCACCAGATCCTGCCCGGTA
>Ga0079224_100014921_pt1 | contig 10866 bp, 4 predicted proteins | sample Stecom2015_FD_80414 | JGI IMG/M metagenome (GOLD analysis project Ga0079224, IMG submission 80414) | Agricultural soil microbial communities from Utah to study Nitrogen management - Steer compost 2015 | ecosystem: Environmental > Terrestrial > Soil > Agricultural land | place: USA: Utah...
ATGCCAAAACGGTTCTTTTTGCGGTATTGGAACCGGAGTTTGAGGTATGCGGCCTTTTCATTGGTCTTGTTGATGTAGAGGGTGGCAGGCCGGTCAATATTGTTGGTCACCAGGTCCAGATCTCCATCCCCGTCCAAATCCCCCAGTGCCATGGCCCCGGATATCAGGCTGTCCCTTTGGATCCAGTCCCCCGATCGGTTGTGGAAGGTCAGGTCCTCCCCACCCTTGAAGATGTAATTGTGCACCTTTCCGGAGGGCATGAGCTCCAGGGCCTCTTGATCGACCAATTTGGTGTTGTCCAGTTTTTTTTGGATTTCCTCATTGGAGGCAAATTTAATGAAGTCCAGATCGTTGGGCCTTTTGGGGATTCCATTGGAGATGAACACATCCTGCAGGCCATCCTGGTCGTAGTCCCCAAAAAGGGCGCTCCAGCTCCAATCGGTGGCGGCAATACCGCTGAGCAGGGCGGTTTCCATGAAATTCCCGTCCTCTTGGTTCACAAAGAGCATGTTCCGGGTAAATTGGTAGTGGTATCCAAAATGTTCCACCCGCATTTTCTGGGTCTGCACATTGTCGTCCCCTTCGGAGGATTTGAGGGCGACCTCATCCTCGGGGAGCATGTCCAGGGAAAGCAGGTCGGGCCTTCCGTCCCCATTGATGTCGGCCACATCGTTGCCCATGGAGAAGCGGCTGGTGTGGCCAAAATACGTTTTCAGGCTCTCGGTGAAGGTGCCGTCCCCATTGTTGAGGTAGTAGTAATCGTCCTCGTGGAAGTCGTTGCCCACATAAATATCCGGGTATCCATCCAGGTTGAAGTCCGCTACGGCCAATCCCAGGCCATAACCGTTTATGCCCCCGTAAATCCCGGCCTCTTCACTGACATCCACAAAGCTGCCGTTGTCGTTTCTCAGCAATTTGTCCCCGGTCTCATAGCGCCTTTCAAAGCGGAGGTCGAACTTGCCAAAGGAGTTTTGGGTGTGTACCGCATGGTTGAGCAGGTACATATCCAGGTCCCCGTCCAGGTCGTAGTCAAAAAAGACGGCATTGGAGCTGTAGGAATCAAAATCCAATCCATATTCCCGGGCGCTTTCGGTAAAGGTGCCGTCCCCATTGTTGATATACAGTTCGTTGTGGCCCTTGAAGCCATTGATGCCCACCACGGCACAGACATAGATGTCCAAAAGGCCGTCCCCATTGACATCGGCCATGGTAGATCCGGTGTTCCAACTGCTGTTCCCCCCAATGCCGGCCTGCTCGGAAATGTCCTCGAATTTGAGATTGCCCAAGTTCCGGTACAGCCGATTGGGGACTTGGTTGCCGGAAAAGAATATATCGGGCAGGCCGTCATTGTCGATATCCCCGATGGCCACCCCGCCCCCATTGTAAAAATAGAGGTAGTCCAAAATGCTGAGGCCTTCCCTGGGGGTGAGGGCATTGGTAAACTCAATTCCGCTATCCCGGGGATCGGGATTGGAGAACAGGCTTCCTTCCCTTTTACAGGAGGCCGTAAAAAGGAGCAGGGCAAATAGTATGGAAAACCTACCGATCAAGGCCAAAGATTTTAGGGGTTTCATTGTTGATGGCGGTGACCATGAAGGTTTTTCCGTTTTTGTCCTTGAACACTTTGAGGTACTTGACCTCCTCCCGGACCGTAAAGCCACTGCTGCTGTTGTCCTGCCACTCAAAGTTCATCGCACCGTCGCCCAATAACAGGTTGCCGCGGCTTCCGTCCAATCTGGAGAATTGGGGTTTGAAGCCGAAATTGTTCCCGGCCATGATCAGATCCAAATTTCCGTCATTGTCCACATCCAGGCAGGCGATGTCACAGACGCAGGAGAACTGCACCCGGTCCGGGAGTTCCTTGATGGTAAAGCGCCCCCCTCCTTCATTGATGGCCACGACCGAGGCGGAAACCTCTGCCTTTTTTACGATGGATTGGTCCATGGTTTCCTTTGGGAATAGCTCCCCAATGGTACGGCCCGCATAATCGTTGGCCTTGAGGTTCTGTTTTTTCAGGCCGGGCAATTGGGAGGTGAGCTCCATTTTTTGGTGGATGGGAAAATCCTTTCCATCCTTTTGAATCGTGGAAATCTGTTCAATGGTGCCGTTGTTGTCATAATCGTTGACCCACAATTTCATGGGGGCTTCCTTGCTCGGCCTATAGTGCAGGTTGAGCCCCTGGTTGCCCAGGATCAGGTCCATGTCCCCGTCCCCGTCCAGGTCTGCGGCCTCCAGGGAAATCCACCATCCGTGCAGGCTGTCCAGGGAGCTTTCCATTTTGCTGAGCCTCCTGCCGCTGTTCAGGTAGATCTTTGGGGTGTCCCAGTCGGAGGTCAGGATCAGGTCCGCAATGGAGTCCCCGTCGATATCGGCCCATTTGGAGTCCGTGACCATCCCCGCATCCTTCAGGTCATAGGCCAATCTTTGGGTGACATCCACAAAACGACCGTCCCCTTGGTTCTCAAGGAGCAGGTGGTCCGGATCGACCCCATAGATGCCCACAACGCTCCGGGAACCGATAAAGAGGTCCACATCCCCATCGGAGTCAAAGTCATGTGGACTTATGGTCGATATGTTCTTAAAGGTGGAAGGCAGTTCATGGGGGGACTTCTCAAAGTTCCCACGTCCATCATTGAGGTAGAGCCTTGCCCTATAGTTGCGCTGATGGTTGAGGTTGTTGCCTCCGGTGCCCACCACAAGATCCAGGTCCCCGTCCCCATCGGCATCGAAGAAGGCGGCAACCACATCCTCATGGGCCTTATCGGTTTCAAAGGCCTCGGACCGTTTTGGGACCAGTTTTCCGTCCCCTTGGTGGAGGTAGAGGGTGGCGGACTGCCCTTGGGCACCGCCGACAAAGACATCCTCATGGCCGTCCCCGTTGACATCCGCAACGGCCAGGGCCGGGCCTTCCCGGGAGAGCTTTTGGTAAATCAGCCCTTCATAGTCCAAATCATTGTGTTCGTCCTCCTTGTGGGAAACAAGGACACTGTTGTCCAATTCCCGCATCAAGGTCTTTTGGCCCCCTGTCTTGGGCGGGGTATAGACCGTTGTGGCGTCCCCATGGTCCAAGTGCAGGGTTTGGTTGGCCTTCACCCCTTTAAAGAATTGGCTGCGGCCGTCCGGCCATACAATTCTCAGGGAATCCAGGCTCTCGGATTTGCCCAGGCCCAAGGTCATGGGGTAGTCCACCGAGGATTGGAAGCCCCGGGAGGGGATCAATTCCTGGTTGACGATGTTCCCGTCGAAATAGACCTTGGCCAGGGTTCCGATGCCGAAGGGGTTCTTTTCCGGTCCCTTGAACTTGAGGGTCAGGTAATTGTGGTCCAACTGCTCATTGGTGTTGTTTCTATAGACAAAGGCCGGGGAATTGACATTGTTGACCACCAGGTCCAGGTCCCCGTCATTGTCCAGGTCGGCATAGGCGACCCCATTGGAAAGGGAGGGGGTTTCAAAGCCCCAGGGCACATTGGCGTTTTCAAAAGTGATGTCCCCATTGTTCCTAAAGGCATAATTGGGCTGGGGATTGACGGGCATCCTGGCAATGATCGAGTCTATGGATTCCTTACGGCCGGTCAGGGCCATTTTCTGCACGATCTCATTGGCAAAGAAATCGACAAAATCCAGGTCGGTGAGGTCGTGGTTGATCCCGTTGGTGACAAAGATATCCTTGAGACCGTCGTTGTCCATATCAAAGATCAGTCCCGCCCAACTCCAATCGGTGGCCGCCGTACCACTGTAATAGGCCACCTCTGAAAAACTGCCGTCCCCATTGCTCAATTGAAGGGTGTTCTGGATGTATTGCTGGTAAAAGTCCTTGCTCTGTTTGAGATCGAAGACATTGTATCCCTCAAACTGCATTATGGTCTTGACCCGTTGCTCCTCTTCGGGCAACATTTCAGTGACATAGATGTCGTTGTGCCCGTCATTGTTGATGTCCGCAATGTCCACTCCCATGGCCGAGAGGCTCAGTCGAGAGGTCCAATCCTTGATCTCTTCCTTGAAGGTGCCGTCCCCTTGGTTGATATAGAGGTAATCCCTTTCGTAAAAGTCATTGGAAATGTAGAGGTCCGGCCAGAGGTCCCCGTTGAAATCCGTGACCATCACCCCCAGGCCAAAACCGATGAGGCTTCCGTAGATTCCCGCTTCCTCGCTCACATCCACAAATTTACCGTTGTCGTTTCGCAGCAACATATCCCCGACCCCCCTGAAAATATGGGGCACCTTGTCCCAGTCCTGGGCCCGGATATCCCGCTGTTCGGCATAGCCCAAACTGCTTACGGGCACATTGCTGTTGTTCAGGATGTACACATCCAGGTCCCCATCCCGATCGTAATCAAAAAAGGAGGCATGGGTGGTGAAGCCGGTATCGGCAAGGCCGTATTCGTGGGCCATTTCGGTGAAGGTAAGGTCGCCGTTGTTGATATAGAGGTCGTTGTCGTGGTTGTTGCCCTCCATATTTCCCGCATTGCAGACGTAGAGGTCCAAATACCCGTCATTGTTGACATCCACCATCAATACCCCGGTGGACCAGGGTTTGTTCCCCATGACCCCCGCAGCCTCTGAAATGTCCTCAAACTCAAAATTGCCCTTGTTCAGGTAGAGTCGGTTGGGGACCATGTTCCCGGAGAAGTAGATGTCGGGAAGCCCATCGTTGTTGATGTCCCCGATGGCCACCCCACCCCCGTTATAGAAATTCCTGTATTTGAAAATGTTGAAATCCTTCTGGTTCTCGACCGCGTTCACAAAATCGATCCCGGTATGCCCTGCATCCAAAAGGGTGAAGAGGGTCTGTTCGGGCTTGGCGGGGGCAATGTCCGTCTTTTGGTCCTTGCAGGCCCCCAATAGGAACAGGAGGATCAGCGGTACTAGGGTTTGGTTTGGTTTCATTTGGATTTGTTTTTGGCCAAAAATATAGGTGCCCCGTTGTTCAGGGCGATGATGAACAGATCTTCCCCGTCCACCCTTATCTTTTCAATCGCCCTGCCGGCGCCGGATATTCCCAAGCTCTGTTTCCAATGGATGTTGCCATTTTCGTCGGATTCCAGTAAAATTCCATGGGAAGCATCTAATCTACCCAGTTGGGTGTTTATCTCAAAATTATTGCCCACCATTAATAGTTCATTAATAGTTCCTTTGTCATTCTTTGTCCATTGGATGTCATTGACCGTGGAGGCCTGGACCAAAAGGGGAAGTTCTTTTTGGACAAAGCTGCCATTGCCCACATTTTCAAAATGGGCACTTTCCAATAGATACACCTTTCGCCGATCGGCTTCCTTTAATCGGTCCCTGCCCAGGAGGTCTTCCAGGGAGGCCTTCGCGAAGTCCCGGTAGAACAGGAATTCCTTGTTCAAAAAAGGCATCTGTTTGGCCAGGTCGTCCTTGGAGGAAAAGGCCGTTTCCCGATCCCCGTGATAATGGGTGACCACGGTTTCCACCGAACCGTTTCCGTCAAAATCCTTTCGATACAGGGTTATGGGCCGTTCCACCGAGGCGCTGAACTTAGTGTTCAGCCCCCAATTGCCCGCCAGGATATCCAGGTCCCCGTCCCCGTCCAGGTCCACCAATTCGATACAGTTCCACCAGCCGTTGGTCTTGTCAAGCCCGTTCTCCCTTTGGAGCTGCAATTGGGTTCCATTGTTCATAAAGATGCTGATGGGGGTCCAATGTCCCAGGGCCACGAGGTCGGGATGTCCGTTTTGGTCCAGGTCCGCCCAGACAAAGTCCTTGATGTTCCCCAGGTCCCCCAATTCCGGGGCCCATTGTTCGGTCACCTCGGTAAAGTTCCCCTGCCCGTCGTTCTTGAAGAGGTACTGTTTGGAAACTTCCCCAAATTCGGTGGGGAGGGCGTTTGAGGCGATTAGGATGTCTAAATGGCCGTCCCCGTCGAAATCCACGGCCCCGACCTTGGAAGCGTTGATTTCGATTCCTTCCAGGCCGCTGCTTTTTTTGGTGAACTTCCCTTCCCGGTTTTCATAGAACCTGGGAACCAGGGGTGCCCCATGGGTAAATTCATTGCCCCCGCTGACCACAAGGAGGTCGAGGTCCCCATCCTTGTCCGCATCGAAGAAGACCTGGTCCACATCCTCGTTGATCTCATCCTCCAGGAACAGTTCGGGCTGATGGGCCGTAAATTGGCCTCCTTCCCCTTGGAGGTAGAGCGCCGAGGGCTGTTTCTTGGCCCCGCTGATGAAGAGGTCCTCCAAGCCGTCCCCGTTGACATCGGCCACGGAAACCGATGGCCCTTCATTGGACTGGGCAAAAGGGATCAGGGGATTCCGGTAAAAATCCATGGTGGGGTATTCCCGATGTACAAAATCCAGCTGCGTCGCTTGTGGGACGTAGTCCCTTTTTGGGGAGGTCAATTGTGCATAATAGTCCCCTGCGGCCTGTGAATAGTCGATTTCATGGATGCCGTTGGCCTTTGGTTGGTTCAGGGTCTGGTGTTTCCCCCCGGGCCAAATGATCTGTATGGAGTCCACTGTTGCATTGTCCCCAAGACCAAAGGTCAGGCTGTTGTCCTTGGCCGATTGAAAGCCCCTGCTGGTAAAATTTTCCTGGACCTGAGTTCCCCCTTTGGTGTGGACCAGGGCCTTTGCCCCGATCCCCATGGGGTTTTTTGGGGGTCCGACGAAGCGGAGGGTAATGGAGTTTCCGCCCTGTAGGGTGTTTTCCATCACAAAGGCCTGTTGGTTGACATTGTTCACCACCAGATCCAGGTCCCCATCGTTGTCCAGATCGGCATAGGTGCAGCCGTGGCTGTAGGAATCAATCTTTGGGGCCCAATTGTCGGTAACATTGGAAAAGCCGATATTCCGGGTGTTTTTGTAAAAATAGTTTTGGACCTTTTTGCTCGGGAGGCGGTCGATCAGTTCCATGTCCCGGTCCGAAAGTCCCCGAGTGATGGTATTTTGTATTTCTTCATTGGAAATGAACATGATATAGTCCATATCATTGGTCACCCCCATGATTCCATTGGAGACAAAGAGGTCCTTGTGGCCGTCATTGTCAAAATCCGCCAAAAGGGCTCCCCAAGACCATTCCGTGGCCTGTACCCCGGTCAAATTTGCTATTTCACCGAAATGTTCCCCATCCAGGTTCAGATGAAGGGTGTTCTGCATATACTGTGGGGCAAAGCCGTTTTTGAGGTATTCCCGATATACGGGATAGGGGTATTCCAACCCGGAGGTCTTATAGGTTTCCAGGTCTTCCGGCAACATGTCCAGGGAGAGGATGTCCATCAGGCCGTCGTTGTTGATGTCGGCAATATCATTGCCCATTGAAAAGTGGGTGGTATGCCCCAGTTTTTCAGGATTCCCCGATATGGCCTCCACAAAGGTGCCGTCCCCTTGGTTGATGTACAGGTAATCGTTCTCAAAGAAATCGTTCCCGATATATATGTCAGGGTAGCCGTCATTGTCTATGTCGCTTATGGCCAGGCCAAGGCCGTACCCAATGCTCCCTTGAAAGATCCCCGCCTCCTTGGAAACATCCACAAAACTGCCATTGTCGTTCCTGAAGAGGATATCCCCCGACATTCGGTCCACCTGCTCCCTCTTGTTCCCTTTGCCATAGGACCGGTTTGGATTTACCGAATGGTTCATCAGATAAAGGTCCAGGTCCCCGTCCAGATCGTAGTCGAAAAAGGCGGCCTGGGTGGAATAGCCGATAAAGTCCAGGCCGTATTCCTCGGCCTGTTCGCTAAAGGTGGGGATTCCGTTTTCGTCCATTCCCTGGTTTACAAAAAGCAGGTTTTTTCCCCGAATGGGGCCGTGGTCCCCCACTTTGCAGACATAGATGTCCAAGAGCCCATCGTTGTTGACATCCCCATGGGTCACCCCCGTGGTCCATCCCCCGGCATTGTTGATCTGGGCCCTTTCGGTGATGTCTTCGAACACAAAATTCCCCTTGTTCAGGTAGAGTTTGTCGGCACCTTGGTTGGAGGTGAAATAGAGGTCTACCAGCCCGTCCCCGTTGAAGTCCCCGGCAGCCACCCCGGCCCCGTTGTAGAAATAGAGGTAATTGAGGATGTTCAATTGCGGACTTTGCTCCAATTGATTGACAAAGGAGATTCCCGTATGGGCGGAATCCCTGTGGACAAAGAGGGTGTCGGGTTCCTCTTGGACGCAGCCAAAAACGATAAGGAGCAACGATGGTTTAAGCCAATGGAGTGGTTTCATTATAGAGATCCAATGGGGAAATATAGGGGTTTGGATATTAATGATGGATTGATCAAAGATTAATAAACGATTAATGGGGCAGGGAGCCCAATGAGAAAGGCCACCAAACGGTGGCCTTTCATTCTAATATCAGCTTAAACTTGATCCATGGGCATCAATAGCCGGGGTTCTGTACCAAATTGGGGTTTGAAATAATGGCCGTGGCCGGAATCGGGAACAGGTTTTTGGTGTCGTCCCCTGAAATTTCCTTATAGGACCAGGGCGCGGTGAATTGTCCAAAACGGATCAAGTCGTTCCTCCTCCAAAGTTCTCCATAGAGCTCCCTTCCCCTTTCGTCAATGATGTCCTGTTCGGTCACGCTTCCCAGTGGGGTTGCTTCCCTTAGGACCCGGAGCTCGTTGATCAGGGCGGTGGCATCCCCCCCGCTTCTCATCACGGCCTCCGCCTTCATCAAATGGCATCGGCATAGCGCATTACAATCTTGTGGTTGGCATAGGCCCCGTTGGCCGGGTTGTATTTGATTACCCGGATACCGCTATTTTCATCGTTGCCCAACAGGCCGGGCAGTTCCTTGGTAAAGTACAAAGGTGCACCGGTCCTATCGGTATAGGGATTTCCGTTTTCGTCGTATTGTTGACCGATCAAAAAGCCGTTGCCAATCCCGTAATTGGTACCATCAGTGGGTACAAAGCCCCTGCGCTCTTCCTGCCCGGAACCAAGGACGTTGATGTTGGGATCTCCCTCAAAGAGGTCATAGAACTCGGCTATGGTCGCAAAGCCGTTCCAGCCCCCCGCTTGGTCGGGAACCACCTGGTTGTAGTGCAGGCCGTTCCAGATCACGTTGCCCACGCTGGAAGTGGTATATAAGATGGTCTCCGTGTCCAAATCATCGGTAAACAGCTCAAAGTAGCCGGCCTGAAGCTCAAACCCGGCCGCATTGATCTCATCCACCAAGGCGATCACTTGGTTCATGTCCGCGGCTTCCGCCGTTCCACTTCCCGTAAAGATGTGCTTGTTCAGATAAAATTTTGCCAAGAGCAGTTTGGCCGCCGCTTGGGAGGCTCCGATCAAATCGGTGCCGGGACCCAGGGCGGGCAGGTTTGGAATGGCCTCGGTCAGGTCCTGAACGGCAAAGTCATAGGCCTCGGCCCGGCTCATTACCGTAGGATTGATCTCTGGGCCCTCATCCGGGGTCCTAAAGGGAACCTGTCCGAACAAATCGATCAGCCAGAACATGCTGTAGGCCCGTATAAACTTAGCCTCTGCAGCCTGTTGTGGACTGGGATTGCTTCTAGTATCTATGATGGTCGTGGCATTGTACACATTGGAGTTCATGTCGTTCCAGGTATTCTTGATCCGTTGGTGGGTGGCATCCCAGGTATGGGAATGCAGGGTCCTCCAAACTCCATTGTCCCCCCAGTCCGTTCCCCGGGTGGGGACCACAAATTCATCGGTACTCACTTCATTAAGGGCGTAAATGTTCTCCTGGTTTTCCATTTGTCCCCTTATGGAATTGTACAGGTTGGTCAAACTGGATCCGGCCTCCACCCCGGTGAATTCCCCGCTCAGGTCGGCGAAGATGGAATCGGTCTGTTCGATTTCCAGGTCCGTACAGCCCAATAGGAACAATGCGGTTGCCCAGAAGTATATTTTGTTCAGTTTTATAGCTTTCATAGAATTAATTTTTTTAGAATGTTGCGCTAATACCCAAGGTTACGGTCCTCGCCCTGGGGAAGGCGGTGTAATCGATGCCCAGGGACGGAATGTTGTTCAGGGACTTCGGTACGTTCACCTCGGGGTCGAGCCCGGAATAATCGGTGATGATGAACAGGTTCTGCCCGATCAGGGACAGCCGCAGGTTCTTGATGGCCCCATCTCCGCTCATCGGCACATTGTAGCTCAGGGCAGCGCTCTGCAACCTTAAGAAATCTCCTTTCTCCAAAAAGCGGGTCGATACATCGGCGGCATTGGCATTGGATTCCCCATTGGTCAACACATCCCTTGTTATGTTCTTGCCCACCCCGATGATTCCAGCGGTAAAGAAGGCATTTTTGTCATTGTTGTAGATGTAGGATCCAAATTGGCCGTTCATATGGGCATTTAGGTCCCAGTTCTTATAGGAGACCGAGGTATTGATGCCCAGGTTGACCTTGGGCAAGGCACTCTTTCCGATGAATTTTTGGACATCCCCTTCAGGGTATATGGAGATTCCATCGGCATCGAAGCCACCAAATTCCCGTAGGTACCAGGAGAAGAGGGGCTGTCCACCGGCCAGGAGTTGGGCGTAGGCCCCTGTAAGGCCATTCCCGTTGATTTCCCCGGTCTGGATCTGTCCGTCAAAGTTCTTGACCATATTGTCGTTATAGGACACATTGAAACCCAGGTTCCATTGGGCATCGGCGGAGCGGATGATATCATAGCTCATGGAGACCTCCACCCCTTTGTTGATCACCTCTGCATCCAAGTTTCCGAAGAAAAAGGGCTGTGGCGAAGGCTGGGCGGCTTCTTGTTGCAACAGGAGGTCGTTGGTGGTCTTGTGGTATACATCCACACTACCGGTAAATCGATCGTTGGCAAAACCGAAATCAAGTCCGATATTGGCCTGGGCAGTCTCTTCCCATTTCAGATCGTCGTTGGTAAAGGATTGTATGGCCAGCCCGGGAGGGTTGATGGATTGGTTCTGTGAAAT
>Ga0079224_100014922_pt1 | contig 10866 bp, 12 predicted proteins | sample Stecom2015_FD_80414 | JGI IMG/M metagenome (GOLD analysis project Ga0079224, IMG submission 80414) | Agricultural soil microbial communities from Utah to study Nitrogen management - Steer compost 2015 | ecosystem: Environmental > Terrestrial > Soil > Agricultural land | place: USA: Utah...
GATACGCTGGACGCGTTGGGGATCGAGGTCGCCGGGCTGCCCAAGGCCAACATTCCACCCTATCTCGCCAAGTACGGCGACGCGAAGTACGCCAACGTCGGCACGCTGCAGGAACCGGACTACGAAGCCATCGCCGCTCTCAAGCCCGACCTGATTATCATCTCGAGCCGCACGTCCGCTCACTACGACGGCCTGTCCCGCCTGGCGCCGACGATTTACATGGGCGTCCGCTTCGACGACTATTTCGGCTCGGTCAAAGACAACGTGCGCACGCTGGCTCGCCTTTTCGACGTGGAAGCGGCGGCCGAAGCCGAGCTGGCCAAGCTGGAGGCGGCCATCGAGCGGGTCCGTGCGGGGAGCGGAGGCCGCAGCGCCCTGGTGCTGCTCATCACGGGCGGCCGCGCCAGCGCCTTCGGTCCGGGCTCCCGCTACGGGTTCATCCACGACGAGTTCGGCCTCACGCCCGTGGACACCGCCATCCAAGCGTCCACCCACGGGCAGGTCATCTCGTGGGAGTACGTGCTCATGCGGGATCCGGATTACCTGTTCGTCATCGACCGCGACGCGGTGGTCGCGGGCGGCGCGGGCCCGAGCGCGCGGCAAGTGGTGGAGAACGAGCTGGTGCGCCTGACGCGGGCGTACCGCAACGGCAACATCGTGTACCTGGAGCCCAGCTACTGGTACTTGTCCGGCGGCGGCTTGCAGTCGCTGGCCCTGATGATCCAAGACATCGAGCAGGCTCTGCTGAAGACGGCGCCGTAACCCCGGGGCCCGCGGCGCGCGGGCCCCGCCGATGGGGCGTGTGACCGGGTGTCCGGAATGTCTTTGGACAAGCGCAACGCGCTGCAGCTGGCGGCCCTGGCGGCCACCTTGCTGGCTCTGTCGTTGGCCTCGCTCTTCGTGGGCGTTGCCGACATTTCGCCCGTCGATGCGCTGCTGTTCCGTCTTACCCCGATTCAGAAGCAGATCTTGGCCATCACCCGCGTTCCCCGGCTGTTGAGCGCCGTGATGGCCGGTGCGGCGCTGAGCATCGCGGGCCTCATTATGCAGCAGCTGACCCGCAACAAGTTCGTCTCGCCCACCACCGCGGGCACGATGGACGCGGCGCGCCTGGGCGTCCTGGTGGCGCTCATCGCGTTTCCGGGCGCAACGCTGCTGCAAAAAACCGCCATTGCCTTTGCGTTCGCCCTGGCGGGCACGTTCGCGTTCGTGCGCATTGTCGAGCGCATCAAGTTCAAGAACGCCACGTTCATCCCGCTGGTGGGGCTTATGTTCGGCAACATCGTCAGCGCCGTCACGACCTCGGTCGCGTACCGGTATGACCTGCTGCAGAGCCTGGTGACGTGGCTGCACGGCGACTTTTCCATGATCCTGCGGGGCCGCTACGAAATGCTGTACGTCGGCGTACCGTTCATCCTCGTAGCCTACGTCTACGCCGACCGCTTCACCATTGCGGGGATGGGAGACAGCTTCGCCACCAATTTGGGGCTGAACTACCGCCACGTGGTCAACGTGGGCCTCGTCATCGTCGCGGCCGTCTCGGCCGCCGTGGTGCTGACCGTGGGGTCCCTGCCGTTTCTGGGGCTGGTGGTGCCCAACATCGTGACGCTGTACCGGGGCGACAACGTCAAGTACAACATCTTGCACGTGGCGCTGCTGGGCGCCGTCTTCGTCCTGGCCTGCGACACGCTGGGCCGCATCATCATCTATCCCTACGAAGTGCCGGTGGGGCTGACCATGGGGATTCTGGGCAGCGGCTTGTTCCTGCTGACGCTCCTAAGGAGGAACGCGCGTGGAGCGCAGGCGGCCTGACGGAAAGCGGGTGGCGGCATGAGCGGACTCGTGTCCCGTGCACTGGTAAAGGAAGCCGTGGTCGGCCCGCGCGCGGGTGTGCGGGCGCGGCTGGCCGCGGTCGCCCTGGCGGCGCTAATCTTTCTCGCCTTGTATCTCGTGCTCAACATCCGGGGCGACTGGCAGTTCGCCGTGACGCGGCGCCTGCTGGTCGTCGGCGCCGTCGTCCTCGCCGCGGCGGCCACGGGCGGCGCGACGGTCATCTTCCAGACGCTTACCCACAACCACATCTTGACGCCCAGCGTCATCGGCCTGGATTCCCTGTACGTGCTCATGCAGACGCTGGTCGTGTTCGCTCTCGGCGCCGCCAGCCCGGCCTGGACCGATGCCACCGTCCACTTCCTGCTGTCGACCGCGCTGCTGGTGCTGTTCGCGGGGCTCTTGTACCAGCGCTTGTTCCGCAGCGAGCGGCACAACGTCTACGTCGTGCTGCTCATCGGCCTCATCGCGGGCACGTTTTTCCAGAGCGTCGCGTCGTTCTTGCAGATGATCCTCGACCCCAACGAGTTTCTCATCGCCCAAAGCCGCCTGTTCGCCACGTTCAACAACGTGCGGGCGCCGGCGCTGGCGCTGGCCGCCGGGGCACTGGCCCTGGCGGCGCTGTACGCGGCGCCGTATTTCAAGTACCTGGACGTGCTCGGGCTGGGCCGCGAGCACGCGATCAACCTGGGCGTCGACTACAACCGGGTCGTGAGGCGGCTGTGGCTGGCGGTCATCTTGCTGACCGCCGTCACGACGGCGCTGGTAGGCCCCATCACATTCCTGGGCCTGCTGGCGGTGAGCCTGGCCCGCCAGCTGCTGCGCGACTATCGTCACGCCACGCTGCTTCTGGGCACGTTTCTCGTCGGCACCGCGCTGCTGGGCGGGGGCCTGCTGCTGGTGGAACGGCTGCTCGTGTTTGCGGTACCGGTCAGCGTCATCGTCAACCTGGCCGGCGGGGTGTATTTCCTCTACCTCGTGCTGAAGGAGAGTCAGGCATGATCCAGGTTCGTCAGGTTTCCAAGCGGTACGGCTCGTTGCTGGCGGTGGACAACGTCACGGTGGACATCAAGAAGAACCGCATCACGTCGCTCATCGGGCCCAACGGCGCGGGCAAGAGCACCCTGCTGTCCGTCATCAGCCGGCTCGTGCCCATGGACGCCGGCGACGTCCTCATCGAAGGGCGGTCGGTGCGGCGGTGGAACAGCACCGAGCTGGCCCGCACGGTCGCCATTCTGAAACAGAGCAACCACCTGAACCTGCGGCTCACCGTGCGAGAGCTGGTCAGCTTTGGCCGTTTCCCCTACTCCCAGGGCCGCCTGACCAAGGCGGACCTCGAACACGTCGACCGCGCCATCGAGTACTTGAACCTGGGCGACCTGCAGCACAAGTTCCTGGACGAGCTGAGCGGCGGCGAACGGCAGCGGGCGTTCATCGCCATGGTGGTGGCGCAGGACACGGACTACATTTTGCTCGACGAGCCCCTGAACAACCTGGACATGAAGCACGCGGTGCACATCATGCAGGTGCTGCGGCAGCTGGTGGACGACATGGGCAAGACCGTGGTGCTGGTGCTTCACGACATCAACTTCGCCTCCAGCTTCTCCGACGACATCGTCGCCATGAAAAACGGGCGCCTTGTGGCGTGCGGCTCGGTGGACGAGATTATCCGCGGCGACGTGTTGCACCGCGTGTACGAAATGCAATTCGACATCCACGAGTTCGACCGGTGCAAGGTCTGCCTCTACTTCCTACCCCAGCTGACGAATGGCCGCACGCGGGCGCCGGCGGATGGGACGATTGACACCGCCATGCCGGTCTCGCGCCACTAGATTTGCGGGACGGAATCCGATAGGGTAGGGAGAAGAGAACCGGAACGGTTTAGGAGGCTGAAACGTGGAAGTCTACGATATCACTATCGTCGGAGGCGGCCCGGTCGGCTTGTTCGGCGCGTTTTACGCCGGGCTGCGGGGCATGAAAACGAAACTCATTGAAGCGCTGCCGCAGCTGGGCGGCCAGCTCACCGCCATCTATCCGGAGAAATACATCTTCGACGTCGGCGGTCACCAGGCGATTTTGGCCAAAGATTTGGTGGCGCAGTTGATTAAGCAGGCCACGCAGTTCAATCCGACCATCGTGCTCGGGCAGGAAGTGGAAGAGCTCGAGCGGGTCGGCGATGTGTGGAAGCTCAAGACCGCCCAGGAGGAGCACTACAGCAAGACCGTCCTCATCACCGTCGGCATGGGCGCCTTCTCGCCTAAGAAGCCGCCGCTGCCGGACGTGGAAAAGTACGAGAACGGCAAGGGCGTCGATTATCTTGTCCACCGCGTGGAAGATTACCGCGGCAAGCGGGTCCTGGTGGTGGGCGGCGGCGACAGCGCCGTAGACTGGGCCAACATGCTGGAGCCCGTGGCCGCGTCGGTCACCCTCATCCACCGGCGGGATACCTTCCGCGCCCACAAGGCGTCGGTGGAAAAGCTGCGCCGCTCTTCGGTCGTCATCAAGACGCCGTATGAGGCCAAAGCGCTGCAAGGCGAGGATCGGCTGGAAGCGGTGACCATCATCAACAACAAGACGAAGGAAGAAGAGACGCTGCCGGTGGACGCCTGCATCTTCGCTCTGGGCTTCACGCCGGATCTCAGCAAGGTGGCGCGCTGGGGCCTAGAGCTGAAAGACGACGCCATCGTCGTCAAGAACTTCAAGATGGAAACGAACTTGCCGGGCGTCTTCGCGGCGGGCGACATCGCCGGCTACGACGGCAAGATCAAGCTCATCGCGACCGGTTTCGGCGAAGTGGTCAACGCCGTCAACCACGCGGCCGCGCTGCTGGATTCGTCGCACCGCGCCCAGCCCATCCACTCGTCGGCGCGCTCGGACCTGAAGCCGATGGACAACTAAGCGCTGGGCGGACGCAGGCAATCGCTCGCCGGCGGCGGTCCTCCGAGCGAAAGATGACGGGGCGAGTCCCCCGCAAAGGGCGGACCCGCCCCGAAATTTTTCTCGGCCGTCAAAATCGATCTTCACATTTTGGCGCATCCGTGATACAGTGCAGTCTTGTGGGCCTTGCGTTTCGCCGGCCCGAGCAGAAGAGGAGGTGCGACAGGATGACGCACATGGAAGCCAAGCTGCAGGAAATCTGGGGCGTCAGCACGCTGACGTTCTGCAAGCAGTGCGGGGTTCCCACGCTGTTCAGCGCCTGCGGCCATCGCGACGCCGCGCCGTGGAGCGAGCTGAACGAGCGGCAGCGCATGCAGGTGCGCCGCCAGGCCATGGCCAAAGCCAAGGCGCAGCGCGGCCTGAAGACGGTGTTCACCGCGGTCGGCTGATTAGGCGCCGCGGTGAACACGTTTTTGGCCCGCCCTTCCTACCGCCACACCCTCAGGATGCGCCGCTCGAGCCGCTCCTTGATCTCGGCGGTCACCTCGTCCGGATCCTCCGCCTCCAACGCATGCACGTACAAGTACCGGCCGTCTTCGGACAAGTCAATGGTGAACGTCCCGGGCGCCATGGTAATCATCCCGGCCAACGTGGCCACGGCGCCGGGGCTTTGGACGTCCAACGGCACTCGGACGATGCCTGGACTGACGGGCAGCCGGGGGTGCAGGATCAAGTACGACACCCGCAAGGCCGACCGGCCCACTTCGTAGAAGTAAGCGCCCAGCAGAACCGCCGCCGCCCAGACGACGCGGGGATAAAACGGCGACCGCTGCTCGGCGGCTAGGAAATATAGGACCAGCAAGCCGGCCGCGTACCCCATGAGGAAGCTGCGCCACGTCGGATGCGGCTGCAGGAACGTCCAGACGAATGCGATGATGACGTTGATCAAGAACTGGTTGACCACCGGGCTCCCCCTCGACCGCGCGCTGGCCCGCGAGTTGGTGGCGCACCGTGAAGCCGCCTCCACCCTTCCCCGCGGATGACGACCTTGCGGTAGGGAAAGAATGGCACCGCGACGAAGACAACGAGGCGCAAGGCGAATCATCCGGGCGAGAGCCGTGCAAGGAGCGTCACGAGCGCATGATCCGGCTGGACAAGCAGTCTTTAAGGCCCTACATTATTCTCGGAATCGTCGCGGTTTTGCTTTACCTTTTTTTCGTCTACGTGTCGCCGCTGCTGCTGCCGTTTCTTCTGGCGCTGGCGCTGGCCGTCCTGGTGGACCGGCCGGTGCGCTGGCTGGAAAGCCGCCGCGTTCCGCGGTCGCTCGCTATCGCGCTGGTCTTGGGCGTGGTGCTGCTGCTGCTGGCGGTGCTGCTCGTGATCGGCATGGCGACGCTGACCGTAGAGGTAGCGCAGCTGTCGCGGGCGGTGCCGGGCCTGGCGCTGCAAGTGCTGCAGATGGTGGACGGCGTGGTGGGCTTCCTTGAACGCTACTTCGAGGAAGTACCGCCGTACCTGTCAGATTTTATGCGCCAGCAGGGCGAAGTGATCATGCAGTGGCTGTCTCTGCTGACCCGGCAGCTTTTTGAGCTCGTGGGCCAGTGGACGTTTCAGGGGATCCCGAACTTGGCCTTCGTGCTGCTGGTGACGGGCGTGGCGACGTTCCTGATGAGCCGCGATCGGGAGCGCATCTTGGCCTTTCTCCCCCAACTCGTCCCGCGGCCGTGGCGCGCCAAGACCGTCGAGGTGGTCGCGGGGTTCACCCGCTCGGCCATCAGCTTTTTCAACGCCCTGGTGGTGCTGGTTTCCATCACCGCGGCCGTTACCGTCGTCGTGCTGCAGCTTCTGGGATCCCAATACGCGCTGCTCATCGGCATTTTCACGGGCTTGCTGGACGTGCTGCCCGTCGTCGGGCCGGGCCTCGTGTTCCTGCCGTGGGCCGCGTATCACCTGCTGGCGGGCGACACGGTTTTCGGCTTGTGGCTCCTGGCCACGTACGCCGTGCTGGTCGTGGGCCGCACCATTTTGGAGCCGCGCGTCATCGGCGAGCGCATCGGCATTCACCCGCTGGCCACGCTCATTTCGCTCTACGTCGGCCTAAAGCTGTTCGGGGTCGCCGGCTTTATCATTGGGCCCCTCATCGCCATCATCCTCGTCTCGCTGGCTCGGTCCGGCATTGTCGACCTGGACAACGGCAGCCGCGAGCCCGAGGAAGCGGCTCCGTAGCTTTCCGCCTTCGTTCCGCCTATGTTGAAGGCTGGGTTGAGCCGCTCTTGCGCTACGCGAAAGGGCGTGGAAAAGCTGCTGGACAAGCGGATCCGAACGTGTGGATCTGGTTCGGCACGTTCCCCTTCTTCCCATGCAGCCCGGACCCCGAACACCAGCGCACCTGGCTGCGGGTGAAGCAGACGGCCAACACCACCATCCGCAACGACCCCGACCGCCGCCTACGCCTCAACATCGACGCCATGACGGGCAACATCCGGGTCACCGACTTCGGCAATCCGGCGCCCCTGGGCAACATCTTCGACGGCGAAAAAAAGCAGGCACGCAGCGGCGCTGCGTGCCTGTAAGAGCTCGCGTCCGGGCGCTGAGAGTTGTGCGGCGGCTTCGAGGAGTTGCGTACGGCGCAGCCGGACGCGAAAGCCTGCGACGTCGTGCAAAGGTCTATATCAGTACGGCTTCAAGCCCGGCACGGTCATGCTCAAATCGCTGATGAGCTTGACCAGCGCGGGCGTGTACGCGATGGCCACCAGCAGCACCGCCGCGCCGGCCCAGACCGTGTAGCGATCGAGCCAAGCCGGCATCTTCTCGCCCTCATCGATAAGGGGCTCCGCCACCGGCACCTCCACCTGCTTCTCCGCCTTCGGCGCCAACCACAGCGACGCCAGCATGTTGATGAAGAACAGGAACCCGCTGATCGTCAGGATGACGCCGCCGATGGCGGTGAACCAGGACGGCAACACCCACTCGTCCATGAAGTACGGAGCCGAGCCCAGCGCCGTGCGCCGCGGCGCGCCCAGCATGCCCGCCCAGCTCATGCCGCGAGACATGATGGTCATGCCGATGAACCACAGCCACGCCTGCACGACACCCATCTTGGCGCTGAACAGCCGCCGCCCGGTCAGGTGCGGCACCAGCCAGTAGACGATGCCCATGAAGGTCATCGCCACCGCGGTGCCCACCGTCAGGTGGAAGTGGCCGGGCACGAACAGGGTGTTGTGGACGACCAGGTTCATGTTATAGGAAGCGTTGATCAAACCGCTGATCCCGCCCAGCGCAAACAGCACCATGGCCAAAAGCTGCGCCGTGACCGACGGGTCGTTCCACGGCAGCTTGGTGACCCAGCCCAGCAGGCCTTTGCCGCCCCGCGCCCGTCCGCCGGTCTCCAGCGACGCCAGCACGGTGAAGGCCGTCATCACGCTGGGCATGAACACCGCAAAGGTGAGGATGAAGTGGATGTACTTGTAGCCTTCGGCGACGCCGGGGTCCACGTACTGATGGTGGAAGCCCACGGGCAGCGACAGCGGAATGAACAGCAAGAACGCCAGCCGCGCCAGCGGCTCGCTGAACAGCTTGCCGCCCACCTGCTTAGGCAGCATGAAGTACCAGGAAAGGTACGCCGGCAGAAGCCAGAAGTAAACGAGGGGGTGGCCCGACATCCAGAACAGCGTCCGGTTGAAAAGCACGTCCACGCCCGGAATCAGGTCGAGCGACCACGGAAGCAAGATGCCGACGAACAAAACCGCCAACGGGATCGACGCCAGCCCCCACATCAGGAGCGTCGCCAGCGCGCCGAACGCCAGCAGCGGCGTGCGCTGGCCCGGATTCTCCTTGCGCCACTGCAGGACCATGCGGCCGACGATGAGCAGCTGGAGCCATGTGCCCACCACAACCAGGGCGAGGCCCAGGTAGAACGTCCAGTGCGCCTCCAGCGGCGAATACGCCGTATACAGGACCGACGCCTGGTTGGTGAAGACCGCGTAGTCCGTCAGCAGCAGGCCGATGGTCATGACGCAGAAGGTAATCCAGCCCAGGCGCAGGTTGATGGGCTTCTTCAGCGACGTCGACGTCACGAAGAGCAAAAAACCGGCGATAAAGAACGTGGTGAACACCAGGACGTTGAAGACGCCGTGGATCGTCAACCCCTGGTAATAGTGACGCACGATGGGGATGACCCGGTACAGGTCGATCCCGGCGTGCTGCATGCCCTGCATGAAGCCGAGGAACAGCCCCACCATCAGGTGGGCGAAGCCGATGAGGATAAACGACAGGTACAGGTTCCGCTCCGACCGCGGCATCTCATATTGCTTAATCGCCGCCAGGCTCATCTCCCTACTCCTCCACGATGACGCGGCCGCTCATGAAGTGGTGGCCGGCGCCGCAGTACTCATGGCACACGAACACGTACTCGCCGGGCTTGTCGAAGGTGTACGTGACCTTGGCCACGTGGCCCGGGAAGATCATGGTGCTGACCGTCGTGTTCTGGATCTTGATGCCATGGGTGATGTCGTCGCTGTGGATGTAGAACGTCACCGTCGAACCGGCCGGAATACGGATTTCCCGCGGTTCAAACGACCACACCCGCGCCCGCATGTTCACTTCGTAGCGGCGGGGCGCCAGCTCGCGAATCCAGCCTTTGTTGATGTCGTACTCCCCGCCCGCCTGCGCGATGGGGATGGTCTGCTCGGCGATGCCCGGCAGGCGCACGCCCAAGAACACCGCGGCCACCGTCAGCGCCGCGACAAAGACGACGAGCAGCCCGCCGGCGAACCGTATCCAGTTGCGTTCATAGCGGTCGATGTGCATACCCTCATCTCCTAATCAGCATTTCGATGTACCCGTAGACCCACAGTCCCGTAAGAACCAGCGCGTACCCCAGCAGAATCGCCCACGTCCCCCGCGGCGTCTCGACGTCCGCCGCTTCCGCCGGGCTTGCCTGCAGGGCCTGCTCCTCCGGACGCGTCTCGGGCGCCATGCAGCCTCCTCCTTCCCGCATCCTGCAACGTCCGTGCTTTATCACCACACGCGGCGTTACCGCGGGTAGCACAAGAACAGGTGCGCCGCCTTGTACAGCGCTCTCTCGGCGCCCTGCGCCTTCACCTCGGCCGCCAACAACGAAATGTCCCGCAGCAGCGACCGCTCGTCGGCGCTGCGGACGCCGTACCGCCCCCGCACCCAGCCTTGATCGTCCACCAGCACCAGCATCGGCTCGTAGCTGACCCGCTGCCCTGGCTCCGGCTGCGGGCCCACGTAGACGCCCATGCCTGCGCCGACCGCAAACCGCACGGCGGCGGGCGCCGCCATCAGGAGCGAAGCGCCGGTTGCTTTCAGAATGGGAAGCCGGGTAGCGAGGGAACGAATGGACTGGAGGTCGTCGTTGACGGGGTCGGGGGTAATCCAGGCGATGCGGGCGTACGGCAGAGCATCCTCGGCCTCGAGTCGGGCGTATACGGACTCCAGCAGCCGCTCGGCCCTAGCCACCGCCGCTTCGTCCCAGGCGGCGACGACGACGTAGACGTTGATCGCACCGGCCCCGTCGGGATACCGGTACACGTCGCCGTTTTGGTCGTGCATTTCAAACGGGACCGCCGTCTGCAGCCGCGGCAACACTTGGATCGGCTGGCCGATGGCGAAGTACCCTACGCCGCCCACGATGAGAGCGAAGGTGATCGCGAGCGCGATTTTCGTGCCGCGCTTCATGCGATGGCCTCCCCACCAACCCCGCTCTGCACACAGCCTTCGCCGGACGATGTCTAAGAATGATTGTCAGAAACAATCGTAATCTGTACCAGGGGCCTAAGTCCCCGGGGTGTGATGGCGTTTGTCACGTGTCATTTATCAGGTTTGGAATAAATGTCCCAGCAGGAAAAGGGCGAAAGAGCCGCCGCGCCGGCGTTGCGGGCCTTATTGCCGGAGCGGCGGCTCCAGGGGGGATGAGCGGGAAAGCATGACGCCGTGAGCCGCGCTCACAGCGTCGCGCCGTCCAGGATGTACACGTCGATGGAACCGTTGCCGGATCGAGCCCGCAGCTCGGACCCGCCGCGGCCGATGCGCCCGACGAACTGATCAGGCCGCTCCACGGCCGCAACGGCGTCGCCGTGCAGCCGCACACGCCCGTTGCCGGACGCCAGGTCCAGCGCCACGTCCGCCGAGTCC
>Ga0079224_100014924_pt1 | contig 10865 bp, 7 predicted proteins | sample Stecom2015_FD_80414 | JGI IMG/M metagenome (GOLD analysis project Ga0079224, IMG submission 80414) | Agricultural soil microbial communities from Utah to study Nitrogen management - Steer compost 2015 | ecosystem: Environmental > Terrestrial > Soil > Agricultural land | place: USA: Utah...
CCACCGGATTCAGGCCGGTCACGGTGCTGATCGTGCCGTCCGGCGCGACTTGACGCACCACCTCGACGGTCTCGCCGTCGGCGCCGGTCTCATGAACGATGTACACGTTTCCGGCCGAGTCCGACGCGACCCTGGTCGGACTGGTGATCTTCGCCTCGGTGGCCGGGCCGCCTGCGCTGTCCTCGAGCCCGCGATCGCCGCCGCCGGCGATCGCGGTGAGATTGCCGTCGGTGTCGATCCGGTAGACGCGGTCGGCTTTGCGGTCGGCCACGTAAATGCCCCCGGCGCCGGCCGCGAGGTCGGACGCGTAGAACCCGGCGGGGGTGGAATCCGGCTGATCAGCAGAGGCGACAGTGGTGAACGTGCCGTCGGGCTCGGGCCGGATGACCCCGAATGCGCCGCCGAGCAACACCGTTCTCTGCTCGTCGACGGCGACGGCTTGCGGATGATGCCCCGGTTCGAACGGTGCGGAGCCGTCGTCGCGGACGAGCGCTCGCACCTGCCCGCCCGGTTCCACGGCCCACACCCGTTCGTCCCAGTCGGCGATGATGTAGAGCTGACCGTCCGCGTCGACGTCGATCTTCACGTCGTCGGTGAACTTGAGATCGCGCGCGTCACCACCATCAGGGACGTCGTCGGCATTGCCTCCGCCGGCCACCGTGACGACCTGGCCCGGTCGGAGGTCAGTGGGGGAGTCGGATTCATGGTCGTCCGCGCTTGGGGCAGCGACGGCCGCGGCGGCCGGGCCGGGTACTGATCCCGTCCCGGCCGCCGCCACCGTCAACAGTGCCGCAGCTGCCAGCAGACCCCAGGTTGGTCGAGCAGCCATGATCTTGTCGAGATCGTCAGGCGCACTCGTCCTGGACGTGCTGCTGGATGCGCTGGCCGGCCTGGTCGATGTCACCCATCGCGTCGAGCTCGGCCACAGCGTCCGGGTCGGTCAGGTCGATGTCCGAGATCGTTTCGTACATGTCGGCCAGTGCCTGCCAGTCCTCGGCGATCTCCGCGGGAGCGACGGCGGCAATGCCTTGCAGCTGCTCGGCGAACTGGGAGTCGCCCTCGCCCGGAGCGGCGTTCATGCCGCTGAGGAAGTCGTTGCCCATCTCTTCGAGCGCCGCGCAGTAGTCCGAGGCGGAGCCGCCGTCGTCCGCTGCATCGTCGGCGTCCTCGGCGTCGTCGGCCTCCTCGGCCGCCGCGTCGTCCTGGTCGTCGGCTTGTTCCTGGCTGCTGTCGTCGGCGGCCGAGGTGGAGTCGTCGGAGTCGTCGGAGCCACACGCGGACGTGAGCAGCATGCCGAGGCCGATGATCGCGGCGGCTGCGCCGCGCAGGGCACGCCCGCGGCTGGACGTGAGGCTCGTGCGCGCCGGAATCGTCGAACTCATAGGTTTAGGTCTCCCTCATGTTTCATCATGGTGATGTCGTAGCGCCAGGTGCGTGACCGGCACGGTCAGTACAGCTGACTGTGGTTTCCAGTCGGTTCCTGGCAGCTTTCACCGCAAGATCGGATGCGGTGAGCAGCGTCGAGGAGTACCTGATGGTGGCTGTCGCGAGACCTCAGAGGTCCGACACGACGTCGTTGAGCTGGGACGTCGGCTGGATCAGTCAGCCGGACCGGTCACCAGTCAGCCTCTCGTGAGGCATACACGTAGCGCTGGCCGGGGTACTCGCTCTGCGACCAGATCTCACCATGCTGTGACCAATACGACACGTCCTCAGGGCCGATGGGCACCGCGCCGTTGTGCGGCGTCGCGTAGTCACCCGGCTGCCAGATGAACACGTCGCCGCGAGTGGACGAGCCGTTGCTGCGATGGATGTGGAAGGTTCCGTCGACCGACACCGCGCCTTGCATGCCCCGGATACCCACTGTGTACGCCCAGTCGGCGCGGGCGTAGCCGTCGGCGTCCGCGGCGATGTGGTGCGTGGCTTCGTCCATGTCGTAGCGCGCCATCCGGGTGTCGGTGCCGGGGTTGCCGTACTCGCTGACCAGGATGCTGTCCGGGCTGGTCGTGCGATCGAGCGACACCATGGAGTACCGGAACCGGGGTACGCCGCCGGCCGCGCTGGGCTCGTAGTGCGCCTGTTGAGGGAGGACGTAGCGGTAGTTGTGCGCGTGGTAGCTGCCGTCGGGTTGCCGGCCGATCGCGTTGCTGTCGCCGGTGGAGACCTGCATGAGGTCGTCCATGTCGAACACCCGCAGCCCGTTGTAGGTGTTGGCGACGTAGAGCTGGTCGCCGTACCACACGATGCCGCCGGCGTGGGCGTTGACCGGCCCGAACGACGCCTCGCCGTCGTCCCAGCGGGGTTCGACCAACAGCACGTGGCGGTAGTCCGGAGTCGTGCGGTTGGCCATGTCGACGAAGCTGATGCGTACCCCCATGTCGCGCCCGCTGTCCTTGTCGTACCAGCTGCTCAGGAGGGCTTCGCGCCCGTCGATCAGACCGGAGGCGTCAGCGTCGCCGGTGGTCGTGATGCCTTGGGGCATCCAGTAGCTCACGGAGTCGTCGCCTGAGTTCCAACAGAAGGACGCGCTGCGATGAGTGACGCTGGGCGTGCAGGCCCGGGCCGTACGGTTCGCGGAGTCCAGGACGTCGGCGACGTCGACGGTGCCGAGCTCGGTGCGCAACTCGTCCAGCAGGCCCGGATCGGTGTCGACACGTTCCAGTCGGATGCCGTCCGGGTCCGGCTGCGCCGCAGCGGGCTGGGCGGATTCGGCAGGGATCGTGACGAGCGCCGTGACGAGGGCGGTGATCAGCAGGGCGACGGCCGCGAGACGGCGGCGGACCGGGCCTGACGGTGCGTGCGCGAGGGTCATCGCGGGGCTCCCGAGCTCGGGGCTTTACCGCGAAGATTGCCACATTTGTCGATCTTCGTAAAGATCCAGGCCGTCATCCGGCTCATCGCTTGCGAGGTTGAGGCGCAGATCACGAGGCGTTCTGTCGCATCACCATGCGTGCATGGGTGGTGCGGCAGGGATTCGCATAGTGAACATGATCATTCAGGTGGGTGAAGGTCACTCTTGACCGATCAACTACCGGGTCTCTAGGCTGCGCGAAGGCGCTTGGAAAACGCTTACCAGTATTCGACCGCCCTGACCTGGGAGGACGATCATGGACCGTAACCTCGCCCCTCGACCCCCGGCCCGGACGGTCCGCAAGGCCGCCGTCGCGCGCTGGATCGCCGCGCTGGCCGGAGCCGTTCTTGCCCCCTTCCTCGCCGCTGGGCCGCCAGCTCAGGCCGGCGCCGTCGACGCCGAGCCGGTCCAGCCCGCAGCCGACGAACCACGCTTCGACGTCCTGGTGTTCTCCGGGGTCACGAACTTCTACCACGACTCGATTCCGGCCGGGATCGACGCCGTGCAGCAGCTGGGTGCGGACCACGACTTCGCCGTGACCGCCACCGACGATGCGAGCATCTTCACCGACCAGGGTCTCCGGCCGTTCGACGTGGTCGTGTTCAACAACACGAACTCGACTCCGGACCAGGGCAATCTGCTCGACGCCGAGCAGCGTGCGGCGTTCCAGCGCTTCATCAACGGCGGGGGCGGGTTCGTCGGCTGGCACTCGGCCACCGGGACCGAACGGGACTGGCCGTGGTACGCCGAGCTGGTCGGCGCGAAGTTCCAGAACCATCCGGCTCCGCGGCCCGGACGGGTCGAGGTGCTCGACCAGGTGCACCCGTCGACGGCGGGCCTGCCGCAGCTGTGGGAGCGCACCGAGGAGTGGTACAACTGGCAGGCCTCGCCCAACGGTGACGTGCACGTCCTCACCGAGATCCGCACCACCGACGACCCCGAGGGCCTGACCGAGGGGCCGGAGCACGCGCATGCGTGGTGCCAGGTCTACGACGGCGGACGCTCGTGGTACACCGCAAGCGGCCACCACAGCGAGACGTTTTCCGAGCCGTTGTTCCTCGAGCACATTCTCGGCGGTATCGAGTGGGCGGCCGGCGTCGCACCGGGCGACTGCGCCGCCACCGAGTGGGACAGCTTCGCCAAGGTCCAGCTCGAAGACGACACCGACCTCGCCGACCCGTACGAGCTGGCCCCGTTGCCCGACGGCCGAGTGCTCTACATCCAGCGCACCGGCCAGATCAAGCTCATCCACCAGGACGGCGACCAGCCGACGACCACCCTGGCCGGCGACCTGGAACTCGACCTGCCGACCACCCGCACCGCGGACGGGCTGACCGGGCTGACCATCGACAACGACTTCGCCGACAACGGCTGGATCTACCTTCTCTACACCGTCCCGCCCGACGAACCGATCTATCGGCTGTCGCGGTTCACCCTGGTGGGCGACACCGTCGACATGGACAGCGAGCAGGTCATTCTCGAGTTCCCCATCTGGCGCAACGAGCTGCTGGCCAACGTGCACATGGCCGGCTCGCTGACCATGGACGACGACGGCAACCTCTACATCGCCACCGGTGACAACACCGACCCGTTCAACTCCGACGGGTACGCGCCGATCGACGAGCGCGACGGCCGCCGCGCCGCGGACGCCCAGGCCACCGCGGCCAACACGAACGACCTGCGCGGCAAGATCATCCGCATCCACCCCGAGGACGACGGCAGCTACACGATTCCCGAGGGCAACCTGTTCACCGGCGACGAGGACGGCGGCGGCAAGACCCGCCCGGAGATCTACGCGATGGGCTTCCGCAACCCGTTCCGGATCAGCTACGACGAGACCAACGACGCGCTCCTGGTGGCCGATTACGGCCCGGACGCCGGCAACGACGACCCGCAGCGCGGCCCGGCCGGCCTGGTCGAGCAGAACCGTATCCTCGAGGCCGGCAACTACGGCTGGCCGTACTGCCTAGGCCCCAACATCGCGTTCGTCGACTACGACTTCGCCACCGGCGAGTCCGGCGCGGAGTTCGACTGCGCCGCCCCGGTCAACGACTCGCCGCACAACACCGGGCTGACCCAGCTGCCACCGGCACAAGAGCCGCTGATCTGGTACAGCCACCCTGGCCAGGGCAGCAACGGCGCCGACTTCCCCGAGGTCAGCGGCGGTGCGCCGATGAGCGGTCCGGTGTACGACTACGACGAGGACCTCGAGTCCGCCACGAAGTTCCCCGAGTACTACGACGGCCTCTGGTTCATCTACGAGTACGGCGGCAACTGGTACAAGACCGTGAGCGTCATGGGCGAAGCGGCGCCCAGCGACCGGTTCGAGCCGGCTGAGCCCGGTGACCTCCACTCCATCAACTCGTTCCTGTCCGCCGCGACGTTCACGTCTCCGTTCGAGGCCGAGTTCGGTCCCGACGGGTCCCTGTACGTCATGGACTTCGGCAGTGGTTCCGGGGTCGGGCGCGGCGACCACAACGACGGTTCGGGGATCTATCGCATCGACTACGTCGGCGGCGAGCAGGTCACCGAGCCGCGCGACCGGTGCTACGCGGGCTATCCCACCGACGTGCCGGTGTGGTTCGGTGAGCAGTCCGACTCCGGCGTGCCGAACTACGACGTCGGCGACGGCTGCACGATCATGGACGTGATCGAGCACGAGCAGCCGTTCGACAACCACGGCCACTTCGTCCGCACCGTGGGCGAGCTGACCAGCCGGCTACGCACCGAGGGCGTCATCACCGCACGCGAGCGGGCGGCCATCGTGAGCGCCGCCGCGTCGTCCGGCATCGGGACGGACCCAGTGCGCGACGATCCCGACCGGGCCGTGCCCGACGACAAGATCGGCGTCGTCGGGTACACGGTGCGAGACACCATGCCGGCTCCGGACACCGAAGCGACCTTGCAGGCCCTGGCCGCCTGCGGCTACCGGAACATCGAGCCGTCCAGCGGGCTCTACGGCTACACCGGCGCCGAGCTCGGTGCTCTGATCACCGGCGCCGGCATGGCAGCGCCGTCGGTGGGGCTGGGAGCGGACCAGATCGAGAACGACATCGACGGCGTCATCGAGACCGCGAAGGGCCTCGGCGCGTCGTACGTCCGCATCTCGGGCTCGGGCTCGTGGAGCCTGGCGGACTACCACCACATCGCCGACGTCCTCGACGAGGCCGGCGCGGTGGCGAAGGCCGCCGGTATCACGCTGGCCTACCACAACCACGGCTTCGAGTTCGAGATCCAGGACGGGGTCCGGCCCTACGACGTGCTGGTGCGCGAGACGGACCCGAACCTGGTCACCATGGAGCTCGACCTGTACTGGGCGGTCGACGCCGGCGCCGATCCGGTCGAGCTGTTCCGGCAGTATCCGGGCCGGTTCGCCTTGCTGCACGTGAAGGACCGGGCGGCCGACGGCTCGTTCGCCGACGTGGGCGAGGGGACCATCGACTTCGCCCGGATCTTCGCCTACGGCCGGCTGGCCGGTGTCGACTACTACTTCACCGAGCACGACCAGCCGGAACCGGACGGGATCTCGTCGGCGTGCGACAGCTACGCCAACCTGCGGGAGCTGCGCTACTGACGCCCGCACGCATCGGGGGGATCAGGCGAGGTCGCGGCGGCGCATGAGGATCGCCGCGGCCACCGTGAACACGACGATGTACACGGTCACGACGATCGTAGCGGTGGAACCGTCGAGGATGGTCTGCACGCCCGGCGCGCCGCCGTCGTCGGCCTGGGTGGCCTGACCCAGGGCCCCCGCGACGGAACCGGAGGCCGTGCCGGGCATCACGTCGGTGACGTACGACATGGCATCGAGCAGTCCGGACACGCCGCGCAGCAGGTTCTCGACGACGAGCGACCAGACCAGGCCCAAGCCGATGGCAACGGCCGGGCTGCGCGTCAACACGCCGATCAGCACACCTGCCGCCGCCCACATCGTCATGATCAGAGTCCCGCCGCCGACCGACAGCGCCAGCTCACCCCACGCGGGCCACGTGATCGGCTGCGACTCGACGGCCGCGATCAGCAGGGATGCGCCCAGATCGACTGCGAGGGTCGCGGCGATCACGACGAGGACCATCCCGGCCACGGCGGCCAACGTACCGCCGAACGCCGCCAACCGGCCCGGTCCCTGCGTCAGCACGGTCTTCCACGTGCCCCAGCCGTAGCCGCTGCCGCTGGCCAGTGCCCCGAGGATCATCACGATGGCACCGCCGAACATCGGCATGCCATTGGCGAAGATGTCCGGGACGGCAGCCGGCAGGATGTCGGCGAGAAGTGCCTCGGGCGGCACGCCCTCCGAGGCGAAGTTCGCCGAGTCCGTGGCGTAGGCGATGTAGTTGAACACATAGCCGAACGTGAGGTTCAGCAGCAGCCAGGTGCCGACGAGTACCCACACCGCCGGCCACTTCCGCAGCCGCAGCCACTCGGCTCGGCTGCTGGCGATCAGTGCCGCCCCTGGCCGGCCTACTGGCTGCGCCGGCGCGCTGCTCGGGGCGGGCGATTCCGGCCTGGTTTCGGTACGCATCACACGACCTCCTCGGTCGTTGCGGAGTTTTCGGTCGAGGTCATCTCGAAGAAGACGTCCTCGAGGGATCGTTCGGAAAAGCGGACCTCGTACACGGCCGTGTCGGCCTCGATCAGCGCGCGGACGAGCTCCGGGGCGCGCTCCGCGCCGACCTCGACGTTGACGCCGTCGTCGAGCAGCTGCACCGCGTCCTCGCCGGCCACCTGCATCGACACCGCGAGAGCGCGATCCACGGGGGTGGCTCGGACGAACAGTGACCGCCCGCCGCGCAGGTCGTCGACGGTGCTTTCGGTCAGCAGGCGCCCGTCGGAGATGACGCCGACCCGGTCACAGATCTCCTGGACCTCGCTGAGCAGATGGCTCGAGAGCAAGACGGTCTGGCCCTGCTGAGCAAGCTCGACGATGAGCCGGCGCATGTCAGCCATGCCGGCGGGGTCGAGCCCGTTGGTCGGTTCGTCGAGGATCAGCAGATCCGGGCCGCCGAGCAGGGCCGAGGCCACTCCGAGACGCTGCTTCATGCCCAGCGAGTACGAGCGGAACGCGTCGGCGCCCCGCGCGGCCAGGTCGACCCGCTCGAGCGCTTCGTCGACGTCTCGGTCGCCGGCTTGCTGGTAGCGCGCCATCACGCGGAGGTTGTCGCGGCCGGACAGGTACGGGTAGAAGCCCGGCCCCTCCACCAGCGCACCGGTGCGTGCGACGGCCATGGGGTCGCCCGGGGCGCTCCCGAGGACACTCGCGGTGCCGCTGGTGGGCCGGATCAGCCCGAGCAGCATCCGCAGCGTCGTCGTCTTGCCGGCTCCGTTCGGCCCGAGAAAGCCGTACACCTCGCCCTGGCGCACCGTGAGGCTCACGTGGTCCACGGCGAGGCGGTCGCCGTAGCGTTTCGTCAATCGGTCGGTGACCACGATGGTGTTCGTCATGACCCGAGCATGCGCGCCGGCGGTACTCGTGCGCGTCCGGCAGCAAGCGGCATCGGACGTACGCAGATCGGCGTAGGCGGGGTACGCGGGCCGACCGATGCCGCTGCCCACCTGCGGCGCTTAGGGTCGTCAGGTATCAGGGCAGGGATCCGGAGGTGTCAGTGCAGCGGCTCAAGGCGTGGGGCGCCGACGTCGGAGTGACGGTGGTGTTGCTGCTGGTCACGCTTGGTGGCATGGGTCCGGCCGGTGAGGACCAGCTCGACTGGGCGCGCGAGTTGGACGTGTGGGCCTACCTGCTGGCGGTGCTCGCCATCGTCCCGTTGGTGCTGCGCCGCAGGTACCCGGCGGCCGTACTGGCCGCCAACGCGCTGGCCGTGTCGGCCTACCTGGCCATCGGCTACCCCTACGGGCCGATCATGTTCACCATCCTGGTCGCGGCCTATACCGTCGGCTCCCGGCTGCCGCTGTTCCGCGCGGCGCGTTGGGTCGCCGCGTACTGGCTGGTCGTGTTCGCCCTCACGCTCGTACGCCACCTGGGTGACAGCCCGGACAACGCGTGGAACGCGATCGCCTTCATGACCATCGGCACCTTGGCCGCGTTCGCCGCGCCGCTGGCGATCGGGGCGGCGCTGCGGACCCGGCGCGAGTCCGAACGGGACGTCCGTGCGGCGATGGCGCGCCGAGCGGTGTCCGAGGAGCGCCTGCGCATGGCACAGGAGCTGCACGACTCGGTGGGGCACGGGCTGGCGGTCATCGCGATGCAGGCGGGGGTCGCGCTGCACGTCCTGGAGAAGAACCCGGCCAAGGCCCGTGAGGCGCTGACGGCGATCCGCGACACCAGCAAGGAGTCGCTGGACGGGTTACGCGCCGAACTGCAGGTGCTGCGCACACCCGACGACACCGATGCGCCCCGGCGGCCCGCGCCGGGGCTGGCCGAGGCGGACGTGTTGCTGGAGCGCATCCGCGCCGGCGGCATCGAGGTCGACGCCGAGATCGACGTCCGCGACGACGCCCTTCCGCCGGACGTGGCCGTCGCGGCGTACCGCATCATGCAGGAGTCGCTCACCAACGTGTTGCGGCATTCCGGGGCGAGCCGGGCCCAGGTCCGAGTCCGGCGAGCTGGCGCGGAGCTCATGGTCGACGTCGTGGATGACGGTTCCGGCGGGGTACCCGGCCAGGGCGCCGACGGCGGCGGGACCGGTATCGCCGGGATGCGCTCACGCGCCGAGGCGTTCGGCGGCACCCTGGACGCGGGCCCGGGCGTCGGCGGCGGCTTCGTGGTGCGTGCCCGTATCCCGATACGGGAGGTTTCCGTGCCAGGATCGGCGTCATGACCGAGCCCAGTACGCCCGGTGACGGCAGGCCCGAGCCGATCCGCGTGGTGATCGTCGACGATCAGACCCTGGTCCGCATGGGGCTGCGGACCCTGCTGGAATCCGAGGACGACACCGAACTGGCCGGCGAGGCCGACGATGGGCGCACCGGGCTCGCGGTCGTGCGCCGCGCCGTGCCGGACGTCGTCTTGATGGACATCCGGATGCCGGGGGTAGACGGACTGACGGCGCTGCGTGAGATCACCGCCGATGCCGCGCTGGCCGACGTCAAAGTGATCATGCTGACCACGTTCGAGCTGGACGAATACGTCTTCGAAGCCTTGCGCAGCGGCGCGAGCGGCTTCGTCCTCAAGGACTCCGCACCCGACGAGCTGCTGCAAGCGATCCGGGTGGTCGCCGGCGGCGCGTCGCTGTTGTCGCCGTCGGTGACGCGCCGGGTCATCGACCGGTTCAGTGCGCGAGACCTGCCGGCGGCCACACCCCACCCGGAGCTGGACCGGTTGACCGAGCGCGAGCGCGAGATCGTCGCGTGGGTCGCCACCGGCAGGTCGAACGACGAGATCGCCGAGGAACTCGTCGTCAGCCCGGCCACCGTACGAACCCACGTCAGCAGGGCGATGGTGAAGCTGCACGCGCGCGATCGCGCGCAATTGGTGGTCTTCGCCGTACAGTCCGGCCTGACGCAGCCGGGGTGAGCCGCGTGGTGCCACGGGTGATCGCCACCGACCTCGACGGAACCTTGCTGCGCTCCGACGGGACGGTCTCGCCGCGCACCCGCGCTGCCTTGGCCCACGCCGAGCAGCACGGTTGTACGGTCCTGTTCGTCTCCGCGCGCCCGCCGCGCTGGATCGACGAACTGGCCGACGCTGTCGGTGACCACGGCCTGGCGATCTGCGCGAACGGTGCACTGATCTACGACGTGCACGCCCGTGCCGTCATCGAACGACACAGCCTGGCCGGCGACGTCGCGCTGACCGTCGCCCAGGCGATTCGCCAGGTCGCACCAGGCGTGATGTTCGCGATCGAGCGCGACCTCGGGTACGGGCACGAGCCGGACTTTCCGGGGCGCTGGCCGGCGCCCGACGACACCGTCGTCGCCGAACTCGACGCGCTGCTGATCGAGCCGGTGGCCAAGCTGCTCGCCTTGCACCAGAAACTCGACGCTCAGGAGTTCATCGCGCTGGCCAGCGCCGCCGTCGGTGATCTGGCGGCTGCGACCCATTCCGGCCACGCCGCGG
>Ga0079224_100014926_pt1 | contig 10865 bp, 15 predicted proteins | sample Stecom2015_FD_80414 | JGI IMG/M metagenome (GOLD analysis project Ga0079224, IMG submission 80414) | Agricultural soil microbial communities from Utah to study Nitrogen management - Steer compost 2015 | ecosystem: Environmental > Terrestrial > Soil > Agricultural land | place: USA: Utah...
CGGGTGGCGGCGCGGCAGGTCCTGCCAGAATGCTCTCGTGTTGATCGCGAGTTCGGTGCTGCTGGCCGTGGTGCTGGTGGCGGGGTTGTGGACGTGGCGGCGCCAGCGCTCGGTGGATCCGGCTCTCCAGCGGGCCGCGCTGCAGTTGATCTCGGTGCCGCAGCAGACGCAGCGGACCGTCGCCGAGCTGATGGGGCAGGGCAAGGAGGTCCAGGCGATCGCGGCACTGCGCCGGGACGCCCCGGTTTCCCTGGTGCAGGCCCGGGAGATGGTCGCCCAGGTGGACCGGGGAGAGCAGCTGCCCACGCCCCAGCAGGCGGCGCAGCGGTTCCGCGAGCAGTTCCCGGAGTTGGCCGGTGAGGTTCGCGAGCTGCTCCAGCAGGGGAAGGAAGTGCAGGCCATCAAGCGGCTCAGGCAGCAGTTGCCGGTGGATCTGCGCGCCGCCCGCAACCTGGTGGCGGCTTTGCGCAGCGACCAGGAGCGCTGAACCGGACCGCCCGGCGATGTCCACTTCGGAGGCTCGGGGAAGTCGGATCGCCGAGCGGTCCTCCCGGCGGTGCCGCCGAGTTGGTTGTTCCACTGTGGCCTGAAGTGCGCGTTCAGGTCCGGGCGTGCCGCATGAGCAGTTTGGCCTGGCGTACGCGGCGCACCTGCTCAGCGGTTCCGGTGCACTGCTCCGGCAGCCGGAGCATGATGGCCCGGGTGGCGCGCGCCTGCTGCCGCGCCACGGTTTCCAGCACCTGGCCGGCGGGGCCGTCACCGGGCAGGGAGTACAGCTCGCGCGCCCAGCCCGGCAGCAGGGAGATCCCGAGCGCCCCGAGGTACGGGTAGACCAGTCGCAGTGCGGCCAGGTGCCGGGGTGCGGGGGTGTTCATCCACATGCGGATGCCCCGTCGGGCGCTGTCGGTGAGCTCCAGCTTCGGGCGCATCTGCCGGAAGTACTCCTCCATCTCGGCCACCGACCCGGGGACTCGCTCGGGGTCGAGGCCGACCACGGCTGCGGAGCGCCGCTGCTCGTCGAGGTAGGTGTCCGCTTCGGCGTCGGTGAGCGGGATTCCGCAGGCTCGGGCCACCAGCAGGTAGGGGTAGACCTCGGCGCAGTGCACCCACAGGAGGTTCTCCGTCTCGTCGAGGCGGAACTCCTCCCCGGTGCGTTCGTCGATGCCGGTGAGCGAGCTGTGGATGCGCCGGACCCGCGCACCGGCCTTGGCGACTTCTTCGCTGGTGCCGAAGGTGCGGATGGCGACGAAGTCGGCGGTGCGGAACAGGCGGGCCATGGCCTTGCGGCGGTCGAACAGCGCGGAGTTCTGGTAGGTGCCCCACATCGTGCGGGGGTGCAGGGACTGCAGGGCCAGGGCGCTGAACGCGGCGATCCACATGGCCGGGTCGGTGTGGATGCGCCAGGTCACCGAGTTCGGGCCGAACAGGCCGGTGTCCGAAGGGGGCTGTTGAGGAGATCGGTCCGCGGTGGTGGTCACATCCGACTCCCTTCTCCCTGGGATACAAAGAGACTAAATATGTATCTCTGTTTCCCCCAAGGGGCCGATCGTGCGAATCGATCGGGTAGCGTTCCTCTCGCCATGACTTCCCGTGCCGAATCGCTGTTCGCCCGCGCGGTGGTTGCCGATGACGCCCCGGCCGATGAGCTGTCCGAGCGCATCCTGGACGGGGCGATGGCGTGCCTCAGCGAACTGGGGTTGCGGCGCTCGACCGTGGAGGACATCGCCCGCCGGGCCGGGGTGTCGCGGGTGACGGTCTACCGCCGGTTCGAGAACAAGAACAACCTGGTCGAAGCCGTGCTGCTGCGGGAGTGCCGCCGCTGCCTGGCCGCGCTCGACGAAGCGGTCACCGGGGTCGAGTCCCTCGACGAGCGGATAGTCGAGGGTTTCGTGTTCGCGTTGCGCTACGGCCGCAACCACCCGCTGGTGGGGGGATTGCTGCGGGTGGAGCCGGAAGAGGTGCTGCCGTACCTGACCGTGCGCGCCGGCACCGCGTTGGCGGTGGTGCGGGAGTACTTGGCCGGGCACATCCGGGAGGCGGAGGTCGGCGCGTTCGACCCGGTCCAGGTCGCCGAGATCATGGTGCGCATCGTCGTCTCGTTCGTCCTCACCCAGGACAGCAGCATCGAACTCGACACCGACGAGGACCTGCGCCGCTTCGCCCGTCGCTACCTGGTGCCCCTGGTGCACTGAAGCCCCGGCGCGGCTGGCCCGCTCGTGCCAGCATGGACCGGACAGTCCACCGCTTCCGGAGCTGTGATCGCCATGGCAGTGCACCACCCGGTCTTCGCCCGCTGCTACGCCGCCCTCAGCAGAGCGGTGGAACAGCGCGGCATGGACGCCCACCGCCGAGAACTGCTGGCCGGGGCCACCGGAACCGTTGTCGAAGTGGGAGCGGGCAACGGGCTCAACTTCGCGCACTACCCGCGCGAGGTGGCCGGGGTGGTGGCGGTGGAACCGGAGCCGCGGCTGCGGCAGATGGCGCGCGAGGCCGCCTCCCGGGCACCGGTGCCGGTCGAGGTGGTCGACGGGGTGGCCGAGCAGCTCCCGATCGCCGACGGCAGCGCGGACACCGTGGTGGTGTCGCTGGTGCTGTGCTCGGTCCCGGACCAGCGAGCGGCGCTGCGGGAGATCGGCCGGGTGCTCCGGCCGGGCGGGAAGTTCCACTTCATGGAGCACGTGCGGGCCGACACGCCCGGCTTGGCCCGGGTGCAGCGGGTGTTGGACGCCACCGTGTGGCCGCGCCTGGCCGGTGGCTGCCACACCGGCCGGGACACCGGCGCGGTGATCCGCGAGCAGGGCTTCCGGTTCGAGCGCTTCGAAAGCTTCTTCTTCCCGCCGAGGAAGCTCCCGGTGTCCCGGCACATCCGCGGCGTCGCGGTGCTGGACCGCTGACCTGGGGAAGTTCGCGGAGCCAGCTGCCCGCGGTCCCGGCGGAGCCCCCGTCGACTTCGTCGCGTCCGGAGTTCTTCCGCGTCGAACTGGGGTTCCCGTCGAAGCCCGGTTCGCCCGGAATGGGCGTCTTGTGCGATGACTCACCCCCAAAACTCCGGCTGTTTTCTGGAATCGTTCCAAAAAAAGTGGTTGTATGGATGTCGCATCGGCCTTCCGCTCGGAGTACCAGCCCGGTGGCCCGCTGAGAGCGGGGCCCGCGGGCCGCTGCCGAGACCGGGGGCCTCTGCCCCGCGCCGGCCCGGAACTCCCGTTCCGGGCCACCCGGGCAGCGATCGCCGGTGCCGTCGGCAGGCAGCGGACCTGTCGTCCTGGAAGCCCTCGAGATCAGACTCCAGCAACTGTTCCTCGAGCCCGTCAGCACCCTGCTGGATGGAGGAACCGCTTTGACCGAGAAGAACCCGGAGCAGCACGTCACGGGGACCCCTTCGACGCGCGAGAACGGCGCGCCGGCTGGCAGCGACCGCAACTCGCTGAGCGTGGGCAGCAACGGGCCGCTGCTGCTGCACGACGTCCGACTCGTCGAGACCCTCGCGCACTTCAACCGCGAACGCGTTCCGGAGCGCAACCCGCACGCCAAGGGCGCTGGCGCGTTCGGCGTCTTCGAGACCACAGAGGACGTTTCCCGGTACACCAAGGCCGCCCTGTTCCAGAAGGGCACCAAGACCGAAATGCTCGCCCGATTCTCCACTGTGGCCGGTGAGCAGGGGTCTCCGGACACTTGGCGGGACGTCCGCGGTTTCTCCTTGAAGTTCTACACCTCCGAGGGGAACTACGACCTCGTCGGCAACAACACGCCGGTCTTCTTCCTCCGCGACCCGATGAAGTTCCCGCACTTCATCCGCTCCCAGAAGCGCATGCCGGGCACCGGGCTGCGGGACCACAACATGCAGTGGGACTTCTGGACGCTCAACCCGGAGTCCGCGCACCAGGTCACCTACCTCATGGGCGACCGCGGCCTGCCGCGCACCTGGCGCCACATGAACGGGTACGGCTCACACACCTACATGTGGGTCAACGCCCAGGGCGAGAAGTTCTGGGTGAAGTACCACTTCCTCAGCGACCAGGGCGTGGAGTCCATGAGCAACGAGGAGGCCGAGCGCATCGCCGGCTCCGACGCCGACTACCACCGCCGCGACCTCGCCGAAGCCATCGAACGCGGCGACCACCCGAGCTGGACGCTCTACGTCCAGGTCATGCCCTACGAAGAGGCGAAGACCTACCGGTTCAACCCGTTCGACCTGACCAAGGTGTGGCCGCACAGCGACTACCCGCTGATCAAGGTCGGCAAGATGACGCTGAACCGGAACCCGGAGAACTTCTTCGCCGAGATCGAGCAGGCCGCGTTCGCGCCGTCGAACCTGGTGCCGGGCATCGGCGTCTCGCCCGACAAGATGCTGCTGGGCCGCACCTTCGCCTACGCCGACGCGCAGCGCGCCCGGATCGGCACGAACTACTTCCAGCTGCCGGTCAACAAGCCGAAGGTCGAGTCCAACTCCTACACCTTCGACGGGAACATGACCTACGAGCACTCCGGCAAGGCCCCGGTCTACGCCCCGAACTCCTACGGGCGTCCGTGGGCCGACGAGACCGGTCCCGTCGACGACGGGTGGGAAGCCGACGGCGAGATGGTGCGCAGCGCCTACGAGCTGCACCCGGAGGACGACGACTTCTCCCAGGCCGGTGCGCTGGTCCGCGAGGTGTTCGACGACGCCCAGCGGGACCGGTTCGTCGAGACGGTGGCCAACCACCTCGCCGGCGGCGTGAAGGAGCCGGTGCTGTCCCGCGCCTTCGAGTACTGGCGCAACGTCGACGAGAACATCGGCAAGCGGATCGAGAACGCCTACCGGGAGATCAAGGGGGACCCCGCGTGAGCCTCGTCGTGCGACGGGTTCTGCGCGGAACTGCGGGAGCGCGCTGAGGCGGCTGCGGTCGCGTTCCCGGCAGGGCTGGTCGGCGGGTGGACCGCGTCCGCCCGTGCCGGCAGGCACTCGAAGAGGACTCGGGTCGGTGTTGGGGAGCACCGGCCCGAGTCCTCATTTCTTATGCCCTTCAGTTGCGGTGGAAGTGCTGGACCAGCCGTCGGGGAACCAGCATCCGCTCGCCGTCGACGACGATCGGCACCAGGTCCGGTGCGGTGGCCTTCCAGCGCGCCCGGCGGTGCCGGGTCCTGCTGCGGGACGTCCTGTGCTTGGGAACGGCCATGGTCTCCTCCGATCAGCGGGTCCGGCCGCCGTAGCGGCGCTTGAACTTCTCGACGCGTCCTTCGGTGTCCAGCACCCGTTGGTTCCCGGTCCAGAACGGATGGGAATACGCCGTGACGTCCACTGCGATCAGCGGGTAGGTGTTCCCGTCCTCCCACTCCACGCGCACGTCCGAAGTGGCGGTCGAGCGGGTCAGGAAACGCGTTCCGGTCGAGCGGTCTTCGTACACGACCGGGCCGTACTCGGGGTGGATTCCAGGTTTCACGGTTGCTCCTTCGCGATGTCGCCGTCGGCGATGGCGCCGGACATCTCGTCGACGTCCGGGTCAGCGCACGGGTCGGTGTGCCAGTCGCTGAACGGGTCGGGGTAGTGCAGCCATTGCTGCTGGCCCGCGGCGAGCTCCTCGTCGGTCAGCAGTGCCGCCCGCAGCGCTCGGGTGATCTCCTCCGGATCCGCCCGGTGGGCGATGACCACCAGCTCCTGCATCCGGTCGCCGTAGTAGTCGTCCCAGGCCAGCAGGGCCTTGGTCTGCTGCTCGGGGTCGACGTCGGTCCACTGCTCCAGCGGCAGCGCCGCCAACCACGGGCCGGCGTGCCCGACGTTCAGCCCGCCGCCGGCCGATTCCAGCCACAGCACCGCGTCCGGTTGGCTGGCCACCCAGGCCCGGCCGCGGGTGCGCACCACCCCGTCCAGCAAGACGTCGAGCGCGTCGTGCAGGCGACCGGGGTGGAAGGGGCGGCGTTCGTGGAAGACGACCACCGACACCCCGGCGTCGGGTTCCAGCGGTGGTTGGCCGCGCAGCAGCCTGCCGTGCGGACCGTCCACTTCACCGCGTCGGGAGTTCGCCGGGATCCGGTTCAGCAGCGCTGTCGGGTTGAAGTCGGCCAAGCGCGCTCGGGGAGCGGTGGGGGCCAGCCGGTCGAGCACCGCGTGGGTGCGCACCGTGGTCCAGTGGTCGGTGTCGTCGCCGGACAGCACCAGGGCGTCGGCGAACTCGACCTGGCCGACGGCCAGCTGGGCGACGGTCCGCTCGTCGTCGGGACTGCCGGGCAGGCCGCGTTCGGTGAGCATTTCGTCGCCGCCGGCGTCGGCCAGCCAGGTGGGCAGGTCCACGACGGTGACGACGGCTTCGATGCGCGCGTCGTCGACCGCCGTGCCGCCGTTGACGACGACGTGCTGCAGCGCCCAGCAGACCGCTTCCGGTTCGACCGCGGGGTCCAGTTCCACGACGATGCGGTCGACGTCGCTGTCGGCGGCCAGCTCGCGCAGCAGCGGGAGGAGGTCTTCCCGCAGGGTGCAGGAGACGCACCCGTGGGCGAGTTCGAGCACCGCGCGCTGCTCGGTGCTGCCGCGGCGGAGGGTTCGGCGGACGATCCCTTCTCCGATGTGCCGCAGGTCGTGGTGCAGCAGAGCGGTGTTCCCGGGGGACTGCCGGTGCAGCGTCCGGGCGACTTCCCGCACCTGTTCCTGCTGCAGCCCGGAGACCACGATCAGCGGGGTTCGCTGGTCCGCGCTGGTTGCCTCGGTTCGCATCGCACCTCTAACGAAAATGGTTTTCAACTGCTGCCATGACACGGTACGCTTGTCGCGGCATTATTGAAAATGATTGTCGTTATCGTGAGGTGTGTCATGCCAGTCCGATGCCAGGTGACCGGGAAGAAACCCGGCTACGGCAACAAGGTCTCCCACTCGAACAAGCGAACGCGGCGGCGCTGGATGCCCAACGTCCAACAACGCCGCTACTGGCTGCCCTCCGAAGGCCGCTGGATCCGCCTGCGGCTGTCCACGAAAGCCATGAAGACCATCGACAAGCGCGGCATCGAATCCGTGGTTGCCGAAATGCGAGCCCGAGGAGAACGCGTCTGATGCCCCGCAACGACCTCCGGCCGGTGGTCAAACTGCGCTCCACCGCCGGCACCGGCCACACGTACGTCACCCGGAAGAACCGCCGGAACGACCCCGACCGGCTGCGGCTGCGCAAGTACGACCCGGTGGTGCGCAAGCACGTCGAATACCGGGAAGAACGCTGACCTCCACAAGAGGGACCACATGGCCAAGAAGTCCAAGATCGCCAAGAACGAGCGGCGGCGCGAGGTCGTCGCCCGCCACGCCGCTCGACGCGCCGAACTGAAGAAGATCATCGCCTCCCCCGAGAGCACCCCCGAACAGCGCCACGAAGCGGTGCGCGAGCTGCAGCGCCAACCGCGGGACGCCAGCCCCACGCGCGTGCGCAACCGCGACGCGGTCGACGGCCGCCCCCGGGGCTACTTCCGCAAGTTCGGACTCTCCCGAGTGCGCCTGCGCGAACTGGCCCACCGCGGCGAACTGCCCGGCGTGCGGAAAGCGAGCTGGTGATGCCCAACACCGATCGACGCAACCGGCACCGGCCGAAACCGAACCCGCTGCGCCAAGCCGGGGTGGACGTCGTGGACTGGAAGGACACCCCGCTGCTGCGCAAGTTCATCTCCGACCGGGGCAAGATCCGCTCCCGGCGGGTCACCGGACTGACCAGGCAACAGCAGCGGCAAGTCGCCCAGGCCATCAAGAACGCCCGAGAAATGGCGCTGCTGCCCTACCCCCAACCGGTGAAGCGGTGACCTCCCCGCCGCGCTTCCCGGCCGCGCACCGGGGCCACCCCGGTGCGCGGTGGGGCGGGAAGCGCGGCGCGACCGCACCGGGAACTCCCCGCAACACCCAGAACCGTCCGCAATGGATGGTCCCGTCACGACCCTGCAGCCGGCCCGGGCCGCCGGTTTGCTGTCGCGCCCCGCGCCCCACCGGTCTACGGTCGTGGACATGGACGAGTCGGAGGCGGTGCGCCGCGCCGGGGTGGAACTGACCGCCCTGGCCCAGACCGGGCTCGCCTACACCAAGGACCGGTTCGACGCCGAGCGGTACGAGCGGATCCGGGAGATCGGCCTGGAACTGCTGGAGCTGGTCAGCACCGCACCTCCCGGTGAACTGGCGAAGGTGCTGCCCCTCGAGCCCGGCTACAGCACCCCGAAGATCGACGTGCGGGCGTTCGTGTTCAACCCCCACGGGCAACTGCTGCTGGTGCAGGAGCGCGACGGGCTGTGGAGCGTGCCCGGCGGCTGGTGCGACGTGCTGGAAACCCCCGGCGAAGCCGTCGCCCGCGAAGTCCGGGAAGAAACCGGGATCAGCACGCAGGCCACCGCGCTCATCGGACTGCTGGACCGCAGCAAGCGCGGCAACCGCGCCCCCCTGCCGTTCCACGCCTACAAAGCCCTGTTCCTGTGCCGCACCGCCGACGGCGAAGCCCGAGCGGACGAGCACGAAGTGCTGGACGCGGGCTGGTTCCCGACCACCGAGCTGCCCCCGCTGTCCACCGCGCGCATCGCCGCCGAGGAGGTCGAACTCGCCTTGCGGCACGCGAACGACCCGAAGCTGCCAGCCCATTTCGACTAGCGGTGAGCCCCGTGCAAGCGACCTACGCGACCCTGCCCACCCCCGGCAAGCAGAACGAGGACTACGTGGTCGCCGCCCCGGACTGGGCAGCCGTGTTCGACGGCGCCACCCCACCCAGCGGGGTGGACAGCGGCTGCGTGCACGGCGTGCCCTGGCTGGTCCGCCAACTGGCCGCGGAAACCGCGCAACGCATGCCGCGGAACGACACCCCGCTGCCCGACCTGCTGGCCGACGCCATCCGCGCCACCTGCGCATCGCACCAGCACACCTGCGACCTGACCAACCCGTCCAGCCCGTCCACCACGGTCACCGTGGTCCGCTTCACGGGCGACCAGCTGGAGTACCTCGTGCTGGCCGACAGCCCGCTCGTGCTGCACACCGACGACGGGGTGACCGCGGTGGTGGACGACCGCGTCGACCGGCTGCCCAGCTACGCGGTCGAGGCGGTGGCCCGCCGCCGCAACCAACCCGACGGGTTCTGGGTGGCCAGCACCACCGCGTGGGCGGCCTACGAAGCGCTGCACGGGCACGTGCCGGTGGCCGAGCTGCGCCGCGTCGCGCTGCTCACCGACGGCGCCTCCCGCTACGTCCAGCGGTTCCAGCTCGGCGACTGGGCCAGCCTGCTCGACCTCCTCGAAGAATCCGGCCCCGCCCACCTGCTGCAGCGGGTGCGCGCGGCCGAAGCCGGGGAAACCCCGCAGCAGCGGCAGGAACGCCGCGGCAAAGCCCACGACGACGCCACCGCGGTGTTCCTCAAGTTCCGATGACCCCGGCCAGCAGCGCGGTGATCAACGCGGCACCGAAGAACCACACGGCCGGGGCCACGGCCCGGAACTTGCGCCGAGCGATCCGACTGGTCACCCATATCTGCTCGGACAGCGCGTGCTGCAGCTGGTCCTCGTGGTCGAGCACTTCGGTGTAGCGCTCGCTGAAGACGTCCGGCGTCCGGTAGCGGCGGGCGATGTTGTCGAAGTACAGCGGCGAAATCGATTCGCGCGGCCGCAGCCGGGGGACGAAAACCGCCAGCGAGAGCAGGATGCTGACGCTGACCAGCACGATGCTGGTCAACAGCAGCGCCGTGGAAAGCCAGGTGCCCGACCACCACGGCTGGGCGGGCAGCGCGTTGACCAGCACACCACCCAGCACCCCGCCGGCGGCCAGCACCGCACCGGCTTTCGCATCGGCGGTTTTGATCAGCTCGTTGGTGTGCTGGAAAGCTTTCCAGGCGTCCTCGGTGTTCGCCATGCTTCCGAGTTTGTCCGGTTCCGCGGAAAGCGCCAGCCCCGTTGGAGTGAGACGCTCATGACCTGCCGGCTGCGCTGATCGAGCGAACTTGATCAAAAACCATCCACAACCGGGCCCGGACGCGATACGGACAGGGCTGTGCGTCAGCAGCCAGCTCCAGCTCCGCGCGGGTTCCGCAAGCTACTCGGTGAACAGCGGTGGAAAGCCCTGCTGAGAGCCGGCTCCCCGCGCACCTACCGCCCCGGGGCGTTCCTGCTCCGCCAAGGCGACCCGGGTGGGTTCCTGCTCGCCCTCACCAGTGGTCGGGTCAAGGTGCTGGCCAGCGAGCCGGACGGCGGGGAAGTGCTGCTGACCCTGCGCGGAGCGGGCGACCTGGTGGGGGAGATGGCGGCGCGGACCGAAACCCACCGGACGGCGACCGTGCAGGCCCTCGAGCGCTGCACCGCCCACCACGTGACGAAGGCCGACTTCGACCGCTTCCTCGACCAGCACGACGCGCGGGACGAACTGAGCGACTACCTGATCCTCAAACTCTCCGAAACAGTTCCCTACCAGCTGCAGCAGGCGCACTTCAGCCCGGCGCAGCGCATCGCCCGCCTGTTCCTGCAGGTCGTCACGCTCGCCGACCCCGATCAGCCGGACCGGATGCGGGTGCCGTTCTCGCAGGAAGCCATAGCCAACGCGCTGGGCTACGCCCGCAGCACCGTGGCCCAGCAGATCGCCGAGATGCGCGCCAGCGGTGTCTTGGGCCCCGGGCCGCGGATCGTCGTCGCCGACTTGGCCGGACTCGCCGAGCAAGCCGGGGTAGTCACCTTCCAGTGATCACCAGCACAACCGAACTGTCCGCTGCCGGACAGTGCCGGGACGGCTTCCTCAGCAAACTCGAGCGCGAAAACCCCTGCGACGAAAGGAAAAACCATGGAAAACGGGCAGAACGTCAAAAAACTGCCGCCGTACCGGGCGCTGCTGGTGGTGGACGTGAAGGACTTCAGCGGCCGGCCCGGCCGATACCACGACCAGATCACCGAGCAGATCCCGA
>Ga0079224_100014927_pt1 | contig 10865 bp, 7 predicted proteins | sample Stecom2015_FD_80414 | JGI IMG/M metagenome (GOLD analysis project Ga0079224, IMG submission 80414) | Agricultural soil microbial communities from Utah to study Nitrogen management - Steer compost 2015 | ecosystem: Environmental > Terrestrial > Soil > Agricultural land | place: USA: Utah...
CCGCTGGCGCTGGCCTCGTTGGCCGCGGGGGCGGCGGTGCTGGCCACCCGCGGCTGGTTCCGGCGGTGCATCGGGCTGGTGGTGGTCGCCATCGGCGCGGTGCTGGGGTGGCGGCTCGCCCAGGGGAACTCCTGGTCCGCCTTCGTTCCCCCGGAAGTGCCAACTGGCAGCGAGCCGGTGGGCGCGCCGGCCCTCGGTGCCACCGGCCCCCTTCTGCTGGGGGCGTCCGCGCTGTGCCTGCTCGCCGCTGGGGTGCTGGTGGTGGTGCGGGGCGGCCGGATGCCCGCGATGGGGGCGAAATATTCCGCGCCGGGAGCAACCAAACCGCGTTCCCAGGATGTGGGCAGGCGGATGTGGGACGACTTGAACGAGGGTCGGGACCCCACGGAGGAGGACCGGTAACCCAGGTAGCTGGCTGACCGGGTGAAACCCACGTTCTACTGGCGAGTATCCGGTTGGCTGCACGCAAACAGCCTTGCTGCGCTGGGATGTTGCGGCGACCCCTTGCTGAGGGGGGCTGCCGGACAGGGTTTAGCATCGGCCATGCGACGGCACGGCGGGAAGGGGAGTGTCGTGATCGAGCGCAACGAATTCAGGTGCGCAGCCGCCGACTTGCGGGTGACTGTTCGGGGCACGGCTGGCGAGGTGTTCGCGTGACCGTTTTGGAATCAATCATCGAAGGCGTTCGCGAGGATCTCGCCGAGCGTGAAGCCGCTGTTCCGTTCGAGGAGATCAAGCAGCGCTCGGCGGCCGCACCACCGCCGCGGGACGCGCTGGCGGCGCTGGACGCCCCGGGTGTCGGGGTGATCGCCGAGGTCAAGCGGTGCAGCCCGTCCAAGGGCGTGCTCGCGGACATCCCGGAGCCGGCCGAACTGGCGGCCGACTACGCGGCGGCCGGTGCTCGGGTGATCAGCGTGCTCACCGAGCGGCGCAGGTTCGGCGGTTCCCTGGCCGACTTCGACGCGGTGCGCGCCAAGGTCAACGTCCCGCTGCTGCGCAAGGACTTCATCATCAGCCCCTACCAGGTGCACGAGGCCCGTGCGCACGGCGCGGACATGGTGCTGCTGATCGTGGCGGCGCTGGAGCAGAACGCGCTCGAGGGCCTGCTGGACCGGGTCGAATCCCTGGGCATGACGGCGCTCGTCGAGGTGCACACCGCCGAAGAGGCCGACCGGGCGCTGGAGGCCGGGGCGAAGGTCATCGGCATCAACGCCCGGAACCTGCACACCCTCGAGGTGGACCGGGAGGTGTTCGGCAAGATCGCTCCGGGCCTCCCGCAGGACGTGCTGAAGGTGGCCGAGTCCGGGGTTCGCGGACCCAGCGACCTGATGGCCTACGCGGGTTCGGGGGCGGACGCCGTTCTCGTCGGCGAGGGCCTGGTCACCAGTGAGAACCCGAAGATGGCGCTCACGCAGCTGGTGACCGCAGGATCACACCCGGCGTGCCCCCGCTCCAGCCGGTAACGCGGATAATCGGTGCTTCACCCGCGGACGCGGGTGGCAGCACGGCACAGGAGGTAAGGCAATGACCGCCAGCGGCGCCGAGACCGCGCGCGCTCACCGCAAGGGCAAGCCCGTGCCCGAGGGGCACGATCCCGATCCACGCGGTCATTTCGGGGACTACGGCGGGCGGTTCATGCCGGAAGCGCTGATCGCCGCGCAGGACGAGCTGGCCGCTGAGTACGAGAAGGCCCAGCAGGACCCCGAGTTCCTGGCCGAGCTCGACGACCTGCTGCGCAACTACGCCGGCCGTCCTTCGCTGCTCACCGAGGCCAAGCGGTTCTCCGAGCACGCCGGTGGGGCTCGCATCCTGCTCAAGCGGGAGGACCTCAACCACACCGGCTCGCACAAGATCAACAACGTGCTCGGGCAGGCCCTGCTGGTCAAGCGGATGGGCAAGCGCCGGGTCATCGCCGAAACCGGGGCCGGCCAGCACGGGGTGGCCACCGCGACGGCGTGCGCGCTCCTGGACCTGGAGTGCGTGATCTACATGGGCAAGGTCGACACCGAGCGGCAAGCCCTCAACGTGGCCCGGATGCGGTTGCTGGGCGCCGAGGTGATCCCGGTTGACAACGGCTCGGCCACCCTCAAGGACGCCATCAACGAAGCCCTGCGGGACTGGGTGACCAACGTCGAGACCACGCACTACCTGCTGGGCACCGCGGCCGGGGCGCACCCGTTCCCGGTGATGGTGCGCAACTTCCACCGCGTGATCGGCGACGAGGCCCGGCGGCAGGTGCTGGAGCTGACCGGTCGGCTGCCCGACGCGGTCGCCGCCTGCGTGGGCGGTGGCTCCAACGCCATCGGCATCTTCCACGGGTTCATCGACGACCCGGAGGTCCGGCTGTTCGGTTTCGAACCCGGCGGCCACGGCATCGACAGCGGTGAGCACGGGGCGACCCTGACCGCGGGCACCCCCGGAACGCTGCACGGCGCCCGCTCCTACCTGCTGCAGGACGAGGACGGCCAGATCACCGAGGCCTACTCGATCTCCGCCGGGCTGGACTACCCGGGCGTGGGGCCGGAGCACTCCTACTTGAAGGACATCGGCCGCGCCGAGTACCGCGCGGTCACCGACGACGAGGCGATGCAGGCCTTCCGGCTGCTGTCGCGGACCGAGGGCATCATCCCGGCCATCGAGTCCGCGCACGCCCTGGCCGGGGCCATCCAGCTGGGCAAGGAGCTCGGCCCGGAGGCGATCATCCTGGTCAGCCTGTCCGGGCGGGGCGACAAGGACATGGACACCGCCGCCAAGTACTTCGGCCTGGTGGACGGTGACGAGCAGGAGGAATCCCGGTGAACCTGCGCGAGGTCTTCCAGAGTTGCCAGGACGAGAAGCGGGCAGCTCTGATCGGCTATCTACCCGCGGGATTCCCGACGGTCGAGGGCTCCAAGAAGCTCTTCGACGCGATGCTGTCCGGCACCGGGGACAAGCCGGGGTGCGACATCGTGGAGGTCGGCGTCCCGTTCTCCGATCCGGTGATGGACGGTCCCACCATTCAGCGGGCCAGTGAGACCGCGCTGCGCGCGGGCTTCCGCCTGCGGGACACCTTCGACGTGGTCTCCTCGATCGCCGACAGCGGCCGGGCCGCCGTTGTGATGACCTACTGGAACCCGGTGCACCGGTACGGTCTGGAAGCCTTCGCCCGCGACCTGAAGGCCGCCGGCGGACTCGGGGTGATCACCCCGGACCTCATCCCCGACGAGGCCGACGAGTGGATCGAGGCCACCGACAAGCACGGCCTGGACCGCATCTTCCTGGTCGCCCCTTCCTCCACCGAGGAGCGGCTGGCGCTGACCACCAGGGCCAGCTCCGGCTTCGTCTACGCCACCTCGGTCATGGGGGTCACCGGAGCGCGGGCCCAGGTCGGGGAGGCCGCGGCGAAACTGGTGCAGCGCACCCGGGCCCACACCGACCTGCCGATCTGCGTCGGCCTGGGCGTGCGTTCGCAGCAGCAGGCGGCCGAAGTCGCGTCCTTCTCCGACGGGGTGATCTCCGGTTCGGCGTTCGTCGCGCGGGCCGAGGAGCAGGGGCCGGACGGCGTGGCCGAGCTCGCCGCGGAACTGGGCAGCGGAGTTCGTTCGCGCTGAGCACGTGATCTCCGGCCCGGGCGGTTCCCGGCGTTGGTGGCCCTACCGATACGGTTAGTGCCGTGAGTGCCGTGGTTGCCGCTTCGGGTAGTGCTTTCTTGGCCACCATTCCAAGCCCTCCGCGAGGTGTCTGGCACATCGGGCCGTTCCCGCTGCGCGCGTACGCGCTGTGCATCATCGCGGGGATCGTGGTCGCGATCTGGCTGGGCACTCGGCGGTGGGTGGCCCGTGGCGGCCGGGACAGCGACGTCATCGACATCGCGGTCTGGGCCGTTCCGTTCGGTTTGGTCGGCGGCCGCCTCTACCACGTCGCGACGGACTGGCACAAGTACTTCGGGCCCGGCCAGAACCCGGTGGACGTCTTCAAGATCTGGGAAGGCGGCCTGGGCATTTGGGGAGCGGTCGCGCTGGGTGCGCTGGGCGCCTGGATCGGCTGCCGGCGGCACGGCATCCCGCTCCCGGCCTTCGCCGATGCGGTGGCGCCCGGGCTCGTCCTGGCCCAGGCCATCGGACGGCTCGGCAACTACTTCAACCAGGAGCTCTACGGCGGGCCGACCGAGCTGCCGTGGGGGTTGGAGATCTACCGGCGCATCGACCCGGAAACCGGGCTGGCGGACCCGATCGCCGGGGTGGCCGTCGGGCCCCCGGTGGCGGTGGTGCATCCGACGTTCCTGTACGAGCTGCTGTGGAACGTCGGGGTGTGCCTGCTGCTGGTGTGGGCCGACCGGCAGTTCCGGATGGGGCGCGGCCGGGTCTTCGCCCTCTACGTGGCCGGCTACACCGCGGGCCGGTTGTGGATCGAGTTGATGCGCACCGACGAGGCGACCCACCTGTTCGGGGTGCGGATCAACGTGTTCACGTCGATCATCGTGTTCCTGCTGGCGGTGCTCTACCTGCTGCTGGTGCGCGGCGGCCGGGAAGCTCCGGAGGCGCTCGGCGGAGGAGCGCGGACGCAGCCGGACGGCGCGGCGGAGGACGGTGGCGAGGAGCCGGACCGCCAAGCGCAGCGGGACGACCGAGGTGGCGACGGGACGTCGCGGGACTAGCCCGCCACCGACCGCACCGGTGCCACCACCGGAGAACCGTCCGGGGCGGTGAGCACCGCGATCCGGGCCGCGTAGCGGTCGGCCAGCGCGGACGGTTGCAGCACCTCGCTGGGAGCTCCTTCGGCGATCGTGGTCCCGGAGTCGAGCAGCAGCAGCCGGTCGGCGTACTGGGCGGCCAGGGTGAGGTCGTGCAGGGTCATCACCACCGTCGTGCCCAGTTCGCCGCGCAGCTCGTCGATCAGGTCGAGCAGGGCTTGCGCGTGCCCGACGTCCAACCCGGTGGTGGGTTCGTCCAGCAGCAGCACCCCGGCCTGCTGGGCCAGCGCCCGGGCCAGCACTGCGCGCTGCCGTTCTCCCCCGGAGAGGGTGTTCAGCGGGCGGTCGGCCAGGTGCTGCAGGTCCAGTCGGGTGATCAGGGAGCGGACCAGTTCCAGGTCCCTCGCGCTCTCCCGGCCCAGCGGCCCCAGGTGCGGGGTCCGGCCGAGCAGCACGTAGTCGGTGACCGTCAAGCCGATCGGTATCTGCGGGATTTGCGGCGCGTAGCCGACCAGGCGGGCCCGCTCCCGGCGGCGCATGCTGCCGAGCGGTTTCCCGCCCACCTGCACGAGCCCGCGGTGCGGGATGAGCCCGGCGATGGCTTTCAGCAAGGTCGATTTGCCGGCTCCGTTGGGCCCGATGATGCCCAGCCAGCTGCCGGACTCCACCGTGGTGGACACCCCCGACACCACCGGCGTGCGCCGGTAGCCGGCGGAGAGGTCGCTGATCGTCAAGGTGCTCACGCGCGCCTCCGGTGCAGCAGGAAGGCGAAGAACGGGGCACCGGTGAACGCCGTGATCACGCCGATCGGGATTTCCGCCGGGGCCAGCAGGCTGCGCGCCAGCAGGTCCGCCAGCACCAGGAAGGCCCCGCCGAACAGCAGGGAGAGCGGCACGATGATCCGGAAGCTGCCGCCCGCGGCCAGCCGGACGAGGTGCGGCACCACCAGGCCGACGAAGCCGATGAGCCCGGCCACCGACACCGCCGCTGCGGTGGCCAGCGAAGCGGCGCCGAGCACCAGCACCCGGACCCGGCCCGGGTGGACCCCCAGCGCGGTGGCCTCCTCGTCACCGGTTCCCATCAGGTCGAGCAACCGGGCGCAGGAGCACAGCACCACCGCGGCCACCGCCAGGTAGGGCAGCACCACCAGCACTTCCCACCAGCCGGTGGTGCTCAGCCGCCCCAGGATCCACATGTAAACGCTCTGCAGCGACTCCACCCGCAGCTGTTGCACGAAGGTCTGCCCAGCGGTGAGGAACGACCCGACCGCGACCCCGGCCAGCACCAGGGTCGTGGTGTCGCGGCCGGCGGACCTGCCGACCAGCCAGGTCAGGGTGACGCCGCCCACCGCGCCGGCGAACGCGGCCAGCTGGACCCACGAGCTGGTGCCGGCCGCGGGCAGCGCGGTGATCACCACGGTCACGGCCAAGCCGGCACCGGCCGCGGCGCCCAACAAGTACGGGTCGGCCAGGGGGTTGCGGAAGACGCCCTGGAAGGCAGCACCGGACACGGCCAGGGCCGCTCCCACCAGCGCGCCCAGCACCACCCGGGGCACCCGCAGCTGCCACAGGATCGCCGCTTCCCGCTCGGTGAGGGGGGACGTGCCCCCGGTGAGCTGGGCGACCAGCTCTCCGAGGACGCGCTGCCAGCCCAGCTCCGCCGCGCCCAGCAGGACCGCCGCCAGCGAGCACGCCACCAGCGCCACGACCGCGGTGACCAGGTGGCTCATCCGCAGGCGGGACGGCTGGGGGCGGGTGGTCAGCTGCTCGGTCGTGGTGCTGCTCACCCTTGCTGAGCCTTGGCGATCGCGTCGCTGACCGCGCGCACCATGTCCACCACGCGCGGTCCCCACCGGCTGGCGATGTCGTCGTCCAGTTCGACGACCCGGCCGTGGCGCACCGCGTCCAACGTGTCCCAGCCCGGACGCTCGGCCACGGAGGCGGCGGTCACCCCGTGGCCCTTGGTGTCGGCCAGGAAGATCAGGTCCGGGTTGGCCCGCAGGATGTGCTCTTCGGAGAGCTGCGGGAATTCACCGCCGGCCGAGTCGGCGATGTTGGTCAGCCCGAACAGCTCGTACACGCTGCCGACGAAGCTCTGCGAAGTCGCCGTGTAGAAGTCGGGACTGACCTCGTGGTAGTAGCTCATCGGCCGCTGCGGCTTGGGGGTGTCCCGCACGATCTTGTCGATGTCCGCCCGCATCCGCTTGACCAGGTCGACGGCCTGCGTCCGGTGCCCGGTGGCTTGGCCGAGGACTTCGATCTGCTGGTAGGCCTCTTCCAGGTTCTTCGCCGCCGGGGTGAGCAGCACCGGGACGTCCACCTCGCGCAGCCCCTCGGCCAGCTTCTCCGAACCGTCCGGGAGGATCACCAGGTCCGGGTCGTGCCCGGCCACGGCCGCCGCGTCCGCGGTCAGGGCGGACAGGTCGGTGCGCGGGGCGTGCTCCGGGTGGTTGGAGTACGCGTCCACCGCGATGACCTGGTCGCCGGCGCCGACCGCGTACAGGGCCTCGGTGGCGGTGGGCGAGAGCGAAACGATCCGCTTCGGCTGGTGGGTCAGGGTGACCGGTTCCTGGCCGGGCAGCTGCACCTTCGCCGGGAACGCCGACGCCGGGTCGGCGACCGGACCGGAGGGGTCGGAGTGCGGGCGGTTCGCGCACGCGGACACCCCGAGAAGCAGCACTAACGCCGCGCACAGCGTGGCTATTCGACGGAAACCGATCATTTCTTCCCTCGGCTTCGGCCGGTGCAGGCTGGCGTGGGCCGGAGGGAAGCCGACGCCGCACCCCTGCACCGGGGGTGGCGGACATCTGCGCCAGCGCAAGGCGACCTGACTCGACCCGACCGGGCCATCACAGTTGCGGCACAGTACCGGATTCGCACCGGATTTCGCTTGTCGCTGGCGGTTGCTCGGAGTCTTCGCAACGAGGACCCTGAACAGGGAAGATACCAGGAATTGATCGAGGGTCACGGCGGTGGACGCAGTGTCCTGGCCCACGAAGGCGGGTCTGCGGGCGAATTGGCGGTTACTTTGGCGTGGAACAGGCCCTTGCCCGGGCGATCGTTGCTGGCCACGGGGCTTTGGCATGGTGGTGCAGGTAGCCGGCCTGTTAGGGTTTTTGAAAATCGATGACTGCTGGGTGTCCGAACGGTGTCCAGCGCGCTCTTTTCAACCGCCGAGAAATCAAGCGGGCCAACGTCGTCCCGTGCCGCAGAACGGAGCCGGTGATTACCAGGCTCTTCGCACGAAACGGACGAGGAGGTCTGCGCGGTGGTCTTTTCGGCCGCCCCTGCGTCCCAGGGGCTGTACGACCCGGCTGCAGAACACGACGCCTGCGGTGTGGCCATGGTGGTCGACGTCCGCGGTCGGCGTTCCCACGGCATCGTCGCCGACGCGTTGACCGCGCTGGTCAACCTGGATCACCGAGGGGCCGCTGGGGCCGAGGAGACCAGCGGTGACGGTGCGGGGGTCCTCGTTCAACTGCCGGACCGGCTGTTCCGGTCCGAAACCCGGCTGCCGCTGCCCGAGCCGGTCGCCGGCGAACACCGCTACGCGGCCGGGATGGTCTTCCTGCCGAGCGCGGAGCCGCGGCGCAGCCAGGCGGTGGAACTGGTCGAACGCTTGGCCGACGAGGAAGAGCTCGACGTGCTGGGCTGGCGCGACGTGCCGGTCGAGCCGGAAGCTGCCGAGGTGGGGCCCACGGCGCGCAGCTGCATGCCGCACTTCGCCGTGCTGTTCGTGGCCGGCCGGCGGGGAGAAGCCGGTCTGGACCTCGACCGGCTCGCGTTCTGCCTGCGCAAGCGGGCGGAGCGGGAGGCGGCCCGGAACGGGCTGGAACTGTACTTCGCTTCCCTGTCCAGCCGCACCTTCGTCTACAAGGGCATGCTGACGCCCACCCAGCTGCCGGCCTTCTTCCCGGACCTGACCGACCAGCGGACCGAGAGCGCGATCGCGCTCGTGCACAGCAGGTTCTCCACCAACACCTTCCCGTCTTGGCCGCTGGCGCAACCGTTCCGGTACATGGCGCACAACGGCGAGATCAACACCATTCGCGGCAACCGCAACCGGATGCGCGCCCGCGAAGCGCTGCTCGCCTCCGACCTGATCCCGGGGGACCTGAGCCGGCTGTTCCCGATCTGCGACGACGCCGGCTCCGATTCGGCGTCCTTCGACGAGGTGCTGGAACTGCTGCACCTCGGCGGGCGCTCCCTGCCGCACGCGGTGCTGATGATGATCCCGGAGGCGTGGGAGAACCACGCGGAGATGGCTCCCGAGATCAGGGCCTTCTACCAGTTCCACGCCAGCTTGATGGAGCCGTGGGACGGACCGGCCTGCGTGGCCTTCACGGACGGGACCCTGGCCGGTGCGGTGCTGGACCGCAACGGGCTGCGCCCGGGGCGCTGGTGGCGCACCGCTGACGAGCGGGTGGTGCTGGCCAGCGAGAGCGGGGTGCTCGACATCGAGCCCGAGCGGGTGGTCGCCAAGGGGCGGTTGCAGCCGGGACGGATGTTCCTGGTGGACACCGCGCGCGGCCGCGTCGTCGACGACGGCGAGGTCAAGTCGCAGCTGGCCGCCGAGCACCCCTACGACGAGTGGGTGCACGCGGGCCTGCTGAACCTGGCCGAACTGCCGGACCGGGAGCACGTGGTGCACAGCCACGAGTCCGTGGTCCGTCGCCAGCTGGTCTTCGGCTACACCGAGGAGGAGCTGTCCCGGATCCTGGCGCCGATGGCCCAGCAGGGGGGCGAACCGCTGGGGTCGATGGGCTCCGACACCCCGGTGGCCGCGCTGTCGCAGCGTCCCCGGCTGCTCTACGACTACTTCGTCCAGCAGTTCGCGCAGGTGACCAATCCGCCGTTGGACGCGATCCGGGAGGAGATCGTCACCTCGGTGGCCCGGGTGATGGGACCGGAGCAGAACTTGCTGGAGCCCACCCCGGCGTCCTGCCGGCAGATCGTGCTGCCGCGCCCGGTCATCGACAGCAACGAACTGGCCAAGCTGATCCACATCAACGACGACGGCGACCTGCCCGGGTTCTCCTCCACGGTGCTCTCCGGTTTGTTCGATGTGGACGGTGGCGGTGAAGCGTTGGCCGAGGCCCTCGACCGGGTGTGCCGGGAGGCTTCGGAGGCCGTCGCGGACGGGGCCAGGGTGCTGGTGCTGTCCGACCGGGACTCCGACCACTTGATGGCTCCGATCCCGTCGCTGCTGCTGGTGTCGGCCGTGCACCACCACCTGGTGCGGACCAAGGAGCGGTTGCGGGTGGCGCTGGTGGTGGAGAGCGGGGACGCCCGCGAGGTGCACCACATCGCGGCGCTGCTGGGGTACGGGGCGGCTGCGGTGAACCCGTACCTGGCTTTCGAGACCATTGAGGACATGATCGCAACCGGTGAGATCACCGGGATCCAGCCTGAGGAGGCGATCAACAACTACATCCAGTCGCTCGTCAAGGGCGTGCTGAAGGTGATGTCCAAAATGGGCATCTCCACTGTGAGCGCTTACACCGCGGCCCAAGCCTTCGAGGCAGTCGGCTTGTCCCGGGAACTGGTGGACCGGTACTTCTGCGGCACGCCGTCGAAGATCAGCGGGGTCGGCCTGGACGTGCTGGCCGAAGAAGTCGCGAAGCGGCACCGTCGCGCCCACCCGGACAACCCGACCGAACTGGTGCACCGCAAGCTCGAGGTCGGCGGCGAGTACGCCTTCCGCCGGGAAGGGGAGCTGCACCTGTTCACCCCGGAGACGGTGTTCTTGCTGCAGCACTCCACGAAGACCGGCCGCTACGACATCTACCGGCGCTACACCGCCGAGGTGGACCGGCTGTCCCGCGAGGGCGGCACCTTGCGCGGGATGTTCGAGCTGGACAGCGGGCGGGAGCCGGTCGACATCGACGAGGTGGAGCCCGCTTCGGAGATCATGAAGCGGTTCTGCACCGGGGCGATGAGCTACGGCGCGATCTCCGCGGAAGCGCACGAAACCCTGGCGCAGGCGATGAACATCATCGGCGGCAAGTCGAACTCCGGGGAAGGCGGGGAGGACGTCGACCGGTTGCACGACCCCCACCGCCGGTCCGCGGTCAAGCAGGTCGCTTCCGGTCGGTTCGGGGTGACCAGCGAATACCTGGTCAACGCCGACGACATCCAGATCAAGATGGCCCAGGGCGCCAAGCCCGGGGAAGGCGGCCAGCTGCCCGGGCACA
>Ga0079224_100014928_pt1 | contig 10864 bp, 17 predicted proteins | sample Stecom2015_FD_80414 | JGI IMG/M metagenome (GOLD analysis project Ga0079224, IMG submission 80414) | Agricultural soil microbial communities from Utah to study Nitrogen management - Steer compost 2015 | ecosystem: Environmental > Terrestrial > Soil > Agricultural land | place: USA: Utah...
ACAACACCGTCATATTATTTGATGGTCAAAACATTTTACACGGTGTTACACCCATAGAAACCACCCACAAAAACGGTTACCGTTATTCCGTGGTTTATTATACCCTAAAACAAATATGGAATTGTTTGCCTCTTTCCGAAGAATTAGCAAGGGCAAGAAATGTAAGGGCAAAAAGAGAAACCAAAAGAGCCAATAACGAAGTTGACGAAAGCCAATTGCAATTTGACAAGAAATGAATAACCCAAAGACAAGACAAGAATGGATACATGAGGAGCTCACAAAAGAGCCGAATACGTCCTATTCTGAAATGTTCAGTAAATATTCAGTCGAGTTCAGTAAATCTGAAAAGACATTCTCAAAAGATTGGAATGCCGCCAAACAACGACATCAGGACTATCAACGGAAGCTTCAAAAAGAAAAAGAAGCCCTAACCATACAAGAAGATTTAAAACCCCTTAAAAACGGTTTAAAGACGAAAAATGACCGACTGCTTTTGTTGCAAAAACAAATTGACCAAACCGAAAAAGAATTAGACACGGGTGTTTTTACCGAAATGAAACGAGAAGGCAAAAAGGTTTTGAAATATGACAGGCCATTAACTCCTTATGAAAAAGCAATGATGCGTAGAACTATTAAACATTTGCAATCCGAAATATCGAAAATAGAAGGAGATTATGCACCGATCAAACAAGACCATACCACAAATGGAGAAAGTTTGAATCAATCAAACGTAGATTTGTCCAAGGTGGATTTAGAAACATTAAAGAAATTACGAGATTCTCAAAAAACAGAATAAAAAATTATCAATTATCAAATTGACTCACGGGACCAATAAAAGAAAATTGAAAATATCGCAAAAAAATAATGATTGACAACCGAAAAAATAAATATTTCAACCAATGAATTAAATGCAGAAATCTGCAAAAGGTCGCTCTTTGAATTTACGAAAGAATTTTGGGGTGAAATCATACCCGATGAACCCATTTGGAACTGGCATATTCCTTACTTGTGTGATGAATTAGAAAAAGCGGTTTCCACAGTTATAGAAGACCGTCCAAAACTTTACGACTTAATCATAAACATTTGCCCGGGAACGACAAAGTCAACGCTTGTATCTATAATGCTACCTTGTTGGTTATGGGCTAATTGCCCGGAGAAAGTAATATTGTTAAATACAGTTTCTCATACCAACGCCATTAAATTCGCAACCAAACGCAGGGACATTTTGACCAGCAGCAAATTTAAATCTTATTTTCCGGAAATAACATTGCGTTCAGATTCCACAGCTTTGATGACGTTGAAAAATATGAAAGGCGGGGAAATAACGCAATACACTACCAAAGGAAGGATAACCGGAGACCACGGACATATAAGAATTGATGACGACCCTATGAGTTATCAGGATTCAATTTCAGAGGCACAAGCTGCTAAATGTATTGACGGTTTCAAAGCATTCGCAACCCGAAATAAATCTTTAGCTAAAACCGTATATATACAAGTGATGCAAAGGTTAAGCGCAATTGATACGACCGAGCACGCCCTATCTACTTTATCAAAAGTTAAGCATATCGTTCTACCGGCAATTAAAAATGACAAAATAAATCCACCGGAATTAGCCGATAAATACGTTGATGGTTTATTAGACCCGTTACGGCTAACACTTGATAATTTGCAAGATATAAAAAGAGGATTGGCAGATAAAGATGATGGACCAATGAGTGATGACGCTTTTGATGCTCAATATGGACAGGATGTAGATAGCAAAGAAGGTTTAATGTATGAAAATAGATTGCAAACCGAACCATTTAGTAAAATTGATTGGACTGGGTTTGAAACAGCACTATCCGCGGTAGATGCTAAGGACGACGGCGAAGATACTTACGGACAAGTTTATGCTTACCAAAGAGGAGAAAAATATTACATAGTTGATGCTATTTATAATACGGGGGATTCGGAATACAATCTTCCAACCGCAGTAAAGAAGAACAATAAGCATAAACCCATAAAAACGTTTTTAGAAAAAAATGGAGTTGGCGGGTTATATGGCAGGATGATGAAAAATGAGGGCATAACCGGTCTAAAACCTTTCGTAAATAGTGAACCTAAAATTGATAGAATTGGAATGTTTAAATGGGTTGTTTTAGAACATTTCGTATTTGATAGCGAAAATAAAGATAGTGATTATTTGAAATTTATGGAGCATTTAAAGAAACTACCAAAGCACGGAAATAAAAAAATGGTAGGGGCGGCAGACGTGATTACCCACCTCGCTAAATGTTTGTTCTTAACCGGGAAATTTAAAAGGAAATAATTACTACTGGCACTATGATTTGGAAATATCAACCGAAAAAAGACGTATTAAAATCAATAATAAATTAAAATATGCAGACAACTCAATTAATAGCTCAAATTACTCTGATTGTATTCATTGCAATCATTCTTTTCAAAACCATCAGGAAAAGAAAAAAAGAACCCTCATCATTCAATTTCTGGATGAAAATATTAGCAATAATAACCCTTTTTGTGTGGCTTTATTTTGCCGGTGCATTTGACCGTTTAATAAATCCGGTCTGAATTTCTAAAAATTAATTTAAAATATTATCTTTGTGAACAATAATAATGAAATAAAGTGTTGTAAATGTGGTAAGAAATTAGCCACTTTTGTTGACGGGGAAATTGAATTTAGAGGTGTTAATATCGATTGGGTTCGTATAACCCAAATATCTGAAACCGAAAAAACAACTAAATACAAATGTAGAGGTTGTTATGCCGTTAATTCAATAAAAGAAAATCAAAAACCGTCCATTGATGATAAGGAAATAGCAAAAGACCTTATTTACAACTTTAAAAAGAAAAAACGAAAATAGCGAGTGACGTGATGAAATATCATAGCGCAAAATAACTTAAAATCATTCTTCCGAAACCTTTTAGGACACAAAAGGACTCTCTTCGGTTTTAATCTAACTTTAGATTCAGGCACATTTGATATTGATAATTATTTCGGAACAGGGTTCGTTCACGCCGCCGAAAACATCAACGCATTTGATGCCCCCATTACGTATCTCGCGAATATCTTTAAAAGCGCAATCATCTATTCCATTGACAAAGACGGGAACGTGGTTGAAGATGATGAATTAGTAAAATTACTCCGAAAACCCAATCAATTCCAGGGGCAATCAGAATTCCTTTCACAACATTATTATCATTTACGCGCCGCCGGTTATAATTACGTTTACCCATATCACAAATCTGTTGGTTATCAGAAAAGAATTGGGGAAGTTAAACTATACAACCTCAATCCCGACTTCATAGACTTTGAAAGAATTGAAACATCTATTTTCGATTTGGAATCAGTTAAATTCAAATACAGACATCAATTTGAAAGCGATAATTCCAAAACAAAATTGATCACAGATGATGTTATTATCTATTACGACACCAAACCAAATTCAAAAAACCCATTCAAAGGACATTCACGATTGACTTCATTAAAGGATGAGGCAAACAACACTTTACTTGCAAATCGTGGAAAGAGAAACCAAATAAAAAGGACCGGGGCAACCATTGTATCTCACAAAGAAAGGCCAGAAGGGCTTTCTGATGGGTTGGATGAGGAAATGACAAGAGATAAACAGGGGAATCCCATTACCTACAAAGATGATATTGAGAATAAATTAAACGGTTCTGGATTAGCACAAGGCAAATCCATTTTAGTTTCATCAAAAGAATTAAAAGTCGATTCCTTAGCAAAGGATATTACCGGGATTGATTTCGACAAAATGAAGCAATCCGATATGCGGGTGATTGCTAATAAAATCGGAGTTCCTAACGAATTAAACCCGTTTGAAAATGATAATGCAAAAGATGAAAATCGTGAGCAGGCACAATTTTCGGTAATTCAAAATGAGATTGAACCGGTTGCCGAAGCATTTGCTTTAGGGGTTATGAGTTGGTTTGACAACCATCCGAATAAAATCATTCTTGATTATTCTCATTTGCCCGCTTATCAGGTCGCGCAGAATACGAAAGAGGAAAATAAAGATAAGGTTACCAGTAGGGTAATTCAATTGCTTAACGCCAATTTGATTGACTTAAAAACGGCTAACAACATTTTAATTAATTACGAAATAATCAAAGAAGATGTGTAAAACCAACGAGAATATCAAAGAGGAACTTTTGAAGAAATTGAAAGGAACAAAAAGTAAGGTTTTGAAAAAAGCAATTCAAGAAAAAATAAATAAGCTGGGTGACAGCGACACCATAATGAAGTGAAATACTTTTGTAAAGAATTAAAAAAACATTTCGATTCAAAGAGTGATATGATTTCTGAAATCGTAAAACGAGTAGATGAAGTCGTTGAACTAAAGAAGTCAGCCGTTAAATTCAGCGAACCTACCGGATTATCTATCATCGGTAAGAGTTCCGCGACAAAGTCATTAACGCCGAAAGAAAATATCAGTTATGGCGATTATGTTTACCCTGTAATCAACACTACAAACTATTTAGATTCTCACGGTGATGTTCATGTTCCCGGAATTTGGAAGAAATCGGTAAAGGAACAAAATGGGAAAACATTCCTAATTATCAATCACGATTTGTCAATTGGAAAAGTAATTAGCCAACCGAAAGATGTGGAACCATTTACCCAAATGATTGACTGGAAAGAATTAGGGGCAAATTTCGAAGGACAAACCGAAGCACTAATTTTCAAATCAAAATTAACCGAACGGTCAAACCCCGATGGGTTTAATGCGTATAAATTCGGAGACCCCGTCCAACATTCAATCCGGATGATTTATGATAAAATGTACTTATGTGTATCTCCGGAACAAGATGACGATGCCGAAATGGCAGCATACAATGAGAATTGGGATAAGTATATAAATCAAGTAATTAATCAGGACGAGGCCATTAAAGATGGTTATTTCTGGGCGATTACAGAAGCCAGAATATTCAAAGAGGGTTCAATGGTTATTGCCGGAAGCAATGACATTACACCCACTTTATATGATTTTGAAAAGTCGTCGAAAGACACTTCAAATAATGAGCCGCCAATCAGCACTCAATCCGAAGCAGCGAAAGCACTTCAAAACAAAAAAAATTATTTATTAAACCTTTAATTCAAAAGAAATGAATTTTAAAAAATTTTTAGAAAAGAAAGGGATTTCAGAAGCTGATTTTGCAAACAAAACGGCGGAAGAAATTGCCCAATTGCAAAGCGAGTATAACGACACCATTCAAAAAGAAATGAATGAGAAAGTAGAAGCCGCTGAAAAGGCAGCGAAAGAAGCAAAAGAAGCTGCCGAAAAAGCAAAAGAAGGAATGATTTCAAAAGATGACGCTGAAAAATTGGTTGCAGAGAAAACCAAAGAAGTTGAGTCTTTGAAAAGTCAGTACAACGCACTTGACGAAATCGTAAAAGCACAAGGCGAAAAGTTGAAAGAAAAATCAATCAATGAAAGAAACAATCCTTTTTCATCTTTCACAGAAGAAGCATACAAGGAACGTTCTGCTGACAAAAATGCACGTGGAGACCACGATGAAATGTTCCGATTTGAAACCAAAGCATTCGATTCGGAAAGCGTTATGACCGTTGAGGCAGTTTCAGATACGGTATATCCAGAAGATGGAACGCCCGGGCTTAACACCACATTACGCACTTTGTATGCGAAAGTAGTTGGTTTCTTTGTGCCTAAAAAACCTATTTCCAAAATTATGGATTTGGTTTCATTGGAGCCGTTGGATGCCGAAACGCTTATCGTTTTCAATGAAAATGTAGTTGGAGATGTTGAGGTAACGCCGGAATGTGTTGAAAAACCTGTAATTTCAATCAATTACGAGGAACAAACAGCATCAGCAGAGCCAATCGCCGGATTGTTTTACACAACTTTGAAAATCCGTCGATTCTTTGCCGGAATCATCAACCGATTGAGAAAAGCAGTAGAAGACTTGATTTCAGAGAAAATACCGGCACACGTTTTAAATTACATCAAAACAAACGCCTCAGCATTTACGCCGGCAGCCGGTTTGGATTCTTTTGTTAATCCGGGAAAATTTGAAGCAATCGTTGCGGTTAATGCTTCTTTGAGGATGTTAGGTTACGAACCAAACGCCGTGCTTATTTCTCCGGTTGCATACGCTCAAATGATTACTACTCGCACACCGGACGGAGTTTATACGCTACAAAATGGAAGTTCAATCATCTTGGTAGGGGATACTATTAAAATTGGCTCTCAAAACTTAACAATCATTCAAGACCCAACATTGGGGGCAGATGATTTATTGATTGGAGACTTCAAACAATCTGTTTACGTTGGGTTAGACGGTAATTACTATTACTTTGAAACTGATGGAAGAACGGACAACCACGCAGCGGTAAATTCTGCACCGAAAACTGGTTTAGCCGTGAATATTAGAACTCACGAAGTAGCGAAATTCATCGCGGTTATTATGCCGGATGCAACAAGTTCAGGTGTTGTTAGCACTACATTTACAGACGTGCTTGAATTGATTGTTGCGGAGGAAGAGGAAGAAGAACCTGAAGTTTAATTGTTTAATTTTTAATAACCCTTGAAATGTCAAAAAAAGAAGTAAAAGGAAAATCAGCAGCAACTTCAATAACAGAAGTAGCGGCAAAGCAATCCGCTAACAATAAAGCAAAAGGAAAACCGAACGTAAGATTTTCTTTGAGTAAAAAAATTAAAGCGGTGTACGTGAAAAACGGAAAGTACGCGAAAAAAGGTACTGAAACCGTTTTGTCTGAGAAAGCATTCAAAGCATTGGAAGCAAAAGGTCTTGTAAAAGAAGCGTAATAGATGATTACTCTACCGAAATATCACTTTCATTCTGATACATTTATTGAAAATCTTAGCGGGTGCATTTCAAAAACACCCGCTTTAGAAATTATGATTGCTGATTTTGAAGAAAGAGCATTGATACTCTTATTGGGTCAATGCCTTTATGATGAATTTATTCAGCAATTTGAATGGTCAGAAGGGAAAAACAGATTTGTACTTCAAGAATCTGCTGACGAAAAGTGGAGTTGGTTGTTGAACGGACGTGCTTATGAGTATGACGGACATAAACCATTCCCTTGTGGTTGCGGTTGTGGGGGGGGGGACTGTGATAAAGTGAAGTTCAACGGTATTATTTCAGAGAAAATAATTACCAACACGAAAAAGGTAGAGAAAAACTATTTATCTTATTTCATTTACTATCATTGGAAAACGATTAATGAAAGCATTACATCAGGAACTGGCGAACAAATGCCCGAAACGGCTAATTCTCTTTCTGTGTATAACAAAAAGAAAAGATACCGAGCTTGGAATCAATTTGTAATGTGGGTTCAAGATTTGAATAAATTCTTAACTCATCACAAAGAAGATTTTCCGGATGCTGTCATTAATTGTAGTCTAAAGGCAAAAAACATTTATGATTTATAATTGGGTTCCACCGGTAGAAAGCGTGATTGAGTACGCTGTATTGAAGTCAAATCCTACTATTCAGTACGGGTATGGCAATCAGTATGAACTGCTGAATTACATTACCGTGGGTAAGTCCAAAGAACAACAAAATAGCATCATAGATGAAGAAAACCCAAATGAATTTGTACAATATCCTTTGGTTTGGTTTGTGCCGTCAAGGGTGTATAGTTTAGGCGAACCGGAAAAGTTCAGGGTTCCTAATGCTAAAATAATTATAGCGATTAATAATCCTCATTTAGATTGGCTGAACCCGGAAAGGGAAATTAATTCTTTCTCAAAACTATATCCATTGGTTAATAGTCTTTTAGATTATTTCCATAAAAACAGATATGTAACTTTTGAGAATCAATTAAACCCGGTATATTCATTTGAAAAAGCCCCTAACTATTCACACGTGGACGGAAAGAATAAAACCATTGACGTTTGGGATGCGATAGTAATTGAAGCGAATTTAAAATTTGATATTAACTGTTTAAAATTAAAACAAAATGAAAAAAATTGCGAGTGACGCGCCGGTTTATGAATGTCGTTAACCATAGGCGTATTAAATTGTACTACGGGGGGTGCGAATACAGGCACTTTAGGTTGTGCTGTGAACCCAAACAATATCAACAATTTGATGTTGGCTAAAAAGGGATGGTCATTGGACGTAACCAGTGACACATTAGACCAAGAAACAATTGACGAACTGATTCAAAAAGGAGTTTTAATTCCTTTACCTTCTCATTTCAGCCGTGAAGATGCAAACGAGGAAACTCAATACGAAACCAGTGAAATTGGTGTAAAAATCAAAGTTCGCCCGGGAAATGTTGAGTTCGTTGTGAATTATGCTAAAGGCGTTTGTTTTTCAAAAGCATTAGAATCACTATCTTCCAGAAACCTTGATTTACTTTTTGTTGATTACGAAGATGGGAAATCAAGATTGTGGGGGGCTTTGGTTGGTGATAAGTTTAAAGGTTTTGACTTGAGTTTGAACAATGCTGAAAATTTCATCCTCCCAACCGGAACCACCGGTGCAAAAAAACCATTAAGAATTCAGTTATCTCCAAAAGGAACGTCTGAATACAACAAGAATATGGATTTTGCCGTTTCGGATGAAATTGATTTTGGAAGTCTTGACGGAATCAATGACGTGGTAATAAACACCGTTTCTAATGGCACTGATTTAGTCGTTACATTGACTTCTGCTTGTGATAAAACTACTTCATTTGAGGGGTTTGAAGCAACCGATTTCAGGATTACCGATAATACGGGTGTCGTTCAATCTGGATTTACTGTTAATTATTCTGACGGTCAATATACTATTTCCGGTCTCGATGCCGGAACGTATAATGTTCAACTATATGACAGCGCACTTGGTTCAAGTGTAGTGGCGGTTGATGGTATGTATTACCGATCAGATGTGTTGAATGTAGTTATTTCTGCATAAATTTCAAAGGGGCTGAAATACGCCCCTTTTTTTCTATGGATGTTTACCAATTTTTAGAAGAAGCAAAGAAAATAAACCTTGAATGGTTAAAGTCTCGTATAACGGAAATAATTATTGAAAATGAATTGATTTTCGTTGATATGCTTCGCGCTCAATGGGAATCAGGAGAAAATGAAGCCGGTAAAGCAGTGGGGCGTTACAAGGCAATTACCGAAAACTTTTATTCACTCATTAATCCACCATCATCAGGTATGCCCAAAAAGGCCGGAGAGCCCTATAATTTGATATGGTCAGGAGAATTAATTCGGCTGACGAGCATTGATTTAGAGGTAAAAGACGATGAATTAATTTTAATTATAGATTCGTCCGCTTCATCTAAAAATTCATTATTTAGCCAAATACGAAAAGAGGGTTTGGTTTCTGAACCGGATTCTATTTTTGGGCTTCAAGAAGTGAATTTGGGTAAAGTCGTAGATATGACAGAATATGATTTAATTGAAAATTTTAAGAAAACCTTACAAATTAATTAAAAATGTGCAATTGTAATAAAACAGACGGGTATGCCAAAGCAATGAGTAATGCCGTGAATGTAGAGAAAAACACCGGAATCAAACAAGCGGTATTCATTGATAAGTCTACTAAAACGGCTTATTTTGGCGCAGAATCACAAGTGAAGAAAAGAACTGATATTTGTTGTTACACGCTAACAAACGGAAAAGAAATTCAAATTAAATCTGTTTCATCAAAGGAATCGAAACAGAAAAAACAATTATCAAAGAAAGTTCTTCCAAAAGATGGAGAAACCAAAGAATGATTCAATTTATAAAAGTTGCCGAGAGCTGCCAATTCATAATTTCAACGAAATAATCGTAACAAGCGATTTAACGAATTTAATCAAAGACGGTTCGGCACAAGATGAAAAGGAGTTGGCAGTTCATTGGCAATTTATATTGGACGAATACCACGAAATATCCAACGACAAGACTTTTATTCGTATTCTGAAAGATAAAGCCGAAATAATATATCTTCAAAATAAAGCTTTTGCTTGTGAAATCATAATTGGGTTATTTGGTAAAGAATTAAATGATGAACAAAAGTCATTAATTGACGAATTGCGCAAGAAATACAGGGTAAAGAACGCGAAAACATCATTATCACACACAAAGAACCGATTGAATTTAAAAATTGCTCAATTCGAGAGAATGACTTCACACCCCGAAAGTAAATCATCATTTGGCGCAATGATAGTACGGGTCAGTCGTATTTTAGGATATAAAATAGACCGTTTTACCACAACGGTAGAAGAATGGTTGGAAGCCGTTAAAATGGCTGATGAAATTGTAAGGGAAAGCAAGAAAAGAAAGAATTAATTAATCGCATTCCCAAGTACCTAATACATTATAAACCGGTTCGCCAAAATAATCCCCACAAGTACCAGGTTCCGGGCAAACATAATTCATATATTCCCCACACCTATCGCAATCTTCTTTATATCTAAATTCCCATATTACATCCCCTGATTCGTCCCTTTCTTTTACGGTCCCCCAACATTTACCGTCATCTTCGCTGTCGTCCGAACTACAAGAAATAAAAAACAGAGTGATAAAAAGAAGTAATAGACGTTTCATTTAAATAAGTTTTTTATTTGGTTTTCTTTGGCCTCAACGTCTTTTAAAAAAACCGCCTTATCCATTGGTATTTCTCCATTTTGTTGACACCATTTTAAATAATTCTGATAATTTATATCATTTTCCAGTTTCTTCGCGTGTTTTTTGATATATGGATTATTTGTGTTTTGGTTTGGCTTTGAAGAAACCATTTTAACAAACCCATATATTGCAAGCCCGAAAAATAATAAAGCTAAAATCATCTTGATTTTGAATAAAGTAAAAACAAAATTAATAAAAAATTACTAATTTTGAATAATCTAAAAATACGAGTGACGTGAGTA
>Ga0079224_100014929_pt1 | contig 10864 bp, 13 predicted proteins | sample Stecom2015_FD_80414 | JGI IMG/M metagenome (GOLD analysis project Ga0079224, IMG submission 80414) | Agricultural soil microbial communities from Utah to study Nitrogen management - Steer compost 2015 | ecosystem: Environmental > Terrestrial > Soil > Agricultural land | place: USA: Utah...
CACGCTCATCGCGTAATCGAGGTACGATTGCCGCATCTCGTCCTCGAGATTGACCGGCAATATCTCCTTCGCCCCTTCAGCCATCCGTTTCGCTCAAAAAATAACGCCCCAGTCTCCGTTGACCCGGCCAAGGAGGGCGCGAAATGCTGCAAGAGTATGATGCCGCCCGCCGAGCGCGCGGCGGCCCAACCGGCAAGGATTCAAGTGCTCAAAAAACCGACTAAATTCTAACACACGCGCTCGCCATCCGCAGGCTCGGCGCCGGTCTCGAGGGGCTATACTTGCGCCGGTCCGCCCGAAAAAAGGTGTCAGACACCGGATTTGCTGCGGCGCCGCCGGCACCGCGCCACGAGACGACATGCCCGAGCACATAGACGCCCTGATCTGTCCGCGCTGGACCGTCGCGATCGAGCCCGAGGTTCGGGCCGTGGAAGGCCTTGCGCTCGCGATAGACGCCGGCCGGATCAAGGCGCTCCTGCCCGAGGCGGAGGCTCGCGCCCGCTTCGCGCCGGATGCGCTCCACGAGCGGCCGGACCACGTGCTGCTGCCCGGGCTCGTGAACGCGCACTGCCACGGCGGCATGGCCCTCCTGCGCGGCTACGCGGACGATCTGCCGCTCGAGCGCTGGCTGCAGGAGCGCATCTGGCCGGCCGAGTCGCGCTGGGTCAATGCCGAGTCGGTGCGTGACGGCACGCGCCTCGCGATCGCGGAAATGCTGCGCGCCGGCACGACCTGCTTCTCCGACATGTACTACTTCCCGGACGTGGTCGCCGAGACGGCCAGCGAGGCCGGCATGCGCGTCGTGGTCGGCATGATCGCCATTGAGTTCCCGACCGTCTGGGCCGCGACGCCCGACGAGTACATTTCGAAGGGGCTCGCGGTGCGGGACCGCTTCAAGGGCAACCCGCTGGTCACGACGACGTTTGCCCCGCACGCGCCGTACACGACGTCGGACGACACGCTGAAGCGCGTCCGGCAGCTCGCCGACGAGCTCGAGGTGCCGATCCACACGCATCTGCACGAGACGCACGCCGAGGTCGAGGAAGCCGTGAGCCGGACGGGCCGGCGGCCGCTCGCCCGGCTCGACGCGCTCGGCCTGGTCACGCCGTCGCTCATCGGCGTGCACGCAACGCAGCTCCTCGACGACGAGATCGATACGCTCGCCCGGGCGGGCGCGAGCATCGTCCATTGCCCGCGCTCCAACCTGAAGCTCGCGAGCGGCGCGTGCCGGGTCGCAGCGCTCCTCGAAGCCGGCGTGAACGTCGCGCTCGGGACGGACGGCGCGGCGAGCAACAACCGGCTCGACCTCTGGTCGGAGCTCGATGCCGCGGCCCTGCTCGCCAAGCTCGTCGCCGGCGACGCAACGGCCCTGCCGGCCGCCACCGCGCTGCGGATGGCAACGATCAACGGCGCACGGGCGCTCGGCCTCGAGAACGAGATCGGCTCGCTCGAGCCCGGCAAGGCCGCCGACGTGATCTGCGTGTCGATGCGCGACGCGGCCTTGCAGCCGGTTCTCGATCCGGTTTCGCATCTGGTTTACGCTGCCTCCCGCGAGCACGTCAGCGACGTATGGGTCGCCGGCGAGCATCTCGTCGCAGACGGGCAGCACACGCGGCTCGACGTCGCCGAGACGTGCGATCGCGCCGCGCGCTGGGCCGCGCGGCTGAGCGAAGAAGCCCGTCCCGAGGCGGCGAGCAGGTGAGACGAATGAATCCGGAGCGGCGAAACGTCGACGCGAACGAGCTCGAGAAGTTCTCCTCGCGCGCGGAAGAGTGGTGGGATCCGAACGGTGCGTTCCGGACGCTGCACGCGATCAATCCGCTTCGGCTCGACTACGTGCAGCGGTTCGCCCCCCTCGAGGGCGCGAAGCTGCTCGACGTCGGATGCGGCGGCGGCATCTTTGCGGAAGCGGCCGCCGCGGCGGGCGCTGAGGTGACCGGGATCGATCTCGCCCCGGCGAGCATCGACATCGCCCGCTCGCACGCCGCCGAGAGCGGGCTCAGGATCCGGTACGAGTGCATCGGCGTCGATGACCTGGCCGCCCGGGAGCCGGGCACGTTCGACGTCGTGACGTGCTTCGAGATGCTTGAGCACGTTCCGCGGCCTGACGAGATTGTCGCGGCGTGCGCGGCCGCCTTGCGGCCGGGCGGCTCCGCGTTCTTCAGCACCATCAACCGTAATCCGAAAAGCTTCCTGCTTGCGATCGTCGCGGCGGAGCATGTGCTGCGCATGATCCCGCGCGGGACGCACGAGTACGTGAAGCTGGTTCGGCCGTCGGAGCTGGCCGCGTGGTGCCGGGCGGCGAGCCTCGACATCGACGACCTCGCGGGCCTGCACTACAACCCGCTCACCGCCGAGTACCGCCTCGGCGGCAACGTCGACGTGAATTACTTCGCGCATGCAGTGAAGCGCGCGACATGAGGGTCGGCGCCGTCCTCTTCGACGCTCGCGGCACTGCGGAGGCAGTCCGTCTAAACTCTCGACTATTCCTGGTCTTGGAGAATATACTTGAGACCGCTTCTGCAAGCGCGCGGGGCATGGTGACCACTAAGCCGCAACGAATAACCGTACCGCTGCTCGAACGGCTCGGGGCCGATGACGCTGCCTGAGAGCGTCGCGTTCGAGGTGCTCGTCGCCGCGGGCGGCGCCGCCCTCGCCGCCGGAGTCCTGATCGGCCTCGGCCTCGGCTACGTGCGTCGCGTCCGGCTCGAGGCGGAGCTCGAGGTGCGCATGGCCGAGCTCGAAGCGCGCGACAGCGCCGAAGCCGAGCGCGAGGCGGCCCTCGCGCTTGCGGAGGAGAAGCTGCGATCGAGCTTCGCCCGGCTCGCGAGCGAGCAGTTCCGGCAGCACACCGAGACGTTCCTGAGGCTCGCACGCGAGAATCTCGGCGCGCACCACGAACGCGCGAAAGGCGAGCTTGCGGCCCGCGAAAAGGCGATAGAGAACATCGTCCGGCCGATCCGCGAAGCGCTCGAGCGCACGGACCACCAGCTTCAGGAGCTCGAGAAGACCCGCCGCGAAGCGCAGGGCGCGCTCCAGGAGCAGCTCTCGGCGATGGCGGCGAGCCACACCGAGCTGCGCGCCGAGACCCGCAACCTCGTCAATGCGCTGCGCCGGCCCGAGGTGCGCGGCCAGTGGGGAGAGATCACGCTGCGCCGCCTGGTCGAACTGGCCGGCATGGTCGAGCACTGCGACTTCTCGTCGCAAAGCCACCGCGCGACGGAGAGCGGCTCGATACGCCCGGACATGGTGATCCGGCTGCCGGAGGACAGGCTGCTCGTCGTCGACGTGAAAACGCCGCTCGAAGCGTATCTCGAAGCGATGCAGGCCGAGAACGAGACGGAGCGCCGCGCGGCCTTCAGCCGGCACGCCGCGATCGTTGCCGAGCGCGTGCGGGAGCTGTCGACGAAGGCGTACTGGAAGCAATTCGAGAACACGCCGGAGTTCGTCATCTTGTTCATTCCGGGCGACCAGTTCCTCAGCGCCGCGCTATCGCAGCGCCCCGCGCTGCTCGACGACGCGCTGCGGCAGAACATCATTCTGGCGACGCCGACGAGCCTCGTAGCGCTGCTGAAGGCGGTCGCGTACGGATGGCAGCAGGTCACGCTCGCCGAGAACGCCGCCGAGATCCGCAAGCTCGGAACGCAGCTCTACGAGCGGCTCAACACGTTTGCGGCGCACCTGCTTCAGATCGGCAAGTCGCTCGGCGACGGGGTCAAGGCCTACAACAGGGCGATCGGGTCGCTCGAGCGGATGGTGCTGCCGGGCGCCCGGCGCTTCACCGAGCTCGGCGTAAGCCCGCGGCAGGAGCTGACGACCGTGCCGCCGATCGAGGAAACGCCGCGCGAGGCCACCGTGCTGCCCGATGCGGACCCGGCGGCTAGGGAAGGCGAATCGGTCGAGTCCGACGCATCCGACGCGGACGAGACACGAGACGCGGCGGAGAACGGCAGCGGATCGGCGGCCGAGCGCCTTGCGATCTCGACGGCCACCGAATAGCCTCGCCGAATGCATCCTTGGCAGAACTACCAGCCCCGTCCGGGGCTGCTCGACGGGCGCGTCATTCTGATCACGGGCACGACGCGCGGAATCGGCCACGCCCTCGCGCTGGAGGCGGCGAGGCTCGGTGCGACCGTGCTGCTGCATGGCCGCAATCGGCGTGCGCTCGAGCGCGTCCACGACGAGGTCGCCGCCATCGGCCCGGCACCCGCCATCGTGCAGCTCGACTTCGAGCGCGCCCAGGGACCGGAGTACCAGCACCTGATCGAGCAGATCGAGACGAAGTACGGCCGGCTCGACGGGCTCGTGCACAACGCCGGCATCCTGGGCGATCGCAGCCCGATCGAGCACTATGACATCGGGACGTGGCAGCGCGTCATGCACGTGAACGTGAACGCGGTGTTCATACTGACGCGCTGCATGCTGCCGCTGCTCAAGCAGTCCGAAGACGCCTCGCTGATCTTCACGACGAGCGGTGTCGGCAATCGCGGCAGAGCGTACTGGGGCGCGTACTCGGTCTCGAAGTTCGCGACGGAGGGCCTCGCCCAGATCCTGGCCGACGAGCTTGAGAACACCTCGGTGCGAGTCAACAGCGTCAATCCCGGCGCGACCAGGACGCGCATGCGCGCGCAGGCCTATCCCGCGGAGGATCCGGAGACGCTCAAGCGTCCGGAGGAGATCATCGGCCCCTACTTCTTCTTGTTGGGGCCGGACGGCAAGGGGACGCACGGCCAGCGGATCGACTGTCAGGGCTGACGCCGCCGGCGCGGCGCTCGGCGATCCTGCGATCGACCTTTGGGGTCACGCTTGTCGGGCGCCCGCCGCGGCTCGTCGGCCGAAGCCAGGCCCACCGCGTCGTAAAGGGCCGCCACCTCGCCGGGCGTCAGGTCGCGAGCCCGTCCGCGCTGCATCCTGCCGAGCTGAACGGGTCCGTATCGCACGCGTATCAGGCGGCTCACGGTCAGGCCGACCGCTTCGAACATTCGGCGGACCTCGCGGTTGCGGCCTTCGCGCAGCGTCACATGCAGCCATGTGTTGCGTCCGCTCCCGCCCCGCAGCTCCATCTCCTCGAAGCGGGCCGGGCCGTCCTCGAGCATGACGCCCTGTGAGAGCGCCCGAAGCTGCTCCTCAGAAGGCGATCCGAGCACACGAACGGCGTACTCCCGGGAGACGGCATAGCGCGGATGCATCAGCCGATGCGCGAGCTCGCCGTCGGTCGTCAGTAGAAGCAGGCCGGACGTGTTGAGGTCGAGCCGGCCGATGCTGATCCACCTGCCGCGCGGCGGACGGGGAAGGCGGTCGAAGACGGTCGGGCGGCCTTCTGGATCGTCGCGCGTCGTGACCTCCCCCGCGGGCTTGTAGTAGGCAAGGTGCCGGTGGGCCCTGACCTTTCGCTTGAGACGGACAGGCCGGCCGTTAACGAGGATCCGCTCCGTGCCGACGATGCGGTCACCCAAAGCGGCGCGCCGGCCGTCGACGGTGACACGTCCCTCGGCGATCCAACGCTCGATCTCGCGCCGGGACCCGAGGCCGGCCTCGGCCAGCACCTTCTGAATTCGTTCGGCCGCCGGCCGTTCGGAATCGGGCGACCGTCTTGTCCTAGCCCGCTTCAACGCGGTTCAGTCGTTCGTCCGAATCCGGAGCGGCCTCGTCCGCATCGCGCGCTTTGTCGGACGCCGCAGCGGCTCGGGGCGAGGCGTCTCCCGGTTCTGCGGTCGGCCCCCCTGCGGGCTCGGAAGCGACACCGAGCTCGTCGGCGGGCTCCGGCTGCTCGTCGCCCGACGACTGGATTGGGCTCTGGCTATGTGAGGTCGAGTCTACGTCGTCGTCATCGTCCTCATCATCGTCGTCGTCATCATCGTCGTCGTCACCATCGTCGTCATCGTCATCGTCGTCATCATCATCGTCGTCGTCGTCATCATCGTCGTCGTCTTCGTCATCGTCGTCTTCGTCTTCGTCGTCCTTGACCTCGGCGACTTCGTCGTCCTTGGACGCATCCGATGTGACGTTCGCGGGCGCGTCCGCATCCGCCGAATCGGCCTCCGCCTCGACGCCGGCTTCAGCCGTCTCGCCCGAAGATGCATCCTCGTCGGCGCCGCGTTGCGCATCGTCGTCGTTTGCCGCCGGTTCAGCGCTTGCCTCCGTGCCGCTCTCGATCGCCTCGATGAAGTCCGCTTGGGGATGCAGCTCAGGCAGTCCGTCCTTGATGTCGGCCAGCGCCGGAAGATCCTCGAGTTTCTTCAGTCCAAAGTAGTCGAGGAAATCCTTGGTGGTGCCAAACATCGCCGGCTTACCCGGCACGTCCCGATGGCCGACCACCCGAATCCAGTTCCGCTCCATCAGCGTGCGAATGATGTTGCTGCTGACGGCAACGCCCCGCACTTCTTCGATCTCTGCGCGCGTGATCGGCTGACGGTATGCGATCAACGCCAGCGTCTCGAGGAGGGCGCGCGTGTAGCGAGGTGCCCGCTCCTCCCAGAGGGGCATGAGCCAGTCGCTCATAGAACGCTTGATCTGAATCCGATACCCGCTCGCGACCTCCTTGAGCTCGAGGCCGCGCTCGCGGTAGTCCTCGGCGAGCGCATCGAGCGCCTTTTTCAGCGTTTCCTTGTCGAGCTCAGTGGCTTTGGCTGTGAACAGATTAGCGAGCGTATCGAGCGGCAGGGGCCGGCCGGCAGCGAGAAGCGCGGCTTCGACGACGTGCTTGACTTGCGTTTCGTCCATTCCTCAGGCCTGTTCGGAGGTCGGTTCAGAGGACGCGACCGAGCGGGCACTGCGCACCGTGATCGGCGCGAACGGCTCCGACTGCACGATCTCGAGCAGCGACTCCTTCGCCAGCTCGAGAATCGCGAGAAAGGTGACCGTGACGCCCATCCGCCCCTCGAGCGGGTCGAAAAGCTTCACGAACTCGACGTCCGCCTCGCTCTGCACGGCCATCAGCACCTCGGACATCCGCTCCCGCACCGACAGCGGCTCGCGCTGCACCTGGTGATGAGCGAACATGCTCGAGCGGTCCAGCACGTCCTTGAATGCCAAGAGGAGCTCTTTGAGCGTCACGTCGGGCAGCTTCGTCACAACCTTCCGCTCGATGACCTCGGCGGACGCTTGCACGACGTCTCGCTCGAGACGCTCGAGCGAGTCGAGGTCCTCGGCCGCCTTCTTGAAGCGCTCGTACTCCTGAAGACGCCGCACGAGCTCCGCTCGAGGGTCCTCCTCTTCTTCCTCCTGCGTCTCAGGACGAGGCAACAGCATGCGCGACTTGATCTCGGCCAGCGTAGCCGCCATCACGAGGTACTCGCCGACGAGCTCGAACTGCATTTCCTTCATCAGCTCGATGTACTGCACGTACTGGCGCGAAATCTCGGCAATCGGGATGTCGAGGATGTCGAGGTTCTGCCGCCGAATCAGATACAGCAGCAGATCCAGAGGGCCTTCGAACGCTTCGAGAAAAACTTCGAGCGCGTGCGGCGGGATGTAAAGGTCCCGCGGGAGCTGGGTGATCGGCTCCCCTTCGACGATCGCGAAGGGCATTTCGCGCTGAGCCGGTGCATTCGCCTCGTCATGAAGCGGCGGCGGCACCTGCGGGACGAGCCGCAAGCGCGGTCTGCCGGACGGTTTCGCTTCGCTGCTCATTTACGGTAGCCCCGCGATCGAGACGAAAAAGTCGTTGAACGCGTACAGAATCGGCTCGAGCACCTCCCACAGGACGGTGAAGAGCAGCACGAGCACGATCAAAATGCCAAAGGGCTCGATCTGATCGAGCATACGCGCGGTCCTCGGCGGGACCAGGCCGGCGAGCACTCTGCCCCCGTCCAGCGGCGGAATCGGCAGCATGTTGAACACGGCGAGGAGGACGTTGATCCAGATTCCGAAACTGCAGACGGCCAGGAGCCAGCGACCGGCAACTCCGTCGATCTGCAGCACGGCGAGCTGGAACGCCGCGAGCAGCGACCAGAAGAAGGCCATGAGCAAATTGGAGCCCGGCCCTGCGGCCGCGACGAGGATCATGTCACGGCGAGGGTTACGCAGGTTCGCAAACGCCACGGGAACGGGCTTCGCCCAGCCGAATATCGGGCCGTTCAGGAACAGCAGCACGATCGGCACCACGACGGTGCCGATCGGATCCACATGCTTCAACGGATTAAGCGTCAGCCGCCCGGCGTTTTGAGCCGTCGGATCGCCCAAATTGCGAGCCATCCAGCCATGCGCGACCTCATGCAGGGTGATCGCGAACAAGGCGGGGACCGCGGCGATCGAAAGACCGCGCAGAATGGTGGCAATATCCGGCATCCGCGCATTATACGCGGTCGGGCCTGCCAGCATTAGGAAAGGATGGCGGAAGCGTCCCCCTTGCCCTGCCGGACCAGCCGCACGTCGCCGCCGCTCAGATCCAGGACCGTTGTCGGCTCGACGCCGCAGGCGCCGCCGTCGAGAATCACGTCGACCCGCTTGTCGATGACGTCCTTGAACTCCTCCGGATCGGTGAGGGGGAGCTCGTCTCCAGGAAGCTGGAGAGTGGAGCTGACGATTGGCTCGCCGACAATATCGAGAAGGTCTGCCGCGATCCGGTTGGCCGGCACGCGAATGCCGACGGAACGCTTCTTCGGATCCTGCAGCCTGCGGGGCGCCTCGTGGGTCGCCTTCAGGATGAAGGTATAGGGCCCTGGCGTCAGAGACCGGATCAAGCGGTAAGCTCGATTGTCCACCTTGGCGTAGTTCGCGATTTGCGACAGATCCCGGCAGACCAGACTGAATTCGTGACTCTCGTCGACTCGTCGGAGGGCCCGGATGCGTTCGAGCGCCTCCTTATTCGCGAGCTGGCACCCCAGCGCGTACGTCGAGTCGGTCGGGTAGACGATGACACCGCCGTCCTTGAGCACTGCCGCGGCGCGCTCGAGAAGCCGCCGCTGCGGATTGACCGGATGGACCTTGAAAACCTGCGTCATGGCCGTCATTGTACGGCGCACCGCCGCGTCCTCGCGCCAGTCCGCGTGCCGCGTCGGCACTGGGCCGCCCTGAGCAGACACGCCGACTTGCGCTAAGATGCACCGAGAGCCCCCGAGTCGGTCTCCTTCTGATGCAGTTACTCATTGATTTCTTTCCCATAGTCGTCTTTTTCGTCGTCTACAAGCTCGCCGGGATCTACTGGGCGACCGGGGCGATCATCGTCGCTATGGCCTTGCAGATGGGCCTCCAGTGGCTGCGGGAGCGGAAAGTCAGCCGCATGCTGCTGATTTCCACGGTCTTCGTGGCGCTGCTCGGCGGCGTTACCCTGCTGTTCCGTAATCCCCTGTTCATTCAGTGGAAGCCGACCGTCGTGAACTGGCTGTTCGCCGGCGCCTTCCTTGCGAGCGAATTCATCGGCAAGAAGAACCTGACCGAGCGGATAATGGGGCACGCGGTCCAGCTCGAACCGCCGATGTGGCGGCAGCTCAATCTGATCTGGGTGGCCAACTTCGCCGTTCTGGGCGCCGCCAACCTCTTCGTCGTTTACAATTTCGACGAAGAAACCTGGGTTAACTTCAAGCTCTTCGGTATGCTCGGCCTCACCCTGCTCACCGCTATCGGACAGGCGTTTTGGATTGCCGCCAAGACAGCGGGGCGGACGCGCGGTCAGGAAGAGGCTTGAGAGCGAATGCTCTATGCGATTATGGCCCGAGACGCCATCGACAGCTCGAGCAATCGCGCGTCCGTTCGTGCTCATCACCTTGACTACGTGAACGGCCTGCTACGGACCGGTCGGCTGGTGTTCGCCGGTCCCCATCCGGCAATCGACAGCCCGGATCCGGGGCCTGCGGGCTTCACCGGAAGCCTGATCATTGCCGAGTTCGACTCGCTCGAAGAAGCCGAGCAATGGGCAATGAACGATCCTTATCGGCTCCACGGCGTGTTCGCCGAAGTGGAGATCAAGCCGGTCCTGCAGACGCTCCCGTGAACAGCGACAGAGTTTCCGCCATTCGATCTCGACTCGAAGCGGCCTTTTCGCCTGACGAGCTCGAGATCACGGACGAAAGCTGGCAACACGTCGGGCATCCCGGCGCTCGGGATGGTCGAGGTCACTTTCACGTGCGGATCGTGTCGAAACGGTTCGCCGGGACGAACCCGCTGGAACGACATCGCATGGTGTACGAAGCGCTCGGCGACCTCATGAAGACAGATATTCATGCTTTGAGCCTTACAGCTCATCCGCCCCCGGCTCCTGACAAAGAGTAATCAGCTAGGAACAGATAAATGAACCTGAAAGCGCTTTCCGCCGCCATCGCGGTGTCGATGGTGACGTTCGGTTGCAGTCAACAACCGGAATCGAGTGGCCAAGACGCAAGCGGTCCCGATCCGCTGGGCTCTGCCACCCTACAGGCGCCGGACGGGCGAGAAGTCAAGGAGTCACTCGTCCGTTACTACGCGGTCAACGTCCTTCAGAAGCCGATCGATCAGCTCACGGCGGAAGAGCGCGACGCCCTCATCGACAGTCTCGTCAATCTGAACGTCTTGGCGGAAGCAGCGGAATCACGTGGATTGCAGCGCGAGCGAACAGTTGCCGTCGAGCTCGAGCTGCAGAGGCAGCAATTGCTAGCGCGCACTCTAGTCAACCGCTTCGTTGAAGAGAACCCTCCGACCGAGGCAGAAGTGCGGGCCGAGTACGACGCCAGCCTGAGCGAGCTCGAGACCGTCGAGCACAAGGCGCGGCACATCCTGGTCGAGTCACAAGACGAAGCGAATGCACTGATCGAACAGCTCAATGGCGGCGCCGACTTTGCAGAGCTGGCGAGGGAGCATTCTATCGATCCGGCCGCGTCAAACGGCGGCGACCTCGGATGGTTCACCTCCAGCTCGATGGTGCCTCCTTTTGCACAAGCCGTCGACG
>Ga0079224_100014930_pt1 | contig 10863 bp, 9 predicted proteins | sample Stecom2015_FD_80414 | JGI IMG/M metagenome (GOLD analysis project Ga0079224, IMG submission 80414) | Agricultural soil microbial communities from Utah to study Nitrogen management - Steer compost 2015 | ecosystem: Environmental > Terrestrial > Soil > Agricultural land | place: USA: Utah...
CCGCTCAACGCCACGATAAATTCCTCACCGCCATACCGGGCGACAAAATCATCATCACTGTGAATCATCGCCTTGGGCACGGCACTGATCTGCTGCAGGCAGACATCGCCCTGCGGGTGCCCATAGGTGTCGTTGTACTGCTTGAAGTAATCGATATCGAACAGCAGCACATAGAGCCTGTCGAGCTGCTGGTTCTGGCGCGCATGATGGATCAGCGAACCCAGGCGAATGGCCATGCCGCGGCGATTCACGGTGGCGGTCAGCGGGTCCTCGCTGGCCTGGCTTTCCAGTGCCTGGTTGGCGTCATGCAGTTCGCTGCGGTGCATCGCGAGCACACGTTCCGCAAGGAAATGCTGGCGTTGCAAGCGCTCGAAGAAGTACTGGCCGAACAGGCTGAGCACGGCGACGCTGAGCACGAAGAAGAACACCACTATTGCGAGGCCACGATCAATCAGCGGGTCGTTGAGCAGGGTCGCGGCGAGCATGGCGAGGATCAGCAGCGACACGGTCAGCGCCCAGTACAGGCTGATGCGGAACAGCGTTGCCATCAGCAGGATGGCAAGGATCGACACCAGATAATAACTGTAGGCCAGGCTGTGGTCGGTGCTGATGGCCGCGTAGTTGTGGGTGCCGGCCAGTGTCAGCGCGATCAGGGCAACGACAGGTTGTATAAGGCGTACTGACCAGTTGGCGTGGGCCAGCCACCAGAGCATGCCTACCGGAATCAGCGAGATCAGGCGCAGGCGCCAGACCTGCTCGATCAGGCTGTTGTTGATCAGGTGCTCGACGTAGAAGCCGGCCGCATAGACCAGCAGCACGATGATCACTGAACGCTCGATGATGCGCCGGCTGAACTGCAGCAGGTACAGCACGAAGTCCTTTTCCAGTGCTTCGGGCAGGCGCAGGTGCCAGGGAATAGGCAGGTCAAGCCCGCTGGGCAGGGGTTGTGATAAACGCTTGTCCTTGGTCATGGTCGCATGTTCCGTCATGCTTTGTTCTTACCGAAACTAACATCAGCCTAATGAGTTGTCACTATTGGTGTGACGAATAGCACGCTTTTGGGGTTCAGGAGCGTTGCCGATACGGAGGCGGGCCATCGATCAGGTCGAGGTAGGCGCTGTAGCTGGCGCTGGCGGCATCGAACTCAATGTCCGCCGGGGGATCCTCGACCAGGGCGCATAACCAGGTGTTGCGCCCGTCCGAGACACGGCAGGCCTGGAACAGGTGCTCCTGCCAGTCGAACGGCTCATTGTCGGCGTGTTCCTCCGGTGTCGCCCAGAGCCAGGGCACGACCTGCCCACCGGATAGCGCCTGCATCACGCTGGCCGGCGGCTGGTGGCGGCGCAAGGCAAACAGGCTGCGCTGCAGGTCGGCCTCGCTGAACACCAGCAGTCGCGCCAGCTTGCCGTGCTCGTCCAGCAGGATAAACCCCGATGGTGATTCCACGTAGTAATACTCGACAAAGTCGTGCGCTTCCCGCAGGGCAAGGAAGTACTCGGCAAACGCCGGGTTAAAGAGAAAGTCGGGTGACTTGAGTGCCAGGGTGCTTTGCAGCATTGTGGATATCTGCTGGAAATACCGGCTCTGGCAGTCGTCGATGGCGCGAGTGATCCGCGCAGCAATATCCGTATCGCTCTTCATCAGGAAGCGATCGATCAGGCCATCATTGAAGGCCTGCACGGCGATGCGTTCGTCGGCTACCCCGGTCAGCAGTATTTTCCTGATATGTGGATCATCGAGTTGCCGGCACAGCTCCAGTCCGTTCATTTCCGGCATGTCGTAGTCGACCACCAGCACCGAGATGGTGCTGAAGCGCATCGGGTCATTGATTTCCTGTTCGATCAGGGACAGGTCGAGACTGAAGATGTCGCCATGGCTGGCCTCGCTGTTGCGAAACCAGGAAAAGCAGCGTTGTTCGAGGTGTGGCTTGCCGGCTTGCCGGTTGATATGCGCCAGCGCTTCGCTGGCTGACGTGAAACAGCGAAACGCAGTGTTGTCCGGCAGAAACAGCGTAAAGCTTTGCAGGAAGCGCTGGCTGTCGTCGACCAGCACAACAGTTGTCGGGTAGTAGTAGGGCAGGATCCTTTGCTTGCTCATTAAACAATTTCCGGAAAGCTCAGGGTGAAGGTCGTTTGTTCGCCGACCGTCGATGTGCAGTCAATGTTGCCAGACATGCTTTCCATGGCAAGTTTACAGAAAGCCAGCCCTACGCCCGTGCCTTGGCCAATGGTTTTCGAGCTGTAGAAGTGTTCGAAGATATGCGGCATTTCCTTCTGGCTGATTCCCTTGCCGGTATCCGTAACGCGAATCGTGTTGGCATCGGGGCCATGCCGCGTATCAATGGTAATGGCTGCGCCTTCAGTTGCCAGCACGCTGTGCAGGGCATTCTTGATCAGATTGAAGAGAATATGCATGAGCAGGATATCGGAGCCGAAGTAGTCGAAGTCCTTGCCTTTCTGCCAATGCACCAGTTTACGCTCGTGCGCAGAGTTGAACGGATAGCGTGCCAGCGCCTGCTCGATGGTGTGGTTTGCCGAGTGGATGGCAAAGTTGTCGCTGCGCAACGAGGCGTGTCCTGAGCTGACCAGCAGCATCTCGATAATGGTGTTGGCGTAGGTGATTTCTTCCTCGATGCGGGCAGTGGCGTCACGCAGGCTCTCCAGGCGTGTCGGGCGAATACGTTTTACCGGCAGGTCGGCCGCCAGCGCTTTCTCGTATGCATCAAGCATGTCCGGTAGGTGATGGGAGATGCCGACAACGGTGGCACGGATGCCGAGTAACGGCGTGCGCAGCTCATGCGCAATGTTGCTGCCGACAGCCGAGTAGGCGGCCAGTTTTTCTTCCTTGATCAACAGGGCCGTGTGGTTGAAGACACTGCCGACAATAATGGCGAAGGCGTAAACCATGAGTTGCTGCAAGTAGGCTTCCGGGGGAAGCGCTGTACCATCGCCGAGCATGAAGGCCAGCCAGGCAAACAGCACGCCGACAAGCGTCAGCAGCAGCGCCAGCAGCCAGTCATAGACGGCCAGGATCAACATGAAGCAGGCCGCAATGGTCGACATGCTGCCAATCAGCGACAGGTCGTTGCGCAGCAGCATGTAGGTAAACAGGAACGGGAAGATATATGTCATGGCGACCAGCCAGTACAGCGGGAAAAATCGCTGCAGGCGTGCAGGCCAGTGGTTTGCTGCGATCAGTGGTAGGCACAGGGCGCCGCCGATCAGGCGCAGTGGCAGGTTTTCATACTGCTGCGGGAACAGCTCTGTCCAGACATAGTAGTAGCCCGGCAACAGGATGACACCCAACAAGCCGATCATCGGCGCGTTGTAACGCGACAGGTGGGCGCTCTCGATGGTCGCGGTGCGCAGGTGCTCGATCAGCCGGTCAAGACCGGCCAGTGGCAAGGACATGCACGTTTACCCCTATCCTCGTTGGTGTCTCCGAACGATGCCGCTAAATGCACGGCGGGTAAAGGCGCAGCCCCTGTTAAATGTGGAACGGCAGAGAGGTTATTGGCCGAGCAGCTCAAGTAGCGCGGCGCGCTTCTCGGCGCTGAGACGGCGGAAGTGGCCCAACAGCTTTTGCTCCTGCACGCTTTCCTGGCCGACTGCACGTAGCGCAGGCGTCTCCACGGGGGCTTCGGGTTGACCCGAAAGGGCGGTGATATTTTCGAGGCTGTCCTCGAGACGGGCAACAATCTCGGAGTTCATGCTGCGGTGGCTCAGGCGTGCCACTTCGGCGATGCGGGCGCGCATGCCCAGCGGCAGGCGAACAACAAACTTCTCGACTTCCTGGCGTGTAACAGTGCTATTGGTAACGGTGTTGTGCGACTTCATTGAGTGTCCCTCTCCGCTATCGATGTGTTTCCGGCCCTTGCTCCATGGCCTCCGACGATTGTCATCCTGAACGCGCCGCGAGTAAATGGGGGCTGGAAAGAACGGTGGCAAGCCCCCTGATTATGAGAAAAATCTTTTAAATTCATATAGATAATCTTTATCTATTACAGTATTTTTCGATTTTGTGGACGGGCGTACCGGTTTCGCCGACGGAAGGTTTGTGTCAGAATTTACCAAACTTATTACGTTGTAAGCCGGTATATATTTCATGAATGTTGGCCGTATCGACCTTAATCTGCTCAAGTACCTGGACGTGCTGTTGCGCGAGCAGAACGTGACCCGCGCCGCCGAGCAGCTCGGTATCACCCAGCCGGCGATGAGCAACGGCCTCAAGCGCCTGCGGGACCTGTTCGGTGATCCGCTGCTGATCCGCACCTCCGACGGCATGACCGCCACCGAGCGCGCCCTGGAGCTGCAGCCGCTGGTGCGCCAGGTGCTGGCGCAGACCGAGGCGATGTTGACGCCGGACGAAACCTTCCAGCCGTCGGCCAGTCGCCGCGTGTTCCGTATCATGACCAGTGACTACGCCGAGGCCACGCTGGTGCCGCACATCGTGCGGCGCCTGCGCGAGGAAGCGCCGAACCTGGTGCTCGATTTCCTGACGCCGTCCGATGTCAGTTATGCCGACATGGAGCAGGGCCGTGTCGACATGGCGATCAACCGCTTCAACGAAATTCCGCAATCGTTTCACCAGGTGACGCTGTGGAAGGACTCTTTTTCCTGCCTGCTTAATCGCGACAACCCGATTGCCAGGGATTTCGACCTTGATGCCTACCTGACCGCGCAGCATATCTGGGTGTCGAAAACCGGTCTCGGTGTCGGCTTCGGCATGAACCCGGAAAAGCTTGGCGGCCTCGGCTGGATTGACCAGGCGTTAATGCGCCTCGGTCGCAGCCGCAAGATCTCGATCTTCACCCGCCACTACCAGATGCCGGCGCTGCTGGCGATGAATAATGACCTGGTGGCCACCCTGCCGAGCAAGGTCGCCAGGATGCAGGCCGAGAACTCAAGCCTGCTGATCAAGGAGCCGCCGTTCGAGATTCCTTCATTCGAATTGAAGATGGCCTGGTCGGCGCTGTTGCATCACAACGCTGCGCATCGCTGGCTGCGGCGCCTGATCCAGGAAGAGTCGGAGAAGGTGGTGGCGCTGGACGACCAGCGCCTGGCAGGGTGAGGTTGTTTCAGACGCGCATCTGGCCGGCCTCGGCCTGCGCACCTTTGTTGACGCCTTCGTAAGCGCGCACCAGGAAGCGCTTGCCCGGCGCCTCGCTGGCCAGCTGCGCTGCGATATGCTCCGCCAGGTGCTCGACGGTGGTGTCGGTGTCGACCAGATAGCAGTGGTCTTCCGGCAACAGCAGCTCGAACAGGCCCTGCGCGCTTTCATAACGGAAGCGGTGGTGCGGCACTTCGTCGATGTAGTAGGTGCCTTCGAGGTCGTCCCTGGTAGCAATGTAGATATCTTCCCAGCGGTCCGCCCAGAGTTTTTCCCAGTAACGGCTGCGGCGGCCATTCTCGAAAATCTCGATGCGCGAGCGGTGGCCATGGGCGATGCGCTGGCAGTTGCCGTCGTGTTTCTTCAGGCCGTGCGAATAGTGGTAGTAGGGCGAGGTGCCGGTTTCTTCCTCGCGCAGGCGGATAACGATATCGCGCACATTGTCCGGCACCACGGTACGTACCTGCTCGGTCAGGTACAGGGTCAGGGCCCCCTTGCTGACTTCCACGCCCGGCATCAGCAGTACGCTGCTGGCAGGGGCGCGCAGCTGGATTTCGCCGTTCGGGTAGTGCCAGCGCAGCTGCAGGCGCTCGGCCTGGTGCATCACGTCCAGATGCTCGCTGTCCGCCGGTGCGATTAACTTGTGATCGGCGGTTTCGTCGAGGATCTCCTTGACCTTCTTCTTGATATGGCCGAAGTCGAACACCATGCCCTGCGGGTCCAGGTCGCCGCCGAGCTCGAGGTCGACGATCCACGAGTCCCCGACCAGGCCGCGCTTGGCATGCAGGTAGGAAAAGTCGAGCACCGTCAGGTTGTCTACAAAGAGGTTGGCCATAGAAACAGAAAAATACCTTTGGCAGGTCTATAATGCATTCCGGCCATTATGACACCGCCGGGCGCTGGCAGCACCTCTGTCGGCCCGGATTTGCCAAGTGTGAATGCCGGTGTTGTGAACGACCACACAGGCCGATGCCTGTGTGCCCCGGGGACGTCCTTGAGGGATGCGCGGGCACGGGGCCCATATTTGCGATTCGGCGACAGGAGCAAGCTGTGACGGAGACCATCTTTTCCAAGATCATCGACCGGGAGATCCCCGCCGATATCATCCACGAAGACGAGCATTCGCTGGCGTTCCGCGACATCAACCCGCAGGCGCCTGTCCACTTCCTGGTGATCCCGAAAAAGCCAATCCCGAAACTCAGTGATGCCACTGAGCAGGACAAGTCCCTGCTCGGCCACTTGCTGCTGGTGGCCAACCGGCTGGCGGCGCAGGAAGGGCTGTCGGACTTCCGCCTTAACGTTAACAATGGCGCAGGCGCCAGCCAGACGGTGTTCCACCTGCATGTCCATGTGCTCGGCGGACGTCCGTTCAGCTGGCCGCCAGGCTGAGTACTGGTGTGAATCATGTCTACGCACGGAGGCGGGCTTGCTGCTACGCTGCAATCACCTAGGGAGGGCGCGTTAATGATGCGTATGTGGGTTTTGCTTTTGCTGGTGGTGACACCGGTGCATGCCAGCGATCTTGATCAGGACATGGCGACGTTTCGCAAGGATGTCCTGGAAATCAACAAGCGTCTTTTGCTGATGGAAGAAGAACTGCTGTCTCCGGCGGATACGCAGCTGGCCATCTTTGTTTCGTTGGATGTAGGAAACTTTTTTGTTCCTGACTCGATTACCTTGACCCTGGACGGTGAAACCATTGAAAGCCATCTTTATACCGACAAGGAGGTCGAGGCGCTGAAGAATGGCGCGGTGCAGAAAATTCACACCACCAATATCAAGAATGGCGTGCACCAGCTTACCGCTTTTGTCACCGGCAAGGGGCCAAATGGACGTGACTATCGTCGCGGGGCGACGCTGGATTTCGAAAAAGCGCACGGGCGTCATTATATCCAGCTGAAAATGGAAGATGACGCGGCAGCGCAGCAACCTGTATTCAACTTCAAAAGCTGGAAGTAGTGCATCCCGTGCGTATTGGTGCGTCCATTCTGGCATGTGTGTTGTGCCTGCCTGCCGTCGCTGCTGAGCGCGACTGGCGTCTTGACCGTCCGCATCCTGTAGTGGACCCGGCCTATGGCCAGATTCTCTATGACTATTACCAGGGTCAGCAGTTTGCTGCACTGAGTCACATCCTTCTTGCACTGGAGACGGGCGCGCTGCCAACGCAATCGGAACGCGCGCAGGTCCTGCTTGGTGCCCTGTATGCCAGCTATGGCATGCCCGGCGAAGCAGAAAAGCTGTTTGACCAGCTGCTTGCCAGAGCGGTGGATGATGAGCTGGCAACACGTGTCTGGATTCATCTCGGCCAGCTCTACTATCAGCAGCAACGTTATACGCAGGCGCTCTCCATCCTGGATACGCGTGTTGTCGATGTGCCAGCGGATTTGCGCCAACCGTATCATGCCTTGCGTACCCGCATACTCATGAAGCTCGGGCGGTATGACGAAACGGAAGGTGCGCTTGCCGACCTGGGTGATGGCTCGGTGCTCGGCGGTTACCTGCGCTACAACCTGGCGGTCAGCCGCATCAATGCCGGGCAGGGCGACGCCGGTGAAGCATTACTGTGGCAGCTGGCCAACCTGCCGCCCGGTGATGAGGAGAACAATTCGCTGAAGGATAAGGCGATGCTGGCGCTGGGTGTTCACTACCTGCGCAGTGGTGCGCCGGCGCGTGCAAACGAGGTGCTGGGCGCAGCTCGCCTGGAAGGGCCCTATAGCGAAACAGCACTGTTGTTGCATGCGCGCGCGTGGCTTGCCTTGCAGGAGCCGGGCAAGGCGTTGCCCTCGCTGCAGGAACTGAGCAAGCGCAGCATGCAGTTCGAGGAAGCCCAGGAAGCATCCATTGCACTGCCATATCTTTACGAGCAGCTTGGTGATGACGCGACGGCCAGGCATTTGTACCGGCAGGCTATCAGGAACTACACCGAGCACTTCCGCTACCTTGGTGAGCTTGAGGTCAGGGTGCGACGCGGCGACTGGTTCCTTGACCTGGTACAGATGCCGACGTGGTCGACGGCGATGGATCCGGTGCCGCCTTTCCAGCCGCGCCGGGTGGACAGTTTCGCAACGTTCCGGCAGCTGTTTGCCAGTCACGATTTCCATACACGCTGGCGCGATTACCATGAGCAATGGCGCCAGGTCAGGTTGCTGGAGCAATGGCAGCAACGCTTGCCGGCGATGCATGAACTGCTGGCAGCGCATATTCGAAAGCACCGCGATCAGGTGCCGCGTGCAGAAGCATTGCTTGCAGACGTGGAGACCGCGAATTACCCGGGTACGTTGCGTGAGCTTGAAGGGCGGCTGCAGCGAGCGGTCAGTGACAATGATTTTCGCGTACTCGCGACGGACGAGCAGCGCCGCCTGATCGCCCAGCTGGACCAGGCGGCGCTGGCCGCTGAACGTTGGCCGGACAAGCTTGCGGAGCAGAAGGAAAAACTGGATTTTTATCGCCGCGTCATGCAATGGGAAGTCGAGAGCCGACGCGTACCGTTGGTGTGGCAAAGGGAAAAGGTGCTGGCCGGACTGTCTGGTGAGCTGGACGACATGGAGACGCTGGTTGAACGAATTCGACACGCATCAAGTGGCGACATGAACCGGATTACGCAGCTCGGCTACCAGCTGGCGGAAACCCATAACGACCTGGTCGCGCTGGAGAACCGGGGGCGTGGCATCCTGACGCGCCAGCAGCAGGCACTGGAGGCGAAAGCGCTGGCGGTAATCGACTATACGCGTACGCGATTGAAGGCCTTTACTGCGGAGTGCTGGATTGCCCTGGGCGACCTCGAGAACCGCGCGTTGCGCCAGCGTTATGGCGCCGACGTCCCGGGCGACAGGTCATCTGAATAGAACACCTTTCCGTGCTCGTCAATCAGGATCGCAGAGACGTTGTCGACACGGTTCACCAGCGCCAGTCCCCTTTCTTTTCCGAGTACAAACACGCTGGTGGACAGCGCGTCCGCGTCGACACCGTGCGGGGCAAGGATGGTAACGCTGACCAGTCCCTTGCTGGCCTTGCCGCTCGACGGGTTGAGGATGTGGTGGAATCGCTCGCCGCCCCGGATGAAAAATCTTTCATAGTCCCCTGATGTGGACACGGCGATATCCGAAACAGGCAGTCGGATGGCGACGCCGGTTTCATCACGGGGATGACGAATGCCCACTTGCCAGTCGCGTCCGCGACGGTCACCCAGCACATAGCTGTCACCGCCAAGTGATACGTAGGCATGGGCAATGCCGCGTGCGCGCAGCACGCTGATGGCGCGGTCTATCGCGTATCCCTTGGCGATCCCGCCGAGGTCAATGCGTACGCCGTCGCGGGTAAAGGCGACCGTATTGTCGTTCAGTACAAGCTGTCGGAAGCCGATAAGCTGCTGCGCGGTGGCGAGTTGTGCCGCGTCCGGCGCGATGCCGTTGCGATAATCATACAGTGCACCTGCAGAGGCGAAGGTGATGTCAAAGGCGCCATCGGTGAGGGAAAAATAATGCGCGCTGTGCTGCAGCAGCTGCATGAACTCGGTGGAGACAGGCACCGGGTGATGAGCTGCCTGTGCGTTGACTTGCGCCAGTTCGCTGCCCTGCAGCCAGGGGGACAGCAACGCATTGATGCGCGCAAACTCGTCGCGGATTTCATCCGTCACGGCAGAGCATGTTGTTTGCCGGCTGTCTGGTGACTCACACCAGAACTCCAGTGTCGCGCGCGTCCCCATGACATCCCATGTACTGCTCGTCCAGGCGGCGCCCGCATGACTGCAGGCGAACAGCAGGAGCAGCGGAAGCACTGCCCTCATGGCGTGTTGATGGTGCCGTTGAACAGTGGCTCGAATGCGGTCAGTCGCGTCATGCTTGCTGCGTTGCCGAGGCTGTGGTTCGGGAAGAATTGCGCCGAGCCGAAGTCGCCACTCTGGTTATGCAATGCCATGTAGTTGAGCAGCAGGGTCTCGACCAGCAAGTTGACGTTGTTGGCCGCCGGCGACGCAGCGGTTTCGACATCGGCGCTGGCGCGCATCCAGCCGATTTGCTGGTGCTGGGCCTGCTCTTCCGGCGTGGCGCCGAGCAGCACCGGACGCCCGCCCGGATTGTAGACCAGCGCAAAGGATGCGGCGGTGGAGGAGTTGTCGCCGGTCCATTCGCCCTTGCCGCGCCCGTCAACCGAGTCATCAATCCGGCCGTTGCTGGCCACGGAACCATCACTGAACACATAGATCATCAACGGCATGCCCTTGCGGTGCGCGTACTCGAGGCAGGCACCGATACAACGGCCGGCGCGCAGGTCACGACGTTCGCCGGTACCACGCTCACCGGTGTGGTAATCGAATCCTCCCATGGTCACGCAACCGGCACCGGCATAGCCGTTGACCACCAGTTTCATGATCGATGCAGCCTTGCGGAACTCACCATCGCCATTGAATTCCTCGGTAGTGAAGATGCCGCCCGGGCCGACAATGTCTGGATCGTTTTCCACGCTCAGTGCGGTCGGGTCGCCGTAACGGTCGGCAATGTCGGCGGCCTCGATATAGCCGCACTCCACCAGCTCCTTGACCACCTCCTCGGCGCTGACATTCAGGCCGGTATTGGCGATGCCGACCTTGCGCTGGCTGATGCGTGCCATGGCTTCCATTACGGCAACAGCATCGCTCTGGTCGAGCAGGCCGACCAGCTTGCCGGTGTTGACCAGGCCGGTGACATCGCCGGGGCGATCTACCTTGGTCGGGCGCTTCGACGGATCAATCAGCATCGATGGTGCCATCGAGTTGCC
>Ga0079224_100014931_pt1 | contig 10863 bp, 9 predicted proteins | sample Stecom2015_FD_80414 | JGI IMG/M metagenome (GOLD analysis project Ga0079224, IMG submission 80414) | Agricultural soil microbial communities from Utah to study Nitrogen management - Steer compost 2015 | ecosystem: Environmental > Terrestrial > Soil > Agricultural land | place: USA: Utah...
ACAGCACGAGGTGCTGCTCGCGGCGCTCTCCCAGATCGTCTCGTCGGTCGACGACCCCGACGCGCTGGTTCCGTTCCTGCGGGACCTCGGCCGCCGGCACCACGAGTTCGGCGTCGTCGGCGACCACTACGGCCCGGTGGGCGCCAGCCTCCTGGCGACCCTCGCGTACTTCAGCGGCCCCGAGTGGAACGAGGAGCTCGAACGCGACTGGACGGACGCCTACGAGATCGTCGCCAAGGTCATGTCCGAGGCCGCGGTCGCGTCCTGAACGGCCCTTCCGAACCGACCCTCGACGGACATGGATCCCCAGCGCCTCAAGGACAACTTCGACCACGTCGCCGGACAGGGCGACGCGGTGGCCCTGTTCTTCTACGCCGACCTCTTCGTCCGCAACCCCCACCTGCGCGACATGTTCCCGATCGGGATGACCGGGCAGCGCGACAAGCTGCTGCGCGCCCTCGGGCACATCGTCTCCCGGGTGGACGACCTGTCGGCCCTCGTGCCGTTCCTCCAGCAGCTCGGCCGCGACCACCGCAGGTTCGGCATCGTCGCCGAGCACTACCCGCACGTCGGCCAGAGCCTCATCGCCACCCTGCGGCACTTCAGCGGCCCGTCCTGGAGCGACGACGTCGAACGCGACTGGGCCGACGCCTACGGCCTGGTCTCCAAGGTGATGCTGGAGGCCGCCGAGGAGGACTCCCTGCACAGCCCCGCCTGGTGGAACGGACAGGTCGTCGCGGTCGAGCGGCGCCGGTTCGACATCTGCGTCCTGCGCGTCCAGCCCGACCGGCCGCTGCCCTACCGGCCCGGCCAGTCCGTCGCGCTGGAGGTGCCGTCCCGGCTGCGGCAGTGGCGGTACTACTCGATGGCGAACGCGCCGCGCCCCGACCACACCGTGGACTTCCACGTCCGGCTCGTGGACGGCGGCCCGGTGAGCCCCGTCCTGGTCCGGCGCACCGAGACCGGCGACCGGGTCCGCATGGGCGCGCCGGTCGGGACGCTCACCCTGGACGAGTCGTCCCGCAGGGACGTCCTGCTCGTGGCGGGCAGCACCGGCCTCGCGCCGCTCAAGGCGATCCTGGAGCAGATCTCGCTCCGCCCCGACCCGCCGCGCGTGCACCTGTTCTTCGGCGCCCGCACCAGGGACGGCCTGTACGACCTGGAAGACCTGAGCAAGCTGGCCGACCGGTTCGGCTGGCTCACCGTCGTCCCCGCCGTGTCGGACGAGTCCGGCGGCCACGGCTTCTCCGCCCTGCTCCAGGCGGGAGCCGCCGCGGGCGGCGGCGACGTGGAGCACGGCCCGCTGCCGGACGTGGTGGCGGCCCACGGCCCCTGGGACGGCCACGACGCCTACGTGTGCGGGCCGTCCGCGATGGTCGGGCACACGGCCGAGCGGCTGCGGCGGCTCGGCGTGCCGGACGACCGCATCCGGCTGGAAACCTTCGCAGACGCACAGAGGTGACCGCGTTGAACTCCCCGAACCTTCCCGTCGTCTCCGAGGGCTCGCGGCTGACCCCGGGCGAGCTGCAGTCGGTGGTCTTCGCCCGCGCCGCCCTCGGCCGCCGCGGGTACGACGAGGAACAGGTCCGCAACTTCCTCGCCTACGTCGAGCGGGAACTCGTCCAGATCCTCAACGACAAGGCCGCCCTGGCGGCCGAGGTCGACCGGCTGCGCGCCCAGGCGGCCAAGGGCGCCTCCGGCGTCATGGCGCCCGAGGACGCCCACTTCCAGGCCGTCCGGATCCTGTCGCAGGCCCAGCAGACGGCCGACCTGTACGTGGCGGACGCCGAGCGCTACACCCGGGAGCTCGCCCACGAGGCCAGACTGCAGCGGGAGGCGATCCTCACGGACGCCAAGGGCCGCGCCGAGCACATGCTGGAGGACGCCCACCGCAAGGCCGCCGCGGTCGCCGACGCGGCCGTCCGCGACGCCGAGCGGTCCCGCCCGGGGCCCGCCGCCCGGCCGGGGGCCCTGCCGGACGACGAGCGCCGCGCCATGGAGCGCGAGATCGCGTACCTGCGGACCTACAGCGACGTCTACCGCACCCACCTCCGCTCCTATCTCGAGGCGCTCCTGCGGAACGTCGACGAGTGGGAGAACTCCGAGAAGGCGTCGCTGCCCTCGGTCTGACGGGGTCCGCCGCCCGGCGGGGATTCCTGCGCCTCGGCGGGGCCGACCGGCCCGAACGGGGTTGATCGGCGGGGCGGGCGGGGACGGCCGGGTTGCGAGGGGCCGGCTTCCGGGGTAGGGACGGTCTGGGAAACTGGGGGCGCTATGGAATATCTGATCGTCATCGCCGCGCTGGCCGTCGTCGCTCTGGTCGTCGGCGGCGTTCTCCTGCTGCGGCCTCGCCTCGGACGGCCGCGTCCGCCCGCCGAGCGGCCCGCGGACAGGGCCGGCGGCGCCGCGGGCGCGACCGCCGTCGAGGATGAGGAGGCCGGCGCCACCACCGCCGAGCGGGCGCCGCCGACGGAGGTCCCCGCGCCGCGGCCCACGGTCGAGATCGAGAAGCCGCCGCCCGGCGCGGGACGGATGGTCAGGCTGCGGGCCCGGCTGGCCCGCTCCCAGACCGCCCTCGGCAAGACCCTCCTCGTGCTGCTGTCGCGCGAGACGCTCGACGACGACGCCTGGGAGGAGATCGAGGACACCCTCATCACCGCCGACATGGGCGCGGCCGTGGCCCGGCAGATCGCCGACGACCTGCGGACGCGCGTGCAGGTGCTCGGCACCCGCGACGCGGGGGAGGTCCGCGAGCTGCTCAAGCAGGAGCTGCTCAAGCAGATCGGCCCGGACATGGACCGCTCGCTGAAGACCGAGACGTCCGGGGACCGGCCCGCGGTGATGATGGTCGTCGGCGTCAACGGCACCGGCAAGACCACGACGTGCGGCAAGCTCGGCCGCGTCCTCGTCGGCGACGGCAAGACCGTGCTGCTGGGCGCCGCCGACACCTTCCGCGCCGCGGCCGCCGACCAGCTGGAGACGTGGGCGTCCCGCGTGGGGGCGCAGGTCGTCCGCAAGGACGAGGGCGCCGACCCCGCCAGCGTCGCGTTCGACGCCGTCAAGCAGGGCATCGACTCCAAGGTCGACGTGGTGATCGTCGACACGGCGGGGCGGCTGCACACCAAGACCGGGCTGATGGACGAGCTGGGCAAGGTCAAGCGCGTCGTGGAGAAGCAGGCCGCGGTCGACGAGGTCCTGCTCGTCCTGGACGCCACGACCGGGCAGAACGGCATGCAGCAGGCCCGCGTGTTCGCCGAGGTCGTCAACGTCACCGGCGTCGTGCTGACCAAGCTGGACGGCACCGCGAAGGGCGGCATCGTCGTCCAGGTGCAGCGGGAGCTGGGCGTGCCGGTGAAGCTGGTCGGGCTCGGGGAGGGCCCCGACGACCTCGCCCCGTTCGAGCCCGAGGCGTTCGTCGACGCCATCATCGGCGAATCCTGAATACCCCAGAACCGCCGAAATCCGGCATGTGAGGTTTTGGAAACAGCGCGGAAACACGGCGCGGCCGGTTTTCACACCGGGGAAACGTAGGAGCCCCCCGTGTGAAACGGCCGCGCCGGAGTCTCTGTGAGCAGTCACGTTCCAGGGCGAGGAGGGACTCTCACAGAGATGAACATCGACAGCGGTAACACCGCGTGGATTCTGACGAGCGCGGCGCTCGTCCTGCTGATGACACCGGGGCTGGCCTTCTTCTACGGGGGCATGAGCCGGGCGAAGAGCGTCCTCAACATGATGATGATGAGCTTCGTCAGCATCGCCGTCGTCGGCATGGTGTGGGTCGCCTACGGATGGTCCCTCGCGTTCACCTCCGGCGGCGGGCTCAGCTCGTTCATCGGCGGGTTCGGCGAATGGGGCCTGGTCGGCCTGGAGACGGTCGCGACCGCCGACGACGGCAGCGGCATCCCCCAGCTGGCGTTCGTGGCCTTCCAGGCGACGTTCGCCATCATCACCGTCGCACTGATCAGCGGGGCCGTGGCGGACCGCGCCAAGTTCGGCGCCTGGGTCGTGTTCACCGTCCTCTGGGCGACGCTGGTCTACTTCCCGATCGCGCACTGGGTCTGGTGGTCCGACGGCGAGGAGGGCGGCAAGGCCGGCTGGATCTTCGAGCTCGGAGCCCTCGACTTCGCCGGCGGCACGGTCGTCCACATCAACGCGGGGGTCGCGGCGCTCGCCCTCGTGCTCGTGCTCGGCAAGCGCACCGGCTGGCCCAAGGAGCCGATGCGGCCGCACAACCTGCCGTTCGTCCTGCTCGGCGCCGGGCTGCTGTGGTTCGGCTGGTTCGGCTTCAACGCCGGCTCGGCCGGGGCCGCCGACGAGATCGCGGGCATCGCGTTCATCAACACGATCGCGGCGACCTGCGCCGCCTCGTTCGCCTGGATCGCCGTGGAGAAGCTGCGGGACGGCTCGTCCACCACGCTCGGCCTCGCGTCCGGCATCGTCGCGGGTCTCGTCGCCATCACCCCGGCGTGCGCGTTCGTCACCCCGCTCGGCGCCGTCGCCATCGGCCTCGTCGCCGGCGCCGTCTGCGCGTTCGCGGTCAGCCTCAAGTACAGGCTCGGCTACGACGACGCGCTCGACGTGGTCGGCGTCCACATGGTCGGCGGGATCGTCGGGGCCCTGCTCATCGGGTTCCTGGCCACCACCGCCGTCAACGACGGCGGCGCCGACGGGCTGTTCGCCGGCGGCGGCGCGTCGCTGCTCGGCAAGCAGGCGCTGGCCGTCCTGGCGACCCTCGCCTACTCGTTCGCCGTCACCTACGTGATCGCCAAGCTCATCGACCTGGTGATGGGCTTCCGGGTCAGCGAGGACGACGAGGCCGCCGGCCTCGACAGCGTCGTCCACGCCGAGACGGCCTACGACTTCGGCACCATCCGGACGGGCGGCTCGGGCGCGACCCGGGCGGCGGTCTCCGCCCCGGCCGCGGGCAACGCGGCGCAGCCCGAAGGCGCGAGCAAGAAGGTGGAGGCGTAAGGGATGAAGCTCGTCACGGCCGTCATCAAGCCGTTCAAGCTGGACGAGGTCAAGAAGGCCCTGGAGACCTTCGGGGTCAAGGGCATGACCGTCAGCGAGGCCAGCGGCTACGGCCGCCAGAAGGGCCACACCGAGCTCTACCGCGGCGCCGAGTACCAGGTCGACCTGGTGCCCAAGCTGCGGATCGAGATCCTCGTCGACTCCGAGGACGCCGACGACATCATCGACGTGATCGTCAAGGCCGCCCGCACCGACAAGATCGGCGACGGCAAGGTCTGGGCCGTGCCCGTCGACACCGTCGTCCGCGTCCGCACCGGCGAGACCGGGCCGGAAGCCCTCTAGGCGCCCGGTGACCCTCGCCGCTCCGCGACCCGGAGACCCCCGGCCCGGACCCCGCCCCGCCGGGACCGGGCCGGAGGGGACGGAGCCGGCCCGCGCCGCCCTCGCGGCGGCGCGGGCCGCGCGCGCCGCCGACCTGGACCGCCGGCTGGGCTCCCTCCTCACCGCCGGACCGTCCGGGGACGGCACCGTCCGTCCGCCCGCGGAAGGGGTCGCGCTCGCCGCGGTCGGCAGCCACGCCCGCCGGGAGCTGACGCCCGGCGGCGACCTCGACCTCGTGCTCCTGCACCGCGGGCGCGCGGACGTCGCCGAGATCGCCGGCCGGATCTGGTACCCGGTGTGGGACTCGGGTCTGCGCCTCGACCACTCCGTCCGCACCGTCGACGAGGCCCGCGCCGTCGCGCGCGACGACATGAAGGCCGCCCTCGGGCTGCTGTCGCCGCGCTGGATCGCCGGGGACGCCGCACTCGTCGGCGAACTGCGGTCCGCCGTCCTCAGCGACTGGCGCGCCGACGCCCCCGCCCGGCTCCCCGAACTGGCGGCGATGTGCCGCGAGCGCTGGGACGCGCAGGGCGAACTGGCGTTCCTCCTGGAACCCGACCTCAAGGAGGCGCGCGGCGGGCTCCGCGACGTCCACGTCATGCAGGCCGTCGCCGCGTCCTGGGTCGCGTCGGCCCCGGGAGAACGGGTCCGGGCCGCTCACGACCTGCTCCTGGACGTCCGGCACGCCCTGCACGAGGTGACCGGCCGCTCCACCGACCGCCTGGTCCTCCAGGAACAGGAGGCGGTGGCCCGCGCCCTCGGCTTCCTGGACGCCGACGCCCTCCTGCGCGCGGTCGCAGAGGCGGCCCGAACCATCACCTATGCGTCCGCCCACCTGTGGCACCGCGTCACCCGCATCACCACCGCCCAGCCCCGGGGCCGGGTGGAGCGCCGGCCGGTCGGGGACGGGGCCGTCGAGCACGAGGGCGAGGTCGTGCTGGCCCGGGGCGCCGATCTCAACGACCCCGCGCTCGTTCTCCGTGTCGCCGCCGCGGCCGCCCCGGCGGGCCTGCCGCTCGCTCCCGCCACCGTGGCCCGCCTCGCCGAACACGCCGCCCTGCCGGGGGAGCCGTGGCCCGCCGCCGCCCGCGACGCGCTCGTGTCCCTGCTCGGCGCCGGGCCCGCCGCCATCGGCGTCTGGGAGGCGCTCGACCAGGCCGGACTGATCGTCCGGCTGCTGCCCGACTGGGAACGCGTCCGCAACCGCCCCCAGCGCAACCCCGTGCACCGGTTCACCGTCGACCGCCACCTCGTGGAGACCGCCGCGGGCGCCGCCGCCCTCACCCGCGACGTCGCCCGCCCCGACCTCCTCCTCGTGGGCGCGCTCCTGCACGACATCGGCAAGGGCTGGCCCGGCGACCACTCCACCGCCGGCGCGGTCGTCGCCCGCGACATCGCAACACGCCTCGGCTTCCCCGAAGAGGACGTCGCCGTCCTGGAGACGCTCGTCCGCCACCACCTGCTGCTGCCCGAGACCGCCACCCGCCGCGACATCGACGATCCCGTCACCGTGCAGACCGTCACCTCCGCGGTCTCCGCGGTGCCCGGCCGCGAACGCGAGATCGTCGACCTGCTCGCCGCCCTCGCGGTCGCCGACGGCGCCGCCACCGGCCCCGCCGCCTGGGGCGCCTGGAAGGCCGGGCTCGTCGCCGAGCTCGCCCGCCGCGCCGCCGCCGCGCTGTCCGGCGGGACGCCGCCGCCCGCCCCCGTCCTCGGCCCCGGCCTGCTGTCCCTCGTGCGCCACGACGGCGCCGCCGTCCGCGTCGCCGGGTCCCGCATCACCATCGCCGCGCCCGACCGTCCCGGCCTGCTCTGGCGCGCGGCCGGCGTCCTCGCGCTGCACCGCCTCGCCGTGAAGAGCGCCCGCACGATGTCGTCCCCGTCGTCGCCGTCCTCCTCGGAGGGCTCCGGCGAGACCGCCGTCCTGGACTTCACCGCCGTCCCCGAGTTCGGGTCGCCGCCGGACCCGGCCGGACTGGAGGCCGACCTGCGCCGCATGCTCGCCGGCCGCCTCGACGTCGCCGGGCGGCTCGAACGGCGCGCCCGCTCGGTCCGCGGGCGCCCGGGCGCGGGGGCCGCGCCGCCCCGCGTGATGATCGTGGACGACGCGTCCCGCACCGCCACCGTCGTCGAGGTCCGCGCCCACGACCGCCCCGGCCTGCTGTGGCGGATCGGGCAGGCGCTCGGCGCGTGCGGCCTGCGGGTCCGCGCCGCCCGCGTCGATACGCTGGGAGCCGAGGCCGTCGACGTCTTCTACGTCGTGGACGAGAACGGCCGCCCCCTCAGCGCCGCCGACGACCTCGACGCCGTCCGGACCGAGATCCTCGCCTCGCTCCGCTGACCCGCCTCCGGCGCCGGCAGGCCCGGCCGGCGCGGAATGGGCCCCGCGAGACGGGTAGGGCCCGGTCGGTGAACCGATACGCTGATAGGCGATCCCAAAAGCTTTCCAAGGACGGTCCAGACACGTGTTCGAGACGCTCTCCGACCGGTTGACGACGGTCTTCTCGTCGCTGCGCAGCAAGGGAAGGCTCTCCGAGGCCGACATCAACGCCACGGCCCGCGAGATCCGGATCGCGCTGCTCGAGGCCGACGTCGCGCTGCCGGTGGTCAAGGACTTCATCGCGCAGGTCAAGGAGCGGGCGCGGGGCGCCGAGGTCTCGCAGGCGCTGAACCCGGCGCAGCAGGTCGTCAAGATCGTCAACGAGGAGCTCATCAACATCCTCGGCGGCGAGACCCGCCGGATCCGCCTGGCCAAGACCCCGCCGACCGTGATCATGCTCGCGGGCCTGCAGGGCGCGGGCAAGACCACCCTCGCCGGCAAGCTCGCCCGCTGGCTGAAGCAGGAGGGCCACGCGCCGCTGCTCGTCGCCGCCGACCTGCAGCGGCCCAACGCCGTCCAGCAGCTCCAGGTCGTCGGGGAGCGGGCCGGGACGCCGGTGTACGCGCCCGAGCCGGGCAACGGGGTCGGCGACCCGGTGGACGTGGCGCGCCGCTCCATCGAGCACGCCCGGCACGCCCAGCACGACGTCGTCGTCATCGACACCGCCGGCCGCCTCGGCGTCGACGCCGAGATGATGCAGCAGGCGATCGACATCCGCGACGCCGTCCAGCCCGACGAGGTGCTGTTCGTCGTCGACGCCATGGTCGGCCAGGACGCCGTCAACACCGCCCAGGCGTTCATGGACGGGGTCGGCTTCGACGGCGTCGTCCTCACCAAGCTCGACGGCGACGCCCGCGGCGGCGCGGCGCTGTCGGTCCGGCACATCACCGGCCAGCCGATCATGTTCGCCTCGACGGGGGAGAAGCTGGAGGACTTCAGCGTCTTCCACCCGGACCGCATGGCGGGCCGGATCCTCGACATGGGCGACATCCTCACCCTGATCGAGCAGGCCGAGCAGGCGTTCGACGCCGAGCAGGCCGAGCGGATGTCCTCCAAGTTCGCCTCCGGCGAGGACTTCACGCTCGAGGACTTCCTCGAGCAGATGATGATGATCCGCAAGCTCGGCCCGATCGGGAACCTGCTCGGGATGATGCCGGGCATGGGCCAGGTCAGGGACCAGATCAGCTCGATCGACGACCGGGACCTGGACCGCATCGCCGCGATCATCCGCTCGATGACGCCGGAGGAGCGCCTCAACCCGAAGATCATCAATGGTTCGCGGCGGGCCCGCATCGCCCGCGGTTCCGGCGTCTCCGTCGGCGAGGTCAGCAGCCTGGTCACCCGGTTCTTCGAGGCGCAGAAGATGATGCGCCAGATGGCCGGCGGGATGGGCATTCCCGGAATGCCGGGCACGCGAAAGAAGTCCGCCAAGGCGGCGAAGAACAAGAACAAGAAGGGCAGGCAGCGCAGCGGCGACCCGCGCAAGCGCGCCGCCGCGGCCAAGGGCCGCAAGGACGGTCAGCAGCAGCCCGCGGCCGACGCCATGCCGCAGGGGCTCCCGCCCGGCCTCGGCGGCGGCCCGGGCGGCCTTCCCCCCGGCCTCGGCGGCCAGCTCCCGCCCGGTTTCCAGATGCCCGACCTCGGCAAGCTGCAAGGACGCAAGAAGAAGTGACCGCGCGTTCTTCCGGCCCCGTGACGGCCGGGGGAGCGGGGCGGCGGACACACGCCGCCGCGCGATTGCGTCTCCGCGCCCATCGTCTGGCAGAATGGCTTGCTGGAAACCCGGATCCGCAAGGCGCCCTCTCTCGTCCTGCGAGACCGGAGTCCATCGGACGGCTGTGAGCCGGTGTTCCCCACCTGGCACGGGCTCGTCCACCCTGTAATGAAGTCTGGAGAACACCACACCCGTGGCAGTCAAGATCAAGCTCAAGCGTCTGGGGAAGATCCGGAACCCGCAGTACCGGATCATCATCGCCGACGCCCGCGCCAAGCGCGACGGGCGCGCCATCGAGGAGATCGGGCTCTACCAGCCCAAGCAGGAGCCGTCCCTCATCCAGATCGACTCCGAGCGGGTGCAGTACTGGCTCGGCGTCGGCGCGCAGCCGACCGAGCCCGTCCTCAACCTGCTCAAGATCACCGGCGACTGGCAGAAGTTCAAGGGCCTGCCGGGGGCCGAGGGCCGGCTCAAGGCCGCCGAGCCCAAGCCCGACCGCAAGGCCGTCTTCGAGGCCGCCGTCAAGGAGTCGATGGGCGACACGACCGCCGAGGCCGCGACGCCCGCCGGCAAGGGCGGCAAGAAGAAGTCCGAGCCGAAGAAGTCCGAGGCCCAGAAGTCCGAGGCCAAGGCCGCCGAGAACACCGAAGCTAAGAGCGAGGGCTGACCGTGCTCGAAGAAGCGCTCGAGCACCTGGTCCGCGGGATCGTGGAGAACCCGGACGACGTCCGGGTCCGCGCCCGGCGGATCAGGGGCGGCCGGGTCCTCGAGGTGCGCGTGCACCCCGAGGACCTCGGGAAGGTCATCGGCCGCAGCGGACGCACCGCCAAGGCCCTCCGCACGGTGATCAGCGCCCTCTCCGGGGGCCGCTACGTGCGCGTCGACCTCCTCGACGTCAACGAGGTCCGCTGAGTGGCGTCCCGATGAGCGAACCGCTCGTGGTGGGACGGATCGGACGCGCACACGGGGTGCGCGGCGAGGTCGTCATCGAGGTCCGCACGGACGACCCGGACACCCGCTTCGCCGCGGGCACGAAGATCGCCACCGACCCCGAGTCCGCCGGACCCCTCACCGTCGAGCGCACCCGCTGGCACTCGGGACGCCTGCTCGCGCGCTTCGCCGGGATCGGCGACCGCGACGCCGCGGAAAGCCTGCGCGGCACCTGGCTCGTCGTCGACCCCGGCGACATCCCCCCTTCCACCGACCCGGACGACTTCCACGACCAGGAACTGATCGGCCTCACCGCCGTCACCACGGACGGCGCCCGCGTCGGCGAGGTCACCGACGTGCTGCACCACGGCCAGGACCTCCTGGTGATACGCGGGCCCGCCGGAGAGACGCTGGTCCCGTTCGTCGCGGCGATCGTCCCCGAGGTGGACGTTCCCGGGGGGCGGCTCGTGATCGACCCGCCCCCCGG
>Ga0079224_100014933_pt1 | contig 10863 bp, 10 predicted proteins | sample Stecom2015_FD_80414 | JGI IMG/M metagenome (GOLD analysis project Ga0079224, IMG submission 80414) | Agricultural soil microbial communities from Utah to study Nitrogen management - Steer compost 2015 | ecosystem: Environmental > Terrestrial > Soil > Agricultural land | place: USA: Utah...
TCACCATCGGGATTGCGCTCTTCGGCTTCATCGCCTATCGATTCCTGCCGGTCGCGCCGCTGCCGCAGATCGACTTCCCGACCATCTCGGTGAGCGCCTCGCTCCCGGGCGCAGCGCCCGAGACGATGGCCGCGACAGTCGCCACGCCACTCGAGCGCGCTCTCGGCTCGATCGCCGGCGTCACCGAGATGACATCGCGCTCCTCGCTCGGCTCGACCCGGATCACGGTCCAGTTCGACCTCGGCCGCGACATCGACGCCGCCGCGCGCGACGTGCAGGCGGCGCTCAATGCCGCCCAGTCGCAGTTGCCGACCGGCATGCCGGACAACCCGACCTTGCGCAAGGCGAATCCGGCCGATGCGCCGGTGATGATCCTGTCGCTGACATCCGCAAGCCTGAGTCGCGGCCAGATGTACGACGCGGCCTCGACGGTGCTGGCGCAGCGCCTGGCGCAGATCGACGGGGTCGGCCAGGTGACCATCGGCGGCGGCGCGCTGCCGGCGGTGCGGGTACGGGTCGACCCGGCTCGCCTTGCGGCCACGGGGATGGCGCTCGACGACGTCCGGGTCAAGCTGGTCGAGGCCAGCGCCAACCGGCCCAAGGGCAATCTCGATGACGGCCAGCGTACCTGGCAGGTCGGCGCCAACGACCAGGCGCGCAGCGCGGCCGATTTCGCACCGACCATCCTGCGCTACCAGGACGGTAACGTGCTGCGCCTGAGCGATGTCGCCTCGGTGGCCGATTCGGTGCAGGACGTGCGGACCTACGGCGTATCCAACGACCGCCCGGCGATCCTGCTGATCCTCTACAAGGCGCCCGATGCGAACATCATCGCCACGGTGGACCGGGTCAACGAACTGATGCCGGTGCTGCGGGCATCGATCCCGCCGCAGATCGATCTCGATGTCGTCAGCGACCGCACTCCAACCATCCGGGCCTCGGTCAGGGAGGTCGAGCACGCGCTGATGATCTCGATCGGACTCGTCATCGCGGTGGTCTGGATATTCCTGCGTCGGGTGCGCGCGGCGCTGGTGCCCAGCGTGTCCGTGCCGGTCTCGCTCGCCGGCACTTTCGGCATCATGTACCTGCTGGGTTACAGCGTGGACAATCTGTCGCTGATGGCGCTCACCATCGCCACCGGCTTCGTGGTCGACGATGCCGTGGTGGTGGTAGAGAACATCTCCCGCCACCGCGAGCGGGGGCTGGGCGCCAGGGAGGCCGCCTGGGTCGGCACCCGCGAGATCGCCTTCACCGTCCTGACCATCAGCATCTCCCTCATCGCAGTGTTCATCCCGGTGCTGTTCATGGGCGGAATCGTCGGGCGGCTGTTTCGCGAGTTCGCCGTCGTCCTTTCGGTCGCCATCCTGGTCTCGATGTTCATTTCGCTGACGACCACGCCGATGATGGCGGCCCACCTGCTCGGCGACGATGCCGGCAAGGAGCGCAAGCGCGCGCGGCCACCGTGGCTACTGGGGCTGGTCATGCGCGGCTACCGGCGATCGCTGCGCTGGATGCTGCGCCGCCAGGCGCTCGGCTGGCTGCTGCTGGTCGGCGCGATGGCAGCGACCGTCGCGATGTACCAGGTGATCCCGAAGGGCTTCTTCCCGCGCCAGGACACCGGCCGGCTGATGGGCTTCGTCCGCGGCGAGCAGAGCGTTTCGTTCGAGCAGATGCAGCAATCGCTCGACCGTGTCATTGCGATCATGCGCAAGGATCCGGCGGTCGAATCGGTGACTGCGTTCACCGGCGGTGGCTCGCGCAACCGGGCGTTCATGTTCATCGGGCTCAAGCCGCTCGCACAGGGCAGGGAGCCGGCGGAGCGGATCATCAACCGCCTGCGGGCCCCGCTGGCCCAGATGCCCGGCGTGCGCACCTTCCTCACGCCGGTGCAGGACATCCGGGTCGGTGGCCGGGAATCGAGTTCCAACCTGCAATACACCCTGATCGGCGACGACCTCGCCACCTTGCGGCAATGGGAACCACGCATGGTCGAGGCGCTGAAGAAGGTGCCACAGATCACCGACATCGACAGCGATCTCGATGACCGCTCGCCGCAGGTCGAGCTCGTCATCGACCGGGACGCCGCGGCGCGCTTCGGTGTCGATGTGCGCGAGATCGATACCGCGCTCTACAACGCCTTCGGCCAGCGTCCGGTCGGCGTGATCTACAACCCGCTCAACCAGTATCGGGTGGTGCTCGAGCTGGACGCGCCGTGGTTGACCGGTCCCCACGGCCTGCAACAGGTATGGCTGCGCGGGCGCAACGGAGAAATGCTGCCGCTTGCGTCGGTCGCGGGGCAGCGCGACGGTGTCAGCGCGCTGTCGATCGGGCACCAGGCCGGCGCTGTCGCGGTCACCACCAGCTTTGCGCTCGCCGAAGGCCATGAACTTTCCGAGGCGACCGCGGCCGTGCGCGCGGCGCTCGACGACCTCGGCATGCCCTCCAGCCTGCGGGGCAGCTTTGAAGGCACCGCGGGCGCCTTCGGCAAGTCGATGGCGAGCCAACCCCTGCTGATCGCGGCCGCCATCCTCACCATCTACCTGGTGCTCGGCATCCTCTACGAAAGCTTCCTGCATCCCCTGACGATCCTCTCGACGCTGCCATCGGCCGGGCTGGGTGCGTTGATCGCCCTGCAGGCCACCAGCCTGCCATTCACGGTCATCGCCCTGATCGGAGTGTTCCTGCTGATCGGCATCGTCAAGAAGAACGCCATCCTCGTGATCGACTTCGCCCTGGCGGCGCAGCGCGCGGCCGACCGCGAGGGTCGCAGTTTCTCCCCGGGCACGGCGATCTACCGGGCCTGCCTGCGTCGGGTGCGCCCGATCCTCATGACGACGGCCGCCGCGGCGCTCGGGGCGGTGCCGCTGGCGATCGGCTCGGGCGACGGCGCGGAACTGCGCCAGCCCCTGGGCGTAGCCGTGGTCGGCGGCCTGATGCTCAGCCAGCTGCTCACGCTCTACAGCACCCCGGTGGTATTCCTCGGACTCGAACGACTGCGCGCCCGCGTCCTTGGTCCCCGTGGCCGGGCACGGCACGCACCGCAACCTCTCGCGAACGCCGGATGAACGCCTCGAACACATCCCCGTCCAGCCGTCCCCTGCGTGATCGCAGACATGGCGCCGGCGTCGCCGGCGGCAAGCCACCGCTGCTGCGGCGCATGATCGCGAGTGGCATGATGCTCGGCCTGTTGGCCGGGTGTGCGATCAACGAAACGCGGGCGCCTACGCCGGCGCAGCCACCGGCGGCATTCCGGCATGCGCAGGACGTGCCGGTGGTCACCGCCGATGCATTGCACTTGCCGCCCGCCGACGAGTGGTGGCGGGCCTTCGAGGATGCGCAACTCGATGCGCTCGGACAGCGCGCCGCGGCGGGCAACCAGGATATCCGGGCCGCTGCCGCCCGGGTGGCGATCGCCCGCGCGATCCTGGCGGCCCAGCGCAGCCGGCTGTCGCCGATCGTCGGCGTCTCGACCAGCGTGAGCCGGGCCGATGGTGGTCGCAACGACAGTCCGGCCACCCGCTATGGCCTCGGCGCCGACGCGGCCTGGGAGATCGATCTCTGGGGCAGGGTGTCGCGCGCAGTCGAACTCAGCGAAGCGGGGCTGGCGGCCAGCATCGCCGACGAAGCGGCGCTGCGTCTCTCGATCCAGGCCACCCTGGTGCAGACCTACCTGCAACTGCGCGGCGTCGAGCGACGGGAGTTCCTGCTCGACGGCAGCGTCGCGATTGCGCACCGGCTCCTCGAACTCAGCCAGGTGCGCTACGAGGCCGGCGTGGTCGACCGAGCCGACATGCTGCAGGCGCAGACGCAACTGGCGAGCGTCGAGGCGCAACGCAGCGAACTTCGCATCACCCGCGCCCAGCTCGAACATGCCCTTGCCTTGCTGGTCGGCCTTCCGCCATCGGAGTTCTCGATCGCACCGGCGGCCAGGTTGCCGTCGGCGCCGACGCTGCCAGCCCTGTTGCCGGCACAAGTCCTGGCGCGGCGACCCGACATCGCTGCGGCTCGTCACCGGGTGGTGGCCGCCCATGCCGCGATCGGGCTGGCCGAGTCGGCGAACCTGCCATCACTGAACCTCTCCGCGAGCGCCGGTTTCGGTGGCCCCAGCCTCGGCCAGCTCGTCAGCGCGCCGGCCCTGGCCTGGTCACTGGGCGCAGCACTGGCCAGGAACCTGGTGGACGGCGGGCAGACCAAGGCGGCCACCGCCCAGGCGCGGGCAGAAGCCGAGGAGTCGGTCGCTGCTTATCGGCGACTGGTACTCGAGGCCCTGGCCGAAGTCGAGGACAACCTCGTGGCGGTCGAGCAGTTGCACCAGCAGGCCGCCCTGCAGGAGGTTGCCCTCGAGGCGGCGCGCCGGACGCTCGATATCGTGGAATCGCAGTATCGCGAAGGCACCGTCAGCTTCCTGAACGTCGCCACTGCCCAGTCGCAATTGCAGAGCGCGGAGATCTCCCTGTCGGACGCCCGCCTGCGGCTGCTGCTCGCCAGCGCGGGCCTGCTCAGAAACGCCGGCGGACGTTGGCAGCCGCCGGCGCAACACTACTGAGAGCGTCGCGCGGGCTTCTTGTAGACTTCGGGTCGGATGACAGTCACATGACCCTGGAGACCCCATGTATCAGCCGTTCCCGCACCCCGCCGACCCCGAGGAGCTGCCGCTTGCCGGCCTGAAGGTCCTCGACTTCGCCCAGGGCATTGCCGGGCCGCACGCCACCATGCTGCTCGCGCAGTACGGCGCCGATGTCGTCAAGATCGAGCCGCCCGCGGGTGACTGGGGCCGCACCCTCGGTACCGCCTACGGCGACCTGTCGGCGCACGCGGTCGCCTTCAACCGGGGCAAGAAGAGCCTCGCGGTCGACCTGAAGAATCCGGACGCGCTCGCCCTGGTGCGCAAGATGGCCGCCGAGGCCGATGTCATCGTCGAGAGCTTCCGGCCCGGCGTGATGGCGCGCTTCGGCCTCGGCTACGAGGAACTCTCCAAGGGCAACCCCTCCCTCGTCTACCTGTCGGTGTCGGGCTTCAGCCAGCAGGGGCCGAATCGCGACCTGCCGGCCACCGACGCGATCCTGCAGGCGTACACCGGCTGGATGTTCATGAACAAGAACGCCGAGGGTATTCCGCAGCGCGCCGGCATGGTCGTCGTCGACGTCATGACCGGACTGTATGCCTACCAGGCCATCGCGAGCGCCCTGATCCGGCGGTTCCGCAGCGGCCAGGGCCGCTACATCGACTGCAGCCTGATGCAGGCGGCAGCTGCCTTCCAGGCGCCCAAGATCATGGAGTACCACCTCGAGGATGGCGCGCCGGCCGGCCTCTACGTCCCGGTCGGATGCTTCGAGACCGCCGACGGGTACATCAACATCTCGTCGATGCGCGACCATCATTTCGATTCCCTATGCGAGGTGATCGGGCGCAAGGACATGATCACCGACCCGCGCTACAACACCCGGCCCAAGCGCCTCGAGAACGAGGCGGAACTGATGCGCGAGCTGCGTGCCGAGCTGCTCAGGAAGACCGCGGCCGAGTGGGCCACGCTCCTGACCGAAGCGGGCGTGATGAACGGCATCGTCTCCCACTACGGTGACCTGCTGCAGGCCGAGCATGTGCGCGAAGTCGAACTGATCGACTGGACCGAGCAGCCGGACGTCGGCCGTGTGCCGGTGCTGAAGATCCCCGGGGTGCCCGGCACGCCGAGCGAGGATCCGAACCGCGCCCACGCGCCGCACATCGGCGAGCAGACCCGCGAGATCCTGGCGGCGCAGGGGCTCGATGAAGCCGAGATCGAGAGGCTCGCCAAGGCCGGCGCGATCCGGCTGCACGGCTAGGCGCGTTCGCGCCCCGGCGGGCCTTCGGGCCCGTCGCCGTGGGCACCCTGCGGCTCGACATGGGTCTCGAGCAGCACGCCGGCCACCGCAAGGCCGACCGCTCGCTCGATCTCGTCGGCCGCATCGTGGGCCCGCGTGACCGACCAGTCGCCCGGCACCCGCAGGTCGACGTTCGCAAAGCGCTGCGCCCCGGCCAGGCGGGTCCGCAGATTGTCGAAGTGGATGCCGCGGGCTTCGTACGAGGCCAGCACCGCTTCGATCCGGGCAATATCCTCGGTCTCCAGGGCGCGATCCATCAGGCCGTCGATCGAGCGACGGATCAGTTTCCAGCCCTCGCGCAGGATATTGAGCGCCACCGCGATCGCCACCACCGGGTCGAGCCAGTGCCAGCCCGTCGCCCAGGCGAGGCCGACGCCGACGATGACGCCCGCGGTGGTCCAGACATCGGTCATCAGGTGGCGACCGTCGGCCTCGAGCGCCATCGAGCGATGGGCGTGGCCCGAGTCGAGGAGGATGCGCGCCACCACGAGGTTGAGCAGGCTGGCGACAATGGCCAGGGTGGTGCCGAGCCCGAAGCGTTCGATGGGCTGTGGGTTGAGCAGCCGTTCGCCGGCCGCCCCGATGATGGCAAGCGCCGCAAGCGAGATCAGGCCGGCCTCGAACACGGCCGAGAAGTACTCGGCCTTGCCATGGCCGAAGGGATGTTCCTCGTCGGCCGGCTCATGGGCCCAGCGCAACATCCAGAGGGCGAACAGCGCGCCGGCGAGGTTTACGGAGGACTCGAGCGCATCCGACAGGAAGCCCACCGAGCCGGTCAGGCCCCAGGCCCCGACCTTGATCGCCATGGTCGCGAGGGCCGCGCCGACCGACAGCTTGATGGCAAGTTGGGGAGCGAGGATGCGCATGGAAGCGTAGGGTACCTCACCCGGCAGTGGCGCCTACGGCCCGGGCGAGCCACGATCGCGGACAATAGCCGGTACCCGGATGCACCAACGAGCCGAATCCACGACTTCCAGGGAGAACGCGACGCCATGAGCGAGATCACCATCTACCACAACACCCGCTGCGGGACTTCGATGAACACCCTCATGATGATCCGCGACGCCGGGATCGAGCCGACCGTCATCGAATACCTTAAGAACCCGCCCTCGCGCGACACCTTGCGGGACCTCGCGAGCCGCATGGGCGTGCCGATCCGGGGGCTGCTGCGCGAGAAGGAGCGCATCTACGCCGACCTGGATCTTGCCAACCCGAAATGGACCGACGACGAACTGCTCGACCGCATCGAGCAGCATCCGGTACTGCTCAATCGCCCGATCGTCGTCAGTCCGCGGGGCGCGGCCCTGTGCCGACCCGCGGACAAGGTGCTCGAACTCCTGCCCCAGGTACCCGCCGCCTAGAGCCACGATGGATCGACGCACCTGCCTCGGTGCCCTCGGCGGGCTGACGGCCTTGCTCGCGATGCCCACCGCCAGGGCACAAGCCTTTGCGGAAGGGCGCGAGGCGAGCGCCTGGTTCGAGCGGGCGAGCCGGCTCGCCGGCTTCAGCACGGGTAGCGAGAGCGGCTTGCCGGCGGCCGTGGTCTTCTTCGACGCCCGCTGCCCGCATTGCACTCGCTTGTGGACCGACATGAGGCGCCTCGGCGAATCCGCCCGCCTGCACTGGGTGCCGGTAGTGCTTCTCGCACCGGCGTCGGCGCGCCAGGCAGCGGCCCTCCTGCGCGCGGGTGACCCGGTGGCGGCGATGGATGCGCATGTGAAGGCGAGGTCCGCCGGCGGCGAGGGCATCGCGGCCGACGGCGAACCCCGTAGCGAGGAAACCCGCGTGCTCAAGGAGAACACCGCCACCCTGCGGGCGATGGGGGTCGCCTCGGTGCCGGCGATCCTTCATCGTGAGCGCGACGATCGGATCGGACTGACAGTCGGGGCGATGCCGCCCTCCGAACTCGCCCGGCTGCTCGGCGGACGCTAGGCCGGGATCCGAACCGGCAGCGACGAGAATCCGTGTACGAAGGCCGACCGGACCCGCTGCGGCGGTCCGACGACTTCGATGACGGGGAAGCGGGCGAGGATCTCTTCCCAGAGGATGCGCAACTGCATCTCCGCCAGCCGGTTGCCGACGCACCGATGGACCCCGAAGCCGAAGGCCAGATGCTGCCGGGGGCGCGGTCGATCGATGATGAAGCGATCGGCGTCCTCGATGGCATCACCGTCCCGATTGCCCGATAGGTACCACATCGCGACCTTGTCGCCGGCCCGGATCGTCTTGCCGCCGAACTCCAGATCACGGACGGCGGTGCGCCGCATGTGGGCGAGCGGCGTCTGCCAGCGAATGATCTCGGGAACCAGGCTCGTCACCAGCGTGGGGTTCGCACGCAGCTTGGCCCATTCGCCCGGGTTCTGGTGCATCGCGAGCAGGCCGCCGCTCATGGAGTTCCGGGTGGTGTCGTTGCCACCGACGATCAGCAGGACGAGGTTGCCCATGTACTCCAGCGAACCCATCTCGCGTGTCGCCGGACCATGCGCAAGCATCGAGACAAGATCGTTGCGCGGCGGTGCATTCACCCGCTCGTTCCAGAGCCGCGTGAAGTAGGCGAGCATCTTGCCCAGTTCGGCCATGCGCTCGGCCGGTGCGAGCGCATCGGGGTTGACCGCCTTGTTCATGGTCGCGACGTCGGACCACCAGGTGAGGAGTCGCCGGTCCTCGAGCGGAAAATCGAACAGCGTGGCGAGCATCAGGGTGGTCAGTTCGATCGATACCTTGTCGACCCAATCGAAGGTCTCGTTGCGCGGCAAGGCATCGAGCACCCCGCAGGTGCGTTCGCGGATCAGCGCTTCCATCGTCGCGAGATTGGCGGGCGCGACGATCGGGGTGACGGCCTTGCGCTGCTGGTCGTGCTGCGGCGGGTCCATCGCAATGAACATCTGCAGCTGCTCGCCTGGTGGCGGATCGGTCAGGGTGATGCCGCCACGCGACCAATGCGACGAGAACACCTCGTGGTTGGTGTCGACCGCCATGATGTCCTGGTAGCGCGTAATCGACCAGTAGTCGCCGAAGATCGGGCTATGGGTGCGATGGACCGGCTCTTCGAGGCGCAGGCGCTCGAAGTAGGCGCCGATGGTGTCATCGACGAAGAGTTGCGGATCGCTCGGATCGATCGCCGCGAGCGGCATGGCCAGGGCGGCCTCGCGAGCCCGTTCCTTGACTGCGGAGAGTTCGATCATCGGGAATCTCCTGCATGCGGGTGACCATGGGTAGCGACTGGCGCCGCGGCGAACCCGGGATCAGTGCTGGCCTTCGGGCATGGCGACCTCCAGGCCGTCCATCGCATCGGTCACCTTGATCTGGCAACCGAGCCGGGACGTGGGCCGGAAGTCGTCGGCGAAGTTCAGCATGTCCTCTTCGGACTCGCCGCGCTCGCCGGTCAGGGTTGCCCAGGGCTCATCGATGTAGATGTGGCAGGTGGCGCAGGCGCACTGGCCACCGCAGTCACCATCGATGCCCGGCACCGAATTGTTGGTGGCCGCTTCCATCAGCGTGGTACCGGCCGGCACCTCGACGGTATGGCGTTCTCCGCTGAACGCGATGTAGGTGATCCTGGGCATGGTCTCGTCGGATGGTCGTCATGTTGGCGGCGCGCTGCCGCAGCGAAAGCATGGCAGATGGAGTTGAAGTTGGCGAGCCCGGCCCGGCTCATTTTTGGCAAGCCCCTATAAACTGCCTGCCATGACCGACCTCAACCAGCTGCAGTTGCCGGCCTCGTTCGCCGCGCTATTCATCCCGCCGGGACGAATCCGCCCCACCGAATCGCGCGAGTACATGCTCGCGCGCTACGAATTCTGCGAGGATCTCGCCGAAACCCTCGTGGAGCATGCGCGGACCCTCCAATGGCAACTCGGGGTGGCCGAGGAAGACGTCCTCGAGCGCATCCAGCTCGGCCTGGCCGAGGGCGACGCCGGCCTCGAGCCGCGCGAAGCGCGCTGGATCTCCTGCCGGCTCGCCGAACTGCTCGGCTGGCCGGTACCGCCGCCGAGGCCACCGGGGTCGGGCGACGACGGGGAGGATTGACGCGTCGCAAACCGCAACCTGCCGCCTCGCGTATATTGGCGGCATGGTCCGCAGCGACCGTGGTCGGGTCGAGTTCCTCCCGAAATCCCCAATTCCCGGAGAGTCCAGATGTCCAGACGTGAATCACTGGTCGAGGATTTCAGCGCAATCCTTGCCGAAGCCGAAGACCTGCTCAAGCACGCCAGCGAAGAGACGGGCGACAGGGCGCAGGCACTGCGCCAGCAGGTCGAAGCACGGCTGCTCAGCGCCAAACTTCGCCTGCAGGAGCTCGAGGAGGATGCCGTCGACCGGGCCAAGGCCGCCAGCCGCGCCACCGACGACTACGTCCACGACCATCCATGGCAGACCGTCGGCGTCGTCGCGGCCGTCGCCTTCGTCGCCGGCCTGCTGCTCAACCGTCGCTAGGACCCGGGAGCCCCGTGCCCCGATCCGACGGCAGGCCGTCGTTGCGCCGGATCCTGGCGCGGTTCACCGCCGGCGGGGCAGGCCTGCTCGGCACACGCGTCGAACTGGTCGCGCTCGAGCTGGCTCAGCAGCGGGACCGCCTGCTGCTGCGGCTCGGTTTGCTCGCGGCTGGCATCCTGGCGCTCCTGCTCGGCATGCTTGGCCTCGGCGCCCTCGTGGTGGTGTACTTCTGGGAGACCGACCGCCTGGTCGCCATCCTGGCAGTCTCCGCGGCCTTCATCGTCACCGGCGCCGTGCTCCTTGGCGTGACGGCCCGGATGGGTCGCCGCGGGCGCGCGCCCTTCGAAGCCACCGTCGCGGAGTTCCACAAGGATGTCGCACTGCTGCGAGAGGTGCTCGATCCCGACGGCTCGCGACAGGAACCCCAGTGAGCGCGCCCGAACCCCGTATCACCGAGCGCAAGCGGCTGCTGCTGGCCCGGGCGGATCTCGAACGCATGCGGATGCGCCTGGCCGGGCGCGAGGCGCGCGCCCTCTTGTCACCGAGCGCCCACGCCAGGCAGGACGCA
>Ga0079224_100014934_pt1 | contig 10863 bp, 12 predicted proteins | sample Stecom2015_FD_80414 | JGI IMG/M metagenome (GOLD analysis project Ga0079224, IMG submission 80414) | Agricultural soil microbial communities from Utah to study Nitrogen management - Steer compost 2015 | ecosystem: Environmental > Terrestrial > Soil > Agricultural land | place: USA: Utah...
AGTCCTGTGCGTGGCCAGCCCGCGTATCAGACAATGTGTAGATTAACGCCCGCATCACGCATGGCCTGCATTATCGCAGGATCGACGTCGCCCGTAAGTAGCACCGCATCGAAATCGGTAAGCGTGGCGACATAAATCAGTGCCGAAAAATGAAACTTGCTCGAATCGACCAGTAAGATCTTCTTACGGGCGATCGCCATCATTGCCTGCTTGGCGCGTACCACCTGTTCATCTTGCGTATAAAGCGACAGCCCCTGGACCGTGGTGGTCGACAACAGCGCCACGTCGACATGAAAGCTGCGGATTGTGTTCTCGCAGGTCATACCGAAGAAGCCGTTATAGACACGATGATAGCGACCGCCGACAGAGATCAGGTCAACGTCCGCCTCGCTGCTCAACCGCTCGCTGACCGGCAGCGAATTGGTGATCACGGTGACGGGCGTGACAGCCGAAATGTAATCGCAGACGTGGAAGGTGGTAGAACTGTCGTCCCAGACGATGGCGTTGCCGGGCTCGATGTAGGAGATCGCCGCCTGCGCCAGCCGCTGCTTTTCGGCAACGTTGCGACGCCTCCTGTAATGATAGCTGCTTTCAAACAACCGCGTCTTTTCGGCAGAGACCAAACCGCGCATGCGTCGGACTAATCCCTGCTTCTGCAAATCGGTCACGTCACGATGAACCGTCATCAGACTGACATTCAGCCGCTCAGAAAGATCCTTGATCGGCGTCGACCGGCCCTCTATCAGGATGCGCATGATCTGCGCTCTGCGGCGTTCGGTCTTCGAGTTCGATGATTTCGGATGTTGACCCATATCACGACTTTAACATTTTCACGCAGGTATGAAAGGAAAATGTTATGTCAGTTGAATCCGTGATAACTTTGCGATAGTGACCGTTCCGAACTTTTTCGGAGCTGACTGATAGCTTCGCCACGTCTCGAAACCATCTCCAACAGTAAGCCGCCCCTGATCCGAGGCAGTTGGCCGCGATGTGGGGGAGGTATCAGCTGGCAGCGCCGAATAGGCAAGACATACAGTTTTGCTGCCCTTAAGCCATCTTCTGTCACCGTCCAAGAGGAGCCCTGCGGCAGCCAGAAGGACACACTCTTGTGTCCGACCTTCGAGATCCGGATGAAGGGCTGACAGTGACGGCCATCTCAATCTGATGTTTGCATCATTCATATCTGTGATTTTCACTTTTCGGATTGATAATTTTAACGCCGTCGGTTATGCATCGCTTTGTCGCAGCGGCGGCTCGGGATGAACATACGCCGTCGCTAGGATTCGATGTGGAGGAGCCTCATGAACTTGAGAACGCGCATGCGTCTCGCGGTATCTTCGCTTGCCCTTTACGCAGGGTTCGTCGCTTCGGCAGCGCAGGCGGAGACGACGCTGACATTCGTATGGCACGCCGGCACCTGTGCCGACGCGCTGATGGATATCGCCAAGGACTATCCCGACAAGTCGGTGAAGATTGTTCCGGCGCTGGTGCCCTATGGGCCGCAGTGGCACGACAAGATCGCGTCAGAATTCGCCATCCAGGGCGATGCCTTTGACTTTGCTATGTGGGACAGCCAGTCGACGGCCGAGTTCGCTGCTCACGCAGTCAAGATCAACGAGATCTTCGAGAAGTCGGACTATCTCAAGCCTGACCTTTTCCCTCCCGCGTCACTCTCCCGGTATGGGGAGTATCCTGACGGATCCGGAGAATATTACGGCCTGCCGGCCAATCAGGACGCCTATGGCCTGACCTATCGCAAGGATCTTTTCGAGGATCCCGAGGAGAAGGAGGCCTTTAAGGCAAAGTATGGTCGCGAACTCGCCGTGCCGCAGACCTACCAGGAAGCCAGGGACGTGGCGGAGTTCTTCACCCGCCCCGATCAGGGTCTCTATGGCTGGGCACAGATGGGTGGTCGCGACTATGACTTTGCGACGACGGCATCCAACTCGTTCCTGTGGTCATTCGGGGGCGAGCTCTACAATCCGGAAACCTTCGAGGTGAAGGGCTATCTGGATTCGCCGGCTTCCATCGACGGCGTGCAATTCTACGTCGACATGTTCAAATACGGCCCGCCGGGCTCGACCAACTGGGGCTTCGACGAAGTCAATACTGCCATCCAGCAGGGCCAGGTGGCAATGGCCATGCAATGGTTCTACTTCAACGGTTCGAATGCCGACCCGAACGTCTCGAAATTTGCCGACAAGCTGGCATTCGGCGTACTGCCGGGCGCCATCGGCCGTGACGGCAAGTTCCGCCGCCAGTTCTCGGTCGGCGGCCAGGGCATGGGCATCAACAAATATTCCAAGAAGCTGCCCGAGCTGACCAAGTTCATGGAATGGTATTTCCAGCCCGAGCAGCAGAAGCGCTATGCCGCCGTCTGCCAGACCGGCCTGAAAGCGGTTCTGGAAAGCCCCGAATGGCAGAATCTCAATTCCTATAACCGCCAGTTCTCACAGGCGCTCGCCTATCTGAACGACTACTGGCACCTGCCGGAATATCCCGTCCTTCTGGACGAGCTGCAGCAGGAGATCTCGGCTGCTGCGGCCGGCACCAAGAGCGTCCAGCAGGCGCTTTCCGATGCTGCGGAAAAGCATGAACGGACCCTTCAGCGCGCCGGTTACGAGATCAAGCGCGGTGAATCGACGCCGGAAGTGCCCGACCAGGTCATTTCCCCTGTCGGGCAGGACGAGGTCGTTCCGGTCAACTGAGACTGTCAGCGACACGCGCGACCGGCCGAAGCGGCCGGTCGCACCCGTCGTCAACCCATGACCCTCGCGGGCCTCGCACATGAATTCTTCGAGAACTTCTGCGTTCGACCATGCCGGGCGTTGGCTGATCTTCGCGCTGCTGGCGATCTACACGCTCTATAATATCGGTCCGGTGTTCTGGCTGTTGCTGTCTTCCTTCAAGAGCCGTCTCGACCTCTTCGCCATGCCGCCCAAGCTGTTCTTCACCCCGGATCTTTCCGGTTATGAAAGCGTCTTCGGCGTCGGGGCAGCTGCCAACAATGCGTCCTCGGTGGGTGTGCTGGACTCGCTCATCAATTCGATCATCGTCTCCGTCAGCGGCACGTCGCTCGCCGTCATCTTCGGCACGCTCGCGGGCTATGTCTGCTCGCGCTTCAACTTCGTCGGCAAGAGCGACTTCATGTTCTTCGTGCTGTCGACACGGATGCTGCCGCCGGTCGCCGTGCTGGTGTTCTATCACATGATGTTCGCCCGGCTCGGACTTGCGGATACCCGCTTCGGGCTAATCCTGGTTTCCATCTTCGCTAATGTCGGCCTCGCGACCTGGATCATGAAGGGCTTCTTCGACGGCGTGCCCAGAGAGGTCGAGCAGATCGCCCTCGTCAACGGTTACAGCCGCATGTACGCGTTTACGCGCCTCGTGCTGCCGATGGTCAAGGGCGGCATCGCCGCCACTGCAGGCTTCTGCTTCATCTTCGCCTGGAACGAGTTCGCCTTCTCATCGATCCTCACCACCACGCAGGCAAAGACCCTGCCGGTGAAGATTTCCGCCGCTTCGGGCGCCACCGGCCTTGAATGGACACAGATCTGCGCCGCCGGCGTGGTGCTCATCATCCCCGTTCTGGTCTTCTTCTACCTCATCCGCAAACATCTGCTGATGGGCATGACCTTCGGCGTGCTGGGCAGGAGGTGAACCGTGACCAATCCGTCTCACGCTGAGCACCAGATGCAGATGAAGCGCCAGTCCAGCGGCCGCTTGATGATCTTCGGCTTCCTGTCGCCGTCACTGGTCATCCTGCTGTTCATGGTGCTCTACCCGTTCCTGTCGCTGGTCTACTATTCGTTCTACAACTTCTCGGCCCTGCGGCAGGGGGCGATGAAGCCTGTCGGGCTCGGCAATTACCGTTTCCTGCTTTCCGACACCCAGCTCTGGGAGCGCTTCATCTTCACCGGCAAGTTCGTCTTCATCTGCGTCGCACTGCAGATGCTCATCGGCATCTTTGTCGGCTACCAGCTGCAGAAGAATTTCCGTGGCCGCGACGTGGTCTTCACCTTGCTGATGATGCCGATGATGCTGTCACCAATCGTCGTCGGCTTCCTCTGGCGCTACATGCTCAATTCCGAGTGGGGGATCGTCAATTTCCTGCTCTCGAGCGTCGGCCTGCCCAAGATCGACTGGCTCGGCCAGGCAAACGCCGCGCTCTGGGCCGCGGCGGCCGCCGACACCTGGATGTGGACACCCTTCATCATCCTGCTCGCCACCGCCGCCTTCCGCGGCATCCCGGAGACAATCCACGAAGCGGCAGAGGTGGATGGTGCGAGCCCGGCCTACAAGTTCTTCCGCATCACCCTGCCGATCTCTGCGCCGGTCTTGTTCATCGCGCTGATCCTGCGGCTGATCGACAGCTTCAAGCAGTACGACCTTTTCATCGCGCTGACCGGTGGCGGGCCCGGTTCGAGCACCGAAACCGTATCCTTCGCCGTCGCCAAGACAGCCTTCAGCTACTTCTATACCGGTGAGGCTTCGGCGCTGGCGGTCATCCTGCTGGTCATCATCATCGGTCTTTCGATGATCCTCGTGCGGCATCTCACACATATCAGTCAGAGGTTTTGAGATGGCCGAGATCGAGCTCAGAAAACTCACGATCGAGTTCGGGGCGTTCAAGGCCGTAGACGATGTCAGCCTGACGGTGAAGAACGGCGAGTTCGTTGTCTATCTCGGACCCTCGGGCTGCGGCAAGACGACGACGCTGCGCTGCATCGCGGGCCTGACCAGGGCAACGTCCGGCGATGTGCTGTTCGACGGCCAGCGCGTCAACGACCTCACGGCCAGCCAGCGCAACATCGCCATGGTGTTCCAGTTCGTCTCGCTTTATCCGCACATGACGATCAGGGAAAACATTGTCTTTCCCCTCAAGGCCCGCGGCGTGCCGTCGGCCGAGATAACCCGCAAGCTGGATTGGGTGACCGGCATCTTCAAACTGGGGGACGAGCTCAGGCGCTATCCCTCCGCGCTGCCGCCCGGTGCGCGGCAGAAAGTGGCGCTGGCGCGTGCGCTGATCCGCGACCCCGCGGTGCTGCTGCTCGATGAACCGCTTTCGGCAATCGACGAACAGTTCCGCGAGGAGATGCGCTGGGAACTCGGGCACCTGCAGCGCCAGCTCGGCGTGACGACGATCTATGTGACCCACGACCAGCGTGAGGCGATGTCACTCGCCGACCGGATCGTGTTGATGAACAACGGGAATATCGTGCAGGTGAGCACGCCCAACGACATGTTCTTCGAGCCGGTCGACATCTTCGCCGGCCAGTTCATTGGCTCACCCAGCATGAACCTCATCGAGCTGGCCCCCGTCGTTGGCGGCCTGCGCCTGGGCACGAGCAATGCCGTGCTCACGCCGCAAAACCATGCCGTGCCGGAATGGGCGGTCGCGAGCCGTAGGCCCCTCAGACTGGGCATTCGCCCGCACAACGTTCATCTCGTCGATTCCGACATTCCGGGCTTCGACATTCCGGTGGACAGTGTTTTCGGCATCGGCCGCGAGAAATTCTTCACCTTCACCATTGCCGACACGATCTGCCAGGGCGTCGACCAGCGCTCGAGGCCGGATGGTACGTCGGGAAAGGTCCGTTTCGATCCCGCGGGACTGCTGTTCTTCGACGCCGAAACCGGACGCCGCGTGACCGGGGAGACGGTGCTATGACGGTCATGCTGCATCTCAAAGGACTGAAGAAGACCTATTCCGGCAAGCCGGCGCTGCGGGGCCTGAACCTCGAAGTGCGGGAAAACGAGATTCTGGCGCTGCTCGGGCCGACAGGTGCCGGCAAGAGTTCGACGCTGCTGGCAACGGCCGGCCTCGTCAAGCTCGATGCCGGGCGCGTCCATCTCGCCGGCACTGATGTCACCGGGGCCGAGCCGGCAAGCCGCGACCTCGCCATCGTCTTCGAAGGCTTCAACCTGCTGCCGGTGCTGAATGTCAGGGACAACATCGCCTTTGCCCTGCGGTCGCCCGCCTTCCGCGAGGACGAAGCGGAGATCGCGAGACGGGTGGGCCACACGGCCGAACTGCTGCGCATATCGCATCTGCTCGACCGAGACGTCGAGACTCTATCCGGTGGCGAACGGCAGCGTGTGGCAATCGCCCGCGCACTGGTGCGGCGGCCGCGCATGTTCCTGCTCGACGAGCCGCTGTCGGCGCTCGATCTCAAGCTGCGCGAGGGCCTGCGTGCGGAGCTGCGGCACATCTACCGCCAGCAGCATTCGACCATGCTCTACGCCACGCACGACTATCATGGCGCAATCGCCATCGCCCATCGCATCGCGGTGATTGATGGCGGCGTGATCCATCAGACCGGCACGATCGACGAGATCTTTGCCCGGCCGGCCGACATGACGGTCGGAAGGCTGATCGGCAGCCCGTCGATGGCCTTCCTGCGCGGTCATGTCACCGAGGGGGCGGTGTCGATCGAGGGCAGCCCCCAGAAAATATCGCCCGAGAGCTTCGGCCGGGTCGAGGCGGCCGGTGGCGAACTGGTCGTCGGTGCCTGGCCGGAAGACATCGAGCTCGTATCGCCGGAGGCAGAAGGCGCCAATGCAGGCACCGTCTATGCCGTGGACAACCGCGGTCTCGATCGTGCCGTACAGGTCAATTGTGCGGCGGGCTCATTCCGCAAGGTCATTCCGCGCGAACTCGACCTGAGGCAGGATGACCGCGTCGGCTTCCGCCTGCCGCCCGGCAAGATTTTCCTGTTCGATGCGGCGACGGGACGCCGCATATCGCAGCTGGAGGATGGGAGAGGATGAGCCGCTATCTGACGATTGCCTGGTTCTACCGGTACGCCACCGCGCTCATTCTGGCGGGCTTTGTCATGCTCTGCCAGCCTTTCACGCATCATCTGTTCGTGTTCGGTTTCTGGGTCCTGCTGGCCGGAGTCGTCATTTTCATGGTGCTGGACCATCTGCCGGACAAGTCATCGACCGAGGGAGGAGACACAAGTGGCTAAAGCAGCCAAGAAAGTTCTGAACGACCGGAAAAAGGTCGTCGCCGAAATGATCGAAGGCCTCGTGCTCGCCAATGACGGGCGGGTACGCAAGCTCCCCAACCACAATGCGATCGTGCGCACCGACCTGCCCGAAAGCAAGGTCGCACTGGTCATCGGTGGCGGCTCGGGCCACGAGCCGATCTTCCATGGTTTCGTCGGCAAGAATCTCGGCGATGCCGCAGCCTGCGGACAGGTCTTCGCCGCCCCTTCGCCCGACATCATCTACGAGGCGGCCAAGGCGGTGCACCGCGGCAAGGGAATCCTTTTCCTTTACGGCAACTATGCCGGCGACAACATGAACTTCGACATGGCAGCCGAGATGCTGGAAGAAGACGGCATCGAGGTGCGCACCGTGCGCGTCTGTGACGACGTCGCTGCCGCCCCGCCGGAGCGGATGCACGATCGCCGCGGCGTGGCCGGCGACGTGCTGATGATCAAGATCGCCGGAGGTGCGGCGGCAGAACTGGACTCGCTCGATGAGGTCGAACGTGTGGCGCGCAAGGCCGGCGCCAACATCCGGTCCATCGGCGTGGCACTTTCCGCCGGCTCGATTCCCGAAACCGGCAAGCCGACTTTCGAGCTTGCCGACGATGAGATCGAGGTCGGCATGGGCGCCCATGGCGAGGCCGGCGTGACGCGGCAGAAGCTGACAACCGCCGACGAGATTGCCGACCAGCTGATGGACAAGATCCTCAGCGACCTGCCGTTCCGGCGCGGCGACGAGGTGGCGCTGCTCATCAACAACCTTGGCGCAACGACGATGATGGAAATGCTGATCGTCAATCGCCGCATCCGCCAGATCCTCGAACGCGAGGGCATCAGTGTCTACCGCACCGACGTCGGCACGTGGCTGACAGTGCAAGAAATGGCCGGCTTCTCGGTCACCCTGCTCAAGCTGGATGACGAGCTCAAGCACTATCTCGACCTGCCCTGCCAGTCTGTCGGCTATTCACGGATGTAGCACCATGGATCGCATCAATCTTGCGCAATCGGTTGAAATGTTGCGGGCAGTGGCCCGGGCGGTCATCGACAAGACCGACGTGCTTACCGAAGCTGACCTTGCCATCGGCGACGGCGATCACGGCGTCGGGATGCGACGCGGCTTCGAAGCCGCGCTTGAAGGGCTTGAGGAGACACCGCCCACAATCGAGGAAGCCTTCAAGAAGGTCGGCATGGCCATCCTCTCACAGACAGGCGGGGCTGCGGGCGCGATTTTCGGCACGCTCTTCCGATCCGGCTCGCGAGCCTTTGCCGGCAGGGAGGACATAGACGCCGAGAGCTTCGCGGCCTTTCTGGAGACGGCGCTCGAAGCAATGCTCAAGCGTGGCGGCGTGACCGAGGGGCAGAAGACGATCATCGACGCGGTGGCTCCTGCCGCCCGCGCCGCGCGCACTGCATCCGGCCAGGGTCTCGTCGAAACGTTCAAGGCCGCAGCCGACGGCGCGCTTGCGGGTGTCGAAGCGACAAAGGGAATGATCGCCACCACCGGCAAGGCCCGCTCGCTCGGCGAACGCAGCGTCGGCCATCCCGATCCCGGCGCGATTTCCGCATCCATCATTCTCATTGCCATGCGCGATTTCGCATCGGCGCACTGAGCAAGTCCAAGTCCGAGAAACAGGGGAACATGTCATGGCTGATCTGGACGACATCAAGGATGGCAAGGACTGGGGCAGGGACCGCCCGGTCGACACCAGCCGATTTTATATCAAGGGCGCGGCCAACTACGACTGGGGCATGAAGGCGCGGCTGGCCCGCATCTTCAACCCGAAGAGCGGCCGAACGGTGATGCTGGCGTTCGACCATGGCTATTTCCAGGGCCCCACCACGGGCCTTGAGCGCATGGACCTGACAATCGCTCCGATCGCCGAACATGCCGATGTGCTCATGTGTACCCGTGGCGCGCTCAGGACCACGATCGCGCCGGAAGTCAACAAGCCGGTGGTCCTGCGCTGCAGTGGCGGCAACTCGATCCTGACCGAACTCTCCAACGAGCTGGTCGCCGTCGAGATCGATGACGCGATCCGCGTCGGCGCCGTTGCCATGGCGGCGCAGGTCTATATCGGCGCGGAATACGAGCACAAGTCGATCTCCAACGTGGTCAAGCTGATCGATACCGGCACGCGCTACGGGATCCCGACCATGGCGGTAACAGGGGTGGGTAAGGATATGACCCGCGACGCCCGCTATTTCGGCCTCGCAACCCGTATTGCCGCCGAGCTCGGCGCGCAATTCGTCAAATCCTACTACGTCGATGAAGGCTTCGAGCGTATCGTCCTCGGTTGTCCGGTGCCGATCGTCATCGCCGGCGGCAAGAAGTTGCCCGAGCGCGAGGCACTGGAAATGGCATATCTCGCGATCGACCAGGGCGCCGCCGGCGTCGACATGGGTCGCAATGTCTTCCAGTCGTCCGATCCGAAGGCGATGCTGCAGGCGCTCGCCGCTGTCGTTCATGAAGGCGCACGGCCCGACCACGCCTACGAAATGTTCAGGGACCTCGAAAACCGGAAGGCGGCGTGATGTCATGTCCGAGCGCACCGAAGACCACCACGTTCTACATAGGCCTCTCGCCGGCCGCCGTGTCGCCGTAACCGGCGGCGCGAGCGGCATCGGGCGGGAGGTCGTCCGCACATTTTCACGCGCGGGCGCGACCGTTGCCGCGCTTGACCTCAATGCCGAAGGCTTGACGACCCTGGCACAGGAAACCGGCTGCCATTCCTTCCGCTGCGACGTGACCGACGCCCGGTCGGTGGCCGCGGCTTTCCAGTCGATCGAGGAGGAGCTGGAGGGCCTTGACATCCTGGTCTCGAATGCCGGCTCAGGCCCCCAGGGCGCAATCGGCGACCTGCCGCTCGAAGACCTGCGCCGCAGCTTCGACATCAATTTCTTCGGCCATCAGCTCTCCTGCCAGGCAGCACTCGGGATTTTCCGGCGGCAGGGCAGCGGCGGCTTGCTACTCTTCAACATCTCCAACCAGTCGGTCAATCCGGGCAGGAATTTCGGCCCGTACGGCATCCCGAAGGCGGCGACGCTGGCCCTCATGCGCCAGTACGCCCTTGATCACGGACACGAGGGCATTCGCGCCTGCGGCGTGAATGCGGGGCGCATCCGTACCGGCCTGATGACGGACGAGATGATCCGCGAAAGGGCACGCGCCCGCGGCATCACGCCGGAAAGATACATGGCCGGCAATCTGCTCGGCGTCGAGGTGACGGCGGCCGACGTGGCGGATGCCTTCCTGCACCTGGCACTGCTGGACAAGGTGAATGCCGCTGTGCTTACGATCGACGGTGGAGCGATCGAGACCGCACTGAGGTAGAGAAATCAACCAGGACGAAATAGGCGCAAGAGCTGGTATTTTTGCGGACGGTGAACAAAACTCACGTGTATAGTCAAACGGGCATGCCTAGGCGGTGTGGACGGATTTGACCAAGACAAAGCTTGCGGCGAGGGCGACGATGGCTGCAAAGTTTCGCTTCGTCTTCTCGCAGAGTAGGGCGATGCGCTTGAAGCGCTTGAGCTTGCCGACAGCGTGCGCAAGAGCCTGTTCCAGGGCGAGAGCATCGTCCTAACCATTGACCTCAGCGCCGGCCAGAGCGTGACGCTCAGAGTCGCGGCGAATGAGCGCTCCAGGCGAGTGGTGCCGCAGGAGGGCCAACGCGTACGGCTGGGCCTCCACCCGCTGGACACCATTCTGCTGCAACACTAGCAGGCATGTCCCTGAGCCGATCGACGGCTCCTCGAACTAAGATGGGCCTCTGCGCGCTGCGTAGGCCCCTCCCTCAACTAAGCTGCCGGTCTGAAGGAGTGGTCTGCCCCCTGAAAAGTGGTCCTCCCTGAAGTAGGCTATTGAGCC
>Ga0079224_100014935_pt1 | contig 10862 bp, 10 predicted proteins | sample Stecom2015_FD_80414 | JGI IMG/M metagenome (GOLD analysis project Ga0079224, IMG submission 80414) | Agricultural soil microbial communities from Utah to study Nitrogen management - Steer compost 2015 | ecosystem: Environmental > Terrestrial > Soil > Agricultural land | place: USA: Utah...
CAACAGGACCTGACCCGCCGGGTCCGCGTATTGCTCTCCCATCCAGAGCCCGACGAAATCTCTCCCGAGAATCGCAAGCGTCAGTGCGATGGGAAGGGTGACGATGACCGTGAGCTTGGCGCCGCCCACCAGCACGCTCTCCACGTCGGCGCTTTGCCTCGTGGCATGAAGGTGGCTCGCCACCGGGTTGAACACCTGCGCAGTCGCCATGAACAGCGATCGCAGGTATTCGATGAGGCTCGTCGCGATGGCGTATGGAGTAACCGACGCAATGGGCAACAGAAGCCCGATGACGATTACGTCCGAAGTAAAGATCAACTTCTGCCCGAGATTGTTGAGCAGTACGTAAAATCCGTAGCCGAACACCCGCGAGCTCAGCGCACGGAAGCGGCGGGCGTCCGGGATGCCGAAGCGCCACCCCATGCCTGCCCGCCGCAGTAGGCGCAGCGCGTACGCGGCCGAGATCAAACCGGACGCGAGCGAGACGCCGAACTGGATCGCGGCGAGCGCGACGAGGCCGCCTCCCTTGCTGAGAAGCAGTACGACCAGCCCCGCACGAACGACCGCAAACGCGGTGTTGAGGACGTTTGCGACGTCGAAGCGATTGAGGCCGTGCAGTATCCCGACGAATACGTTGAGCAAGAACGTTTGGGCAATCGTGAGCCCCACGAAGACGATCGCCCAGCGCGCCTCGGCCCAGTGCTGGCGCTCGATATCGAACGCATATGGCGCCGCCCAAGCACACACCCCAACGGCCACTAGACACAGGGCGGTAATCGGCACATACGTAAGGAGGGCCGTGGTCAACACGTGGCTGAGCCGCGTTTGCTGCCCCCGCGCCGTGTACTTCGATGTGTACCGGATCACGGACTCGCGTACGCCGAAATCGAGTAGGTACAGGTAGCCGGTAAACTGCATCGCCACGGCCCAGATGCCGTAGTAGACGCTGCCGAGCTTGTTGACGACGAACGGCGAGAGGAAGAACGAAATGGCGATGTTGATCGCCAAGCCGGCCCAGTTGCTTGCGATACTGCGCGTAACGTTACGAATGCGGGTCACGAGTGCCTTCGGTTCTGCGCGCCCTCGAGCCAATGCTCGTGCTCCGCGGCGCGATCGGCGACCGGCCGCAGACGTCTCGGGCGAAGCTGCCAGTATACGAACTCTCTGGGCCCGAATTTGCGAACCGACCCACAAGTGCCCTCATCCGACGTGACTTGCCGCAAGCATTTCCGCCCCGGGGTCCGGCATACTTCGCCTCCCCCAAACGACCGCCACCATGCATACCCAGATCCTCAGCGTCGTCACCGTCATTGACAACCGTCACGATCGCGCTGCCGAGTCGATCGAGCTCCTACAGCAGACGCTCTCGACCCTACGCGCCTCGGCCGAAATCATTGTCGTGCTGAACGACCAGCGCGCCGAAACGGTGCAGCAGATCCGCAGCCTCGCCACCCGGCTTCCGAACGTGCAGGCCTACGTGCTCAAGTACCGAGTCGATTTCGAGACCGCGGTCATGGCGGGCATGGAGAACGCCATAGGCGATTGGATCGCGACGATCGATCTCGCCACCGACGACCCGCGCATGCTGGGAGAATTGTTCGAGCGCGGGCTGCGCGATGGCACGGACGTGGCTCTTGCCATATCTCGCCCCAAACGGTCGGGAAGCGGGGTGCTCGATCGTCTGCTTTCCTCGGCCTTTCATCGTGTGTTCCGAACGCTGCACGGCTTCACGCTGGCGGAAGAAGCCCCTAGCACGCGGCTGCTAGCCCGCAGCGTCACCAACAGCCTCTTGCAGCACGATTCTCCCCTCATCGCACTCCAAACTCTCACTGCTGCAGGCGGCTATCGAAAGACGACCATGACCGTCAGCCCCGGGACCGGCCGCCGGCTTCCTATCCACCAGCGAGTGCGCTCGAGGTGGCGCACGCTCATAGGCATCAACGCCGTGCCGCTCCGCCTGGCCAATCTCTTCTGCGCGCTTGGCGCTCTCGCCGCCGTGCTCTATTCGGTTTACGTCATCGTGGTATATCTATTCAAAGACGACGTCATGCCCGGGTGGACGACCGTATCCCTGTTGCTTTCTGCGATGTTCTTTCTGTTCTCCATCGTGCTCTGGCTGCTCAGCGAGTACATGGTGATGCTGCTAGATGACGGCGCACGACGACCACAGTACGAGATCGCCGAGGAGTTTTGCAGCACGGTGCAGACGCACCGCGATCAGCTAAACGTGGAGGTTCAAGCTTGAGGAGCGCTTTGATCGGCTATACGGGATTCGTCGGCAGCACGCTGGCCGCGACGGAGCCCTTCGATGTAAAGATCAATCGGAGCAATCTGGACGAGCTACGCGGCGGTAGCTTCGACCGGATCGTTTGCGCCGGCCTACCCGCCGCGAAATGGCTCGCGAACCGGGACCCGGAAGCGGACGCGGCAAACATGCGCACGCTCATGGATGCCCTGTCAGACGTCGCAGCCGCGCGCTTCGTGCTGATATCCACCATCGACGTCTATACGCAAACGTCGGGCGCGGACGAGGACTTCGATTGCCGTTCGCAGCCCAATCACGCGTACGGCGCACATCGCTTGCAGTTCGAGGAGTTCGTGCGAGAGCGCTTTCCAGAGGCGACGATCGTGCGACTGCCCGCGCTTTTCGGACAGGGCCTACGCAAGAACGTGCTCTACGACTTGCTCAACGACAATTGCCTCGAGATGATCAACCCCGAAAGCAGCTTCCAGTGGTACCCCCTCGAGCGCCTGTCGCGCGATCTCGCTACGATCGAGAAAGTTGGCCTGCGGCTCGTCAACCTCTTCCCCGAGCCGCTGCAGACCCGCACGATTCTCGAGCGTTTTTTTCCTCGGAAACCCGTCGGTGGGAAGCCGACAGCGGCGGCAGCGTACGACCTGTACACGCGGCATGCGAGAGCGTTCGGTTCGAGCGGCCGCTACATGATGTCTCGCGGTGACGTCCTCGCAGCGATGGAGCGCTTCATCGGCGAGGCAAACGCCAAATGAAGGTCGCGTTCTCGAACATCGCATGGACGCCGCATGACTCGCCAGACGTGCTCGCCTTGCTGCGTAAGCAGAGCGTGGCTGGTATAGAAGTCGCACCGACCAAGATTTGGCCGGACTGGATCGGTGCGACATCCGCAGCAGCGCGCCAATACCGTACCTGGATGTCCGATAACGGCTTCGAGATCCCTGCGCTGCAAGCGATACTCTTCGGTAGGCCCGACCTACACCTATTCGACCCATCGTCTGAGGTCGCGCTCGTCGAGCACCTAGCGCACGTCGCCGTGCTCGGCGAAGCGCTCGGTGCGCGCGTCGCGGTGCTAGGAGCTCCCAAGCAACGCACGCGTGGCTCCCTCTCGTTCGAAGAGGCCCTCGAGCGTTGCGTGCCGCTATTTCGGCGACTTGGGCGATTGTTCGACGAACATGGCGGTTGCCTGTGTATCGAACCCAACCCGCGCCGCTACGGCTGCGATTTCATCGTGAACGCGCGCGAAGGGGTCAAGCTCGTGCAAGCCGTCGACCACCCGGGATTCGCCTTACACCTCGATGCTGCAGGCATGCACCTCGAAGGTGACGTGCTTGCGGAGCTGTGGCCGGAGGTTCACCCCATGCTTCGGCACTTCCACATCAGCGAACCCGACCTCGGAGGATTCAGCAATCCAGTCGTGCCACATGCGGCGAACCTCGCGTTTCTGCGGGAGCATGGCTATGACAACTGGTGCTCGGTGGAGATGCGCGAGCCCGCTGCAGGAATCGCCCAAGCCGGGCCCTGGCAATTCATCGGCCGTGAGACCGAGTCATGATTTCATCCCTTCTCGACCACGAGCAGTTGCCCGCTTTCGACGCTCGTTTCGAGAGCTCGAAAACGTCCGAGCGATGCATCCTGATACCCGTAATCAACGAGGGCGAGCGGATTCTGCAGCAGCTTCAGGCGATGCGCGCGGCCAACTTCGGGCTCGACATCGTCATTGTCGATGGCGGCAGCACCGACGGATCGATGGAGGCAGGGCGCTTGAAGGACGAGCTCGGCGTGAACACGCTGCTCCTGAAAACGGGACCCGGGAAGCTATCGGCTCAATTGCGCATAGGGATGGCGTGGGCGCTATCGCGCGGCTACGCAGGGATCGTAACGATCGACGGCAACGGTAAGGATGATTTCCGCGCGATTCCGAATTTCGTCCAGAAGCTAGCCGAAGGCTTCGACCATATTCAGGGCTCACGCTATCTGCCGGGCGGGCGCGGCGAGAACACGCCATTGGATCGCGAGATTGGAGTGCGCTTCGTGCACGCACCGCTCATTAGTCTCGGCGCCGGCTTTCGCTACACAGACACGACCAATGGCTTTCGCGGCTACAGCCGCCGCTTCCTGCTCGATCCCCGAGTACGCCCGTTGCGCGCCATCTTCGACACCTACAACCTTCACTACTATCTCGCCGTTCGCGCCGCGCGCCTGGGCTTTCGGGTATGCGAGCTGCCCGTAACGCGGCGCTACCCCAAGAGCGGGCCCACTCCATCCAAGATCAGCGGCTTCGGCGGCAAGCTAGACATTCTTCGCCAGGCCCTGCTCGCGGCTGCCGGTGCCTACAACCCCTGAGCACGCATGGCTGCTACAATTGTCATTGGCGGCGGCTTCTACGGGTGCGCCATCGCCTTGCACCTGCGCCGCCGCGGTTTTGCAGACATACACCTCATCGAGCGTGAGCCTGAGTTGCTGCGCCGCGCCTCGTACACCAATCAAGCGCGCGTGCACAACGGCTGTCATTATCCGCGCAGCTTCGTCACGGCGTACCGGAGCCGGATCAACCTGCCGCGTTTCGTTCGCGATTACGGCTTTGCGGTAAAGCGTGACTTCTCGATGCTCTATGCGATTGCGCGCAAGCGATCGAAGGTGACCGCGCATCAATTCGAGCGCTTCATGCAACAGGTCGGCATCGCGTACGAGCGCGCGAGCTCCGAATACGTCCGCCTCTTCAATCCGCGCACGATCGCCGACGTGTTCGCCACCGAAGAGTTCGCATTCGACACGACTCGCTTGCGAGAGTACTTCATGCGCGAGCTCGCTTCAGCCGGCGTACAAGTGCATCTCAATACGGAAACCGTCCTCATCAAGCCGCAAGGCTCCAACATCGACGTCGAGCTGCGCTCCGCGACGTCGCATTGGACTCTCTCCGTCGAGCAGGCGTTCAACTGCACCTACACCGCGCTGAATCACAACGTAAGGAACTGTCGAAACCTGACGCCGCTGAAGCACGAGCTCACGGAGATGGCCCTCGTAGACGTGCCGCCGCAGCTCGCCAAGCTCGGAGTCACGGTGATGGATGGGCCCTTCTTCTCCTGCATGCCCTTCCCTGCCGAAGCATGCCACTCCTTGTCGCACGTCCGGTATACGCCGCATGGGAGTATGTCCGATGAGGATGGGCAAACCGATCCTGCCGTCGCGCTATCGAATGTCGGCGTACAGTCCAAATTTCATTTCATGGTCGCCGCGGCGAAGCAGTACATGCCCTGCATCCAGTTAGTACGGCACCGCCGCTCTCTGTTCGAGATCAAGACCGTCCTCGTTCGCAATGAGGCGGACGATGGTCGTCCCATTTTGTTCAGAAGAGAGCTCGAGCATCCGCGACTCTTCTCCGTATTGGGCGGGAAGATCGACAACATTTACGACATTCTAGCGAAGCTCGACGCCTACCTCCTCGGCCACCACGAACCCGCGAACGAGACCGCCTCCACGACCCGCACCTAGTTGAGACAGATGAACTCGCGTCCGATACTCTTGATACTCTCGAGCGTTCTCTGCTCGTCCTTCGCGCACGTGGCTCTCAAGTTCGCTTCGCGGACATTCTCGATCGACACGGCGCTCCTTTCCGTATTCTGGCGTGCCGCGACGAACGCCTGGCTCGTCACGGGTATAGGCTTGCACGTATTCGCGCTGTTCTTGTGGGTACTTGCGCTCAAGAGCGCAAGCTTGTCGTACGTCTATCCCTTTACGGCGCTCGGATTCGCCCTCGTAACGCTACTGTCATGGCAGTTGTTCGACGAGCAGATCAGCATGTTGCGCCTAGCGGGTGTCGCCGTCATCATTCTTGGCGTTGCGTTGGTAGCCTCGTCCTGACGAATTCCTGCCAACTTACTAGCAGGTTGGCACATTCGCTGCGCGCATCGTTGGCAGAGGCCGCATCGTCACTGGAGCCGAGTACGACGTACCGCACGTCAAAGGTAGTCGCAAAGGCTTCTCGATCTGCCGCCGACAGCTGCGACCAATTCGAGGGAGTCATGGATGCGCGCCACCCTGTCACTGCGCCGAAACGTGCCGCGGACGTGTTGTCGTCCAGGAACATCACCGTGTCGTGCGGCTCGGCATTCCTGCCATCCAAGCAGCGCAAGAGCGGCGCAAAGGAGCTCGGTGAGTTGAGCTCGGCAGCATTGGCCCGCGTACCAGCGGTTGCGAACAAGGCGTGGAGCGGCCCGCTGAGCGCCACCGCGCCCATGACCGCCGCCGCCGTGAGCGCGGTCCGCCATCGCATCGCGTCGCTGCGCGCCAGGTCGAAAATGGCGAGGAGCAGAACGAGCTCGCTCCACCACATGAGTGGCGCTAGATAGCGCGTACGAAAGTACCCAGTCGTGAGGAAGGCCGCACATCCGACAAAGAGGGCCACCCCGATGAGCAACAGCGCAAGCCACTCGCGAGAGCGGAGGCGATCGGTAAACGCGCGGGCACGATCGGGCTCACAGCGCCACCACAGCACGACGAGCAGTCCGAGCAACGGCACGACTACCACGGTTGAGACTATCGACTCAACGAGAACGACGACAAGACTCGGAACGTTGTTCAAGAGCTTGGCGAACCATGCCAGTGGATCGTCCGTCAGTACGCGCGGCGGCGTCGTCAAGAAGTCGATCACATAGAGCGAGGGATCGATGCTGGAAGCGACGAGGGCGTAGTCGGTCACGAAAAATCGGACGAAACGCACCATGGAATACGCAATCCAAGGCGATATGACCAATGTCGCCGTTGCCCCAGCCACCAGAGCCGACTTTAGCCTTCGGTCGAGCAGCCACAGTGCCGCCAAGGTGACCAACAAGACCGGCAGGGCGTCGAACCGATTCATGACGAGCGCGCCGCCCAGCGCTCCGATCAGGACCGCGCGCGTAAGTCGCTTGAGATCCGTCGCCCCGAACACGAGGATAAGCGTGGCAAGTAGGAGCAATTGCAGCGAGAACACGCCACCGATCAGCACATCGGCTCGCAAAGGAGCGTAGGCGAACATACCCAGCGCCGAAAGCAGACCGACCCACCGATGGCGAAAGTTGCGCCTTCCTAGGAGCTCCGCAACGGTTGCGAACGCTAGAAAGCAGAGCGTTGCAAGCACGACCGCAGCGTACGTCCCCATCTGCGAGACACGATCGCCGAGCGCGATGAGCACCGGCCATAGCGGTGGGAATGCCTGTGACCAAGGCTCGGCCGAGAAGAAGCTTCGCCACGTGTTGATGCGGTAGAACTCATTCCCGATCGTCCTGGCAAGCTCGAGCAGCGACCATGCATCCGGACCGAACGTCGGCGACATGTAAGCTTCGACCAGCGTCAGCGCTGCAACTGCCAGAAGCGTTGCGATGAGCGTTCGCGGCAGCCAGCGTGAGGCGAATGTCATTCAGCCGAGCTCGTAATGACCGCGTAGAGCTGGTGAGCTAGAGCTCGGTGCCCCGCCTCGTTCGGGTGCCCATCGAGCACAAAGTTGTCCTCGGCGCCGAGCTCCGGCCGAAGTACCGTGATGTTCCTCAAGCCTCGCTCCTCAATGGCAGCTTCCAGGCTCGGCGTGAAGCTCGTCATGACGTGAAACGCGTTGGATTCGAACACTATTAGACGTTTCTCTGCGAGCACGGGATAACGCTCGAGCACCTGTAGAAACGCCTCAGCCGGCCCAGCTTGCGCCTGCGCCTGCGCGGCTGCTGCGCTCTGGAACCCCATTTTGCGGTATAGCGACGCCACGCCTCGCCCCATGGATCGCATCAAATCGAAGAAGCTGACGCGCGGCCTCGTCGGCTTGTATTCGAAAAGCTTCTCGAAGTCGGCCGGCGTTCTAGTCGGCACGCCTTCCGCGAGAAACGCGAGGTTCTCGCCGTGATCGTTGTCGCAGTATTGGATGATCACGGTATCGGCAGCGCTGAGCGCAGGGTGTGCGGACGCCCGCAGAAGCTCACGGGCAGTGCCGTAGCTCGACACCGCGAGGTTATATACCGGTCGATCCAGCATACGGCTGAGCACTGCTGCAAACGTCTCCGTATCGCCAACACCCCATCCCATCGCATGAGAATCGCCGAGCACGAGAACGGGAGGCGTATCTGCCTCGCCCTGGACCATGCTTCCGACGCGTCCGTCGGAGTCAAAGTTGAAAACGACGTCGAACTCCGCGTTCGTAAGCCGGCATTCGCCCTCGCGAGGTGCATAAAGGAGATGCGGATCGAAGCGCACGCATTCGCGCTGCGTCTGCCATATCGCGCGATAGCCGTTCACGTAGACATCGCGCGCAAGCGGCACGAGCGGCGCAAGCAGTCCCTTCGATGCGCCTCGAGGATCGTCGAACACGACAAGCACACCCGCATAGAGCGCCCCCAAGCACAAGGCACCCGTAATGATGACGCTCACCGTCAATAGCGCGAGATTCTGCTTGAATGCGCTCAAGGAGGTTTTCCTTCGCTTCAGCCGTTCGCTCAATCGAGCTCGAACTTGGTTTCGTAACGGGTCTTGAGGGCTGGGTCCTGTTGCGCCTTGTCGAGCAGCACGTTCTCGACGGCGAGGTATTCGATTTCAGTACCCATGAAGCAGTGAAAACTATCCTCCGGCGTGCACACGATGGGCTCGCCGCGCACATTGAAGCTCGTGTTCACCACGACCGGGCAATTCGTAAGCGCCTTGAAGCGCGAAAGCAGCGCGTGATAACGAGGATTCGTCTCTCGATGCACCGTCTGAACGCGCGCCGAGTAATCGACGTGCGTGACCGCGGGAATGGAAGAACGAGGTACGTTGAGCTTGTCGATGCCGAACAACTTCTGCTGCTCGTCGCTCATTCTCAGGCGATGCTTCACGCAAACGTCCGCGACGATGAGCATATAAGGACTGTCGTCATCGAGCTCGAACCATTCAGAAACGTCTTCGCGCAGCACCGAAGGCGCGAATGGCCTGAAGGACTCGCGGTATTTCACTTTGAGGTTCAATAGTTTCTGCATGGTCGGGGACCGCGCATCGCCGAGAATCGAGCGACCGCCGAGCGCCCGTGGTCCGAACTCCATACGGCCTTGGTGCCAGCCGAGCGCTTTTCCGTCCGCAAGAATCGCCGCACAGCGATCGATCAACTCCTCATCGCTCAGAACCTCGAAACGTGCGCCGATGGCAGCAAGCCGCTTCTCGACTTCGTTCTGCTCGAACTTCGGCCCTAAGTAGCTGCCTCGCATGGCATCGCCGCGCTCGGGCACGCGACGCGAACCACCCTTGTAGATGTGATGCGCCGCGAGTGCCGCGCCGAGCGCGCCACCCGCGTCGCCTGCGGCCGGCTGCAGCCACATGCGGTCGAAAACACGCTCGCGCAAGAGCTTTCCGTTCGCGACACAATTGAGCGCAACGCCGCCGGCAAGACATAGATTGCGCTCGCCTGTCTCTCTTGCGACGCCCTTCGCGAGCTTGATCACGACCTCTTCGGTCACCGCTTGCACGCTGGCTGCGAGATCCATCTCGCGCTGTGTGAGCGGCGATTCCGGCTTGCGCGCCGGTCCCCCGAACAGCACATCGAAGCGCCCATTGGTCATGTGCAGCCCCGTGCAATAGTCGAAGTACTCGATATTGAGGCGAAACGAGCCGTCCTCCTTTATGTCGATCAGATGATCCTTGATGACATCCACGTACCGCGGTTCGCCATAGGGCGCGAGACCCATGACCTTGTACTCGCCCGAGTTGACCTTGAACCCCGTGTAGTAGGTAAACGCGGAGTAAAGCAGGCCCAGGGAGTGCGGAAAGTGGATCTCACGGAGCACTTCGAGATTCTTGCCGGACCCCACTGCGAGCGAAGTCGTGGTCCACTCGCCGACGCCGTCCATCGTCAGCACCGCGGCTCGTTCGAAAGGCGAAGGATAAAACGCGCTCGCGGCATGACTCAGGTGATGCTCCGAGAACAGCAGCCGCTCGAACCAGTCGACGTCCGAATCGAGGTGCCGCTTCAGTTCCTTCACGAGTCCATCCTTCTGGAACAGTTTGTCCTTGATCCAAAGCGGCAGCGCCTGCCGGAAAGAAGTGAATCCTCGCGGTGCGAACGCGATGTACGTCTCGAGCAACCTTTCGAACTTGAGAAACGGCTTGTCGTAGAACGCCACGTGGTCGAGATCACTCGGCGCGATTCCCCCGGCCTCGAGGCAATACTTCACGGCATTGCGCGGAAAATCGGGGTCATGCTTCTTGCGTGTGAACCGCTCCTCCTGCGCTGCGGCGATGATCTCGCCGTCGACGATCAAAGCGGCAGCGGCGTCGTGGTAATAGGCAGATATGCCGAGAATCTTCATTGTGCCGCTGCCTAGAACAACGTGTAGATGAACGGCGCAACCGCTGAACCCTGCGCCAGCAGGAGCAGCCCCCCGATGACGAGCATTACGAGAATGATCGGCAACAGCCAAAACTTTTTGCGCTCTCGAAGAAACGCCCAAAGTTCACGCAGAAATGAAGCCATGGATTCGTCCTCAGAATTGGCGCGGAAAGCTCGAGCTGTTCGGCCCGGGTGGAGTTCGCTCGATCCAATACGTCGACGCGCTCTTCTCGAACGCGCGGCGGAGTGCGTCCCGGCCAGTCACTCGAAAGAACAGACCGACCGGCG
>Ga0079224_100014936_pt1 | contig 10862 bp, 10 predicted proteins | sample Stecom2015_FD_80414 | JGI IMG/M metagenome (GOLD analysis project Ga0079224, IMG submission 80414) | Agricultural soil microbial communities from Utah to study Nitrogen management - Steer compost 2015 | ecosystem: Environmental > Terrestrial > Soil > Agricultural land | place: USA: Utah...
AGATGCGACCCGGGTTTCGGGAAGGCGAAGCCCCATCCCGCAGGTGGTGTGGCGGGGGTGGCTCCGCCGGGCAGACCGGAAAGGCCGTACGCCCGAAGCCCGTCAGCGGCCGGCGCGGTGGACGCATGCCTCTGGCGGGGGCGCCCCGGTGCTAGTTTGGATACGGATACGTACCCGTATACGAATAAGAGGGGTCGTGTCGGCGTCGACAACACAGGTACTCGTGGTCGGAGCGGGACCGGTGGGGCTGACTCTGGCCCGCGCCCTGGCCGCCCAGAAGGTCGAGGTCCGGGTGGTGGACCGGGCCGCACGACCGGCCACCACGTCACGGGCCAACATCCTGCACGCGCGCGGCGTGGAGGTCCTGGCCCGCCTGGACGCCCTGGGCGACCTGCCCGAACGCTCCCTCGCACCGCTGGGCATGACCATGCACGTCGGCGACCGGCCCCTGGCCACGGTGCGCTTCGCCCCCCTGCGGGGACAGTCCACGCAGGCACTGTTCGTCTCCCAGGCCGACGTGGAGGAACAACTGCGGCGCCGACTGGGCGCCCTGGGCGTCGAGGTCGAGTGGAACCGCCCCCTCGACGGACTGGAGGTCCACGAGCACGGCGTGACCGCGCACCTCGACGGCACCCGACTGCACGCCGACTGGGTGGTCGGCTGCGACGGCGCGCACAGCACGGTCCGTGACCTGGCCGCGATCGACTTTCCCGGCGTCTCCGTCGGCGAGCGTTTCCTGCTCGCCGACGTCCACGTCGACTGGGACCGCAGCCGCGACGTCTCGGCGGGCTGGTTCCACCGCGACGGCATCCTGATGGCCATGCCGATGCCCTCCCCCGGCCAGACCCGCCGCGAGACCGGCACCCTGTGGCGGCTCATGGCCGAGGTCACCGCTGCCCCCGGCGAGCCGCACCTCACCCAGCAGCAGATCCTCGACCGCTTCGAGCAACTGGTCCCCCACCGCAGCGGACAGCACGCCCGCCTGGGCGAAGCCGTGTGGACCTCGGTGTTCCGCATCCACCGGCGCCTGGCCGCCGACTACCGCCGCGGCCGCGTCCTGCTGGCCGGGGACGCCGCCCACGTCCACAGCCCCATCGGCGGACAGGGCATGAACACCGGCATCGGCGACGCCGAGAACCTCGCCTGGAAACTCGCGCTCGTCGTCCACGGCCGTGCCGACGCCCGCCTGCTCGACACCTACACCGCCGAACGCCGCCCCCTGGCCACCTGGATCCTCAACGCCACCACGGCCAACACCCGCATCCTGCTGGGCGAGACCCTCCCGGCCCGCCTGCTGCGCGACCGGATCATGCTGCCGCTGCTCAACCTGCCCGCCATGCAACGCGCCGCCACCCGCAGCGCCTCCCAACTGGACGTCACCTACCGCAACGGCCCCCTGGGCGCCCGCCGCGGCCGCAGCCCACACCCCGGCGACCGGATCGGCGACCTGGCCTGCCTGCGCGCCGATGCCACCCCCACCCGGCTGCACGCCGAACTCGGCTCCCGCTGGGCCCTGCTGGCGCCGCAGGCGACCGGGACGGTCGAGGAACTGGCCACGACAGCGCGCGCCCACCTCGGCGACGACGTCGGCGTCCTGCAACCGCAGGACGCCGTGAAACACGGGGACACGCTGCTGGTCCGCCCCGACGGCCACCTCGGCTGGCGCGGCCGCACCCCCGCCGACCTGCGACGCTGGCTGACCGAGACACTGGGCTGCACGGAGAAGAGCAGATGAGCCGCAACAGACCGACACCGGCCCGGGCGGGACGCCCCCGCGACCCGCAGCTGGACGAGGCCATCGTGCGCGCCGCCACCGAGCTGCTCGCCGAACGCGGCGCGGCACAGACCAGCATCGAACAGATCGCCCGACGCGCGGGCGTGACCAAGGTCAGCGTCTACCGCCGCTGGCGCACCAAGGAGGACCTGCTCGCCCACGCCGTGGAAGCACTCCGCGACCGGCTGCCCGCCGTGGACCTGGCAGCAGGAGACGACGAGCCGCTGCCGCAGGTGGTGCAGCGGCTGCTGCCGCGCTGGGGCGAGATCCTGGCCGACGCCCGGTTCCGTCGGCTCACCGCACGCCTGCTCGCCGCGGCCGCCGACCATCCGGCACTGCTGGAGGCCTACCGCACCCACCACGTCGCCCCGCGCCGCGAACGCGCCCGCGCGGTCATGGAACGGGCCCAGGCGGAGGGGTTCTTCGACGCCGACGCCGACATCGACACGGCGATCGACCTGATGGAAGGCGCGGTCATCCGGTACCTGCTGCTGGACCCCCGAGCGGCCGACCCCGTCCAGACCACCCGCTACCTGCGCACCCTGCTGACCCAGGTGGGCTTCGCCCTGCCGCGGGCAGATGACGCCTGAACCGGACGACCAGTCCTCAAGCCCCGCCCGGACCGGAATCCCGCCGGGCCGTCAACAGCCGGACCGAAGCCCCGAGCCCGGTCAAGGGCACGGCCGCCGGGAGAAGCCGGGGAAGCGGCGTGTCACCGCCGAGCTTGGGACAGGCAGCAGAAGTTGACGGTGGAGGGTGAGAACGGACGGACGACAGTTCAGGAGACGTGACGTCGCCATGGAACGCTGTCCATCAGGCGCAACCGCTTGGGCCAGGTCACAGTCGCGCGGACCAGCCCGCGGCACTGTGGCCAGCAGGATCAGGGCCGGTTTTCTCCCAGGGAGCGGTTGACCTCGGAGAGGTCGGCACGACACGCAGCCAGCGGCATTCGGGATTGGAACCGTGACGCCCCGAGACCTGGGCGATGGCGCACACACCGGTCCCACGTCTGTTTGAACCCTGGCACAGGACAGGGGATAGGACCACACTGTGAATCACATTGGCGATGAGTGATTCAGACTGGTGGGGCGGTGACGGCAGTGGCAGATATCGGTGCGCGGATCGAGCGGGCCCGCGCCGCAGCGGGTCTGAGCCAGCGAGCCCTTGCCGACGCCACAGGTATCTCGCAGTCCACCCTGTCTCGGATTATCTCCGGAGACCGGGTGGCGAAGATGCCGGAGCTCGTGGCGATCGCATGGGAGACCGGACACACGGTTGCCCAACTCACCGGAATCGGATCGGTGGCTGAACGGGTGCAGTGCGCGGCCCGCGCCACCAACGACATGCGTCAGACGCTGCTGAGCTTCCTGGAACTCGACGCCTACCTGGACGACCAGGCTATTCCCGCCACGGTCTGAAACGGAGTCGAAGAACTGTGAGCGCCGAAGCCGAAGGCCGCGCTGCTGCCGAGCGGTTCCGTAGAGAACAGCACCTGGGCGCGCAGCCGCTGGGGGACCTTGTGGCGATCATCGAGCAGGCCACGGGGGTCGACGTGGCTGTGCTCGACGCCGACCAGGACCAACACGGCCTGACGATGCGGGACCCGCAACGCGACGCCGTTTTCGTCGGTGTCGCGCGCACCCGCAAACCGATGCGGCAGCGCAGCACTCTCGCCCACGAACTCGGCCACATCCTGTTCGGGGACATGACGGACAGCGCAAGGATCGCTTGGAAAGACCGCTCTCCTGCAGAAATCCGAGCGGATGCCTTCGCACGCCACCTGCTTATCCCACTTGAGGGCCTACGCGGATTCCTCGAGGAGCGAAGATCGCTGACCCAGTCGGTGCTCTCCGAAGTCGTTCAGCGGTTCCTGGTCTCGCCCATGATCGCCGCGATCGCGCTCCACCAGGCCGGGTACATCGACACCTCCACCAAAGAAGAGTGGAAAACCCTCACCACACCACAGTTGGCCACCCGATTCGGGTGGAGTGATCAATACCGCGCTCTGCAAGACGAATCCAATCGACGCAGGGCGCCACAACGGTTGCTTGCCCGAGCGATCAGAGGCTACGTCGAAGGGGTGCTGTCCGCACAGGCCATCGCCACGCTTCGCGGTATCACCCGGCAGGAGGCTGAAGCGGAACTGCGGGAAGCGGGCGTGGTGCCCGCCGAACGGCCAGTGGCCTGGGCTGATCCAGCCGAACTGCCAGATGTCGGAGTGGACCTCGCAGCTTTGGACGAGGCCCTTGACGCACCTGACCACGATGACAATCCCCCTGGCATGACAACGAGAGGGAGCGGATGAGCCACCGGCCGATCATCGACGCCGGTCCCGGACTGAACTTCCTCTCGATTCACCAGGAGTCTCCTCATCGGAGTCTTGGGGAGATTGAGTGCTCCGGAGGCTGTGCAGAACGAGGTGTTCACAAAGTCGCAGCAGGACGAGCGTTTCCGTCCTGCTGCGGCGGTCTGGCGGAAGCTGACCCCAGATGGCTGCGAGTTCTGTCCGATGACGAGACACCCGAACTCGCAGCCGTGGTCCAGCGCATCACCTACCAACCTTTGGCCGAACGGTTGAAGCGCCCCAAGGACCTGGGCGAGGTCATGGTCATCGCTCACGCGGTCGTCGCCGCCGAAGCAGGCCAAGAGGTGACCGTCCTCATCGATGACGGGCAAGGGGCACAGACCGCAACCGCAGAGATCAACCGTCTTGAACGGATCCGACGTAGCGGGCGTCCAGTGGGATCGATCAAACTGGTCAGCACGCTGACTGTTGTGCCGCACACCCATCTGGTACCCCCGGTGGGGAAAGCGCCTGTGCAGTGGCCAGTCGTCTCCAGGAGATAAGTGCCTATCCCAAGCGGAGCGGTGCTGTGTGAATGTCGCGTGGATCTGCTGGAGGAAGCGAGGCCGAGAAGTGCTGGAGGCAGGGTGAAGCCCTGTTCGGCCACTCACTGAGCCTTGTCGTCCTGCTTCGTGGAGTTGGAGGACCAGTACCACTCGGACGGGCTCGCCGACCCGGTGCGGGCAGCACCGCAGGTGGTGAAGGGCCTGCCGGTTCTTCAGCTGGGCACCGGCCCGCCATGGTCTCGACGCTGGGAACCGACGCGGCATCGGAGTCAAGTCGGCGGTGTTTCGGCTGGCTGTGGGCGGGACTGCGGCGGGGGCGCCGGGATGGCTCCCGGCGGCCCCGCTTCTGGAAGCGAGGTTGTGCGGCAGTCGAGGATCCGTGGGGTGGCAGGCGCGGGCCGGCCCCTGTACCGGCCACCCCACGGCGGGGTCGGCGTCCGCGGGGTTCAGCTGCCGCAGCAGTCTGCGGCCTGGGCCGGCGCGGGCGCGTCCTCGGGCTTGCCGCGCTGGTCGCTGTCGGCCTTGACCACGTACACCTCCCAGGGCTCCTTGCCGGGGCCCTGCACCCACACCTTGTCCTGGAGGGCGTAGCAGCAGGAGGTGTCGTTCTCCTCGAACGCGGTCAGCCCGGCCTTCCTGAGCCGGTCGGCGGCGGCGTCGACCTGGGCGGTGGACTCCACCTCCACCCCCAGGTGGTCCAGGCGGGTCTCCTGGCCGGGCTCGCCCTCGATGAGGACGAGCTTGAGCGGGGGTTCGGCGATGGCGAAGTTGGCGTAGCCGGGGCGGCGCTTGGCGGGCTCGACGCCGAAGAGCTTGGAGTAGAAGGTCACCGACGCCTCCAGGTCGGCGACGTTGAGGGCGAGTTGCACACGGGGCACGGGAACCTCCACGAGAGTTGAATCGAAGTTTGTCGATGCAAGATTGCGGCCTGTTTTGATTTTTGTCAATATAGAAGCATGTCGAATCAAGAGAGCGCGGTCGAAGCGGCCGCCCCGGTCCCCGGCACGGTCGCGGACTGCTGTCCCGGACTGCTGACCACCCCGTTGGGTGAGAAGGAGGCCGCGGAACTGGCCCGGGTCTTCAAGGCCCTGGGCGACCCGGTACGGCTGCGACTGCTGTCGATGATCGCCTCCCGGGCAGGGGGCGAGGTGTGCGTGTGCGACCTGACCCCCGCCTTCGACCTGTCCCAGCCCACCATCTCCCACCACCTCAAGCTGCTGCGCGAGGCCGGGCTCATCGCCGCCGAGCGGCGCGGCACCTGGGTGTACTACCGGCTGATCCCCGAGACCACCGACCGCCTGGCGCGGATCCTGACCCGCCGCACCGCAACGGCGGACAGGGCGTGAGCCTCCCCACCGGATCGACCACCAGGGCCGACGCCCCGCCTCTGCCGGTGCTGGACCGCTGCCTGCCGGTTCGGATTCTGACCGCGATGGCCGCCGGCCCGGTCCTGGGGACGATGCCGGTGTACTGCGTGCCCCTGTGAAGGGCGGCCCCGGGCGGCCATCCCGACCCTTCATCGAGGCGGGCAGCGGCGTCGAGCTCGCGATTCGGGCCCCGGCCGGGGGTCCGCTCGTCGAGGTGCCCGTCCTGGCCGCCCACTGTTTCTTCCCCGACGAAAGGCCCTGCTTTGTCGAACGGTGAGATCCCGCAGGTGCTGTTCGTGTGCGTGCACAACGCCGGACGCTCCCAGATGGCCGCCGCGTTCCTGCACCACCTGGGCGTCGGAAGGGTACGGGTGCGCTCGGCCGGGTCAGCCCCGGCCGACGCGGTCAACCCCGCCGTGGTCCAGGCGATGGCCGAGGTCGGCATCGACATCGCCGCCAACGTCCCCAGAGCCCTGACCGCGGAGGAGGTGGACGCCTCAGACGTGGTGGTCACCATGGGGTGCGGCGACGCCTGCCCGTTCCTCCCAGGCAAGCGCTACCTGGACTGGGACCTGCCCGACCCCGCAGGCCAGGGGGTCGAGGCGGTGCGGCCCATCCGCGACCGCATCCGCGCCCACGTCGTAGAACTGCTGGAGGAGTTGGTTCCACCGCACCGGTGACAGCGGTGGGCGGTACCTGGAGCCCGTTCCGGTCCGCAGGGTCCACTGCGGACCGGAACGGGGACGGGGTGGGGAGAGGTTGCTCCGGCCCCGGGCGCGCACTCGTCGTGCGGTGTCTGAGGACGCGGGCAGGACCGGGGACGCCGAGCGCGTGTCCTGCCCGACAAAGGTACTTCCGGGCTCTGGTTGCCGCAGAGGGCTGGCGCGACAGGACCGCACACGTGGAAGCCGTGGACCGGGCGGGCCGGAACCGTCACGGTCCCGCGCCACTTCCCCTCGCCTTCGGCGGTCCCGGGTCTGGCGCGGCACGCACCTGTTGCGTGCGCCCGGGCGAAGGTGTGCTGTCATGCGGTGGCCTCGCAGTACGGGCTTCCTCGCACACAGTCGTTCCGGGGAGCTGTTCGCGTGGGGCTCTCGTCGACATCGGGCGCCCGGACTACGGACGAGTGCGCGTCCGGTTCGTCGCCGGGGCACATCCGGACAGGCGCAGTGCGTCGCGTCTCGGTTCGGGGGCGATCCGCCCGGCCGCCGTTTCCTTGATGCGGGTGACGGCAGGGCGCGGCCCGGGGCGGATCGGGCTCCGCTCCGGGCCGCGCGGATGCGGGGCCCTCTCTTTCCGGTGAAGGCGGTGGCCGGACGGGCCGCGGGTCTGTCGGGTGGGGCCGCACCGGCCTGCGTACCGGGCGGCTGTGGGCGGGCCGTGTCTGCGGTCTGGCGTGCGGTGTCTGCTGTCCGCCGGTGCTCGGGGCCCTGGTGTCCGGGCTGGTCGCGGGGGATCTGAATCGTTTGCTGGGGGTTTGCAACGCTATGCCGGGCCCCCGGCGGGGGTGGGCCGTCCGGGGCGGGGGTGGCGGTACACCCCCCAAACCTGGTTTTCGATAAGGGAAGCTTATGAAAAACCAGCCGAACGAGGGTCCGAAATGTCCGGTTCGGTCTTTGTGTTGCCCATTCTGTTTGCCATACGTATTTACGTTATAGAGAAACGTTACAACGCTACGAAACTAAAGGGAGTGCCGCCTCCCTGGGAACACGGCACGGACAGCCTCGGCGGGACGCGCTGCCAAGCCCCGGCCACGGGTCGGTGTCCGCTCCCCCGCCCGCGCCGGCACGGTGGATCGCCGCCGGACCGTCCCCCTCCGCAGCCCGGGCCCACCGGGTGGAACCAGACGGCCCCGGCTGGGACCGTGTCCTTCCCCCCAGCGGGCACGACCGCGCGGAGCCGGACCGGGAGCGGTGACGTGCCCCTCGGACAGTCCGTCGACCGGATCACGCGTGGTGGTGGTGCCGACGGTGTCGGCCATGCCCAGCGGGGCGAACACCTCCTCGGCCAGCTACTCGTCGAAGGGGCGGCCCGCGACCCGCTCCATGATGCGCGCCGCCGTCCAGTGGTTGGCGTTGCTGTAGGCAGGGGACGTGCCGGGCGGTGCGGACAGCCGCCAGTCCGCGACGCGTTGGACGCCTTCGGCCGGGGCGACGATCACGGGGTCGGGCAAGCCCGGGGTGTGCGACAGCAGCTGGCGGACGGTGACGGCGTCACCGGGACGGAAGTCGGGCAGGTAGCGTGCGGCGGGGCGTCGAGCTCGACGCGGCCCTCGTCCACCAGCCGTCGACGAACGGGACGGGGCGCGGGACGTGACCGGGGCCTGATCTGTCCCCCTCCGGCGCGCAGTGGACTCCCCCGCCGGCGCGGCCGGGCGTATCCTGACCGCACCACGACGGCGGGCACCATCCCGTTGTCGTGCCCCTGCAGCCGGGAGTTGACCGTATGCCCCCACCGTCCCCGAAGCGGCCTCGTTCGACGCCCTCGTCGTGGGCGCCGGGATCTCCGGTCCCGGCGCCGCCCACCCCCCGCAGCGCGACCACCCCAACACAGCTACGCCGTCCTGGAGGCCCGCACCGCCCTGGGCGGCACGCGGGACCTGTTCCGCTTCCCTCCTTCGGGGGGTACGCTCCGACTCCGACCCGCACACCCTCGGCCACGAGTTCCGGCCGCGGCGACGAGAGCACGCGAGCGCCGGGGCCGCGGAGATCCTGGGCCACCGGCGCGACACCGCGGCCGAGTGCGGCATCGACTGCCGCATCCGTGTCCGCTCCCGGGTGCCGGGCACCCGGTGGTCTTCACCCCAGGCCCGCTGGAACGCGGCGGTCGAGCACACCGACACCGGGGAGCGGACCGTGCTGACCTGCGCGACTGGCTGTGCTGCGCGGGCGGCCACCACCGCTGCGACGAGGGCTGCACCCCGCACTCTGCGGGACGGCACCGCTTCGCAGGCCCCGGCGGGTGCGGCCGCGCACGTGACCGTGCTGCAGCACCCACCTACGTCATGCCGGTGGCCGCCCGGGTCGGCCGCCCCCGGCTCCGCGCCCTGAACACCCCACCAACCGACCCGCATCTGGAGGTTCTCGTGCACGATTCCGACTGGCAGCCCGACATCCTCGGCGACGGCTACCGCCAGCGCATCCTGGAGTTGGGCGCCGACCCCGACGGCGAGGGGCAGATCGCCGCCGTGCTGGTGCGACGCGACGTGCGCCAGGGGGAGAGCGTGCGGGGCGCCGTGCTGTACGTGCACGGCTTCTCCGACTACTTCTTCCAGACCCCCCTGGCCGACTTCCTGGCCGCGCGCGGCCAGGCGTTCTACGCCCTGGACCTGCGCAAGTCGGGGCGGGCCCGACGCGACGGGCAGACCGCGCACTACGCGTCGGACCTGAAGCTGTACGACGTCGAACTGGAGCGGGCGCTCGCGGTCGTCGCCGAGGCCCACCCCGGTCTGCCCGTGGTGCTGCTCGCCCATTCCACCGGCGGGCTGATCGTGCCGCTGTGGCTGGACCGCCGACGGGCGGCCGGGACCGTCGCCCCCGTGGCGGGGCTGGTGCTCAACAGCCCGTGGTTCGACCTGCAGGGCAAGCCGTCGCACCGCGGGGTGCTGACGCAGGCGCTGCGCGTGCTGGCGAAGGTGGCCCCGAAGCGCCGGTTGACCGTGATGCCGGGGGTCTACGGGAGCACTCTGCACACCAGCGGCACCGGGGAGTGGGACTTCGACCTGGAACTGAAGCCGCTGTCGGGGTTTCCCGTGACGGTGGGCTGGCTCAACGCGGTGCGGCGCGGGCACGCCCGCCTGCACCGCGGCCTGGACGTGGGGGTGCCGTCGCTGGTGCTACGTTCGGACCGCTCCGACTTCTCCGGGGTCTACTCCGAGCTCAGCGACCGCACCGACACGGTTCTGGACGTGGCCCAGATCGCCCGGTGGGCCGGCTGCCTGGGGGGTGAGACCACCGTGGTGCCGGTCGAGGGGGCGCGCCACGACGTGTTCCTGTCGCTGCCCGAACCCCGCGAGCGCGCCTACCGGGTCCTGGGGGACTGGCTCGACCGGCACGGCCTGTCCACGCCGCCGGTGCGGGCCGAGCGGGAGGAGACGCTCGCCGACGACGGGGGGATCGCCCGGGCGTGACGGACGCACCGCCGCCGTCCCGGGGGCCCGGGCCCCCGGGACGGCGGCGGTATCCGGGCGGGACGGCCCGCGGGAAGCCCGCCCCGGCACGGCGCCGTGTCCCGCCGCCGACGGGCGGCACACCGCAAAGGCCCGGGGGCTGGGCTCAGCCGAGGAGCAGGCGCAGGGCCAGCACGATCATCACCACCCCGACCACCAGGTCGAGCACCCGCCACACGGCGGGACGGCCCAGCACGCGCGAGGCGGCGCGCGCCCCCAGGCCCAGGGTCGTGAACCAGGCGAGACTGCCCAGCGCGGCCCCGGCGGCGAACCACCACCTCAAGGGGCCGTAGTGGTGGGCCACGGAACCGAGCAGCAGCACCGTGTCGAGGTAGACGTGCGGGTTGAGGTAGGTCAGCGCGAGCGTGGTGGCCGCCACCGCCCACCGGCCGCCCGCCTGCTGTGACGCCGCGTGCAGCGCCTGGGGCCGGCGGGCGTTCCACAGCGACCGGGCCCCGTAGCAGAGCAGGTAGGCCGCCCCCGCCCACCGTGCCAGCACCAGCACGGCCGGATGCTGCTGCACCAGCACGCCCACGCCGCTCACCCCCACGCCGATGAGCAGCGCGTCGGAGGCCGAGCAGTACCTGTTCTGCGTCCCGTGCATAGACGCTCTGCTCGGCGAAGCCGACAACATTGTGCGCATCTTCGGCGCCGCGGAGGCCAAGTGACCGACTTCGCACTTACTCCTCCCGAGACGCGCGAC
>Ga0079224_100014937_pt1 | contig 10861 bp, 29 predicted proteins | sample Stecom2015_FD_80414 | JGI IMG/M metagenome (GOLD analysis project Ga0079224, IMG submission 80414) | Agricultural soil microbial communities from Utah to study Nitrogen management - Steer compost 2015 | ecosystem: Environmental > Terrestrial > Soil > Agricultural land | place: USA: Utah...
AATAATCAACATTTTGCTGATCTTTATGAAGTCTCAAAAAGAACAATTCAAAGCTGGCTTGAACAATTGGAAGTCTTAGGATTTATTCAAATTGAATATGGTGATGACATCACAAAACATGATCGAAAAATAAGACTTTGCGATACTTTCAAAAATGTTATACCCATGAAGAAAACTTCACCCCCCCATGAAGAAAACTTCACCCATAATAGAAAACCTAATACTTCTTCTCTAAGTACTTATAATACTACCTTACCTCCCTCCAAAAAAATCAGGAAAAATAAGGTTCAAGGTGAGGTGGTCTTTCCTAAAGAAAAAACAGAAAAAATTCCAAAGAAAATTTATGAATGCCTTGAAAAAATCGCTATCTCTCAGAATTCCAAAGAACGCCTAACCGAGCAATATTCCGAAGAAGTTGTAAAAAAATCTTTAAGACATGTCACACATCCTAAATTCAAAGTAAAAGATTCTTTTGAGGGTTCAATCTTTTATTTTTCAAAAGAAGCTTACAATGGAAATCCCTTAAATCCTACCAAGGAAATGCGCGAGCATGATGCTGTGAAAATTCTAGAAAGAAAAGAAGAGCTTCGCTTATACCTAAAGCATCATAGTCAGGTACTTAGGAGTTCAATTTCTAAATGGGCGATTCAAAATGGTCATAAATGGCAGGAAATTACCCCTGAAGTCCACGAACAATTTATTGAGTTTAAGAATCCTCGAACAGAAAAACCTGAAAAAATATATTTTGATAACCCAAGCTTTAAAGAGCAATGCAGATCATTCATGCGAAAACTAGAAATCGAAATCCCTGACTGGTGGAAATAAAAAAAATGAATTTAACGGGTAAAGCAATTATTACCGATGAAGACCCCGAATTTAATGTTTATCATCTCTTGCAGGATTATGCAAATGCTAATCCTGAATTTGACTGCAAATTTTTAAATTCCATAGAGAAAATGATAGAAAGAGATGGGAAAATATCAGGAAATCAATTAAACGTTTTAATTAAACAATTTAACAAATTAAATTTAGGTTCCAATGAGTGAGCGAATGACCGTGACTTACCTAAACGTGTCCGATAAACCAGGTAGCATTGTTTGCACGATGGGAATGCACATCATCAGCATGGATTTCTACATGGCTAAATTGCTCTTGATTCGCAGAAAAGATGGAGGGCTGTATATTGCCTATCCTAACGAAAAATACATCTCAAACAAGACAGGACGTGAGGAATTTTCAAACTACTTCTGGTTTGGCAAAAAAACAGCCGATTTTTTCCAAATTGAAGGATTTAAAGCGATCCAAGCTTTCTGCCAACAAAAAGGAATTCCAGATCCAACGAATGGACAATCCCCTGCTTTAAAAAATCCTGCACCTTCCGCATTTGAAGTTTGACAAAAAGAACCAGAACCTCTTATTGTATGTCTGTCATACAATAAGAGGAAGCTGTGAGGAAGAAAATAGGAAAAAATGAAGTTGTGACTTTTAAATGCCCTTGCGCTTTAGTTATTCACTTAAAAAATATAGCCATGTCCTGCACTCGACAAACAGGAAAACTTTATACGCTAAGTGACCTGATTCGCGACACTTTGCGCCAAGTCTTCCCCGAACCAAAACAACTCGATTTTACTGAGGATTTAGATGTGGTTCAAAACAAAAGAAATTCTTCCTCCACAAAAGATTCGTGTAATGGCGAAAAACCCATTTCATGAAGCCATCTCTTGGATTGATGGAGTAAATGAACTTGGAAAACCAAGATGGTTCCATGATTCATGGGAACATGCAGATGATTTTGTCACGGAATGGAGGTATTTGAATGAAGAAGTTTAGAATTCAATTAATGAAAAATGTTTATACAACCGAAGAAATTAAAGCTCCAGATCAAGAAACTGCTTTAAGAGTGGTTGAGGATATGATTGAAAATGGAATCGATGAATTTTCAATCGAAGAAGAAGATTGGCAAATAGATAGCATAGAGGAGATTAATGATGATTGAACAGCTTGATAATCCTAATCATCAATTAACAATTAATCTTTCAAATGAGGTTTTAGATCTTTTGTACGATAAGATTAAAGATGGAAAATACTCGCATCAAAATTTAATGCTAAATGTTTTGACTATAGCAATTTTTCGTGTAGTTTATCCTGCCATTAAAGAAGAGAGTGAAAATGAATTTATCATAAATCTATCCAAAACCTTGAAGGCTAATTTCAGAGCCAATCGCGAGCGTGATCGTGAAAACTGAACAAGCACCTCACGAAAAGTTAACCGATGAAGAAATAAAAAAAGAAATCGAAAAACTTTTAAGCAATCATCTTAAATTAAAACAAAGATGGAATGCTTCTGACTGGGAAGTTCATGAATTTGATGAATTTATGAAAATTCAAGAACAAATGATTTTTAAATTGAGACGACATTTTTCCCCTGAATTTACCAGCATTATGAAAGTTTCACTTAAAGAACTATCGGAAATGATGTCATATCCAGAGCATCCTCCAATGGATTTAACTGTCCCTGGAAGATCCACGGATCAAAATAAATTTTTATCAGAACCCAGAAGAATGACGAGGCCATATGAACGGAAAGATTGAAGAATACATTTATGTGCCTGTGATTATTACACAATGCGGAACTATCGAGTCATCTATTGCTCCTGGCTTATGTGAAGGGGGAAGTTATTTTTTTGAAATGGAAAGGCTGGCTAAGCATATGCTCACAGAGGTTATGTCGCATCCAAGCACAAGTGGAGGCGAAGGGAAGCTGATTAAATATAAGAGAGTGGAATAATGGAAATATGCGCTCTCATATCATTAGTTGGAATGGTTTTGGGTTTTAGACTTGGTAGATATGTCAGAAATATCGAAGAAAAACTTAAAATGGGCGATATGACTCATTCCTGCAAACCTCATCATTGCAATAAAAGAGGGGTTAGTTGTGTTTGTTTAGAACGACCTAACGGCGAGTTTTGGGTAAAAGAATATGAAAATGGCAAACAAAAAGAAGGCCGCACCTATCAAGTCAATTTCTGTCCTTGGTGTGGTGTGAAGGCTGAAATTAAATATTATGGAGAATGATGAATCAGCAAAGTTTGACTTTAGCCGACAAGGTGAATTTATATGCGATACTGGCTTGCTGTCTTATTGGTTATAGATATGATTTGGCTATCTTTTACAATTTTGCAATTGGATTTGCTGTTGGAGCTGTAATCTCTAACGGCCTTTTTATTCGTTTGGATTATCTGATTGCAAAAAGGAATGCAGAAGCAGCTTGGAAAAAAGCTGAAGAAACAGAAAATGAATTAAAAGAAAAATTGGATGAAAAATGGAGAGTAAGTGAACGCAGTTGATTTTTTTGAGCAAAAGCTTGAACACATAAAACCCAGGTTAAACGAAGACGAACTTTTGCACATCCAGGCATTGATTAATTATGCTCGAAATTTAGCAGACGATTCTTTTCCTCATCACAATCCTGTAGGTAAAGAGGAACTGATTAACAAGGCATATCTATTTTCTAAAAAAAAACATGGAAATCAATTAGATGATGAAGGTAAAAATTACTTTACTTTCCACGTCTACCGTGTTTATCGATGCCTTGAATGCCTTGTACCAGGAGAATATGAGCTTCTTTGTGCTGCTCTTTTGCATGATACTATTGAAGACACTGAAACTACCTATGCAGAACTAGTCAAAGAATTCGGCAAAGATATTGCCGAACTTGTCAATGAAGTTACTCATGAAGGGAAGCCAGATGAGAAGGGCTTTTTCTTTCCCCGATTACATTCTAAACGTGGAATTATGCTTAAGTTTGCTGATCGGCTTTCAAATCTATCTAGGATGAATTCTTGGAATATTAAACGTGCTGAGCAATATCTCAGAAAGAGCAAATTTTGGAGGAGTGAATGACACAACTCGATTTTGAACAAATTCAATTAATGAAGCGTTCTTACGATGTTAATGGAGTAAAATACTCTATCTATAATGAAAATAACAGATTTCATGGCACACCTATTCCAGAAGGGTATGAAGCTGTTTATATACCAAAAGATGAATGGGGTATACCTGACTCATTACAATTAAAAAGGAAGACCGATGAAAAACTGGAATCAAAGTAAACTTTTAAAGTGGGCACTAATTTTTATTTTTTTAACTTTTGCTTTGTTCTCATTTTTAAAAGATAAAGGATATTGCGAAGAAGTTGAATGTGAATATATAGAGCCAGGTAAGGAATTTAATTATGAATTCCCTAACCCTCCAATTCCAATTGAAGATGAGTATTTATTTCAATATCCTACTGTAACTTTCCTTGCAAAATCAATAAATATTCAATCTTACGAATGCCGCAGTAATTATCAGGCAAAGCCTGGACGCAGTTCGCCACCTTCTGCAAGTCAGCGTCAAAAATGGCAAGATGAATATGATATGCACCATTTTAATGGCGTAAGAACGTATAACGATGCGTATAATCGTGTCTGGTTTCTCCCTAATCTTACGTTAAGACAACTTGGTCGTGATGCTTGGGTCGCAGCTTGTGCAATGGCTGGAACAAAGACCCCTGGGCAAGCCTTAGTTATGGCTTTTGCTACAATGCTCTCACAGTATGGCCTTCACTGTTTGGATGAATGGGATTACATTGCCGATAAATTATATTGGGCTGAATACCATTTTGGACAATGCGCTCATTACGCAAGCTTATTACATTCCTAAGATGGAGATTAATTATAATGTCAGAATTGGATATGTTAATTACAAAAATATTTTCTGAGCATAAAGACAAAATCATAGACCTGGTGATAAATCAGGTTTTAGAGGATGTTATGGATATTGTTATAGACGAATTTTATAAACAATCTCCTCAAACTCCCCTTTTATCAAGTCACAGAGAATTACTTGAAAAAGTCATAAAAAGACTTAGACCAAAAGAACTGTCACCATTACATGAGGATTATGTGGATCACAAATGGAAAAAATAAAACAAAGAAATTTGGATACGTATGAAGACTAAGATTAATTTATGCCATATTTGCCGCAGCAAAATTGATAGCGGAAAGATCTGTGATAAATGTAAAAAAACAGCAAAAGAAGAATCCGTACAAATGAGAAAACGTTGAGGAGGCTTTGCAGAATGAAAAATGAAGTAATAGTCACGATTTTTCACTACAAAGATGACAAGGGATGGGAACATGAAAAGCGAGTTGAAGGCGACATAATTCATCATAAAGTCTATCGAATTCCAAAGAAATCAAGCATGGGAAAAACACCTCTGCTTAATAATGAATCACCAGAGCTGCCTAAGCAATTAGAAACTTATGAATTTGATTTTATCAAAGAATCTTTCGAACACTTTTCTTTGAATTATTATATCAAGCATTTTTACTACGAAATGAGGTGAATAAAGATGAAGTTTGAATATAAATTTATTAAAATTGAAGATGAAGACGATGAGTTTGAGTATTGCAATACATGTCGATGCCCTGCTCCTTTATGCGAATTTGATAATCCAGATTGGAAAAAAAAGAAAGAAACTCCCAGAGTTCTTTTGTGTGAAATCTGTTCTTCAACCAATCTAGGATCAGAAATTCGTTCCCATAATGAAGCAGTTTCCCCTTTAGCATTAGCTCAGACATTAAACTTTGTTTTAGATAAAATTTCTATGATGGTGCAAAATGGGAAACAGAGCTGAATGTCCAGTTTGCAAAAGGTGTAATTCCGATGTCTATAGGGCTTTGCATTATGATTGCAGTCCCTGTCCATATTGCCAAGCTCCACATGAGGTTTTGACCAACTGGGCTAACCTGAGCGAAGAACTGGAAGAATTGCAATCCAAAAGAATCAACAAAGACCTTATGGATCTAGTCAAAGAAGTGCGTACTGAAAACGCTACTTTAAAAACAAAATTATCTAGACTGGAAAGGGTTTTGGGCTATGATGACACTGTTGTAAAACCAATACTTGACGCTATTAAAATCCTAAATAATGAGGAAGTCGAAGATGAGTGAAAGCAGTGATACCCCAACAAAAAGAGTTTCAATAAAGTTCCTTTTCAAAAATGAAGTGGAACATACATACGTCTTGATGGTTCCAAATGATGACATAGGAACTCTTCAGGACTTTCTTATAAAAGGTGCAAAGAACGATTGGATTCTTATTCCTGACTCCCAAGAAAAAGGTCGATTCTGCTTGGTAAAAACAGAGGAAGTTGTCTGTATCCAGACCACAATGTGAGCAAGTCAAAAGCGAGGGGGAAATCCCCCTCCCCTCTTATTAAGCAATAGCTGCACCATCTTGAAAACCGCATTCCCACATCATTAATGGAACTGCACCTGCTGTGCCTGTATCTTCTAAAAAATAGAAGAATGGCATTACAATAAGTCCATTAATAAATGAATATGCTGCTGTTACAGTAGGCGCACTACCATCGATTCGATATGTCACAGCCCCTGCTGCGTCCACATCGATCTGTAGAGTATGAGTCTCTGTATCCAACCAGTTATCAGTCGTGTCTGTGCTGACTGTAGCTGCTGACGCCAGAATTGTTTCAATGGTGATGTTTCCTGCAATTACATTTAAGACTGCCATATTGGCATAGTCATCAATGTTAGCCTGATTGGCCGCGACTTGTCGAAAACCGACTGCGCAGTCATCTGTGCCCGAAACATCGGCAATAGAAAATCTTGCTCTCAAAAAGAAAGCTGGATCTGTGCCGATAATAAAGGCTGTTGGCTGGCTTGCTAGAATACCGTGATTCAACTCCAGACCATCATTGGCTGTAGCATCCATAGAACCCATGTCTAGCCCAGAGGCTGTGATAACTGGGGCAGTGATTGTTTGTGTTCCGAGAATTGAATATTCAAAGGCAGTTGTAGGTAGAATCAGGACATTATTGTCCCCTGCCGTTCCTCCTGCTGCTCCCCCACCAACTTTAGAAGTTGCTGGGTTGTTCTGAAATGTCTCGTAGACATACTTTTCATCCCAATATCTTCGGTTGATCGCATCCGAAAACTGGAACTGCTTGATATCTTTAGTGGCTGTCATTGTGTTCTCCTAATAGGCTTTTAACCGCCCCTTGGAAGAACTTTTTTAGTATGTTTCTCCGCCGTATGGTACGCGACGACCCTCTTTAGCTACTGGGGACATCATATTTGAACCATACTTCTCTCTTCCTGGTTGAGTAATTTTATTCTCTTCCTTTCTAGCTCCAGCACCTTTTGGGTTAGTCATTTTTGGTTCTAACGTTGAAACCTTACTGCCCCTGCCTGCTTTAAATTCATTCATATTCCCTCCATTGGGTTACATGGGAAAACTACACAATTTTGAATTTAATCAAAATAATATTTTCAGGATTTTTGTTCTTCTATCCTTTTTACTGGTGAAATAGTGATAGCGATATCGTAATTCCACTGGGCATTTACCATTAAAGCTCTGAATGCTTTCTTATTAAACATCATCTCTTTAATTGTTTTAATTTCCATCTTGTCAACTAAATCTTTAGTATTTTGAGCTAAAGTCATCAATACTTTTTTATGTTGCTCTAAGATAGCATCAATCTGTTCTTCAGTTAAGGTCGTTTCCATTCTTTCTCCTCTTGATACCAGCAATCAATTTTCCATCCATCAAATTCAGGGGGAAGCAATATATAGGAACCTCCTCGCAATTTAGAGGCTCTATGCTTACCTTCAAAAATAGTCCCATTATAATCTTTGAAAAGGAATTTTCCTTCTCCAGGCATGGAATGCGCCCAAGAGGTCCATCGAAGATCATTAGAAAGAACAACTTTACCCTCCCACTGATATGCTACAACATCTTCTTCATCACATTGCCGACTTGCTGGCTTACTGTCTTTATTAAAAGCAACCTCACTAGGATGATAAAAAGGAGACAAGTAATCTCTTCCATGCGTGATATTGATTTGCGCTCTAACAAGCTGATTTTTCCATGTCCACCATTCCCCTGTTGAATCTTGGCAACATATCCATTGCAAATCATATTCGACCCCATTGTCAATCCATCCATAAGCTAACGCCTTTCCTTTGGGTGTAACAACAGGAATCGGAGGGGTTAATTGCAGCATGGAACTTCTAAAGGAGGCTGTGGACGCAACATTTGAGGAGGATTGCGAACATCCATTTCTCTATATTTAAAATGGTCTACGTGATTTCTTATCATATCCCAAGCATAATTAAATTCTGGAGAACCCACTTCCGCCTCCAATAAGATGCCCATCAAATTTGAATAGACATTTTTTATTAATGATGAAAAAGGGGTATTTTCAATTGTTGCTTCCGATAATTTCATTTTGTTCCTCATTGATTTTCTCATTATGTTTGCACATAGCTTCATAGACCTCTTCAGAGCCTAAAATCTTAGCTTTGCTTATATAGTTTTCACATTCAGCCAAATAACCTACAAAGATTATTTTTTCCTCTTGTGTTGTCAACTTTGCTGAAACAAAAAAAGTAGGGGGATTCGTCTTGTCGTCCCCTATTTCTATAGTACAATTATTGAGTTGATGTTCTCTAAAAATAGCAGAAGGGAAATGAATAAACCTATCTTGCTGGCTTACTGGCTTACTGGCTTCAACAACCTCTATAAGCCTCTCTACTGCTTCTTGAACGGCATACACCGAACTGCAAACATCTGAATTGTCCTGAACAAATTGCTCGTCATAACATCGACTCATTAATCCTAAACCTGTTTAAATGGTTCAACTTTTGGATCTGTTGGAGATGGAGCTTTTTCAAGTTTCATTTCTTCCTCTACACATTTTGTAAACGCATATTCAATCGCCTGATCTCGATGTTCAAACCATTTAACATGCTGCATTGAATCTTCTTTGTTGTATCGGAAAACGTTGTATCCTAGATTAGCTTCTACTGCTTGAAAAAGAATGAGATCTTCCCCTTCTTCAAGATTAGACACCTTATTATTGACGCATTCGACTAGAAGTCCATTTTTTGTCTTATAGAATCTTTGATAAAGAACATATTGTTTAAAATCTTGCATTGAATATCCTTAATGTTGATCTGTCTGATTTATTGGCATGTCTTCTATTCTCATGTAACTTTGTAGGACTAATCGGTATTTTGTCATATTAATCAAAGTGTTATTGCAAAAAACCTGTTTTCCCTGGCTCACGAATTCTAATAATTTATCCTGTCCATAATTGGAATAATCAAATTTCTGTTCCTCTAAAGCCTTCATTAAAAGCTTGGTCAAACCCACTCCATTTTGAGAAAGATAAAGTTCCAAACCTGTTTTAATAGCTAAAGCAACCGCATCATTCGCTTGTTTGATTCTCTGTAAGTCCTGATCCGATATTTCCTGATCCGTCATCTGGTTCCCCTATGAAATTTAATATTTTTTCATGATAATCCTTTGTATCACGAATTTGCGTTAGCATCAACAAAAACGATTTAACAGACTTTAGGATTTCTGCCGATCTTTGACGATCGGATTCCATCTTATTGATTTTCCATAAAATCCCATAAGACCAGTTGATTAGACAGCTCTTAAGATTATCCTCCACAGCCTCATTCAATTGACGATTCAGATCACTAGCAAACTTATTCAATGTATCATCCTCTTGAAGTGGAATACAGGCTAATTCAGCGAATCTTTCAGGTGTCATCCTAATCTCCTTTTATATTTCGAAACATAAGCTCGACAGCCTGACAAATTAACGTTGACTTGTCAATCTTTTCGCCCATCATAATCTTCATAGTATAGATTTCATTTAACATAGATTCATGACTTTGAGTGAGATAAAAAGTAACCTTCTTTTTCCCAGATTTTTGATAGGTTCCTCCATCCATTATTTTTGACGGAATGACATCCTTTTTCTTCTCAGTCTTCTGCATCTGATTCTTTAATTTAAGCTGTAGATCCGAAAGGCTCTTCATTTAAGCCTCCCTAAAATCTCTCCGCATAAAGCACCATATGCCATAGCACCCGAACAGCTATCATCATAATCAAAAATAGGTTTATGATTTGTTTGAGCTTCGTCCAATTTTATATTGACTGGGATTTTTGTATCAAAAACAAGCTTGCCTAAAGAGGAGTCAACGTTTTCTTTTATTTGTTTAGCTAGATTAGTTCGCACATCAAAAAATGTTATTATAACACCCAGTATCGTTGTCTCATGTTTTATAACTGATGCAATGTCATCATTAACATAATTCAAAGTGTCTATAAAATTTGACACTCCTTCTAATGCAAAATACTTTAATTGAAGCGGCATAATAATGTAGTCGGAGGCTATAAAAGCATTTATTGAAAGAGTTCCAAATGTTGGAGGACAGTCAATTAAAATAAAGTCATATCTCAAAGGATATTCCTTTAGTTTTTTTCTTAGCTTAAATTCTTTTGCTCCCTGAGAAGAAAGTTTCATTTCCGCCAGAGCTAACCAGTTTCCTGCTGGAATTATATCTATATTATCAAACTCAGTTTTCTGAACTACGTCAAAGTAATTTGTTTTATCAGATGTTAATAATTCACACATTGAAGGTGTTTTATTATCCAAAGAATTGACAGCCCCCACACCTATACTACAAGACCCTTGAGGATCTGTATCAACCAAAAGAACTTTAAAACCACTCTTGGATAATGCTGAAGCCACATTTATAGCAGATGTTGTTTTTCCAACTCCGCCTTTTTGATTTGCAAACGCAATTGTTTTCATGCGATTTAACCCCCAGATTAATCAAGACAGTATGCCAGTAAGCCAGTAAGACAGCAAGGTAAATCTCCCACTTTGAGAAAATAAAATGTGTTGACAAATATCTGTGAATATGATTAAGATGAGGGATCAAACAAGTTAAAAGAATAGCTTTTGTTGACAGGGAATACGAATACGTGTTAAAATAAT
>Ga0079224_100014938_pt1 | contig 10861 bp, 6 predicted proteins | sample Stecom2015_FD_80414 | JGI IMG/M metagenome (GOLD analysis project Ga0079224, IMG submission 80414) | Agricultural soil microbial communities from Utah to study Nitrogen management - Steer compost 2015 | ecosystem: Environmental > Terrestrial > Soil > Agricultural land | place: USA: Utah...
GCTTCGGCAGCGAGATATCCGCACATTCCGTGTACGCCCCCACCTGGAGGCGTCGATGCCGAGCACAGGTAGACGCCATCGACCGGCGTGCGGTACGGCACCGGGACGGCGCTCGGGCGCATGATTAACTGCATCAGGTGTGCGCTTCCCCCGTTGATGTCGCCTCCGATCAAGTTCGGATTCCTTCGCTCGAGGTCCACGGCGTTCATCGAGTGGCGTTCCAGAATACAATCACGGAAGCCGGGCGCGAAGCGTTCGATCTGTCGCTCGATCTGGTCCGTCATGTCCACCGTAGAGCCGTGCGGTACGTGGCAATAGGCCCACAACGTGTGCTTCCCGTCGGGTGCGCGCGTCGGATCGAATCGGGTGTGCTCGGCCACTAGCACGAACGGCCGATCGGGATGTCTCCCATCCGCCACGTCTCGCTCCGCGGCGGCGATCTCATCCAGCGTTCCGCCCAGATGGATCGTCCCGGCGCGGGCGCATACATCATTGGTCCACGGTACTGCCTCGCTCATCGCATAGTCGATTTTGAAGACGCCGCTCCCGTACCGGAAACGCTCCATCAGATAGCGACTGCGCGATGGCAGGCGTGGGCCCGCCATCTGGATGAATTGGCGTACCGTGACATCGAGCAGGGTGGCTCGTGCCGCCGGGAGGTCTTCCAGGCGCCTTACATGCCGTCCTGTCTCGATCTCGCCCCCGAGTGCGCGAAATCGGGCCGCCAGAGCGTCGGCCAGAGACTGCGCTCCGCCCCGTGGCATCGGCCACCCAAAAGCGTGTCCGACAGCACCCAGCACGATGGCTATCGCAGAGGAGGCGAGCGCGTCGAGCGGAATCTGCGAATGCCCGGCCAGGCCCGCGAATAGGGCGCGCGCCTCCTCCGTTCGGAAGTGAGCCTCGGCCAGCGACCTCGCCGGCAGTAAGGCCTGCAACCCAAAGCGAGCCAGCCGAATGGGATGTTTCGGCCAGTGAACGATTGGCCCGAGAAAATCACCGGCCATTGCATCCCATGATTCCGCCAGCGGGCCGATGAGGCGCCGGTACGACGCACCATCCTCCCCCAGATCGCTCGCTGTATCGTCGATGGAGCGGTGCATGGCGGCCACCCGACCGCCATCCAGCGGGTGCGCAACAGGAAACTCGGGATGCACCCACTGGAGGCCATCCTGTTCAAGGTCGAGCGATCGGAAGAACGGCGAAGCCGCCGCCATCGGGTGGATCGCTGAGCACACGTCATGCACGAACCCCGGCAGTGTCAGAGCGGCCGATCGAACGCCACCGCCCACAGAGTCACTCCCCTCCAGGATGCGGACCGACAGGCCGGCCTGTGCCAATCGGATGCCGGCCGCGAGGCCGTTCGGCCCCGACCCCACGACGATTGCATCGATGGAGGAATTTCCGGGCATGTAGAAAGGAGGTCGGGCGACTCCGGGCTCAGCCTCCGGGGCCATCAACCGGACAACCGCTCGGCCTCAGCGGCCTTCCCGTTGCTCGGTGCAGATGCCTCGCCGGGCGTATCTCCCGGAAACTGCTTGATGTGCTCACGTTGAGGCTTCTTGCCGGTGCCGGCAGCCGTTGGAGAAGCCTCGTGAATATAGAACATCTCGTTCGGAAGTGAATCGCTGTGCCGGCGCGCGGCTTCGGCCGCATCCCGCATGCTCTCGTCAGCATTTCGGCGGAGCTGTTGCGCATTCTGGCCGATCTCGATCTCCAGCAGATCGAACAGATGCCGAAATGCGGCCCGGTCACGCGCAAACGTGGCTCCGCTGGCTCCTTCGCGCAGCTGCTTCGTCATCTTCGACAGCGCTGCGGCAAGCACGAATAGCATTACGGCGTTGTCTGCCAGGCGCGCCTGCACGGCCTGCCGGCTGATGATGGCTTCTTGATGGTGCTTACTGGCCAACTTGAACTGGTGGGAATGCCGCTGAATCATCCGCGCAAGACGTTCGGCGTACTCAGCCAGCGACGGATGCATGCCACTAATCTCCGGAGCCGGCGGCAAAAGCCCTAGGAAGAGCTCGCCCGCGAGAGGGAGCGCTCGACGCCTGAAGTTCGGGTTCAGCCCCGCCGCGAAGATTCGGCTGACGTTCTCGCGAATGGTTTCGTCGGCCCTCCATGCAACGGCTTCCTGGATCCCCACCATCGACTCGGCCAGCTGCTTCCCGCCGTATCCGAAGACGAACGACTGCATCACCTCGTTGGAGCCCTCGACGATCCGGTGGATGCGATTGTCCCGCCAGGTACGCTCCAGCTCGTTTTCCGTCATATAGCCCTCCCCTCCCATGATCTGCATGGCATCGTCGATGACCCGCCATCCAAACTCGGAGCAAAACACCTTCGTGGCGGCCGTCTCCACCATGATGTCCGTGTCGCCGCGGTCGAGCATGCCCGTCATCATATACAGAACGGCTTCCATCCCGTACGTGTAGGCGGCCATGCGGGCGATGCGCTGCTGCACGAGCTCGAAGTCTGCGAGAGGCCGGCCAAACTGATAACGCGTCTGAACCCATTTGATGCTCTGGTCCATGGCTGCCCTGGCGCCGCCGGTCACGCCTGCTGACAGGGTGCACCGTCCGTAGTTCAGACAGCTCAACGCGACGACGAGGCCCTTTCCCTCCTTATGCAACAGGTTCTCGCGCGGGATTCGAACGTCCGTGAATCGGATGCGGCCCTGCCACGTCCCTCGAATGCCGGCCTTGCTGCGGTTCTTCTCGAAGATGTCGATCCCATCCATGTCGGGCGTACAGATGAGCGCCGTCACGCCCTCCCGCTCCTCACCGGTCTTCGGATCCTTGACGCGCTGCTTGGCCATCACCGTGAAAAGCCCGCTCAGCGCCGCCGACGTGCTCCACTTCTTCTCGCCGTTGAGGATGTAGTACTGGCCGTCCTCCGATAACGTGCAAAAGGTCTCCTGCCCTGCAGCGTCCGAACCAACGTTCGGCTCCGAAAGGCAAAACGCCGAGAGCTTCTCGCGTGCGACGATCGGTAGGTACTTGCTCTTTTGCTCATCCGTGCCGAACAACATGATGGCCTTGCACCCGATCGATTGATGAGCAGATACCACCACCGCCGTCGAGCCGCAATACCGGCCGATGAGCTCCAGTACCCGGTTGTAGCTCGTCACGCCCAGGCCCAGGCCGCCGTATTCTTTTGGGATGGTCATCCCGAGCACGCCCATCTCGAACAGGCGCTCGATGACCCACTCGGGTATGTACTGCTCCTGATCGATGAGCACGGCCGGATGCTCATGGCGGAGGTAGGCTTCCAACTCCGCCATCAACCCATCGCAGCTTTCGCGCTCCTCCTTTGACGGCTCCGGGTACGGAAAGATGAGGTCGCCTCTGAAACGGCCCCAGAACGTGTTCTTGATGAAACCCATCTGTGACGGCTCGGGGCCGATCATCGTCTCGATATCCTCGAGCATCTTCTGATCGCGTGCCGAGACGTTCTTCAGACGCGAAAGGGGCGAAGCCATGTTGATTCTCCTATTGCGGGATGTGGTACAGATTCGGATGAGTCTCGGTATCAGCCCAGACGCTGGTACATTCAGCGTACAGGTGCTCATCAACAACCGCGCCGAAACTGATCTCGATGGTATGATGGCGTGAAAGCGCTTCCAGTTTCGTCGACGACGCTACTTCTGAGAAAATTCTACGGTGTGTCTCCTGTTTGAGTCTCGAGGCATCGATCTTCCGGTATGGCTTCTACTTTCCTCGACAAGCTCCAAAGCGCGCAGCAAGCACGCTCCTCGATGTTGTGCGTCGGACTCGATCCCGATCCGGAACGACTTCCGTCCCACCTCACCGGCGCACACGATCTCACCGGCGCCGTGCTGGCGTTCAACTGGCAGATCATCGAGCAAACGCGCGGGGCCGCGTGTGCCTACAAGCTCAACCTTGCCTTCTATGAGGCCCTTGGCGCGGATGGATGGAGCGTGATCGAACGAACCCTCGAGCACATCCCCTCGGACGCCGTAACCATCGCCGACGGCAAGCGCGGCGACATCGGAAACTCGGCCCGCTTTTACGCGCGCGCGACCTTCGATCGGCTCGGTTTCGACGCCTGCACCGTTTCAGGCTATATGGGGCGCGATAGTATCGAACCCTTCCTGGAGTACGAGGACCGAGGGGCGTTCCTGCTGATCCGAACGTCCAATCCCGGCGCACGTGACCTCCAGGAGGGCATGGTCGATGGCGAACCGCTCTATCTGCGCCTCGCGCGAATGGCGGCAGCGTGGAACGAGGGTCAGCCGGGCACACTGGGATTTGTCGTCGGTGCGACGGATGTCGACTCGCTCGCCCGGACCCGCCGCACCCTACCAGAGATACCACTGCTCATACCGGGAGTCGGCGTCCAGGGTGGCGATATCTCCAGGATGATGGAAGCTATCGGACCGGGTGGCGCTCCGATCTTGATCAACAGCAGCCGGTCCATCATCTACGCATCGGATGGTCGGGACTTTGCAGAAGTGGCCGGACAGGCCGCTGAGGCGTTGAGGGCGCAGCTCGAGGCCGCACGCGCCCGGGATTGACCGAATAGGGCCGCCGAGGTTATGCGAAAGGGGGATTCCGTGTCTTATAGATATGGATGTCCCGAGCATCGATCCTTTGTCATCGGGGATCGAGCAGCCACTTCGCCACATCGATGCCGGCCACATACTACCACGGTTTTCCCGAATCGCTACTTAGAGTCGTCCTCCACGAGCCGGCCACGCCCGCCGTTCCGGAGGCCATGGTTCACGACATCTGGCAACACCAGCGTTTTCGCAACAACCGGCTTCAAACCGTCGGCGACGTACCGGTATCCATCATCGATCCCGGCCGGCTCAATTCCGACCAGGGGCCTGACTTCCTGAACGCGAAGCTCCGCCTGGGCTCGACCGTTTGGACAGGATCGGTGGAAATTCATGTCTCGTCAGGAATCTGGCTGGATCACGGACACGATCGCGACGAGCGATACAACAGCACGCTCCTTCACGTCGTGCTATACAACGACATCTGGACGGGCAAGCTGCGGCGCGCAGACGGTACGCTGCTTCCCGAGCTCGTCCTTTATCCATACATCGAGGCGCCGCTGCGGCAGCTCATCCAGTCCTTCTACGTTCGGCCGGACGATCGCCTACTGTGCGCTTCGGGATGGAATCGGGTGCGCACGAGTGTCCGAGACACGTACCTCCTCGAGCTCTGTCAAGAGCGCATGGCCGGCAAGGCGCGCCGCTTTGGCGTACAGGCTGAAGATGCCAGTCGCTCCGCCACCCTGCTCGAGCAGGCCATCTACGAAGGCTTGTTTTCGGGCCTCGGGTATGCCAAAAACTCGGCGTCTATGCGCGTTCTGGCGACCATCTGTCCGCTCAACCGCGTGCGGTCCCTGAGTGAGCAGCGAGACGTGGAGGCCCTCTTCTTCGGAGCCGCCGGATTGCTCCCGCGGCCGGCTGACCTCCTGGACGCGGATCGCTCCACATCCGACTACGTCGTCGACCTTCGCGATCGGTTCGAGCGGATGAATCACCAATTCGGCATCGAGCCGATGTCGCCCACAGCCTGGCGATTCTTTCGATTGCGGCCGGCAAACTTCCCGACATTGCGGATCGCGCAGGGAGCCGCCCTTTTCCGCCGGCCCGATGGGTTGCTGGCTCGATCGCCTCTGTCACGGCTTCGATCGGCCGTTCGCGATCAACATCCAGTCCGTGCCTTGCGTGCGCTCTTCGCGGTCGAACTGGATCCCTTCTGGCGCGATCATGTGCGCCTTGAGAAGAGGTCCGCCGCGCACACCACGAGTATTGGTAGATCTCGCATCGATGGGCTGATCGTGAATACGATCTTACCGGCGCTGTTCGCCGCCAAAGAATTAAAGCCTGAGGAGTTGGCCGAGCTGCTGAGTCGCATTCCGGCGACCGACGATGAGGTCACCAGGCGCTTTGCCACTCTGGGAAGCCCTCCGGTCTCGGCGGCGCAGAGTCAGGCTTACCATCAACTCTTCACTACGCGGTGCGCCGAGGCGAGATGTCTCTCCTGCACAATTGGGCGAGAGGTCCTGCGAACAGATGACGCCTGACGAGATGTGAGAATATCGGCGAGGTCGAGCCTATAACCGTCATTGCCGCTATCTTACGACGGCTTGCGACCTCGTCGCTGGTGCCGTTTCAAGCATCCAATCCAACGGTCTCGTGCTCATCCGCCTGGTACGAATGACGTTTCGACCGGAAGCCGTCGACACATTTATCGGCGTCTTCGACGAATCGGCCCCACGGATCCGTGCATTTCCCGGATGCCTTCACCTCGAGCTGTGGCAGGATGTGTCCTATCCCAACATCCTCACGACACTGAGTCACTGGAAAGATGATGCCGCGCTCGAGAAGTATCGGTCGAGCCAGTTGTTCAAGGCCACCTGGGCGCGAACCAAGCCTCTCTTCGCCGCACGCCCGGAGGCCTTCAGCCACTACCTCGCGCGATCACACGACTCTCCTGGCAGCGCCTAGGCCCCGGCGCCCGCATCTGACTCTACGTCGGCATCCGACTCGGCCTCGACCCCCGATGGATCCTCGTCGCCCGGGGCACCGGGCTGGACGTCGATTTCGCCGCCTGATCCCAATCCACGAACGATATTGGACAGGTCTGTGCGGCCTTGATCCTGCGCTACGCGAATATAATAGGGGGGAATGAGTGCGTACGGGCGTGTCGCATCCACGGCCTGGGCATCCTGCTGTGCCGGCGCGGCATCGGCCGCCAGAATCTCTGAGGCAGCCCGCGCAAGGCTGGCCTTTTGATTACGTGCCGTACGTTGAGCAGCCAGAATGGCCCCGTGCACCCGGTGAAGGTGTCGGTACGTGGAACCGGGCGATAATTGCTCGACAATCTCTCGTTGCTCCTCCAGAAAGACCTGATGCCCATCCAACATCAGCGAATAGTTCTCATAAACGCGAGCCAGCTCGGGATGGGTGGCTGCCGCCTGCTCGATGGCGGCCAGTTCGCCTCTCGATCGGGCAAGGTCATTGTCAAATTGCTGCACGAGCCGCACGATCTCGTCGTACAAGGCTTGCTCCGACCCATACCCACCGTATGTTCGACATCCTGTAATGAACACGGCTGCAACGAGCAGCACGCCCAACGTCGTCAGTCTCATGAAACTGGATAACCTTTTGCTACTGAAATCCCGGCAGAATCTAAATAACCGTGTCATCAGGAATGCGAGCGTTCTTTGGAATTACGACGATTCCATCGCGAATACAGAAATTTTCACCATCGCCCTCCATGACGTTGTCGCGATTCTTGATGATGCAGCGCTTACCGATGCTCACGTTCCGGTCGACAATGGCACCCTCGATATATGAGTCCTCATCTACACCTGGCCGATCAGGCCCCTCCACGGGATCGCGAAGGCCTGGATCGTGCCACGGATAGTAGTCCGCTCCCATGAAGACCGTGTTCTTGATCGTCGTGTTGTTGCCGATGAATGAGCGGATGCCGATCACGGAATTGGAGATCTGACTGTTGATGATGACGCTCGCCTCCCCGACGAGCGACTCCTGCAGATACGAGCTCACGATCTTCGCCGGTGGTAAGATCCGCGCGTTCGTGTAGAGGGGCGAGGTTGGATTGTAGATGTCGTACTCAGGAAAACGCTGGGCCAGCATGAGGTTGGCCTCAAAAAACGAGCGGATCGTTCCCACGTCACTCCAGTAGCCCTCGAACGGATAGCTCAGCACGCGCCGCGTCTTGATGGCCTTCGGGATGATTTCCTTTCCGAAGTCATGCTCTGTCGGGCTTGCCTCGAGCAGTTCCTGGAGCAGCCCCCGGTTGAATATGTACATACCCATCGACGCAAGGTACGTCCTGCCTTGCTGCTCCATGGCCTCACTCACCGGGCTCTCCTTGCCGGCGAGGTCGTCCTGCGAGGGTTTCTCATAAAACTCCGTGACCACGCCGTCGTCGTCCGTCTTGAGGATGCCGAATGCAGATGCTTCATCGGCCCGCACGGGAATGGTGGCGAGGGTGATCTCGGCGTCCTTCTCCTCGTGATACCTCAGGAGCTGCCGGTAATCCATGGTGTAGAGCTGGTCACCGGAGAGGATGAGAACGTGGGAATGGCGGTATGGAGTCAGATGGGGCATCGAGCGTCGAACCGCGTCCGCGGTCCCCTGAAACCAGTCCTTCGACTTCATGGTCTGCTCGGCCGCGATGATCGTCACGAAGCCCTCCCTGAAGCGATCGAACTGGTAGGTGCGGGCGATGTGGCGATTCAAACTCGCGGAGTTGTACTGCGTCAACACGAAGATCCGGTTAATGCTCGAATTGATGCAGTTTGAGACGGGAATGTCGATGAGTCGATACTTGCCGCCCAGGGGCACGGCCGGCTTCGATCGGTGCCTCGTCAGTGGGTAGAGTCTCGTACCGGCTCCTCCTCCAAGAATTACGGCCAGTAGATTGTCCATGCCGTACCAGGGTGGTTTCCCTTCGATGTCAGGTGGATCTTAGTACGTCGTGAAGGTAAGCAGCGGCTAAAGTACTAACGCATCTCAATTGTATCGAATATCGAATAGCCGCCGGAGAAACACGCGGGGATGGATCAGGTAAATTCAATCCGGCACCTCTCCCCCCTTTCCGATGAGCGAGCAGTCCCTTCAGTTACTCAGCCGCATTCGTGACCGTGTCGCTCAGGCTGCACGGCGGATGACCATGGCCGACCTGCTCTTCGGCCTGGCGGTGACCGCGGGCGTCGGGGCTGCCGTCTGGGCCTTGTCCGCAGCCGTCGAGGCGGGGTTTTGGCTACAGACCGGTCCACGCACCGCCCTGTTCTGGATCGTGACGGCCATCTGCGCGGGGCTTTTCGGATACTTCATCTGTATCCCGGTGCTGCGATTGCTTGGGATACTTCCGGGCCCGTCGACCCGAAGCATTGCCGTTCAGATCAGCGAGCGTCAGCCGGAGCTCGGAGATCGCCTCATCAACCTGCTCGACCTTTCGGAGGGGCGTCGAAGCGATGCGCCCGAATCGCTTGTGGATGGCGCCGTACAGATGCTCGGCCGCGAGGTTGAACCAGTCCCCTTCGAAGCCGCCGAAGACTTCGCGCGGGCCCGTCGAGCCGCGCGCATTGCCGCTTTCCCCATTCTGGCCATCATCGTGTTCTTGACCGCAGCACCGGGTGCCTTCATGGGGGCATCGAAGCGTCTACTCTCCCCCGGTGTGCACTATGACCGGCCGGCGCCGTTCTCGCTCGTTGTGGAGCCTGGCTCGATCGAGCTGGCGCGAGGCGCGAGCATGGCCATCCGCGTTCGCCCCGAGGGAGCATCCCACCCCCGATCCATCACCCTCTCCATCAATAATCTGGATGAGGAGCTGGTCGAGGAGGTACATATCAGCGCTGACTCGAACGGCGTCTTTCGACACGAGATCGCCAACGTCAGGAAGTCGTTCCGCTACCGGGTAGCCGCGTCCCCGGTAACATCGCCCTGGTTTGTGACGACGGTAACGGAGCACCCTCTCGTTCGCAATCTGCAGGTGACGGTGCAGTATCCGGCGTACACCGGAATTCCCCCGCAGAAACTCGATGCGAACGTGGGCGACGTCTCAGGCCTTCCCGGATCGAAGGCCCAACTCGAGGTCGTGCTCGGCGGCTCAAAAGCGGCTACCGCCCGTATCGAGTTTGACGAAGCCGAACCCCGACCGCTCGAAATCCTGGATGGACGGGCGACCGGCAGCTTCACCATCGAGCGGCCGGACCGCTATCGGATCGTGATCGAGAACGATCGTGGGGTACAGAATCGAGATCCCATCAGCTACTCGATAGGCGTTGTCTCCGACGCGTCACCTGCCATCGTTTTGCTTCGGCCTGAGGCGGACGCGACACTGACGGAGACCCTGACGGTCGATTTGCTGGCGCGCATCAGCGACGACTACGGGTTCCGGGATCTGACCCTGCACTATCGTCTGGCGGAAAGCCGCTTCGGCGAACCGTCGGAGACCTTCCAGTCGCTCTCCATCCCCCTTTCAGCTCCGCGGCAGCTCGATCAGGACGTCGATTTTCAGTGGGCCATCACGCGAATGACGGATCTCGACCTGGTGCCGGGTGACGTCGTCGAATACTTCCTGCGTGTTCGGGATAACGATTCCTATGCGGGATTCAAGGCCGCAGAAACGGAACTACACCGTCTCCGCCTCCCTTCGCTTGCCGAACAATACGAACAACTCCGCAATGAGCAGGACGGCGTGACCGCCGAGATGGAGAATGTTGCGGAGATGGCCCGCCAGATCGACCAGCAATTTCAGCAGCTGCGCGACGAAATCCGCCGAAAGCAATCGGCTGACTGGGAGGATGAGCGGCAGATCGAACAGCTTCAGCAGCAGCAGCAGCGTCTGGAACAGCACGTCGACGAGATCTCTCGCCAGGTCGAGTCCATGAACGACTCGGCGCAACAGAACAATCTGCTCAGTGAAGAAACCCTCCAGATGTACGAGCAGATGCAGAAAGTCATCGAGGAGATCAATTCGCCCGAGCTGATGGAGGCGCTCAGGCAGCTGCAGGAGGCCGTCGAGCAATTGAACCTGTCTCAGATGCAGCAGGCGCTGGAGAACATCGAGTTCAACGAGCAGCAATACCGGGACCGACTGGAACGCGCCCTCGAGCTATTCAAGAACCTCCGGGCACAGCAAGCCCTGGAGGAAGCCGCCCGCCGTGCGGAGGAGCTCGCCAAGCAGCAGGAGCGCCTGGCGGAGGCCACATCGGCGTTGATGGATGAGGAGGAAACGGAATCCGACGAGACCACGCCGGATGATGAAAAGCAGGCACGGGATGAGCAAACCGACAGCGATCGGGATGCGTCCGGCAAGGAGGACGACACCGATCCCGTTGAAGGCGATGA
>Ga0079224_100014939_pt1 | contig 10861 bp, 10 predicted proteins | sample Stecom2015_FD_80414 | JGI IMG/M metagenome (GOLD analysis project Ga0079224, IMG submission 80414) | Agricultural soil microbial communities from Utah to study Nitrogen management - Steer compost 2015 | ecosystem: Environmental > Terrestrial > Soil > Agricultural land | place: USA: Utah...
CACCAGCACGGCCCCCAGCACCAGCGAAGCCAGCAGCGGCGGGCGGGAAGTGCGGGAGAGCCGCAGGGCGATCTGCGGCGTGGCCAGCGCCACGAACTGGACCGGGCCGGCCGCGGCGGTGGCGATCGAGGCCAGGGCGACCGCGCTGAGCAGCATCGCCGCGCGGGCCGCGGTCATCCGCACGCCCAGCCCGCGGATGGTGTCGTCGTCGAACTGCAGGGCCCCCAGCACGTGCGCGCCGAGCAGCGTCAGCGGGACCACCACCAGCAGCGCGACCGCCACCGGCCCCACGTGCTCCCAGCCGCGGGCGTTGAGGCTGCCGGTGAGCCACACCATGGCCCGCCCGGCGTCGTTGACGTCCCCCACCGACAGCAACCAGTACGTCGCGTTGCCGGCCAGGGCGCTGACCCCGACGCCCACCAGGACCAGCCGGTAGTTGTCCACTCCCCGCCGGTAGGCCAGCAGGTAGACCGCGAGTCCGGTGAGCAGCCCACCGAGCAGCGCGACCAGCGGCAACCCGAGCTGGGCGAGCATCCCGGCGGCGCTGCCGGCAGCGCCGCCGAACACGATGACCGCGGTCGCCGCGGTGCCCGCACCCCACGTGATCCCCAGCATGTCCGGGCTGGCCAGCGGGCTGCGGGCCAGCGTCTGGGTGAGCGCACCGGCCAGTCCCAGCGCCGCTCCCACCAGCAGCGCGGTCAGCGACCGCGGCATCCGCAGTTCCCAGACGATCACGTTGTCGGCGCGGTCCCCGGACCCCAGCAGGGTGGCCAGCACCTGGGCGGGGCTGATCGGGTACTCGCCGAGACCGATGTTGACCACGAACGCGGCCAGCAGCACCACCAGGCTGCCCAGCAGCACCAGCAGCGGCCGCCACCGCAGCACCGCGGACGCCGGCCCGACCCGCAGCGGACGACGGGTGGGTACTTTCACCTGGCTCACAACCGCACCAACTTCCGGCGGCGCACCAAGGCGATGAAGAACGGCGCCCCGACCATCGCCAGCATCACCCCGACCTGCACCTCCGACGGACGAGCGACGACCCGGCCCAGCACGTCCGCCAGCAGCACCAGCGAGCCGCCGGACAACCCGGCGAACGGCAGCAGCCAGCGGTAGTCGGCGCCGGTGAAGAACCTGGCCACGTGCGGCACGATGAGCCCGACGAAACCGATCGGCCCGCAGATGGCGACGGTCCCGCCGACGAGCACCGAGATGGCGAGGATGCCCGTCCGGCGGGCCCACTTCACCCGGTGCCCCAACGACCTGGCGACGTCCTCCCCCAGCGACAGGGCGTTGAGACTGACCGAGTTGGCCAGCGCGAGCACCAGGCCGACCAGCAGGAACGGAGTCACCTGGGCGATCACCTGGGTGTCGGTGATCGCCACCGAACCCACCTTCCAGAACCGGTAGGTGTCCAGGCTCTGCTGGTCGGTGAGCACCAGCGCGGAGGTGATCGCCTGCAGCAGGTAGCTGATCGCCATGCCGGCGAGGGCCAAGGTCACCGGGGTCGGTCCGCCCCGGCCGCCGAGCGAGCCGATGGTGAAGACCGCCGCAGCGCCGAGCAGCGCGCCGGCGAAGCCGAACCACACATAACCCAGCAGGGTGGTCACACCGGCGGTGTAGACGGCGAGCACGACCGCGACGGCAGCACCGTGGGTGATGCCGAGGATGCCGGGGTCGGCGATCGGGTTCCGGGTGTGGCCCTGCATCAGCGCACCGGCCACGCCCAGGCAAACCCCGGCCAGCACCCCCACCGCGGTGCGCGGGATGCGCAGCTCGCGCACGATCAAGTCGTTCTCGGTGCCGGTCGGTGCCGTCAGGGCGGCCCAGACATCGGCGAGCGGGATGCTCTTCGCGCCCACCGCCACGCTCAGCAGGCAGCTGATCACCAGCAGCGCCAGCAAGGCGCCAAGCCCGGCCAGGCGGCGGCGACGGCGCTGTTGCAGCCGAGTCACACCGGTGGCCGCCGGGTGCCCGCGGTCGGGACGGACGGTCCCGCTGCGACTCACGTTCCTCTCCCTTGCTCAAGCCAGGTTCGCCGTACTTAGGTTAGGACCACCTAAGCTCGAGCGACAGAGGTTCGTCGAATGGCCGGTATCACAATGCGCTGCGCAACCTTCGGCGGAAAACCGAAGAATGTCTTTCCGCCCGCTTAACCGCGCGCAAAAAGTTCGTCCAGCGGGAGAAAACCGAACAAATCACAGCGAGAGGCGCCCGCGCACCCGCCGCGGAACGCCTCCCGCCGAATGCCCAGGACCTCAGCGGGCCTTGTGGTACTTCTCGACGATATCCGCCGGGATGCGGCCGCGATCGGAAACTTTCAGCCCCTGCTTGCGCGCCCATTCCCGAATAGCCTGATTCTGCTCACGGTCCGCAGCCGTGGAGCCGCCGGAACGCGCAGTCCCCTGCCGCGGACCCGGCTTCTTGCGGCCACCGGCCCGCCGCGCGTGAGAAACGTAGTCGGCCAAAGCCTCCCGCAGCTCAGCGGCATTCTCGGCGGAGAGGTCAATCTGATAATTGACCCCGTCCAAACCGAACTCGACAGTTTCGTCGGCCTGGCCACCGTCCAGATCGTCGACAAGGGTTACGGTTACCTTCTGCGCCATCTTCGAGATCCTCCCCGGAGCGAATTGTGCATTAACGGGACAGCGACCATCTCCCGGGAGCACACTCCCTTGCGAGTACGCCAATAGCCGTCACCAAGAACATTCTCGAGTTCAGGCTAGCGCAGCAACTACATTAACGCACTCACCGCTGTCGAGAATTTCTCGGTGACGGCCACGACTCATTCCGGCCGAACAAGCGGGAACAGGATCGTCTCCCGGATACCGAGGCCGGTCAAAGCCATCAGCAACCGGTCAATCCCCATTCCAACTCCACCGGAAGGTGGCATTCCGTACTCGAGGGCACGCAGAAAGTCCTCGTCAACCGGCATAGCCTCCTCGTCCCCGGCCGCCCCCAAACGGGCCTGCTCCTCCAGCCGGGCACGCTCCACCACCGGGTCCACCAACTCCGAGTAGCCGGTGGCCAGCTCAACACCGCGGACGTAAAGGTCCCATTTCTCGGCCACTCCGGGCTGCTCGCGGTGCTGCCTGGTCAGCGGGCAGGTCTCGACCGGGAAATCGCGCACGAAGGTCGGAGCGTGCAAATGATTCCCGACGAGGTGTTCCCAAAGCTCTTCGACGAGCTTTCCGTGGCCGAACGACGAATCGACCTGCACACCGTGCTCGTCGGCGTACTTGCGCAAAGTCTCGACCGGAGTTTCCGGAGTAATCTCCGTCCCCAGCGCCTCCGACAAGGAGCCGTACATGGTGATCGAAGCCCACTCACCGGACAAGTCGTACTCGGTGCCGTCGTACCAGGTGACGACTTGCGATCCGGTGACCCTTTCCGCGGCTTCCTGAATAATGCGCCGGGTCAGTTCGGCCATGTCGTTGTAATCGGCGTAGGCCTCGTAGAACTCCAGCATCGCGAACTCGGGGGAGTGCGATGAATCACTTCCCTCGTTGCGGAAGTTCCGGTTGATCTCGAATACCTTCTCGATACCGCCGACCACGCAGCGCTTCAGATACAGCTCCGGCGCAATGCGCAAATACAGGTCGATGTCGAAAGCATTCGAGTGCGTGACGAATGGCCGCGCCGCAGCACCACCCTGCAAGGTCTGCAGCATCGGTGTTTCCACCTCGACATAACCGCGACCGTTGAGCGAATCCCGCAGCGAACGCTGAACGGCGGCGCGAGTGCGCACCGTCTCCGCGGCCTGCTTGCGCACGATCAGGTCGACGTAGCGCTGCCGGACCCGGGTTTCCTCGCTGAGCTCCTTGTGCATGACCGGCAGCGGGCGCAGCGCCTTGGCGGCCATCCGCCACTCGTCGGCCATCACCGACAGCTCACCGCGCCGCGAGGTGATCACCTCGCCGGCCACGAAGACGTGGTCACCGATGTCGACTTCGGTCTTCCAGGACGCCAGAGACTCCTCACCGACCTGCTTCAGGCTCAGCATCGCCTGGAGCTCAGTACCATCTCCGGCGCGCAACGTGGCGAAGCAGAGCTTCCCGGTGTTGCGCAGGAACATCACCCGGCCGGCCACCCCGACCCGCTCACCGGTGCTCGTGTCCGGCGGCAGATCCGGGTGAGCGGCCCGGACCTCCGCCAGACTGTGCGTGATCGGCAGTTTCACCGGGTAGGGCTCGATACCGGCGGCCAGCAGGCGTTCCCGCTTCTCCCGCCTAATCCGCATCTGTTCCGGCAGGTCATCGGGAGTGTCAACGGTGTTAGGACGGTCCTGGTCTGTCACGGCCACCAAGGGTACGTTTCGTTCCACCGACCCTTGCCACCAGGCTTGTTCATCAGCGGCTCCCACCACGCGATGGGGTCATCGCCGGAAATTGCGCTCGAAGACCAGCCGCAACCCCAGCAGGGTCAGGTCCGGCACGTGGTGCTGGATCGTCTGCGACTCGGCGACCACCAGCGGCGCCAACCCCCCGGTGGCCAGCACCGCCGTCGGCCCGCCGTGCGCCTCCTCCAACTCGGCGACGATCCGCCGCACCAAGCCGTCGACCTGCCCGGCGAAGCCGAACACGATCCCCGACTGCAGGCACTCCACCGTGTTCTTGCCGATCACCGAACGCGGCCGCAACAACTCCACCTTGCGCAGCTGAGCGGCCCGCGCGGCCAGCGCGTCCAGGGAGATCTCGATGCCCGGCGCGAACGCCCCGCCCAGGAACTCGCCCTTGGCCGAGATCGCGTCGACGTTCGTCGACGTGCCGAAATCCACCACCACGCAGTTCGTGGTGTGCAGGTGGTGCGCGGCCATGGTGTTGATCACCCGGTCCGCGCCGACTTCCTTCGGGTTGTCCACCAGCAGCGGAACCCCGGTGCGCACCCCGGGCTCGACCACCACGTGCGGCACATCGCTCCAGTAGCGGGACAGCATCACCCGCAGTTCCTGCAGCAGCGTCGGCACCGTGGAAAGCGCAGCGACCCCGGTGACCTGGTCGACGTAGTCGCCCAGCAGCCCGCGCATCGCCAAGGCCAGCTCGTCGGAGGTCATCCGGGGCTCGGTCCGCATCCGCCAGTCGCGGACCAGCGTCGTGCGCAGGGATCCGCCGGAGGCCTCGGGGCCGTCGTCGTACAGCCCGAGCGCCACATTGGTGTTACCGACGTCAATGGCCAGCAGCACCGCTCCGCCCTTCCGCTCGCAGTTCCGTCAGTGCTCGGGCTGCTGCAGCAGCGCGTCCAGCTTCGCCGCGTCGTCGGTCTCGGCGGCCGAGTCGGCGCTGCCCGCGCTGACCAGGCCGCTCCCCTCGGGAGCCGTGCCGGGGTGGTGCCCGCGCTCCACGATCCTGTTGTCCTCGTCCACGAAGACGACCCTCGGCTTGACCGAGCGGGCCTCCAGCTCGTCCATCACGCCGTAGGACAGCAGGATCACGATGTCGCCCGGGAACACCAGGTGGGCTGCGGCGCCGTTGATGCCGATCACCCCGGAACCGCGCTCCCCGGCGATCACGTAGGTCTCCAGGCGGGCCCCGTTGGTGACGTCCACGATCGTGACCTGCTCGCCTTCCAGCAGGTCAGCAGCGTCCATCAGATCAGCGTCCACCGTCACCGACCCCACGTAGTGCAGGTCCGCCTGGGTCACCGTGGCGCGGTGGATCTTGGACTTGAGCATGGTGCGGAACATCGCAGATCCCTCCGTTTCGCTGCGTCCGCCGCTGATCAGGACGCGTCGGCCGGGCCGAGCAGCACCGCGGCGTTGTCGATCAGCCTGGTGGAACCGAGCCGCGCGGCCACCAGCAAGCGGGCCTTGCCGCCCTCCGGCGGCACCGGGCCCAGCTCCGGGTCGCGCAGCTCGAGGTAGTCCAGTTCCAGCGCCGGTTCGGCGTCCAACACCTCGCGCGCCGCCCGCAGCACCGCGTCAGGACCGCCCGCAGCGGCGTGGGCCCCGGCGGCCAGGGCGGCGGACAGCGCCCGAGCCGCTTCGCGCTGCTCGTCGGTCAGGTACGCGTTGCGCGACGACATCGCCAGCCCATCGGGTTCGCGCACCGTGGGAATGCCCTGGACCTTGGTGTCCAGGTTCAGGTCCCGCGCCATCCGGCGGATCAGCACCAGCTGCTGGTAGTCCTTCTCCCCGAAGAACGCCAGGTCCGGGCGGACGATGTTGAACAGCTTCAGCACGACCGTGAGCATGCCGTCGAAGTGCCCGGGGCGGAACCTGCCCTCCAGCTCGTCGCCCAGCGGACCGGCGTGCACCTTGACCATCGGGTCGGAGCCGTACATGTCCTCCACGCTGGGCGCGAACACCAGCTCGACCCCCGCCTCCCGGCAAGCGGCCAGGTCTTCCTCCAGCTGCCGCGGGTAGCGGTCGAAGTCCTCGTCCGGACCGAACTGCAGCGGGTTGACGAAGATCGACACCACGGTGACGGCGTTGATGTCCCGGCGGGCCCGGCTGATGAGCTCCAGATGCCCCCGGTGCAGCGCCCCCATCGTCGGCACCAAGTGGATCGGGCGGCCGGTGGCCCGCAGCGCGCGGGTCACCTTCGCCAGTTCGGCAGGTTTGCGGTGCACCGTCAACTCCCCGGCCCGGAAACCGGGGCCCGCCCCGACCTGACCGAACGCGTTCATGATCCCTCCTGGTCTATGACCGAGCGGACCTCGACAGCAGCATCGGGGCGGAGGATCCCCGCCCGCTCCGCGCGGTCCGCGGTTCGCCTCGCCATCGCCCGGTAACCGGGCACGGTCTCCGGGCTGGTCCGGTGCAGTTCCTGCAGGTGAGCCGCCACCGTACCGGCGTCACCGCGCATCACCGGTCCGGTGATCGCCCGATCCCCCAGCCGCAACGCGTTGTCCAGCGAAGCGGACAAGATCGGCGCCATGACCCGGTCGGGCACTTCCACCCCGGCCTGGGAGAGCAGCTCAGCGCACTCGTTGACCAGCGTGATCAAGTGGTTCGCCCCGTGCGCGAGTGCCGTGTGGTACAGGCGCCGGTGCTCCTCCCGGATGCGCACCGGCTCCATGCCGAGCTCCAGGGTCAGCGCCTCGGCGACGCTCCAGCCCGCCTCGTCCTGCTCGGCAGCGGTGATCGCCATGCAGGCCGTCGCCAGCCGCTGCACGTCCTCGGAACGACCGGTGAAGGTCATCGCCGGGTGCATGGCGACCGTCAACACCCCGATCTCAGCGGCCGGCTGCAGCACTCCCACCCCGTGAGCACCGCTGGTGTGCACCAGGATCTGGCCGGATCGCAGCGACTGCGTGGCGACCAGGCCGCGCACCAAACCGGAGATCGCGTCGTCCGGGACCGCCAGCAGCACCAGGTCGGCCTGGGCCGCCACCTCGTCCGGCGGTCGCACCTCGACATCGGGCAACAGCGCCTCGGCCCGCCGCAGCGACGCGTCCGAGACCGCGGAGACCGCGGTGACCCGATGTCCCGCACGCTGGAACGCCGCACCGAGCACCGCCCCGACACGACCGGCGGAGATCACGCCGATCCTCAGCCTGGGGCGGGTGCGGCCAGCAGACACCGCCACGTCGTCCTCCCAACCGTTCCAGTCCCGCTCCTCGGGTACCGGACAGCAGCGCGAGAGTAGCTCGCCCGGAGCAGCGCCGGGACACGCAGGTGGCCAGCGCCACGGAACCGGGTCCCCGTCAGGAGCGCGGCGGTCGGCGCACCGCCCGCGTCAACTCGTTGATCTTTATCCGCGCGGTCTGAATGGCCTGCTCGTTCCCCGTGGCAGACCGGCGGGCCTGCTTGAGCTCCTCGATCAGCTGTTCCCGGCGGGCCCGGCGCGTGGCGCTCGTGGTCAACCCGTTCTGCGCCCGGTGCTGCAGGAACGCCAGCTCGGTCACCGCGATCTGGTAGTCCCGCACCGCCCGGGCCGCCTCCGCGCCCGCGCTGCGCCGCACCTTGCGCAGCCAGCCCCGCCGCCCGGCCAGCGAGGTCAGCATCTCCATCTCGCTGCGCACGATCAGACCGGCCCGCAGCAGCACCGGCAGCTGCTCGGCGACGATCTGCTGCTCCCGCTTGCGCTGCCACACCACCAGCCAGCCGGTGCCCAGGAAGATCGGCACCATGATCAGGAAGTAGACGTTGAGGAACTCCGTGCCGCCGAGCAGCGTCGCCGCGTTCCACACCCCGTGCAGCAGCACCGCGGAGAAGTATCCGGCCACCGGGTACAGCACTCGCAGCCTGTTGTCCCGGGTGCGCGCCGCCAGACCGATGCCGATGCCGATCATCGCGCTGAACAGCGGGTGGGAGAACGGCGCCAGCACGCCACGCAGCAGGAAGACCGCCACCACGCCGCCGCTGACCCCGCCCAAACCGCCTTCGGCGAAGGCTTTGCCGAAGTACAGGATGTTCTCGGTGAAGGCGAACCCCGCGGCGGTCAGCGCGGCGTAGACGATGCCGTCCACCAGGCCGTTGAACTCCGAACGGCGCCGGAACCACAGGGCCACCACGAAGAGCGCCTTGGCCGCCTCCTCCACCAGCGGAGCCATCACCGCCCGGGAGAAGAACTGCTGGCTGGTGCCGCCGAGCAGGAAATCGCTGATCCCGGTGACCGCGTCGTTGAGCAGCAGCGCGCAGGCCGTCGCCCCGCCCACGCCCCACAGGAACGCGCCGAGCAGCAGCAGCGGTGGTTCCGGCTCCCACCGGTCGAGCCAGACGATGGCGGCGAACACCAGCCCCACCGGGAGCAAGGCCACCGCCGCCCCCACCAGGGCCGGCAGCGCCCCCACTTTGGACGTGGTGACCCCGACCATGGCCAAGCCGCAGATGCCCAGCACGATCAGGCCTGCGACCGGCCAACCGACAGCGTGGTGCTTGCGCGTCTGGAGCCGACGGGCACCGGAAAGGTCGGCTGCGGCCCCCGGGAGATCGCTCGTCACAACCAGAACCCTAAAGAAGTAGCAGCGCGCCCGCCCGAGAGACCCTGGGGAACTCAGGCCCGTCGACGACGACGGCGTTGCCCGCTCGACGTCGCGCCGTAGGCGGCGAGCAGTTCCCGCACCGAGGTCCCCGCGGTGTGCGCACCGGCTTCCACGTCCAACTCGCCCGATTCGCTCGAATCGGACTTCGGACGGGCCGGAGACTGCACCGGTCCAGTTTGGACATTTCCGGCGAACGAGGCAGAACGGACTTGTTGCCCCGTCCGGTAGTTGGCCCGGTCCGGCCGGTTCGGCTCCGCCGACTGCGCCACCGCGGACTGCTGCACCGGCGAAATCCGCTGCGTCACCGGCTCCTTCGGACGCTGCGGAACACCGGCGGTCATCCGGCCAACCGCTTGCGCCGCGGGCGGAACGGCCCGAGCACCGCTGGCGGAGAGCGCTTCCTGCTCCGGACGCTGCGCGAACACGTTGCCGCGGGGCTGACCGTGCTCGGCGAGGGACCGCACCCGGGTCGACTCGGCGCGCAGCGCAACGCGTTCGAAGAGGACATCTCCACCGAGGACCTGCTCCAGCACAGAGCGCAACCGCCCCAGCTCTTCCCGCAGTTCCTTCAGCTGCGCGTCGTGCTCCTCAGCGACTTCCCGCCGCGCCTGGGCTTCCGCTTCCGCCTCGAATTCCCGACGGGCCGCGATTTCCTTTTCCAGCTCCAGCTGGTAAATCCGCTGGCGCTCCGCTACCACCCGGTCCTTTTCCGCCAGTCGCTGCCGCAGGTGCGCCACCGCGAAAGCACCTGCCATCGCCGCCCATAACGCGGCCACCAATCCGAGCCGGAGCAGCCGAGCGTCGTTGCTGAGCACCAGGACCGCCGTGGCCGCAGCGGCCAGCACAACAGCCCCAATCCACAGAATTCTAGAGCGCAATGAGGTGTTTTCAGTGCCGCCGCTTTCGGACATGCCACTACGGTACCTTTTCTTTATCTTGTTGAGACCTGAAAAGCAGTGACGTACCTCCACTTTCGTCAGAGAGCACCACGATCCGGGAGTGAATGGCGGAAAACCGAAACCGATCGTGGCTACAGCGCCACACTTCGGAGCGATCGATCAAAAATTGCGGCGATCAGCCAACACGAATAGTGATCACTATTCCTCTTCTTCGTCCTCGTCCTCGGGCTCGTCCGGATTGCGCAGGCAGTTCTCCAACCACAACCCCGCGCCGATCAACGCGCCCGCCGACACCAGACCGATCCCCGCGGCCGCCGCGTCCGACTGCGCCACCACGACCCGCCCCAACAGCGGCAGCAGGTAGATCAGCAGGCCGATCCACGCCCCGGCCATGATCGCGCCCACCATCGAAGAGGCCTTCGCCAACGCCACCGCTCGCGCGGCCGTGAGCGCGTTCACCGGCTCCGTCCCCGGGCGACGCTGGATCCGCGGCCGGAAGTTCAACGCCAGCACCAAGTCGATCGCCGCGATCAGCAACAACGTCACCCCGGCCAGCAGCGGCAGCGGCGGCAGCCCGCCGTAGGCGAACCGAGCGCCCAGGTGCCCCAGCACCAGGGCGACGACCCCGGCCGCCAACAGGTGTCGGGGCTGGGTGAACTGCATGCGCTGTACCTGTCGAGGTGCCACGTCCCCAGCATCCCATTCGGAACGCGGCCGGCCACCGGTGGCCGCGGCCGATCACGCCACCGGCCACCCCGATCACCGGGTGGAAGACCGCCGGCGGTTCAGCGCAGCACCAGGTCCTCGCGGAGCCGCACCGCATCGATGTCCGCAGCGGGCAACCGGTCCACCAAATCGGCGACCCGACCGTGCCCCGGCAGCTCCGCCTCCGGGTCCACCGCCAACCAGGGGATCAGCACCGTGGCCCGGCTGGGCGTGCCCGGGTGGGGCAGCAGCAGCTCGGGGTCATCGCTGCGGACGTCGTCCACCGTCACCACGTCCACGTCGAGCGTGCGCGGGCCCCAGCGCTTCTCCCG
>Ga0079224_100014941_pt1 | contig 10860 bp, 9 predicted proteins | sample Stecom2015_FD_80414 | JGI IMG/M metagenome (GOLD analysis project Ga0079224, IMG submission 80414) | Agricultural soil microbial communities from Utah to study Nitrogen management - Steer compost 2015 | ecosystem: Environmental > Terrestrial > Soil > Agricultural land | place: USA: Utah...
CGAGCCCGGCGTACGCGCTGGAGGGCGGCCGCCGGGTCACCCGCGACCGCCGCGGCGTCCGCGTGGTGCACGACGAAGACGCCGATTAGGGGGTGGGAAGGGTGGAAAGGGAGGAGGGGATGGAGGGGGAAGGCAGATCGACGAGTAGGGCCTGATGATCACACGCTACGAGCAACGCGGTATCCGCTGGCTGAGCGTCGAGGTGCGGCAGCGCATCTTCGCGCCGTCGAAGACGTGGCCGAAGGAGGAGGCGTACGACCTTATGAACCAGGCTCGCCGGTCCTCGCGATCGGTAGGGGCGTGTCTGGTTGCTGATCCCGTAGTCACGTTTGGGGCTACCCAGAGGCTTTCTTAGCTCCCCTCCATCCCCTCCGCTCTCCCCACCCCCTCCACACATCTCCCATGATCCTCGCCTTAGCCGACAGCCGCCGCCTCACCGGCCCGAGCCTCTTGCTCGACGGCCCCGGTGCCGTCGTGGAGGTGCGGCTGCCCGACGAGCAGGCCGAGGCCGTCGTCGCGGCGTGGGAGCGGCACCTCCGGCGCTTGCTGGAGGTGCTGGGGTGGGAGGCCGAGGCGATCCGGCACCGGCGCTACACCGGCGGCGCCTCGCTGGCATTCGCCGCCCCCGCCGACGCCCTCTACGCCGCCACCGAGGTGAACGAGGCGGCCTGGGCCGCGGCAGCGGCCGAGTTCACGGGCGACGACGTGCCCCCGTTCGAGGCGGAGGCCGAGCGTCTCCGGGAAATGATTCGCCAGGAGGAGGATCCGACGTTCCGGATCCTCGCCGCCGCGGCCGACGACCACGGCGTCACGCTCCTCCGCGACGACCACCACGTCTCCGCCGGCCTCGGTACGGGCGCGCTCACGTGGCCCGTCGAGAAGCTCCCCGCGCCGGAGGCCGTCCGCTGGGAGGCCGCGCACGACGTGCCGGTGGCCCTCGTGACCGGCACGAACGGGAAGTCCACGACGGTGCGGATGCTGGGGGCGATCCTCCGCGCCGCCGGCCGCACGCCGGGCCTCACCACCACCGACCACGTCGTCGTCGGCGAGGAGGTGCTGGACCGGGGGGACTACTCCGGGCCGGGCGGCGCGCGGGCGGTCCTGCGTGACGGCCGCGTCCAGGCCGGCGTGCTCGAGGTGGCGCGCGGCGGGCTGCTCCGGCGCGGCCTCGGCGTGCCCCGCGCCACGGCCGCCGCCGTCACCAACGTCGCCGCCGACCACCTCGGCGAGTACGGGATCGAGACGGTCGAGCAGCTGGCCGAGGCGAAGTTCGTCGTGGCGAAGGCGCTCGGCGCCGGCGGCGTGCTCGTCACCAACGCCGAAGACGCGTACTGCGCGCACGAGGGGCACCGCCACGAGGCCCTCCTGGAGGCGCGCGGCGCCCGCGTCTGCTGGACCGCCCTCGACCCCGACCACGAGCGCCTCCGCGTCCACCGCGCGAAGGGCGGCCTCGCCTGCGCCGTCGTGGACGGCCACCTCGTCTACAGCGACGGGGGCGACTGGACGTCCGTCGCCGCCGTGGACGCCGTGCCGTGCACCTACGGCGGGCTCGCCCGCTACAACGTCCGCAACGCGCTCACCGCCCTCGGCCTCGCCCGCGCCCTCGGCGTGCCCGACGACGCCATCCGGCGCGGCCTCGAAGGCTTCGCCAGCGACCCCGCCTCGAACCCCGGACGCGCCAACGTCTTCGACATCGGCGAGGCGCGGGCGCTGGTGGACTTCGCCCACAACGCGCACGGCCTCGACGCCCTCGCCGAGACGGTCGCCCGCCTCCCCGCGCGGCGCCGCCTCGTCCTCCTCAGTAGCGCCGGCGACCGCTCCGAGGCCGATCTCGCCGCCCTCGCCCGCGCCGCCGCCCAACTCGACGCCGCCCGTTACGTCCTCGCCGAGCTCCCCGACCACCTCCGGGGCCGCGCCCCGGGTGAGGTGCCCGCGCTCCTCCGCCTCGCGCTCGTCAGCGAGGGCGCGCCCGAGGACGCCATCGAGGACGCGCCGGACCCCGTCGAGGGGACGCGCCGCGCGCTCGACTGGGCGACGGCCGGCGACCTCCTCGTCCTCCTCGTCCTGAGCCACCGCGACGAAGCCCTCGCGCTCGTCCGCACGGCCGCCGCCGCCGCCCGCCGATGAGCCGCCGCCCCCCGAAGCGCCGTTCCGCCCCCCGTTCTGCACCCCGCCCGGCCCCGCGCCGCCTCTGGCTGGGCGCCGCCGTCGCTGCCCTCGCGGTCGTCGTCGTGGTGTCCTTGCTGCTGATGCGGGATCGACTGCCAGACTTCAGCGGGGAGCGGGCGCTCGCGCTCGTCGAGGAGCAGGTCGCCTTCGGCCCGCGCGTGCCCGGCACCGAGGGCCACGCGGCCATGCTGGCGTGGCTCCAGGCCGAGCTCCGCCCCCTCGCCGACGCCGTCCGCCCCCACCCCTTCACCCACACCGACGCCCACGACTCGACGCGGGTGTGGGAGGGGACCAACGTCATCGCCTCGTTCAACCTCCGACCCGAGGGCGGGCGCCGCGTCATGCTCGCGGCCCACTGGGACACCCGGCCCGTCGCCGACCAGGACCCCGACCCCGCGAAGCGGACCGAGCCGGTGCCCGGCGCCAACGACGGCGCCTCCGGCGTCGCCGTCCTCCTCGAGATGGCCCGCATCCTCGCCGCGCACCCGCCCGAGGTGGGCGTGGACCTCGTCTTCTTCGACATGGAGGACCTCGGCGACGACGTCCCGCCGGGCACCGACTCCGCTGCGGCCAACCCCTTCGCCATCGGCTCCGAGGCCTTCGCCGCCGCCAACCCGCGCTACCGCCCCGAGTACGGCGTCCTCCTCGACATGGTGTGCGACCGCGACCTCCGCATCCCGCAGGAGGCCTACTCCCGCATCAACGCCCCCGAGGTCGTGGCGCGCGTCTGGGAGGCCGCCGGGCGGGCCGGCGCCGCCGCCTTCCTCGACGAGCCCGGCGGCCCCGTCGTGGACGACCACGTCGCTTTCCTCCGCCGAGGCATCCCCGTCGTGGACCTCATCCACTACCCCTTCCCCGCCACCTGGCACACGACCGCCGACGTCCCCGCCGCGTGCAGCGCCGGGAGCCTGGAGCAGGTGGGGCAGACGCTGGTGGAGTTGCTGTACGGGGGGTAGCCGCCGGAGGCGGCTGGGAAAGGGGGAAAGGGAGAGAGGGGGAAAGGAGGAGAGAGCAAGGGGAGATACACCTCACCCTCTCTTCCATTCTTCCTTTATCCCTTTCCTCCTCCCCTCCCTCAATCTGCCGGTTCGACCTCGACGAGCGTGTGGTGGCTGTGCGCGATGGGAGGCGCGGCGAAGAGCGGCTTCGTCTCGGCCCACGTCGAGCGAAAGAGGTCGCTGTGGCGGTAGCGCTCGAGTGCCTCGGCGCTCTCCCAGAGGCTGTAGGTCGTGAGGATGTTGGGGTAGTGCGCGTCCTCGAGGAGGGCGAGGTGACGGCACCCGGGGAAGGCGCGGATGTGCGGCGCGCTCGCGCGGAAGAGCGCGAGGAAGGCGTCCAGCCGGTCCGGCCGGAACGTCATGCGGACGATGCGGACGAGCATGATGATTACGTGATCACGTGAGGGGAGCCGCTTCACGTAATCACGCCCCTCACGAAATCACGTGTCAGCCTTCGACGATGAACGTGGCGACGACGCCGGCGTGGTCGCTCGGCCACAGCCCCATCGCCGTCCGGTCGCCCGGCTCCTCCCCGACGAGGCCGATGGAGACGGGCCGGACCGAGCCCCGGTAGAAGACGAGGTCGATGCGCTCGTCGAGGAGGGAGGTGTCGTTGCGGAGGTCGGCGGCCTGGCAGCACGTGAAGCCGTCGTCGCTGGCGCGGAGCGAGGCCCACGTGTCAGTGAAGGCGGCGACGAGGATCTCGTAGGCGTCCTCCTGCGCGGGGTCCGGCTCGGGGTCGGGGTTCGAGTTGAAGTCGCCCACGAGGACGAGCGGCTCGGTGTCGCCGAGGCCGGCGCGGTTGGCGAGGAAGGTGGCCTGCGCCCGCTGCGCCGGGGCCGCCTGTCCCCCCACCTCGAGGTGGGTGTTGCCGAACGTGAAGTCCACCCCGTCCTTCGTCACCACGACCGAGCTGAAGCCGCGCGTGAACTCCACCTCGATGCCGCCGATGGGGATGGGGGCGGCGATGGCGTAGGTCTCCTGGCGGGCGTTCGAGGTCGAGAGCCCCGCGCGGGCGAGGATCACGTCGCGGTCGGTGAGGCGGAGGTCGATGAAGTTCTCCCCGTCGAGGGTGGCGGGGAATTCGACGTCGGCGTTGACGTTCTGCGCCGCGACGACGTAGTCGAGGCCGCGCGCGGCGAGGGAGTCGAGGAGGATGTCGAGGAAGTCGAACGTGGTCTCGTCGGCGTTCGGCTCCAGCGGCTGCGGGTTGTTCGGGTCGAAGTCGCTCACGAGGTCGCGGCGAAACCACGAGACCTCCTGGAGCCCGACGAGGTCGGGGTCGTTCGCCTCGATCTCGGCGGCGACGGCGCCCATCCGCCCCGGGATGTCGCTCGTGACGACGCTGCCGAAGTAGAGCTGCGCGATGCAGACGGGGATCTGCTGCTCGCAGGAGGGGTCGAGCAGGGTGAAGAGGTCGCCGCCGAGGTAGAGGTTCCGGCTCATCACGGTGACGGTGGTCTCGGCGCCGGAGCCCTCGGTGTCGCAGGCGGCGAGGAGGGGGAGGAAGGCGAGGAGGAGCGCCGCCGTGGCGAGGCGGCGGGGAGTGCGAGTAGCCATCGGGGTTAGCGCTGGGGGCTGGTGGACCGTGAACCGGCGCGAAGCTTACGTCCGCTGCGGGCGCCGCACCGGGGAAAAAGGCCGGCCCTCAGCCTCCGTAGCCGAAGAGCGACATGAACTTGGTGGCGAACGGGAGCGAGCCGCGGAGCTTCAGCTTCCCCTGCATCATCGCGAGCATGGGGTTGAGCTGCCCGTTCTCGACGGCGAGCCAGTCGTCGGCGTCGGCCGTGAGCGTGAGCGTGGGGTCCGGCGCCGTGGCCCCGTCCTCGATGGCGAGCTGCCCGTCGCGGACGCGGAGGAGGACGTCGCGGGCGTTGGCGCCGGTGAGGTGCATCAGGACGGTGGCGTCGACGCCCTCGGCCTTGTCGGCGCGGAAACGGGAGGGGTAGGAGGCGAGGACCTCGTCGAGGGAGGCGTAGCGGGGCATGGGGAGGGAGGGGGGTGGAGGGTGATGCGCTCCCGTAACGCGTGACGGGAGGCTTTGCGAAGCACCGGAGCCTCCACGTGTCGCGTATCACGTAGCGGTTTTTTCCCGCTATATGCGGGGCGGGATTGCCAAGATACCCCCTAGGAACCGGGCCGCGGGCCGGGGCCGTACCACCGGGCCCTTCGCTCGTTCACCTCTGGTTCCGACCCATGGCCCACTTCATCGCCGCCGTCCACACGCGCGACGGCCGGCCCGCCGCCTTCGCCCTCGTCGAGCAGCGCTCCGACAGGCGGAGCCCGCGCCGCCCCCGCTACGTCGTCCGCCGCCTCCACCCCCTCACGGGGGCCGACCCCGTCCGGCACGTCCTCGACGACCTCGCCGACAGCCGCGAGCCCGTCGGCCAGACCGCCCTCGTCGTCACGGGCGGCCAGCCGGCCGCCGACCGGTTCCACGACGCCGGCCCGAGCGCCGTCCCCGTCACCCTCCTCGGCCCCGACGCCACGGCCGGCACCGACTCCCTCGCCGTCGCCCCGCAGGTGCTCGTGGACACGTTCGAGCGCGTCTTCCGCGACGGCGACGTCGAGATCCCCGGCGCGCTCGACCACGCCTCCGCCGCCATCGACGCCCTCTACGTCGCCGCCGACCTCGACGCCGGGGCCCCCGAGCCCGAGGAGGACGAGGACGCCACCGAGGCCATGAGCGGCGACGTCTACCCCGGCCGCGCCGGCAACCCCGCGACGGTGGCGCAGTCGGGCGGCGAGGCCGCCGTCTCGACGGGCGTCGTCGGCGACCGGCGCAACAGCCGGGCGACGGAGATGCTGGCGGCGGAGGCCGAGCGTCCCCCGCGCGGGCGCGTCGCCGCCTCGACGGGGACGCAGCCCGACCTCGGGCCGCACGAGGACGTGGCGATGGCCCTCGCCCTCGCTACCTGGTACGGCGAGTACAGCGCCGACGAGCTCCCCGTCACCGACCAGGCCGACGAGATCCGGCGGTAGGGGACGGTGGGCAGCGGGGCGCGGCTTTTTTAGCACCCGGAGAGGACGTAGCTTCGGGCAGCTACGAATCGATCCCCGTGTGCCCATGCGCTGCGTGCTCCTCGCCCTCACCCTCGCCCTCGTTGCCGTCCCCGCCGCGGCCCAGGCGCCCGCCGCCGCGTACGCCCCCGTCGCCGAGCGCATCATCGCCGCCGCCACGGCCGACTCCGCCGCATTCGACCGCCTCGCTTACCTCTGCGACACGTTCGGCCACCGCTTCAGCGGCACCGACAACCTGGAGCGGGCCATCGACTGGATCCTGGAGGAGATGCGGGCCGACGGGCTGGAGAACGTACGCGGCCAGCCCGTGATGGTGCCGGTGTGGGAGCGGGGCGAGGAGTCGCTTCGCCTCGTCGAGCCCATCGAGCGCGAGCTCGTCGTGCTCGGCCTCGGCGGCAGCGTCGGTACCCCGCCCGAGGGCATCACCGCACCCGTCGTGGTGGTGCGGACGTTCGAGGAGCTGCAGGCGCGCGCCGACGAGATCGCCGGGAAGATCGTCGTGTTCAACGCGCCGTTCACGAGCTACGGCGAGACGGTCCGCTTCCGCATCGGCGGGGCGAGCGCGGCGGCGCAGGCCGGCGCCGTGGCGAGCCTCATCCGCTCCGTCGGCCCGTTCTCGATGCAGACCCCGCACACCGGCACCATGCGCTACCAGGAGGGCGACCGGCCCATCCCCCACGCCGCCATCACCATCGAGGGGGCCGAGCTGCTGCAGCGGATGGTGGACCGGGGCCAGGAGCCCGTGCTCACCCTCCGCATGGGCGCCCGCACCGGGCCCGACGCCCCCTCCCGCAACGTCGTCGCCGAGCTCCGCGGCAGCGAGCGGCCCGAGGAGGTCGTCGTCATCGGCGGCCACATCGACTCGTGGGACGTCGGGCAGGGGGCCATGGACGACGGCGGCGGCTCGGTCGTCGCCTGGGAGGCCCTCCGCCTCCTCCATGACCTCGGCCTCCGCCCGCGCCGCACCATCCGCGTCGTCCTCTGGACGAACGAGGAGAACGGCCTCCGCGGCGGCCTCGCCTACCGCGACTCCGTCCAGGCGGCCGGGGAGATGGAGCACCACGTGCTCGCCGTCGAATCCGACGGCGGCGTCTTCGCGCCCGTGGGGTTCGGGTTCACCGGGAGCGAGGAGGCCTTCGCCCTCGTCGAGCCCATCGCGGCGCTGCTCGCCCCGATCCTCCACACCGACAGCACGCGCTACGAGCCCGGCGTCGTGCGCGGCGGCGGCGGGGCCGACATCGGCCCGCTGATGCGGGAGGGGGTGCCGGGGATGAGCCTGAACACGGCGAACGAGCGGTATTTCTGGTTCCACCACACCCCCGCCGACACCGTGGACAAGCTGGACCCAGGGGAGGTCCAGCGCTGCGTCGCGGCCATGGCCATCATGGCCTACGTCGTGGCCGACATGGAGCCGACGCTGCCGAGGGAGGCCACGCAGACGGGCGGGTGAGGGAGAGTCGTCTTACGTCCGAACCGGCAGCCTCGGGCGAGGCGTGCGCGTGCGGCGGACGGGCGCGCGGTCGCGGCAGCGGCGGGGGCACGGCGGCGCCGTCGGTTCGGGGTCGCTCGGCGGCGGGGGCGGCGGGGGGTCGTCGGACGACGGCCCGCCCTGGCGCCCGAGGAGGTGCCAGGCGAAGAGCCCCAGCACGAACGGCATGAGGCCGACGAGGAAGACGAGGAGCCCGAGCATGACGCACGGGGGGAAGGGCGGCAGGGGAGAGGCCGGAGTGCCGGGCTAGCCCCGGCCTCCGATATGTCAACCGGACCATCCGGTCAAAGGTTCTCGCCGGAGGCCGGGATGCGGCTTCTCCCGAAGCCGTGGGCCGCACGCTACTCGACGCCCGGTGCCGCCGTGCCTTTCGGGTTCTCTGGGCCCTCCGTGGGGAGAAGAAGGGCGGGGGAGAAGGGCCGTCCTGGAAGGGCGTGACGAGAGCGAGGGTCGGCGCGGCAGGGGAGGGGGGCCGGAATTCCCACCCGTCGGGAGAAACCCCGCTCCGCCCTGCCTCGTCTGCGGCTCGCCCCACCCCCGCTTCCCGTCCCCCTGCCCATGAAGTCGAAGATCCCGCCCGCGGGTCGCCCCCTCGCCGTCCTCCTCCTCGTGATCCTCGCCGGCTGCGGGTCGAGCCGCTCGTCGATCCCCACCGAGACCTTCAGCAACACCGTCTGGCAGGAGGTGTGCGCGGGGGCCGAGCACGAGGCGGTGTACCTCCGCTTCCTCCCCGACGGCACGTTCGCCTACAGCGTCACCGGCCTCGACCCCGGCGACTTCCAGCACGACGGCGACGACCGCTGGGGCATCGTCGAGCGCACGTTCGTCGTGACGTGGGACGGCGGCGCGCGGACGACGCAGTACCGCGAGGGCGAGAGCCCGGACGTGTACCTCGGCACCAGCACGGGGCCGTGTGGGCGCGAGGCGCGGCTCGAGCACGTCGAGTAATGTGATGTCGAAGTCGAAGATCCCGCGGGCGGGGATCCCGCCTGCGGGACGCCGGCTCCTCCCCCTCGCCGCGGTCGCCTGCCTGGCGATGGCCGCGCAGGCGCAGCAGGCCGCCGTCAACGGGTTCGTCCGCGACGCCGAGACGGGGGAGACGCTGATCCAGGCCAACGTGCTCGTCGAGGGCACCGGGCGCGGCGCGGCCACGAACACGTCGGGCTTCTACGCCCTCGCGGACCTCGCGCCCGGCGCCTACACCCTCGTCTTCTCCTACCTCGGCTACGAGACGACCCGCGAGGCGCTGACGCTGGCGCCCGGTGAGACGCGCCGGCTCGACGTGGCGCTCCGGCCGGCGTCGGCCGAGGTTGGCGAGGTGGTCGTCGAGGCCGAGGAGCCGCTCGAGGAGGAGCGCGCGCCGGGGCTCCAGCAGGTGCCCATCCAGCTCGTCGAGCGCCTGCCGAGCGTGTTCGAGGCCGACCTCTTCCGATCGATCCAGCTCCTCCCCGGCGTCCAGGCGTCGTCCGACTTCTCCTCGAAGCTCTACATCCGCGGCGGCTCGCCCGACCAGACGCTCATCCTCCTCGACGGCACGACGGTCTACAACCCCACCCACTTCTTCGGCTTCTTCTCGACGTTCAACACGGAGGCCATCAAGGACGTCCGCCTCTACAAGGGCGCCTACCCGGCGACCTACGGCGGCCGCCTCGGCTCCGTCATCGACATCTACAACCGCGACGGCAACCGGAACGACTACGCGGGGATGCTCCAGCTGGGGCTGCTCGCCAGCCGCGCCGGCGTCGAGGGGCCCGTCCGCCTCGGCGGCGCCGAGGGCTCGTTCATGGTCGCCGCCCGGCGCTCGACGCTCGAGCCCCTCCTCGCCTTGCTCCGCGAGGAGCTCGATGAGGACGCCATCCCCGAGCGCTTCTACTTCTACGACCTCAACGCCAAGCTCGGCCTCGACCTCTCGCCGCGCGACCGCCTCTCCATCTCCGGCTACGCCGGCCGCGACTACGTCCGCGTCCCCTTCGCCGAGGACGCCGAGTTCGAGCTCGACTACGGGAACGAGACCCTCTCCCTCGGCTACACCCGCATCCTCTCCGACGCCGTCTTCTCCTCGTTCCGCGCGACGGCCTCGCGCTACGAGTCCCGCCCCGTCGGGCGCGTGTCGGGGACGGAGTTCGAGCGGCCCAACTCGATCACGGACCTCTCCGGCCGCGCCGACGTCGAGTGGCTGCCGTCGGCGGCGTTCGAGGGGCGCGCGGGCGTGTGGGGCGGCCACCTCGACCTCCGCTTCCGCAGCGTCTTCGACGGCGAGGAGCGGGTGCGCTTCGAGCGGCCGGCCCCCTACGCCTCGGGCTACGTCGAGGCTCGGTGGCGCCCGACGCCGGTGTGGGTCCTCACCACCGGCCTCCGGGCCGACTACTTCGGCGCGGGCGGCTACCTCCGCCTCGGGCCGCGCCTCCAGGTCGAGCGCCTCTTCGGCGAGGCCGCCGTGCTCCAGCTCGCCGCCGGGCAGTACCACCAGTTCCTCACGCTCGTCTCGAACGAGGCCTTCTCCGGCTTCGACACGTGGGTGCTCACCGAGGAGGGCGTCGCCCCGGCCGTGAGCGAGCAGGCGGCCCTCGGCCTCAAGACCCGCCTCGGCGCCGGCCTCCGCTTCGACGTGGAGGTCTACGGCCGGACCATGCGCGACCTCTTCGAGATCCGCCCCGAGGTGCAGGACGTGGCCGGGCTCGAGTACGCCGAGCTCTTCCGCATCGGCGAGGGCTACGCCTACGGCGTCGAGGTCCTCCTCGAGAAGCAGGCCGGCCCGCTCACCGGGCTCTTCGGCTACACCCTCTCGACGACGCGCCGGCGCTACGCCGACGCCCCCGGCTTCGACGACTGGTTCCCGCCGAAGTACGACCGCCTCCACGACCTCAACGCCGTCGCCACGTACCGCCTCGGACGGGGGTGGTCCATCACCGGCGCGCTCGTCTACGCCACGGGCCAGGCCTACACCGAGCCCGTCGGCCGCTACTCGGTGGAGGGGCTCGACTTCATCTCGGGTGACACCAACGTGCTCGTCACGCGGCGGCTCAACGGGCAGCGGCTCCCGCCCTACCACCGCCTCGACTTCGGGTTCACGAAGGAGGGCCGCTTCTTCGGCGCGGGCGACTACACGCTCCAGCTCCAGGCCGTCAACCTCTACAACCGCCGGAACCTCTGGTTCTACACGTACGACTTCGGCGAGAACCC
>Ga0079224_100014942_pt1 | contig 10860 bp, 8 predicted proteins | sample Stecom2015_FD_80414 | JGI IMG/M metagenome (GOLD analysis project Ga0079224, IMG submission 80414) | Agricultural soil microbial communities from Utah to study Nitrogen management - Steer compost 2015 | ecosystem: Environmental > Terrestrial > Soil > Agricultural land | place: USA: Utah...
ACCTGCTCGGAGTCGATCGGGCGAAGAGACCTCCGGCGAACGGTGCGCTCCGCCAGCTGTCGAAGGCCGGGCCGAGCCGGCACCGCCCCCGGGAACATCGCGCGGCTCCGTGTTGTTGACTGGACCTGTGAGTGGGGAGCAGCAGAAGCGCAAAGGTCGGGTGCGGGCGCCGGAGCTCGTAGGACGCCAGTGGCTGAACACCGGGGGCGAGCGGCTCGGGCTCGCCGACTTCCGCGGCAAAGTCCTCCTGCTGGACTTCTGGACGTCCTGCTGCATCAACTGCCTGCACGTGCTGGACGAGCTGCGGCCGCTCGAAGCGGAATTCGCCGACGAGCTGGTCACCGTGGGCGTGCATTCCCCGAAGTTCGAGCACGAAGCGGACCCGGACGCGCTGGCCGCGGCCGTTGAGCGGTACGCCGTGCACCACCCGGTGCTGGACGACCCGAACCTCACCACCTGGCAGAACTACGCCGTGAAGGCCTGGCCGACGCTGGTGGTGGTGGACCCCGAGGGCTACATCGTGCACGTCGCCGCCGGGGAAGGCCACGTCGACGCGCTGCGCGAGGTGATCACCGAGGTGGTCGCCGAGCACGAGGAGCGCGGCACCCTGCACCGCGGGCAAGGCCCCTACGTGCCGCCGGAACGCCCGGACACCACGCTGCGCTACCCGAGCAAGGTGCTCGCCCTGCCCAACGGCAACCTGCTGGTCTCCGACTCAGCCAACCACTCCCTGGTGGAGCTGGAACCGGACGGGGAAACCGTCGTCCGGCGCATCGGCACCGGGGAGCGCGGCAGCACCGACGGCAGCCCGGAAACCGCCAGCTTCGCCGAACCCGGCGGGCTGACCTTGCTGCCCGAGCACATCAGCCAGCGGACCGGCTACGAAGTCGTCGTCGCCGACACCGTCAACCACCTGTTGCGCGGGGTTCGGCTCTCCGACGGCCAGGTGCGGACCCTCGCCGGCACCGGCCAGCAGTGGCGGGACGGCGCCGACAGCGGACCCGGCCGGGAGATCCCGCTGACCAGCCCGTGGGACGTGGCCTGGTGGGAGCCCGCGGGCGGCGTGGTGATCGCGATGGCCAGCAACCACACCCTCGGCTGGTACGACCCGCTCACCGGAGAAGTCCGCCGGTTCGCCGGCACCACCGTGGAGGGGCTGCGGGACGGCGCGGCCTCCGAGGCCTTCTTCGCCCAGCCCTCCGGGCTCGCCGCTGACGGCGACCGGCTGTGGCTGGTCGACGCCGAGACCTCGGCGCTGCGCCGGGTCGAGCCGGCGGACGAGGGCTTCGTGGTGCGCACCGCGGTCGGCACCGGCCTGTTCGACTTCGGGCACGCCGACGGCCCCGCGGAGCGGGCCCTGCTGCAGCACCCGCTGGGAGTCGCGGTGCTGCCGGACGGTTCGGTGGCGGTCTGCGACACCTACAACGGCGCGATCCGCCGCTACGACCCGGAGTCCGACGAGGTGTCGACGCTGGCCACCGGGGTCAGCGAGCCGTCCGGGGCGACGGTGCTGGACGGCGAGCTCGTGGTGGTCGCCTCCACCGCGCACCGGCTGGAGCGGCCGGTTCCGCCCGGGGTGACCGCGCAGCTCGTCGAGGGAGCAGCCCGGCAGGTCAAGCGCCCGGCCACGGAGGTGGGCGCGGGCGAGGTCGAGCTGGCCGTGGTGTTCACCCCGCCTCCCGGCACGAAGCTGGACGAGCGCTACGGGCCCTCCACGCGGCTGGAGGTCAGCGCTTCACCGGCCGACCTGCTCGTCGAGGGCAGCGGGGTGGGCACGGACCTCACCCGCAAGCTCGTGCTGACCGAGGGCGAAGGGGTGCTGCACGTCGTCGCCCAGGCCGCCAGCTGCACCGACGACCCCGAGGTGGAGCACCCGGTGTGCCAGCTGACCCGGCAGGACTGGGGCGTGCCGGTGAAGGTCACCGCGGGCGGCCCGCGGCGGCTGCCGCTGGTGATGGGCGGTTTGGATACGGAGCTGTGACCTCCCTGGGAGGTGAGCGCTCGGAGAGCGACAAGTAAACTTTCCGAGTGACCGATGCCAAGCTAGAGATCCAGATGCTGCATGACCGGGTCATGGTGCGGGTCTCTCAGGAATCCGGGGAACGCCGCAGCAGTGGCGGTATCGTGATCCCGGCCACGGCCCAGGTCGCCAAACGGCTGGTCTGGGGCGAGGTGTTCGGGGTCGGCAGCCACGTGCGCTCCGTGAAGGTCGGCGACCAGGTGCTCTTCAACCCCGAAGAACAGTACGAGGTCGAAGTCCAAGGGCAGACCTACTTGGTCATGCGGGAACGGGACCTGCACGCCGTGGCCAGCGAGCGCACCGAGCAGGGCACCGGGTTGTACTTGTGAACTGGCGTTGATCGACGCACCGACACAGTCGTAGTTGGCGGTGGTTCGCGCAGTCGGGCCACCCGTGCTTTCACATGCCCAGCAGCGGCAGAAGGGTGGAACGGTGCCGGAGGACAATGATCGTCGCTGGGATGCGGAGCAACCGACCGAACGCATCCACATCGATCCGGAGCTGGGGCGAGCAGCTGGCGGACCTGCTCCGGAATCCGACACCGAGCGGACGACCCGCATCCCACCGGTGGATTCCGGTGCGCCGACGCGGAGCGGCACCAGCATCAGCGGGCAACTGGATCCGGAACCCGAGGACCCGGACCTGGAGCGCACCGAGCAGCTGGCCGCGCTGCCGTCGGACTTCCCGGACCTGCCCACCCAGGCGATCCCGGCCGTGCAGGACGAGCCCGCCTACCGCGACCCGGAACCGGCCCCCGAGCCGTTGGCGGTGGACGAGGAACCCGAGCAGCCGCGGAGCGGCAAGCGCAGCCCCGCTGCGCGGGCCGGCCTGGTGGTCGGCGCGGTGGTGGCCGCGCTCGGCCTGCTCTACGTCGGCGATCTCGCGCTGACCAGCGGCCAGGTGCCGCGCGGCACCGTGGTGGCCGGGGTGGAGATCGGCGGCATGGAGCGCGCTGCGGCGGAGGCCGAACTGCGCGAGCAGCTCGGTGCGCGGCTGGACGAGCCGGTGGAGCTGCAGGCGGACAAGAAGACCGCGACGATCGACCCGAACGCGGCCGGGCTGCGGATCGACTTCGCCGCGACCGTGGAGCACGCCGGCGAGCAGCCGCTGAACCCGTTCACCAGGTTCACCTCCCTGTTCACCACGCGGGAAGTGGCTCCGGTGACCGAGGGCGACCGGCAGCAGCTGATCGAGCAGCTGAAGGGGGTCCAGCAGAAGCTGGAGCAGGAGCCGGTGGAAGGCGACATCCGGTTCGAGGGCGCCACCCCGGTCCCGGTGAACCCGATCCCCGGCCACCGGATCGACTTGGACGAGGCCGCCGACGTGGTGATCCGGGACTGGGCGAAGGAAGGCCCGGTGCGGTTGCCGCACACCAAGCAACCGGTCTCCACCACCGCTGACGGGGTGCAGGAGGCGCTGCGCGAGATCGCCGAGCCGGCGGTGTCCGCCCCGGTGACGGTGCGCGGCGAGGGGAAGGACGCGGTGTTCTCCCCCGAGGACATCGGCAAGGCGCTGCGCTTCACCCCGAACGGCAACGGCGGGTTGAAGGCGGAGCTGGACGTGCCCACCGCGGCTGACGCGCTGCTGCCGCAGCTGGAGGAGACCGTCAAGCCGAGCAAGGACGCGGAGATCGTGCTGGAGGGCAACCGGCCGGTGGTCCGCCCGTCCGAGGACGGTGTCGGCATCGACTGGGACAAGACCCTCGAGCCGGCGATGGACGTGCTCAAGCGGTCGGAGGACCGCAGCCTCGACGCGGTGTACAAGCCGGAGCCGGCGGAGTTCACCACCGAGCAGGCCAACGAGCTCGGCATCAAGGAGGTCGTCGGCGAGTTCACCACCGGTGGTTTCGAACCCGCTTCCGGCGAGAACATCCGGCGCGTGGCCGAGCAGGTCAACGGCGCGATCGTCAAGCCGGGCGAAACGTTCAGCTTGAACGGCCACACCGGCCCGCGCACCGCGGCGCAGGGCTACGTGGAGTCCGGGATCATCAAGGACGGACGCCCGGGGAAGGCCGTTGGCGGCGGCATCTCGCAGTTCGCCACCACCCTGTACAACGCGGCCTACTTCGCCGGGATGGAAGACGTCGAGCACAAGGCGCACAGCTACTACATCAGCCGCTACCCGGCGGGGCGGGAAGCGACCGTCTTCCAGAACCCGGACGGCAGCAGCGTCATCGACGTCAAGTTCAAGAACGTCTCCAACAGCGGCATCCTGATCACCACCAGGTGGACGCCGTCGTCGATCACGGTGACGCTGTGGGGCACCAAGCAGTTCGACGTGACCTCGGAGACCAGCGAGCGCACCGACATCACGCCGCCGAAGGAAGTGCCGATCCCGCCGGGCGAGCCGTGCAGCCCCAGCAACGGCGCCCCCGGTTTCACCGTGTACGACACCCGCACCATCCGGGACCTGACCACGGGCGAGGTGCGCACGGAGCGGACCAAGACGGTGTACGAGCCGCAACCGATCATCAAGTGCGACGCGCCACCACCGGCGCCGTGACGATCGACGTCCGACGGGAGGGGCCGACCGGTTTCCGGTCGGCCCCTCTTCTGCTGTGCGGCCGGTGTCCGGCGGTCGCCGGTGCGTGGCGATTAATCGCCACGCACCTCCCCGCCCCGGCTGATCCGCGGTGATCAGCGGCGATGCCGGTCGTGCGGGGCGCTGCGCCGGGCTGCTCGCTGTTGACCCGCTGCCTGTCCGTAACGAGACTTATGTCCAAACTGCACCGCAAGCAACGTTCGTTGTCCGACAGGGAGGGTCGGCGCAAGATTCTTTTTCCCCCGGGCCGCTGGATGATCTTTTCCAGCACTTCACAACCGGTGCTCCACCCCGGGTTCGTGCCGAAAACTTGATGCGTTCGCAACACACAAGTCTGGGAATACGCCCATTCGAGTGGCACCATTCGAGCACTCGCTCTTTTACTTACTAGGAGTAACACCGTGGCGCGTCGGAAAGCACTGCGAACGATGGCTTCGTTGCCGGCCCTCGTGCTGGCCATGGCGGTAACCGGCTGTGCCGAACCCACCACCGGCGAAGGTGGCACGGCGGACGGCGGTGTCGAGGTGGTCGAAGAGGGCTACCTCACCACCTGCACCCACCTGGACTACAAACCCTTCCAGTTCCACGACCAGGGCAAGATCGTGGGATTCGACGTGGACCTCGTCGACGCCATCGCCCGAGAAATGGGGCTGCAGCAGAAGATCCAGGACACCCCGTTCGAAGGCATCCAGTCCGGCGAAGTGCTCAACACCCGCCAGTGCGACGTCGCTGCCGCGGCCATCAGCATCACCCCCACCCGGGAGGAGAACTTCGACTTCTCCGACCCGTACTTCGAAGCCACCCAGGCCCTGGTGGCCAAGAAGGGGTCCGGCATCCGCAACCTGGCCGACCTGCGCGACAAGCGAGTGGGTGTGCAGCTGGCCACCACCGGCGAGCAGTACGCCAACGAGAACAAGGACGCCAACGGCTACGAAGTCGCCCAGTACGAGGACCTGCCGCTGATGGTGAGCGCGGTGCAGACCGACCAGGTCGCCGCCGCCATCAACGACAACAGCGTGCTCGCCGACTTCGTCAAGAACAACCCGGAGCTGGAGATCGTCAACGAGTTCTCCACCGGGGACCAGTACGGCATCGGTGTCGCCGAGGGGAACACCGCGCTGCGCGAGCAGATCAACCAGGCGCTGCAGAAGATCAAGGACAGCGGCGAGTACGACCAGATCTACCAGAAGTGGTTCGGCACCGCGCCGCAGTGATCCCCAGCCGTCACCTGTTCGGGCCGGGCCAGCAGTCCCGGCCCGAACACTGACCAGGAGCGAAGAACCGATGGCAACTGACATCGCCCAACCCAGACCGGGCCTGGGACGGCGGAAGCGGGAACGGATCAGCCGCGGGGTCCAGTACGCGGTGCTGGTCGTGGCGCTGGTGCTGCTCGCCGTGCTCGCCGACTGGAACTCCATCGCCCGCGCGTTCTTCAACGTCGAAGTCGCGGCGGCCCAGTTCCCCGACGTGCTCACCACGGCGCTGCTGAACACGATCGTCTACACGGCGCTGGGCTTCGGCTTCGGCCTCGGCCTCGGCATCGTGCTGGCGCTGATGAAGATGTCCTCGGTGGCGCCGTACCGCTGGATCGCCACCGGCTACATCGAGCTGTTCCGCGGCCTCCCCGCCCTGCTGGTCTTCATCGCCCTCGGCTACGGCGTCCCGCTGGCCTTCCAGCTGCGGTTCAACAACTACTCCACCGTGATGCTGGCGCTCGGCCTGGTGGGCGCCGCCTACATGGCCGAGACCATCCGGGCGGGCATCCAGGCGGTGCCCAAGGGCCAGGTGGAAGCGGCCCGTTCCCTGGGCATGTCGCAGTCGCGCACGATGATCACGGTGGTCATGCCGCAGGCCTTCCGGATCATCCTGCCCCCGTTGACCAACGAGCTGATCCTGCTGACCAAGGACTCCTCGCTGATCTACCTGCTCGGGTTGGCCAGCAGCGAGTACGAGTTGGCGAAGTTCGGCCGGGCAGCGCTGAACGAGTACGCCTCGATGACCCCGCTGCTGGTGGCGGGCCTGTGCTACCTGATCATCACGATTCCGCTGTCGCGCCTGTCCGACCTGCTGGAGCGCAAGTACGGCGGCGGCGCCCGCACCAAGGGAGGGGCCACGGCATGAGCGATGTGGTGATCGAGATCTCGGGGCTACACAAGTCCTTCGGCCACCTGGAGGTGCTGCGCGGCATCGACCTGCAGGTCGACCGCGGCGAGGTGGTCTGCATCATCGGCCCCTCCGGGTCCGGCAAGTCGACCCTGCTGCGCTGCGTGAACCTGCTGGAGGAGCCGACGTCCGGCAAGGTCGTGGTCAACGGCACCGAGCTGACCGACCCGGACTCGGACCTCGACGCCGCCCGCCGCCAGCTCGGCATGGTCTTCCAGCAGTTCAACCTGTTCCCGCACCTGGACGTGCTGAACAACCTCACCGTGGCCCAGCGCAAGGTCCTCAAGCGGGACAAGGGCGAAGCCGAGCGGATCGCCCGGGAGAACCTCACCAAGGTCGGGCTGCTGGACAAGGCCTCGGCCATGCCGGCCCAGCTGTCCGGCGGTCAGCAGCAGCGGGTGGCCATCGCCCGGGCCCTGTCGATGAACCCCAGCGTGATGCTCTTCGACGAGCCCACGTCCGCCCTGGACCCGGAGCTGGTGGGCGACGTGCTCGGGGTCATGCGGGAGTTGGCCGACGAGGGCATGACGATGCTCGTGGTCACCCACGAGATGAGCTTCGCCCGCGAGGTGGCCGACCGGGTGCTGTTCATGGACGGCGGCGTCATCGTCGAACAGGGCCCGCCCAGCGCGGTGATCGCGGCTCCCAAGCAGGAGCGCACCCGCAGCTTCTTGGCCCGGGTGCTGGATCCGGCGCACGTCGATCCGGTTTCCGAGTGACCGTCCACCAGCTGTGACGCACCGGTACCAGGCGGTGGAAGCGGCCGCCCGGTACCACTCTCCGGGCACATCCTGGCGTTTTTCGCAACCTCAACCCCGCTTCCGGCGTCTTCCCGCAGGGGAGCAGTTGATCGACTACGTTCCCAGTGGATCAACAGGCCGAGAGTTGGGGGACTGGCGTGGCGGTCAAGCCGAAGAACAACAGCAGTCCGGGGAGCGAGGCCGAGCAACAGCTCGACGAGCTGCTGCGGCTCGGCAGGACCGAACCCGCTGCCTACCTGCTGGACGCGCTCGGCGACCAGTTCGATCCGCAGCGGGTGGTGCGCGGCGAATTCCTCACCCGGCGACTGCTCGAATCCCTGGAAGAGCCCGGCTGGCGCCCGTTCGGTTCCCGGCGAGCTGGCCAGCAGCCGGTCATCGCCATCGAGGACACCATCATCACCGGCGAGGTGAACCTGCGCGCGACCGAGCTGCCCTACCTGCTGGAGTTCACCCGCTGCCGCTTCGACACCGCACCCGACCTGCGGCAGGCCACCCTGTCCGGGCTGGTGTTCACCGAGTGCAAGCTGCCCGGGATGCAGGCGCGCAACTTGCGGGTCGGCAGCGACACGGTGCTGCGGCGCTGCAAGAGCACCGGCGTGCTCAACCTCGCCGACGCCGACATCACCGGCTCGTTGACGCTGGACGACAGCGAACTGGAGAACCCCGAGGGGCGGACGATCCACGCCGACCGGTTGACGATCGGCGGCGCGCTGCTGGCCCAGCGCGTCAAGGCCACCGGGCAGATCCGGATCCCGGGGGCCGACGTGGCCGGCAACCTGAACTTCTCCGGGGCCACGTTGGAGAACCCGGGCCAGCAGGCGCTCAACGCCACCGGCATCCAGGTCGGCGGGAGCATGCGCTTCGACGTGGAGCGGGGGGTCTCCTTCTCGTGCACCGGACAGCTCCGCTTGGCCAGCGCGCACATCGCCGGCGACCTGCGGATGGGGCGGGCGGAGCTGCGTCCCGGCGACCAGCCGTGGAACGAGAGCGAGTCCACCCAGGACGACCCGATCAGCACGCTCGTGCTGGACCGCGCCGAGATCAACGGTGATGTGCGGCTCAACCACGGGTTCCACAGCACCGGCACCGTCCGCATGACCAACGCACGCCTCGGCGCGGACCTGCGGATGACCTCCTGCCGCATCGACGTGGGCTGGATCGGGCCACCGGCCCAGGCCATCGAGCACCCCCGCCGGGCACTGCACCTGGACAGCACGCAGATCGCCGGCAACCTGATGGCCACCGGCGCGGTGCTGCACGGCGAGCTCCGCATGACCGACGTGCGGGTGCAAGGAAGTTTCACGTTGAACAAGGCGGTGGTCTACAGCCCGCGCACCGATGCGGTGCAGGCCAGCCGGGTCACCGTGGGCAGCAACCTGGACTGCCGGGAGGCCGACATCACCGGCTCGTTCCAACTGCAGGGCGGGCAGGTCGGGGCCAACCTGGACCTGCGGGCCACCCACCTGACCAAGCCGGCCTGGCACCGGCACAAGATGACCTACAAACCGGCCCTGGACCTGCGGGGCACCACGATCGCCCGCGATCTGGTCTGCGCCGCCGGGAGCCGGGAGTTCCGGGCCGAGGGCGAGATCCAGCTGCGCCGCACCTCCATCGGCCGGCAGGCCAACTTCACCGACTGCGTGCTGGGCGACGTGGCCTCCCGCAACGCGATCAACGCGTTCGGGCTGTTCGCCCAGGAACTGACCCTGCTGCCGAAGGAACCGCCGCAGGGGCGGGTCCTGCTGCGGCAGGCCTCCTGCGAGCTGCTGGCGGACAAGGACGTGCTGTGGCAGGCCAAGGGCGGCGTGGACGTCGAGGGGTTCTCCTACGACAACTTCAGCCGCCCGATCGAACCCACCGACAAGGAGCGGGTCCAGGAGCGCTTGGAGTGGCTGCGGGTCAACTCCCGGGGGCGGTACCAACCCGGGCCCTACGACCAGCTGGCGATGGTCTTCCGCAGCAACGGCTGCGAAGAGCACGCGGTGATGGTGATGATCGAGAAGCAGCGGCGGCGCTACCAGGCGATCGCGGCCGAAACGCGGCCGGTGCTGCGGTGGCCGGTGCAGCTGTGGAGCCTGCTGCAGCGGGTCACGGTCAGCTACGGCTGCCGGCCGGTGCGCGCCCTGACCTGGATCGTGGTGCTGACCGCGGCCGGCACCGCCTGGTTCCACCACCACCCGCTGGAGCCGATCAACGAAGAGGACAACCCGGTGTGGAACCCGTTCCTGTACACAGTGGACCAGTTGGTGCCGATCATCAACCTGGGCCACGACCAGATGTGGCGGGCCACCGGGGGCTCGCAGTGGATAACGGTGGCGCTGATCGCCGCCGGGTGGATCCTGACCACCACCGTGGCAGCCGGTATCACCCGCGCGCTGCGCCGGGAACCGTGACGCTCACGCGAACGGCCCCAGTTTCCGCGGCAAGCAGGTGATTTTCCGGTCAACAGGCCGATTTTCGTGCTAGATCGGATGAGCCGTCGGCTGATCCGATCAGGAGGTCCACGTGGAAATCGGTCGGCTAGCCAGAGCAGCTGGAGCCCTCGCCGTCGCGCTGGGGACCGGACTGGTCCCCGCAGCGCACGCCGCGGAACCGCTGGAGTACGTGGCCCTGGGGGATTCGGCCGCGGCCGGCCCGCTCATCCCGCCCCCGGCAGGGCATCCGCTGTGCCTGCGCTCCGGCACCAGCTACCCGCAGGTGGCGGCCGAGCTGCTGGGCGCCGAACTGACCGACGTCACCTGTTCCGGGGCGGAGATCGAGGACTTCTCCGAACCGCAGTACGGGCTGGTCCGACCGCAGTACGAGGCGCTCCGCCCCAGCACCGACCTGGTCACGGTGACGATCGGGGGCAACGACGTCGACCTGGTGCAAACGGCGGTGGGCTGCCTGAACCTGCTTCCGGAGCCGTTCGGGCGCTCCTGCGCCGACGAGCTGACCGAGGACGGGGACGTCCTGGCCGACCGGATCAACGCGCTGGCCGATGAATTCGACGAGGTGCTGGCGGAGATCTCCCGGCGGGCACCGCGGGCGGAGATCTACGTGGTCGGCTACGCGACCTACATCCGGGACGGCGGCTGCTACCCGCACCAGCCGATGTGGGCCCGGGACGCCACCTACATCCAGGCCAGTGTGGACAGGCTCAGCGCGGTGTTGCGGGAGCGGGCGGTCGAGCACGGGGCCGAATTCGTGGACCTGGCGCCGGTGAGCGAGGGGCACGACGTGTGCGCCCCGATCGGCGAGCGCTACATCGAGGGCGTGCTGCCCACCTCGCTGGCCGCCCCGCTGCACCCCAACGACAAGGGGATGACGGCTTTCGGGCACGCCGTGGCGGAGGCGATCCGCTCCGCGAGCTCGAACACCGCGGCCGACTGACGG
>Ga0079224_100014943_pt1 | contig 10859 bp, 8 predicted proteins | sample Stecom2015_FD_80414 | JGI IMG/M metagenome (GOLD analysis project Ga0079224, IMG submission 80414) | Agricultural soil microbial communities from Utah to study Nitrogen management - Steer compost 2015 | ecosystem: Environmental > Terrestrial > Soil > Agricultural land | place: USA: Utah...
GGCCTGATCGCCCTGGTTTTCCAGATAGGCCCGGTTGAAGAATTGGGTGGCCGAGGCCGGATCCGCTGCGGGTTCCTCCTGGGCCATGATCACCGCGCTGGCCGTGGCGGACCTGTCAGGGACCATTGCGGCCGCGGCCTGCTGCTCCGGCGCGTAACCATGCCTTGCGACCGCGGGCGCCCCACGCTTGAACCCCAAAAGGGCGGCCTGGAAAAGCACCACGCTCATGAGCGGGAAGAAAATGGCAAGGACCAGGTCCGGTATGTTTTCCACCGGGGGAGGATGGCTCCCGGGAAGCAGCCCGTAAAGCCGATGCAGCAAGGCCGCCGCGCCTCCGGCGATGGAGAGGAGCATTACGTATACGGAATGCACCGGATGGGCCTGGGTCCCGATTAGGGCCGCGGCCGCCAAGGCGACCAGGACGTTCAGACGGAACTGGATTCCTCCGAGCAGATGCACCACCGTCCAGGCCGCCGCGAAAAGCCATAAGGCCTGGGCAAATGAGGAAATCCGGTATTGCGAGGCAGAACTGCGGGTCAAATACAGGAACAACCCCGCCAATCCGAGGATGCCGGCCAGAAGCGCCGGTTCGTAATGGGTGATTTCCGGCAATGGCAAAAGAACCGCGCCAAAGGTCAGGAGCAGGGCCGGGATTATCTGGAATGCGGTTATAATGGCCATTGTCTGCTGTGTTCGAGGCTTATAATGCGGATGGCATCGGTAATTTTCAATCCCTCGGGAATTATCTTTTGCTAGTATAGACCATATGGCCCGCGGAAATCCAGATCGCGCCCCCGGAATTGGGAAAAGGTGGCCGTACAAACCCCTTAACTACCTGCCCTCCAAGCAATTATGGAAATTCCTCGCCTGGAAATCGGGGGGCGCGCTTCCGGAAATGCCTTTCGACCTGGGGCAATCCCTCTCGCGATGCAAACGGGTGGCGATTCTGCTTCCGGATGAATTCCAGGAAAACCTGCTGGCTTTTCCCGTAGTGCAATCCCTGGTCGAGGATTTGCCGGATTGCGATTTCCAAATTTTGGCCGGGCAGGATATCGCCGGTTTCGCATCCGCTTTGTACGGATCCGGAAAGGTTCTGGGATTGCGTTCCGGGGAGCTTTATTGGGGCGAGTCGCATTTCCAAGAGGTGCTTCGCGGGGTTATCGCCTTTCGTCCGGACACCTTCATCAATCTCCGGACCTCTTCCCCGCCCCTACTCCATTTCCTGATGCGCGCATCGCTTTCGCCTTTGCGCATCCACCCGGCTTCGGACGCGCGCGCGCCGTTCGCGAACATCCTGCTCAAACCGGCCGACCCGCCCAATATTCTGCGCCGCCAACTCATGGTTCCGCGTCTATGGGATATTTCCGACCGGCCCGTGGCCGTCAAATGGAGCCGGTTGCGGGCCAGCCCGGAAAACCTGCGGGAGGCCGGATCGCTGCTTGCGTCCAAGGGGCTGGACCCCGAACGGACCAGGATATTCCTATGGCAGGATAATCTTCCGTCCCGCCAACGGGAGCTTTTACAAGCGTCCCGACTGGAGCGCGGGGCGCAAGGGGCGGCCAAATCGCTGGTGATCCTGAACGGCGGAGGTTCGCTGCACGCCACGCCCGCTCCTCCCGGGGACTTGGCCCAAAGCCTACCCATGCTCGAAGTGGAGTCTACCGGATTGCTGCTCGGCCTGTTCGCCCGGACCGCCCTCACTATCGGCATGAACGGGCCTTTACTGCACCTGGCCGGACTGGCGGATGCGGACGTGGAAGGGCATTTTACCGAGGCGGAGTCGGCCTGGGACACCTCTTTCCTGAATCCCCGGATCAAAATCGCATACGACACGGGGTCAGCCCGATCCGGCGTCGGCGAAGACGGAACCGGATCGGGCTCTGCGCGCCAGGGCCTATAGGTATTTCGCCAGGTTTTTCCGGGTCCTGGCCAGCTTGACCATTTCCTTGAGCCGCGAAGCCTGATCCTTGGGAAGGACCAAGGTGACTCCTCCGGTTTGGACGATCAGGAGATCCGATACGCCGAATGCGGCGACCAGCCCGTTTTCGGAATAGAGGGTGTTGCCCTTGCCCTCCAGGATCAGGCATTCCCCCACCTGGCGGTTGCCGGCGGCGTCCGGCTTATGCAGGCGATCCAGAGCGGACCACGAACCGATATCGTCCCAGCGGAATCGCGGAACCACCACGCGTATGCTTTCGGCCATTTCCATGATTCCGTTGTCGATGGAAATTTCCGGAAGGGCCTTATATATCTTCGCCAATTTCCCCGCGAAGGCAGGACTGTCCGGATTGAGATCCCCGGCCGCTTCGAAAACGCGGGCTATGGCCGGCTGGTGCTTCCGGAACTGCTCCCACAAGTAATCCACGCGCCAGGCGAACATGCCGCTGTTCCAGAAGAACTTTCCGGAATCCACATAAGCCTGGGCGGTTTTCAGATCGGGTTTTTCCACGAACCGTTTGACGGAGAAACTGTCCAGTCCCTCGGCCTTAACGCCCCGGCCATCGGTTTCGATGTATCCGAATCCGACTTCGGGCCTGTCGGGTTTGATTCCGAAGGTGACCAGGGCGTCTCCCCGCTCCGCGATTGAGCTTGCGGCGCGCATCGCTCTGGCGAACTCTTCCGGCGGCGAAATGGCATGATCAGCCGTGAGGACGAGCATGATGCCCTGCGGATCCTCGCGCATGATCAAGCGTGCGGCCAGGGCCACGGCGGCGGCAGTATTTCGGCCCACCGGCTCGGCAACGACTTGGACCCCGGGCCTCTTGCCCATCAGCGCCTTGACCGGCTTTTCCAGGTTCTTCCCGATAATCAGCCTTACCTTCCCGCCCTTGCCCCCAGGGGAGGATTGTTTGAATTTCCGGAGATTGTCCAAGGTGTCTTCCAGCATGGATTTTTTGGTGACCAGGGGAAGAAGCTGCTTGGGATGCTGGGAGTTGCTGTAGGGCCAAAAGCGTTCGCCCTTGCCGCCGGCCATAACGATTGGGTGTATCATAGGTTTCTTTTTGGTTTGGGAATGGAACTGAAAAGGGCTAAATCTAGAGCCTGGACCCGATTCTTCCAATGCCGATGGGGGGGGCGATTCCGTGAATTGACGCAAGGCATTGCCCCGGGCTTTGTATTATAATAAGGTAAAAGCCGAAAGGAATTCACCGGAGCCGTACCGGGCAATAATCCATGAAATCGAGCAAATTCGCAAACCAACTGCGGGAAAATGCCGCCTCCCGGGAATTCGTGGATTTGCACATGCATTCGACTTTTTCCGATGGGGCGCTCGAGGTCAGGGAATTGATCGACTTCTGCCGGGACCAGGGTCTATCCGCCATAGCGGTCACCGATCACGATAATATCGATTCCTTCGAAGAAGGCCGCGAATACGCCCAGGAGAAGGGCATCGAGTACATCCCCGGAGTCGAAATCAGCTCTTCCATCGGAGGCAGCGACATCCATATCCTGGGTTACCTTTTCGATCCCACCCACCTCAAACTCAACAAGACCTTATTGGACCTCCGCGCGAAGCGCAAGGACCGGGCGCGGCAAATCGTGGAACGGCTGGAGGAAAAAGGCGTTAGCATCACTTACGAGAGCGTTCTGGCGCGGGCGCAGGGAGGCAGCGTGGGTCGGGCCCATATCGCGGCCCAATTGTTGGAAGAGGAATTCGTCGCCACCTTCCAGGATGCGTTCACGAAATACCTGGGCAACGAGTCGGATCTCATGGCCGAGTTGGATACCGTCAAATTGACCCCGGCGGAAGCCATTGAATTGATCCTCAGCGCCGGAGGCGTGCCGGTTCTGGCCCACCCCTCCAAAACCAACCGGGACGATTTGCTCGAACATTTGGTGGAATGCGGGCTCATGGGGATAGAAACCTATTGCCATGGGCAATCCCAGGCCACCTTCAAAAAGTACCGCGCCTTCGCCCAAAAGCACAATCTCATTTGCACGGGCGGAGCCGACTTCCATGTCAAACGCCCGGATGGACGCAATTCCCCGGGCAGCCTGCGCATTCCCTATCAGGTACTCGATTCCATGAAGGACGCCAAGGAAGCGATGTCGCACTGAGGTCGGCCCTTCCGGCTCGGCTCCCGGAACGGGGACGCCGCCTTTTCCCCCGTCCTAATCCCTTGCGCGGAAATCCGCGGTCCATCCCCGCCGGAACCGTCCGTTACCGTCCAGGATCAATCCCTCATCGCCCGGCGCGCCGTTTCCGAAATAGTCGCTCGTGCCGGTTTCAGCCGCGCGCAACAGCAGCTCTCCCCGTTGCAGGTCCAGGCTGAAGTCAACCAGACCTTTCCGGACCAGGATGCAGGGTTCGGCCGGGACGGCGAAGCCCATCCTCCCATGCTTATGGAACAGCAAGGCGGACTGTTCCATGCCGGTTTCCATGCACGCCTTCAAATCGTCGATGCGATAGACCCGTTCGCTGGAACTCCACCTCCAGACGCTGACTCCCAGGGAAAGCGCCAGAGCCGCAATGGACAATACCGCGAAGGGAAGTTTGGGAACCTTTCTTTCCAATGCCTCCGGCTCGGGCACGCTTCCGGCCTGCAGGCGGCTGCGGGAGTCGTCGAGAACCTCCTTGAGGCGTTCCCGCGTACCTTTGGCTTTGAGCCTATAGGTGCGGCCCAGCCATCGCACGGCCAGCGACCAGATCAGGAAGTCCAGACATATCGAGGTTACGAGCACCGCTTCACTCCACAGGAATACCAGCGCGAAATCCGCTATCGAGATCATCAATAGGATCAGGAGCAGAAAAGGATTGACCCATTCCGCCCCCGCTTTCCTGCCGGTCCCGAAGGCCTTTTCGGAAACGCGATTGTAGGATTCCACCATGGTCTCGAAGGTCTTCTGGGAACGGAAGGAGCGGTATCGGAAATAGAGCGCCGCCGCAAAAGCCACATAGCATGCCTTGATGGCGTGGACGCCCAATCGCCCCCATTCCAGATGCCGGAATCCGTCCAGTATCAGCGCGGCCGCCTGCAGCGACGCGATCAGGAACAGCCACCAGGCCAATGTCAGTAACGGGCGCATGTCCGGCTCCATGGTACCAACATGGGGCCGGGGGTAACAAGAGCCGTCAGGCTTTCTTCCCTTTTTCTAAAACCAGGGCCTCTCTGGACTTACACAAACGATTTTCGCTTGACTATAATTTCCCCGGTCATTACACTTTCAACTGTACATAGAGCCCGCATGAGGCTCGGAAACGAACTCCCGACCCGGAACCGCCTCCAGCGCGGGCATCCCCGGGGAGGGGACGAATGGGAATGAAGAAGAAAGTCGGCCTGGGGGAAACCCTTTTCGCAAAACTTTTCAATATCGTAGCGGGAAAAGATTATCTCGTTTCGGTGGAATGGGACGCCTGCAGCGGCTCCCGGTTTTTCGGCTTGAGCCCCAAGGTAAAGAACGCCGTGGTTCTGTGCGCGGGCGCGGTAAGCCTGGGATTGATATGCCTGTTCGCGGAATGCGGATTCTGGATGTACCGCGAAATCTCCCTGCAATACAAGCACCAGGAGAATGCCTCCCTCAAAAAAGATTTGACCATGGTCCTGGCCGAGCAGAATTCGGTGGAATCCAGCCTGGACAGCCTGAGCCGTGTCGAGGAAAAGATCCGCGCGCTGTACGGCATGAACAGCCATGACAAGGCCTTTCTTTCCTTCGGCGTGGGCGGCCGCCGCCCCGATATCTCCGGGATGCCCTACGGAGTGGCCGTTTCGGAGCAGATCCTGAATTCGACCTTGAAGCATCGGCAGCTCAAGAGCAAAATCGACTTCACCAGCGGCAGCTTCAAGCAAATCGAAGAATTCGTACGATACCGCCACAAGGTCTGGGAGCATACTCCTTTCGTCCTGCCCGCCAAAGGCCAGATTACCAGCGGTTTCGGCAGGCGGCAGCATCCCGTGACGGGAGCGCATGCGGTGCACGAGGGCCTGGACATCGCCAACAGCAAATGGACTCCCATCTTCGCCACCGCGAACGGGATCGTGACCACATCCAACCGGAGCGGGAATTTCGGCAACCTGGTGGTCATCGATCACGGGAACGGCTACCACACCAAATACGGCCACCTCACCAAAATCATGGTCGAGAAGGGGCAATTGGTCAAGCGCTATGGGTTGATCGGATACATGGGGGCCACCGGCCGCGTCACCGGCATCCATTTGCATTACGAGGTCCATCGCGACGGAACCCCGCAAAACCCCGAGAAATACATTTTGCCTTCGGGCATACTCGTAGATTAAAATCACAGTAGTGTGTCGTCCTGCCCCTTCCGGGAGCCTTGATCGTGCCATTGCTGGTCATATTACTGTTCGCGCTTCTGGAAGCCGGCGCCGAGGAATTTTCCGGCGAGCCCTACCTGATCGGCGCCAGCGTAGCCAATAACGGCAGTTCGGGCGCCCTGCCCTCCCGATTCCATACCGCGACTCGCTATCTCGATTTTCCCGGGGATTTCGGCGATGGCCGGCTTTTATTGCTGGAAATGGCGACCATGCCCTTGTTTTCGGGCCTCAGTGAGGCCTGGGACGGCGCTCTCACCTACGGTCTGGATTCCCAACCCCAGATCAGCGCCTTCGGCCAGATTGTCGCCACCCCGGACATCCAATCGCTTCCCTTGCTGCGGGGCAGCCGCCAGGACCGCCTTAACGATCCCGCCTTCCGCCCGTCCGCCTGCGACGGCTGCAACCTCATGCGCGACATGGTCTATCTGGCTAACCTCAATTTCATGCGCAAGTACGACGGGGAGTTTCCCCGGTTGGACATTTCCAGCCGCCCGATCCCGATCCGGTTCAGCGGAGGGGTCACCGTCAAATATTTCTATGAGGAGTTGGAGGGCGGGGATTATATCGCCCAGAACCTCAATCTCGACGCCGGAATTTCCATGAAATTGTTCTGGGGGCACGATCCCATTTCCAAAGTCTCGGACCGCAACATCAAGCTGCAGGTTTCCGGTTTCGAACTGCTGCCCACCAAACAGCAAAGCGAATTCGGCGGGGCGCGCGTTTTCGAAAGCATGGCCCGCCGCTGGCACATGTCGGCGAGTTGGGAAGAAGCCTTTCCGGCCTGGGAAAGCACGGTATCCGCGGGAATAACCCAGAAATCCGAGCAAGGCGCCTGGCCCGGATTCGGCATGGAATGGGACTTGAAGGAAACCCTTTATCTGCGCGGGGGCATGGACTCGGAATTCCTGAGCGCCGGAGCGTCCCTGGCGTGGAAAGCGTTTTCAGTGCATTACGCCTTTCGCCGGCATGAATTGGGAATTTCCCTTTACCAGCTTTCCGCCCAGGTGGCCTGGCCCTGACAGACCGACATCAGCGCAGCCGGCCGGTCCTGACTATTTCACGGTACAGCTTGGCGCTTTCCTTGGGCGTACGCTCCTGGGTTTCATAATCCACATGGACGATTCCGAATCGTTTGAAATAGCCTTCGGACCATTCGAAATTGTCGAGCAGGCTCCACTGGAAAAATCCGGCCAGCCCCAGGCCTTCGTCCGCCGCCCGCAAGGCCTGCCGGGCATGATCGCGGATCCATTGCACCCGATCCAGATCGAGGACGCGGCCATCGGGGGTTTTCTCATCCTCGCAGGCGCAACCGTTCTCGGAGATATAGGATTTCCCGAGGCCATAGACTTCCTTATAATGCCGCGCGCTCCAGTACAGGGCTTGCGGCAGGGGCTTCAGCCAGTCCAGGGCCAGATGGGGGTAACCTGCGGGGAAGGGCAGAATCCGGTATCCGGCCGCATCATCGGACGGTTCGGCCACTGCGCCTGAATAGATATTGATGCCTATGAAATCGGTGGGAGACGAAATGATGCCCATGTCTCCGGGCCGTATCTCGGGACGATCCCCTCCCTGTTCCTCCAGCCACCAATCCGCGTACGCGCCCTTGTATATGGGTTCGTTCAAATATGCGTTCTTGCGGATGAAAGCCTTTTTGGCGGCCTCCTCGTACTCGGGAGCTTCCATCAGGGGCACCACGATGTCGGGATTGTTCACCAGTCCTACTTCCGCGTCCTTGCGTGCGAATTGCCGGACGATGCGCACGGCCAGTCCGTGGGTCAGAAAGGCATGATGATAGCCCTGGTTCAATTCCTTCCGTCCCAGCCTGAGCCCGGGCGCATGCTTGCCTTCGCCGTAGCCCTTGCCGATGAAGCAGGGAATTTCGTTATGGGTCATCCAATTCGCGACCCTGTCCCCCAGGCGTTTGACCACGGCCTCGGCATAGGCCGCGAAGGCGTCCACGGTTCCCCGGTTCAGCCATCCGCCTTCGTCTTCAAGCGACTGCGGCAAATCCCAATGGAACAAAGTGGTATAGGGGACTATGCCGGCTTCGAGCAGGCCGTCCACCAGCCGATCGTAGAAGTCCAGGCCGGGCTTGTTCATTTCTCCCCGCCCTCCGGGAACCACTCGCGGCCAAGCCGTGCTGAAGCGGTAGGCCTGCATGCCCATCTCCTTCATCAGGCTTATATCCTGTTTCCAAAGATGGTAATGGTCGCAGGCCACATCTCCGGTATGCCCTCCGGCGACCTTGCCGGGAGTGCGGCAGAAGCGATCCCAAATGCTCTCGCCCCTGCCGTCCTTGCGCGCCGCGCCTTCGATTTGGAATGCGGCCGTCGCCGATCCCCAAACGAATCCCTCCGGAAACCGGTCCATTCCCACCTTCGCCATCGTCATGCCCGCTTTCCCGTCCTTGGTTCCGCCGGAAATGTAGTCGAAAATAATCGGGCGGAATAGGCCGCCTCACCCGAGGCAACTTGCCCGATCAGATGGGCAAAGGTTAAATTCACGGGATTCTTCGAACCTGAAGGTTCTTTTTCCTACTAACCCAAGCGCGCCCATTGTGGTGACAAGGAAATATCATACGTGGCAGAAGTCAGTCTCAAGAACATACATAAGGTCTATGACGGCGGAGTCGTGGCCGTCAAGGACCTCTCCTTCGAGGTCAGGGACAAGGAATTCCTGGTTCTGGTCGGACCCTCCGGCTGCGGAAAATCCACCCTGCTCCGCATGATAGCGGGCCTGGAGGAAATCAGTTCCGGCGAATTGCGCATCGGCGGCAAGCTATGCAACGAGGTGGCGCCCAAGGACAGGGACATCGCCATGGTTTTCCAGAACTATGCCTTGTATCCGCACATGACGGTCGAAGAGAATCTCGCCTTCGGTCTCAAGCTCCGTAAGATGCCCAAGGCGGAAATCCGCAAGCGCGTGGGCGAGGCCGCGGAAATGCTCGACATCACTCCTTATCTGTCCCGCAAGCCCAAAGCGCTTTCAGGCGGCCAAAGGCAGCGCGTGGCCCTGGGCCGCGCCATCGTGCGCAAGCCCAAGGTATTCCTCTTCGACGAGCCCCTTTCCAACCTCGACGCCAAAATGCGCGTGCAGATGCGCGTGGAAATCTCGCGGCTTTCGGGCCAATTGCAGACCACGATGATATACGTGACACATGATCAGACCGAGGCCATGACCATGGGGCACCGGATCGTCTGCATGAAAGACGGAGTCATTCAACAGTACGGCACCCCCATGGACCTTTACAGGAAACCGGCGAACCGTTTCGTCGCCGGCTTCATCGGCATGCCGCCCATGAATTTCCTGCCCTGCGAATGGAGCGGAGACAGCCTGATGGTGCCCGGATCCGGGTCCACGGGAGTGCGAGCCGGGGACTTTCCCGTGCGTCCTCCGGTAAAATCCATTTTGGGAATCCGCCCCGAGCACCTTCGACTCGAAACCGAGGGAACGGAAGGATCGGCCGGCAAGACTCCCGGATTGGCCGCGGAGGTGGAGGTAGTGGAACCCTTGGGCGCCGAAACGCTCGTTTATTGCAGGGCGGGACAGCATAGGGCGGTGGCCCGGATCCATCCGGAGATGATGATCGAGCGCGGCAACAGGGTTACCTTGATTCCGGAACCGGCGAATCTTCACTTTTTCGATCCTTGAACCTACGCATTATCGATCCTTGGTTTAATCGCTACATTGTTCCCCGTTCCAGGATTTTTGAGGGAGTTCTCATGACGCTATTCAAATCGAAAACAGGAATGAAGCAAATGCGCCCCGCGGTCATGGCCGCCGCATTCACCGCCTTGGCCCTGTCTCTCGCGGGATGCAACAAGCAAGGCAAGGCCGCGGCCGAAGGGCCGGCCGAATTGATCGTCTGGGTCATGCCCAACTCCCCGAAGCCCGAAAAAGACATGGAAGCCCTGATCGAGCCTTTCGTGCAGGCCAACCCCGACATCACCGTAAAGGTTTCCGTGCTCGACTGGGGCAGCGCCTGGACCAAGCTCACCACGGCAGCCATTTCCGGGGACGGCCCGGACGTGGTCCAGCTCGGCACCACCTGGTGTCCGTTCATGACCGATCTCGGGGCCTTGTTGCCGCTGGACGATTTGGACAAGGAATTGGACATCCAGAACTCTTTCCTTTCATCCACCTGGGCCGCAACCAAACCCCGGACTTCGGAAAGCGTCACATCCCTGCCCTGGTTCATAGACGTGCGGCCGATGTTTTACCGCTCCGACGTTTTCGCCCAAGCGAAATTGGACCCCAAAACCATGGATACCTGGGACGGTTTTCTGGCCGGTCTCGAAAAAATCAAGGCCGCGGAAGTCAAGCATAACGGGGAGGTGGTCTCCCCCATCGGTTTTCCCGGGAAGAACGATTGGAACGTGGTGCACAATTTCGCCCCCTGGATTTGGAGCGCGGGCGGCGATTTCCTGAATCCCATGGGCGACAAATGTGTTCTTAACAGCCCCGAGTCCATGCGCGGCATCCTCTTCTATCTGGACATGGTACGGCGCGGCCTGAATCCCAAATCCAATATGGAAAAGAACACCGCCCAGGTATCGTCCGATTTCGACGCGGGCCGGCTGGCCA
>Ga0079224_100014944_pt1 | contig 10858 bp, 4 predicted proteins | sample Stecom2015_FD_80414 | JGI IMG/M metagenome (GOLD analysis project Ga0079224, IMG submission 80414) | Agricultural soil microbial communities from Utah to study Nitrogen management - Steer compost 2015 | ecosystem: Environmental > Terrestrial > Soil > Agricultural land | place: USA: Utah...
CAAACGGTTTTGAATTGCTTTAGTTTCAGCTAAATCAGTAGGAGTTTGGGTTAAATCGTTAGTCAAATTTCCGTTGTAAGAACGTGCTAGTTCTTGTTGAATCGCTTCAACAGATTTTGGTTGATTTTCAGTTGCTTTTAACGTTGTTAATTTGTCATTTAATTCACGTTGATCCTCCTGAAGTTCTCGTATAATTTTGTTTGTGGCAACTTTTTGTCTTTCCTTTTCTTCAACAGTTAAGGAGTTGTCGCGCTCAATTTCTTCCAATATAGCATCTAATTCCTGTTGTTTCTTAGAGTTCAATATTAATAATGATTCAACACGATCTGATTCATTCAAATCAGATTTTGCATACATCTGTTCAGTTTCCGAATTGTATTCAGCAATGATGTCGTGTGCTTTGTGTTTTTCAGGTTTTGTTTCCTGAATCGTTTTCAAAGAATTCTCAATGTATGATTTGAGTGTTCTGCTTTTATCATCTTCAACACTTGTTTTGATTTGAGCTAAATCCGCTGAATTGATTTTTTTTCCATTGTAAAGTTCAACATCATGTAACACGGCAAGTGTTTGGTCAATTTTTGTCTTTTCAATTTCTTTCTGCTCTAATAAAACCTGGTTGCGTTCAACAATTGCTTGAAATTCTCCAGCTTGTTGTTTTTTGATATCAATGCGATCTTGAATAGCAGGTTTGTCCTTTTCCTTGCTGTTTTTTAAGGTTGTTTTTAACTGTTCAATTTCTTTCAGAACTTGGTTGTATTCATTTTTCGAAGCATTGTATTTTTGATTAAGAGAAGCAATTTCTTGTCGAATTTCAGTAACCTGTTTTGTTAATTGATCTGCTTTTGAAACAGTAAAATTGGAGGATAATATCTCTTGAAATGTAGCAAGTTCTCCATTTAATACTGCTGTAATTTCAGATTGATTTTCCGATTTAATAGCTTGTTCTAACTTCGCTAATGCGTTTGAATATTTTTCAGTTGAATTGTTATCTTGAACAATATTCAGATTTGAAATTTCCCGTTGTATTGTTTCAATCTTTTGTACGCGGTCATTTCGTTCTTGATACAACTCCAGTGCATCTTTGAGTAAATTTTCTTGTTTACCAAGGGATTCAGCTTTGTCAGCTTCTTTCACCAGTTGTTTGATCTGTCCATCAAGGATTTTAATTTCCTGATAGATTTCAGCAATTAATCCATTTTGTTTGACTTCAAGTTCATTGTTATCTTTAACAATTTTCTCTCGGATTTCGAGTTGTTTCTGAGCACTTTGTGCCAATTCACTTGAACTAATTCCTTTGAATCCAATTTTAGCAAAGATACCATCCAACTCTTTGATTTGTTCAAGATCAGAAGTAGAATAGATATCGGTGTTAACATTTAGGTTACTTTTTTCTTTGAGTGCCATCGCAATGATACTTGACGGATCATCAAACGACTCGTTGAATAAATTGATGATTCTAACCTGTTCCTCACCGTCGACTTTTTCGTGAATAATTTGCTGTTTCAAAGGTCTGATTTCTTGAAGAAAAGGAATTTCTACATCAAGGATGAAGTGTTCATTTGAGCCGCTAATTTGGATTGCATATTGATATTTTCCTCCTTTGGGAAAGGTAATGAGATAATCACCATTTTGTTGCGAAGTATAAGAACCTATTTTTTTACCACTCGATTTTTCTAACACATCGACAGTTAACTTAGGCGCATTTTGAAGAACTGTCGACTCAAATGTTCCCTTAACAATGGCTAAATTGATTGGAATTCGATCGACAGAGACATTGTATACGATGATTTTTCCATCTTTCGATTGACGCGTAGAGGAGAAGTATGCATTTTGATTTTCTCGATCTACTACATACATGATATCGTCATCGGGTGAGCTAATTGCAAAATCGACATTTGATACATTGATGAAGGTGTGTGAATTTTCATCTAACTCAGCTTTGAAAATATCGTATCCACCCATTGAATTATGACCTTTGGATGAAAAATACAAGTCTTTTCCATTGGGGTGTAAATAGGGATAATCTTCATCAAATGGCGTGTTGATTCCATTGACTTTTTGAGGGATTCCGAATTTTCCGTCTGGTAATCTTTTCGCAACATAGATATCCAAATTGTCTTCTTCCCCGTAACTTGAGAAATAGACATTTTCCATATTTGGAGCAATGTGCACAACTGGAGTATGCTTGTATTTTTTGTCGTTTTTAGATTGAAAGTTGACAGAATAGATGATACTACCTCCGATGTTGGAAAGGTCATACAACCGGAAGAAATCTTTCTGAATGATTTCTGTTCTCTTTTTTACAACGACATCTGTGAGAGAAACAAGCAAATTTTTTCCATTTTCGCACATAACAATGTTGCGTTTCGCTTCTGCATACAAAGAATTTTTGTCAGTCGTTTTGCTTATAAATACTTGATAGTTTTTTATTGCATCGTTGAATTGATAGTTCAAATGCAAAGCTCGTCCTAAATAAAACCATGAATCGATTATAGGAGTAGGACTCTGAATGGCATAATTTAAGTAGCGTATAGCTTCTTGTTTGTTGTTTGAATTGTATAACAAACAAACTCCGTAACGAAAACTGTAGTCGTAATTTCGAGGTTGCAAGGACAATAATCGTAGGTAAAGAGGTGTTGCTTCTACATAGTTTTTGTTGCTAAAATACTCATTTGCTTTGCTTTGCATCTCAGCTTCCGTTTGAGCAAAGGCAGTCACCGTCGTTAATAAAACGAGAATACAACAGACGATATTTTTTCGCAACAGCAAGTTAATTTTCTATAGTTCAGTTTTTTAGTGGTATATAGTACGACTATTTTTTGAAAAGGTTCATTTTGTTTTCGTTTCCAGCTATAAGTCGTTGAATATTTTGTCTGTGTGCAAAAATTACAAGTGCTGCTAATAGGATTGAAAAACCATTTAACCAGATGGATTTGATTCCAAACACCCAGTAAATTGAAATAGGAAAGATAATCGCAGCACAAATAGCTCCAAGAGAAACGTATTTTGATAAAATAAAAATGATTAAAAAAACTAGAATGCATATTCCCGCTGCTGGAGGATGTATTCCAATTAATACACCAAGCGATGTTGCAACACCTTTTCCACCTTTGAATTGTGCAAAGATTGGAAACACATGACCAATAACTGCCATCATCGCAGCTAAAATTTGAACGGTAATTAATTCATCACTTTGCCAAGCTCCTACATCACAAAGATAAGGCAAGAAAGCTGCAAAGAATCCTTTCAATATATCGACAAGGAGTACAACAATTCCTGCTTTTTTTCCGAGTACACGGAATGTATTTGTAGCACCTGCATTTTTACTTCCATGTTCACGAACATCAACACCATATTTTGCCTTTCCAACCCAAACTGCAGTAGGAATTGAACCCAACAAATAGGCAATTAATCCGAAGATAAGATAAGTCATCAATTACCAAATAAATTACTAAATACTGTTCTCAAGCCACCTTGACCTAATTGATAGACAAAGTTTTTCGACTTGCGTTTGTCTTCTTTCAGCGATGAAATCGCATTTGAAAGTTCACTATCACCAGTCATAATGTCCATTACTCCTTCTTTTTTACCCATGGTATAATTGAAGAAATAATCTTTTCCTCCAGGTAAATCCATCAAAATTGCAAACCAATCACCACCTGCTCCTGAGTATTTTTGCTGGAAGAAAGCACGCAAAGGTATATATTTCATCACAGGTTTGTCAAACATATTAACAAGAATTGCAGATTCAGTAACTGTTATCAACCCCTTAATCGCTGTAACACTTGGTTTTGAGAAATAGGTCAATCGTAATCCTGTAATCGTCATCGTGGATTCAAGTGAATTAGGAATCTTTTTTAATTCTCCTTTGATAGTAAAATCTTCCTGAAGTTTATCCGCTTCTGCTTGTGATCCCCAGTTTGTCATTGCTGATTTTACTGTGTTTGTCATAAAATCCATTGGATTCAGTCCGTCAATTGCATTGATTTTTTCAGGAATTTCTTTAAAAACAGATTTGTCGAGTGGTGCATCAATCTTCGCTGTTAAGTTGAATGCATATTCACCTGTTTTTTGGTTGTAATCAACAATTCCAACTGTTTGAATTTTGACATCGCCATGATCCATTCCTAAATTGATAACACCTTCACCCAACATGGAGCATGTTTCTGTATTCAGCGATAAGAAATTCCCTTTAGATGATCGGTTTATAAGTTTTTCTCTACTTGCAATTTGGAATTCTTTTTCGTTTTCATCATAAGTTAGATACCCAGAAGATGTAATCACAATAGGGTCGTTTGGATTTGCGACTTTCGATAAGAATGTAGGGTAGAGTGATATGCTGTCTACATTTGGAGAATCTCTCCATACAATTCCAGCTGCTATTGTTTGACCATCCAAGTTTTTCATGTTATTGGAAACTGGAATTTGAATGTTTTTAGGGTCGATTGAACTTGTAAACGCCAACCAGTTGCGCTCGAAATCTTTACATTCGTGATTAATTCTTGTAGCTCCGTTGAATAGAATTTCTGGAGATGCAGCTTTAACTGTAATTGTTCCGTAGTAATCAAACTGCTCACTCAATTTAAAATTACGTGCTTGGTCTATCGTTCCTTTCGCGTAAGTTTGATAAGAAGAATCAAGTGCAATTGGGTCCATTACAATGTAATTTGGAACACTATCCTTGTCGTAATATGGATATTCTCCTTTCGCTGAATAAGCTCTGCGTGCTGTTATGTTAACCGTTGAACGTTCAAATTTGTGGTATTTTGTAATATAGTTTGCCACAATCGAAGCATTTTCTAGTTGGTCCATTACAGCTTTTTTGCGAATGATAATCTCTTGTCCCGCAGGATAAATACGCGCATCGGCTACATCAATGTATTCAACTTCGTTACATACAATTGTTTTCTCTTTCATATTGAGCCTTGCTTTTGGTGCTCTAAATTGTAAAGAGTCTTGCTTTGGATGTATTGAAAAGAAATTCGGTCCAACAAGGTCAACACCTGTATCGATTGTCAAATCTTTGACTTTTGTTTTTTCCATATCAATTTGATCTTGATCCATAAACCAAGTAAATTGATCCATTTTACACATGTATTGGTTTACAGGGAATTCAACGGTTGATTCACCTTTGTTTGAATTGAAAACACCTTTACGATCTCTGAAGCTTACATGTGATTTAACATTTGTCGTTTCAAAAACCAAAGGTGATTCATTTTCTTCTCTGTTCATATTTTTCAACTTGAAACTAGCTGTATCAGCATACAAGTCTAAGTATTCGTATTTATAATTCCCGGAAACAATTGTAGCGTTGCTAAACGTCATCAATCCACTTCCATTCATTCCTTTTGGCGTCACAAATGTTGTCCCATTCAAACTTGCTTGATTATTGAATAGTGAAATTTCTGTTCTTGGTGTTGAAGTAGCTTTTAAGATATTTTTTTTTGGTATATAAGTCATGTAAGCCTCATCGCATTTCGCATCGGGGAATTGAATCCCATTTTCTACAGCGATATTTGTGAAAGTTACAACTCCAACAGTTGAGTCTGGCAAAAATGTGAAAAGATTCTTCGATACGGATGTTGATTTAACAAATTCGATAGTACCAGCTCCTTGAAGTCCACTTCCAGAAAGCATTACTTTGTTATTATACTTAGCTGAAGTCCCGTAGAAATCAAATCCTCCTTGTGGTGCAGCTGTAGAAAAACCAAAAGAATAGTCTGGCATAACTTTCAAATCTTCTTTGATTGTCGGGAAGATACCAGCAGAAATTAGTTCTCCTTTCAAACGAAGTGATTTGTCATTGAAATTATCCAAACTATCAATTGTAAATGGCTGTAAAGCATAGTAGAATCTTGTACTATCATAAGCTCCTCTAAATAGGTCTTTCGAATTGTAAAAAACCTTTGTTTGACTTTTTACATTCAAAATTGGATAAACGGCAGTTGTAGCATCTTGTTTGTTTCCTGAACGATTGGTTGTTTGATCGATGACAATGTCACCTTTCAATCCTGAAATAGTACTAATCATTGGAATTCCACTCGTACCATGTTCAGCAGATCTAGGTTGAACTCTAAATAATGCTGTTTCCGTTTCCAATAAATTGATTTTATGATTTTCGTAGCTGTAATTTGCCTGTATTGTATTCACTTCAAGTTTTCCAACATTTACCCAGCCGCTGAATTCCAATTCACGATTCTTTTTTACTTTGATGTGACTTCCAGTTGGATAAATAGCAGCATTTTGTTTCTCAGAGATTATAACTTGGTCAACACCTTCGATATCAAATTCAAGCGTTCCAAGATTGAGAATGCCGAAGTTTTCAAGCGTACGACGTTTTTCATTCTGAGTTCTGTATTCTTCTCTTAATTGTTGCAAGTATGAATTTGCTTTGATTTCCTCTTCTGAATAACCTTTTAAATCTTTCGGTCTGAAGTCAGCAACTAAATTGATGTTGTCGTAATCTTTTTTACCAGCTCTACCACGTACAAAGTTCTCCAATTTTGGGTTGATATATACCATTTTATTGTCTGTATCGTAAGTGATAAAACCATAGTTGGCCAATTGCAACATGAGTGGTCGCATTTGGTCAAGTGTACCTCCTAGTGCTGAAGCACACTCACCTTCGGTAATGATTTCCTTATCGTATTTGTAACTGTATTTGCTGATTGCAACAAGTGGGTGAGTAGAAGAAAGTCCCTGTAATTGATCATATAATCTTGCATCGTAGAAGTTAAACGATTCAAAACGGGCTATGCGTTGTTCTTGGCTTGTTCCTTTCTCATAAGTCATATAAATCTTATTCTCATTGTCGTTTAAAACAACTTTTGGAACATAATAATCTAACTTGTGATATGAATCGTTGAATGGAGCCTGTCCCAAACCAGTAGTAGAACGCGATAGTTCTAAAATTCTGTTAGTGTAGTCGTAACTGAAATTGATACTAGGGTGAACAATTGAGTCTCCTGTGTTTAGCAAAATTGTGCTACGTGCATTAGTACTTGCAATTTTTAAGTCAGAAATAGAAATTTCAGCTGCTTTACAAATGATGTAAGGTTTACCGTTTTTGATTACAGTAATTTTTGCAGGAATGTTTTTTACACCAGCTCCAACAAATTTTGCTCCACGCATTGCGAAAGAACCTTCATAGTTGATATTTGGTTTGATGTTGTCGATTTTTAAATCTGATTTGTACGAAAGAAATTGCGGGAAAATTTTATCCTCTTCACGGTTAATTTTGAATGCTCTTTCCGAAAGTGAACCGATTAATAAATCCTTGAAATAAGGAGATTTCAGTTTTACTGAATCGATATTTAAGTTGGTGTTTTTCATTGAAAGTTGGTACTTACCTACAGTTGCATACGTTTCGTCTTTCGGTAAACCTACTTTTTCCCAAGTAATTTTTCCTCCGTCTCCAATCCATTGCTGTAAAACAGGATCATAGGTTCCTGATGTATTGTAAACGATTAAACTATCACTAAATCGTATGTTTTTCTTTGAAGTTCCACCAATATCAATAGCTCTACAAACAAGATTTCCTTCAGATAAAAAGATGAACGGTTTATTCTCGTATCTAAATTCGTAATTCCCTCCTTCGTAGTACCATTCAAAATTTGATTTTCCAGCCAATCTTCTTTCTGAAAAGAAACCTTGAGAAGATTCAACAAAATCTGTAAAGCGTTTGGGATTTCTACTTTCTAGTAATTTGTCAACGGTATTTTGATAAGCTTTATAGCTCGATTCAGACTGTTTGTTCTTAACCAACGAATAGATCGAGTAAACGTAGTTGTAGACATCTGGATAGGTACTCAATCGCTTTGCAACAAGCTGATTACACGTTTCAACCATTTTAATGAAGTAATTATCAGGAAAATCAGTTCCCTGAAGCAAGAGAACACTCAATTCTTCCTTTATGAATTTATTGTGCTCATTGTTACTGTAGGAGGATAGTGCACTTTGAAATTCTTTGACAAATTTTGCTCTATCTGTACTATAATTTTGTCCATAAACAAAGAGTGTACCCAATGCAATAACTAGAGTTAATAAATGTTTCATAATAATTACTTTAAACGGTAAACTAACACAAAATCTAAGTTAATTAAGATATCGACATTATCCTAATTAATTAACAGACAATCAAGTTTCTTATTGCTTTACAAGCTTGATGGCAGCCCAATTATCTTTCAGATAAGTTTCGACCATCCTGAGTTGAAATTGCGATGCATATTGAACGATTTCATCAACATCAGAATTGAAAAAGCCACTTAGAAGAAGTGTGCCTCCGGAAACCAAGGTTTTGGAATATGATTGCATGTGTGTCTTTAACACATTTTTATTGATATTTGCTAAAATTAAATCAAATACTCTTCCATCAATTAAGTCTATATCACCGTGTAATCCCACGATGTTTTTACATTGATTTCGTTCTGCGTTTTCAATCGTATTCTCAACAGACCAATCTTCGATGTCTATTGCTAAAATTTCTTCAGCACCTAGTTTTTCAGCAATGATAGCTAAAACCCCTGTTCCTGTACCCATGTCTAACACGCGTTTAGGCATAGTAGGTAATTCAAATAATGCTTTAGACATCATCCATGTTGTTTGATGGTGTCCCGTTCCAAAAGACATTTGCGGTTGAATTTCAACAATCATTCCTTTGGCTAAATCTTTTGAATGAAAAGGGGCTAAGATGCTAACGTACTCTTCAACATAAACTGGTTCAAAATCACTTTCCCAAACAGCATTCCAGTTTTGGTGTTCGATGATTTTTGATTCAAATTGAAATGCTACGTCATCTCGTTCTTCACCTAACATTGTTTCTTTCAAGGCTTTTTCAACAGATGTTTCATTCACTTGACCGTAAGCCAAGACACCTTCATCTGTGTCGACAAAGCTTTCAAAACCTGCTTCAGCTAACTGAGCAACAATGATTTCATTGAACGGACGTAAAGGTTTAATTTTGATATTTAATTCCAAATAATCCATTTAAAAAGAATTTGCAATTTGTTTAAATGAATCATATTTCAAGGATGCACCTCCAATTAATCCTCCGTCTACATTTGGACAAGCGAATAATTCAGCTGCATTTTTCTCGTTGCAACTTCCACCATACAAGATGGAGATAGATTCCGCAGTTGCATTATCGTATTTTTCAGCGATAAAACCTCTAATTGCTGCGTGCATTGCTTCAGCTTGATCAGATGTTGCTGTCAATCCTGTTCCGATAGCCCAAATTGGTTCGTAAGCAATGATACAACGTTTGATGCTATCTGCTGACAAGTGAAACAAACTCGCTGTTAGTTGTGTTCTTACGAAGTCTATTTCTTCGTTGGAATTACGCACTTCCAGTGGTTCTCCACAACAAAAAACAGGAGTCATTTCATTTGCCAAACACGCATCTACTTTGTCTTTCAAAATTTGGTTTGTTTCACCAAAATATTCACGACGTTCACTATGACCAATCAACACGTAGTTAACACCAAAGCTTTTTAATTGTTTAAATGAAGTTTCTCCTGTGTAAGCACCAAAATCCTTCGCATAAGCATTTTGAGAACCAACAGAAACAGTTGATTTATTTTGATTGATCAGAGGAATCAAATATGGCTGAGAAGGGAAAACGACAACCTGAACATCGTCAACTTTTATTGTTTGAATAGCATTGAACAGTTGTTGTGCTGTTTCCCATTCTAAATTCATTTTCCAGTTTCCTGCGACAATTTTTTTTCTCATTACTATTTATTGAATATGTTTTTGTTTAACCAATCGTATGTAGGTGTTGAACGATGAGGAAATTTACCTTCAACAATTCCTTTTTTGATTACCATCATAGATGGGTTGCTACGAGCAATTGCTTTTAATTCTATCTCATCATTTGTCAACATTGGAATATCAAACTTGTATTTTTTTCTGAATTTATTCATGTCCTCACGAGATGCGCTGCACAACAACACCATTGGAATGTTGTTTTTCTTTGCCTCTTCAAAGATTGATTTGTATCGATCAATTTTATCCCAATTAGCTTCATTGATGTTTTTAGATGTAATTACGATGATTTGATCTGTCGTTGTAATGTAATCTCTAAAATTGATCTCAGAAATTTCAGGATTTATTCCTTTTACTTTTTCAAGTACTTGATAATATTCTGGAGCATATTCTTCCAATGTGAATTCTTCAGCAGGGACTTCATAAATATCTCCTGAACTTAGGTTTTTCACTCGAACGATTTCTGTTCCGTTTTCGTTGATGAAATCCTTCACAAAATCTAATGAACGCTCACTTTCTGATAAATCACTTACAAGAATGTATGGATTAAATTGTTCAGTAATGGAAGGCAATTTTGTTGGTTTGATTACCTTCTGAACCATATCCTTGTATTCCCAATTAGGATCTTCCCAAATTTTTGAATCTAAATAGGCTTTTGAGCTAGAATCATACTCACGTTCTTCGTTCGTTTTTTTGTTTTTGTAAACCAATAAACTTTGGAAAACTCCTGCTTCACCATTGTTCATTTTGGTAATTAAATTCGAACCTAATGCATAAGGGCGGTAATCTTTCATCGGTTCATATCTGAGAACGAAGAAAACAAACAAACCACAAATGAAGGTTAAGAATAATGTTACTCCGCCATAGTTTCCAAGTAAGACACCTCCAACTCTGAGCAACCAAAGAGAACCAAGGATTGCAACAATAGCAAAGAATACAGGGAAATACCATGAGAAAATTGCAGAGAAGAAGATTACAACTAAGATAGATGCTGTAGTAAATGATACATTTTGTCTTCTACTATTTGGTAAAATAATCCATTGAGCCGCGAAAATCCAAATTCCCAAGAAAAGCACTACGATATCTTTCCATAATG
>Ga0079224_100014946_pt1 | contig 10857 bp, 12 predicted proteins | sample Stecom2015_FD_80414 | JGI IMG/M metagenome (GOLD analysis project Ga0079224, IMG submission 80414) | Agricultural soil microbial communities from Utah to study Nitrogen management - Steer compost 2015 | ecosystem: Environmental > Terrestrial > Soil > Agricultural land | place: USA: Utah...
CGGGTGCGGCGGGAAGGGTGCGCCTTCGACCGGGAAGAGAACGAGCCCGGCGTCTGCTGCGTGTCGGCCCCGGTATTCGGCCACGACGGGCAGCTGGCGGCGGCGTTGAGCCTGTCGTTCATGACCGCCCGGGTGGACGGGGAGGAAGCGCGGCGTCTGGCGGACCGGGTCAAGCAGACGGCCCGGGAGCTTTCGTCCCGCCTCGGCCATCGCTGACGCGGGTGTTGTCTTCGCGGGCCGCTTTTTTCAACATCACGGAATGGAGTTTGACATTATCAAACAAATTTCGAGCGGGGTGAACGGATTGCGGATCATACGCTATCTGGAAGAAGACGGCCGGACGGTGCGCCTGGCGGCGGTCGATGACGACGATCGGACGGTGCCCCTGAAGTCGCCGGATTTCATGGCGCTGGTGCGGGAGGCCGAACGGGACGGCGTGACGCCGCTTGAGGCGGTTCGCCGCCAGACGGACGGGACGCCGCCCGTGGCCGGCGACTGGAGCCGGCTGCGGCTCCTTGCGCCCGTGGAAGCGCCGGAAGTGTGGGCGGCCGGGGTCACCTACGAGCGCAGCAAGGCGGCGCGCAACGAAGAGTCGAACCCGGACGGCGCCGCCGCGGAAACGGTGTACGACAAAGTGTACCGGGCGGAGCGGCCGGAACTGTTCCTCAAATCGACGGCGGCGCGGACCGTCGGCCCGGGCGAGGCCGTCTGCCTGCGCAGCGACTCGTCCTGGCAGGTGCCCGAACCCGAACTCGGCCTCGTGCTGGACCGCGCCGGCCGCATTCTCGGCTACACGGTCGGCAACGACATGAGCTGCCGCGACATCGAGGGGGAAAATCCGCTCTACCTGCCGCAGGCCAAAATCTGGCGCCGCTCCTGTGCCATCGGCCCGGCGATCCGGCTGGCCGGGACGGTGCCGGATCCGTATGCCCTCGAGATCGTCTGCCGCATTTACCGGGATGGCCGTCTGGCGGTGGAGGAGAAGGCGAACACGGGGCAGCTCAAGCGCAGGCTGGAGGAACTGGTGGCGTTCCTCGCGCGGGACAACGACGTGTTTGACGGCACGGTGCTGCTCACCGGCACCTGCATCGTGCCGCCCGACCGGTTCACGCTCCAGCCCGGCGACCGGATCGAAATCGGCATTTCCGGCATCGGCACGCTGGTCAATCCCGTCGCCGCCGCGTCGGATTTCGCCGGCTGAAACAAGGCCGGACCATCCGGAAAATCCAGTTTCGGGAGGGAACCAAAGATGGCACAGACGGAAACGGCCGCCGTTTACCGCAACTACATCAACGGGGAATGGAGGGACGCTTCGGGCGGCAGGACGACCGCCAGCGTCAACCCGGCCAACCGCCATGAGGTGGTGGGGCTGGTGCCCGATTCGGCGATGGAGGATCTGGACGCCGCCGTGGCGGCCGCCGAGGCGGCCCGGAAAGCCTGGCGCGGCCTGGCGGGGCCGGCGCGCGGCCAGCTGCTGTACAAGGCGGCGGACATCCTCGAGAGCCGGATCGACGACGTGGCGGAGACGATGACGCGGGAGATGGGCAAGACGTTCCCCGAAGCGAAGGGGGAAACCGCCCGCGGCGCGGCCATCCTGCGCTACTACGCCGGCGAAGGCATGCGGAAGGTGGGCGACGTCATTCCGTCCACCGACGCCGGCGCCCTCATGTTCACGACCCGGGTGCCCCTCGGCGTCGTCGGCGCGATCACGCCGTGGAACTTTCCGGTGGCCATTCCGGTGTGGAAAATCGCGCCCGCCCTCATTTACGGCAACACGGTGGTCTGGAAGCCGGCCACGGAAACGGCGGTCACCGCGGCGAAGCTCATGGCCTGTTTCCATGACGCGGGCTTTCCGGCCGGCGTCGTGAACATGGTGATCGGCAGCGGGCCGGTCATCGGCCGGGGGATCGCCGAACATCCCGGCATCCATGGCGTCACGTTCACCGGCTCCAACGCCGTCGGCAAGCGCATCGCGCAGGCGGCCCTGGCGCGCGGCGCGAAGTACCAGCTGGAGATGGGCGGCAAAAATCCGGTCATTGTCGCCCGGGACGCCGACCTGGATCTGGCGGTGAACGCCACGATCAACGGCGCCTTCCGGTCCACCGGCCAGAAGTGCACGGCGACAAGCCGCGTCATCGTGGAGAAGGTCATCTATCCGGCCTTCAAAGAGAAGCTGCTCGCGAAGATCGCGGAGCTCAAGATCGGCGACGGCATGGACGCCTCCACCTGGCTCGGGCCGTGCGCCAGCGAAAGCCAGATGGAGACGGTGCTCGGCTACATCCGGAAAGGCCTGGAGGAAGGGGCCGAACTGCTGTGCGGCGGCCGGCGTTTGACGGACGGAAAGCTGGCGGACGGCTTTTTCGTGGAACCGACGGTGTTCGACCGGGTGACGCCGGACATGGCCATTTTCCGCGAAGAGATTTTCGGTCCCGTGATCGCGCTGGTGCAGGCGGACAGCCTGGAAGAGGCGATCCGGTTCGCCAACGATTCCGAATACGGCCTGAGCGCTTCCATCTTCACGCGGGACATCGGCAATATCCTGGCCTTCATCCGGGACATGGACGCCGGATTGGTGCGGGTCAACGAAGAAACGGCCGGGGTCGAACTGCAGGCGCCTTTCGGCGGCATGAAGGCGTCCAGCTCGCACTCGCGCGAACAGGGGACGGCGGCCATCGAGTTTTTCACCGCGGTCAAAACCGTCTTCGTGAAAGGATAGGCGCGCCACGCCGAAACGATGAACGGGAGGAGCGGAGCGCCTTGGCATCTGCACTGGAAACGATCATGGGCGAAGCGGATGACGCCGATTGCCGGATCGACACCCATGCGCCCGGTCCCGCGGGGGCGCTGCCCCTGACGCCGGAGATGCTGCGGGACCGGCCGAGCGGCGATCTGTTCGGGTGGACGCAGAACGTCGGCATGGGCTGGACGCCCGCCCGGCTGGGCGGACCGGAGGTGCTCATACTCGGCACAATGGGCGGCATCCGCGGCGACGACGGACGGCCGGTCGCCCTCGGCTACCATACCGGCCACTGGGAAATCGGGCTTCTGATGAAGGAAGCCGCGGAGGAGATCGCCGCCGCCGGCGGCGTGCCGTTCGCGGGATATGTCAGCGATCCGTGCGACGGCCGGTCCCAGGGGACGGCGGGCATGTTCGATTCGCTGCCGTACCGCAACGACGCCGCCATCGTCATGCGGCGGCTCATCCGCTCGCTGCCGACCCGCCGGGCCGTCCTCGGCGCGGCCACGTGCGACAAGGGACTGCCCGCGATGCTGATCGCCCTGGCCGGCATGCGGGGGCTGCCGGCGGCCGTCATGCCGGGCGGCGTCACGCTGCCGCCGACCCGCGGCGAGGATGCCGGCAAAGTCCAGTCGATCGGCGTCCGCTTCGCCCGCGGCGAGATCACGCTGGAAGAGGCGGCCGATCTCGGCTGCCGGGCGTGCGCCACCCCCGGCGGCGGCTGCCAGTTTCTCGGCACCGCCGCCACGAGCCAGGTGGTGGCCGAAGCGCTCGGCCTCACCGTGCCGCATGCGGCGCTGGCGCCGTCGGGACAGCGAGTCTGGACGAAGATGGCCCGCCAGTCCGCTCGTGCGGTGCTGCACATGATCCGAATCGGGCTGACCGTGGACCGGATCGTGACCGACGCGGCGATCCGCAACGCGATGGCGGTGCACGCCGCCTTCGGCGGCTCCACCAATCTGCTCCTGCATCTGCCCGCCGTGTCCCACGCCGCCGGCAGGCGCGTGCCGGACGTGTCCGACTGGGCGGAAGTGAACCGGAGCGTGCCGCGCCTCGTCAGCGTGCTGCCCAACGGTCCGGTTCCCCATCCGACCGTGCGCGTGTTCCTGGCGGGGGGCGTGCCGGAAGTGATGCTCCATCTCAGGCGGCTCGGCCTTCTCGACGAACGGGCGCTGACCGCGACCGGCGAGACGGTGGGCGCCGTGCTGGACTGGTGGGAGTCGTCGGAACGCCGCCATCGCATGAGACGGCATCTGCTGGAGCAAGACGGCGTCGATCCGGACACGGTCATCTTCCCGCCGGACCGGGCGCGCGCCGCCGGGCTGGCGTCCACCGTGGCGTTCCCGACCGGGAACATCGCGCCGGAAGGGTCCGTCGTCAAGACGGCGGCCATCGATCCCGCACAGGTGGATGAAGACGGCGTGTACCGCCACCTCGGCCGGGCGAAGGTGTTCACCTCCGAACGGGCGGCGATCCGCGCGATCAAGGACGGGCGGATCGCGGGCGGCGACATCCTCGTGATGGTGGGCGGCGGGCCCTCGGGCACGGGCATGGAGGAAACGTACCAGCTGACGTCGGCGCTTCGGCACTTGCCGTTCGGCGGCAAAGTGTCGCTCATCACCGACGCCCGGTTTTCCGGCGTGTCCACCGGCGCCTGCATCGGCCACGTCGGCCCGGAGGCGCTGGCCGGCGGGCCCGTCGGCCGGCTCAGGGACGGCGACTGGATCGACATCCGCATCGATCTGCGCCGGCTGGAAGGCCGCATCGACATGGTCGGTGACGGCGAAAACCCGGTTTCCCCGGCGGAAGGCGCCCGCATCCTCGCGCAGCGCGATCCCCATCCGGATCTGGCCGCCGATCCCGCGTTGCCGGACGACACGCGGCTGTGGGCCGCCCTCCAGGCGGCCGGCGGCGGCACGTGGCGAGGCTGCGTCTACGACGTCGACCGGATCGTGCGGCTGCTGGAGGCGGGACGGAAAGCGCTGGAAGGTGCACATTCCGGCAGAGAGGAGGTCGTTTGATGGCCGTCATTCGCAATCCCGTGCTGCGGGGCTTCAATCCCGACCCGTCCATCCTGCGCGCGGGCGACGACTATTACATCGCCACGTCCACGTTCGAATGGTTTCCCGGCGTGCAGATTCACCATTCCCGCGATCTGCGCCACTGTCGGCTGGCGGCGAGGCCGCTTGTTCGCAAAAGCCGGCTGTCGCTCAAAGCCCGCCCGGGGTATCTGAGGCTGAAGGGCCGGGAGTCGCTGGGCTCGAAGCACCGGCAAAGCCTGATCGCCCGGCGCCAGCAGGCTTTCCGCGCGGAAGCGGAAACGGCCCTCGAATTCGAGCCGGAGACGTTTCAGCAAATGGCCGGGCTCGTCTATTACTACAACACGAACAATTTCTACTACCTGCACGTCAGCCGCGACGAAGAGGCGGGCAAATCGCTGCGGATCATGAGCCGCGACCGCGGCCTTCACGCCGATTTTGACTACTTTGCATATCGCGAAAACGACTCCGCATGAGCGAACGACCATCCGGTGAGGGGTGAATCACATGATCAGCCTGAGAGTGGCAAAAACCGAAAACGGCCTGGTGCGCGGGCTGTCGGCCGCCGATCCGCGCATCACCAGCTTCAAGGGCATCCCGTATGCCGCCCCGCCTGTCGGGGAAAACCGCTGGCGGCCGCCGCAGCCGGCCCGGGATTGGGACGGCATGCTCGAAGCGGGCGCTGGCCAGCGGCGGATTTTGGGGCACCGCCATCGACGGGCGGTTCTGCGCGGATCATCCGTTCGACCTACTCGTGCAAAACCGGCGGCCGGACGTGCCGATTTTGTGGGGCCACACGTCGTCGGAATTTTTCCAGTCGCCGCAAGCGGAAACGCCGGAGGAGTTGCGCAGGCTGGCCGCCGAACGGTTCGGCGGGGACGCCGATGCGTTTCTGCGGCTGTGCGGCGCCGATGCGGGCGACGTGAAGGAGGCCGTGCGGCGGGCTTCCGTCAGCGGCATCGAATACGCCATCCGCGTGGCGTCCCGGGCCCGTGCCGAGTCGGGAGCGTCCGCGTCGCTGTACTACTACGTGTTCGACGCGGACATCCCCGGCTGGGACAATCCCGGCACGTTCCATTCGGTCGATCTGTGGTTTTTCTTCGAAACGCTGGCCAAATGCTGGCGCCCGTTCGTCGGCAGGCACTACGATCTGGCGCGGCAGATGTGCAACTATTGGGCCCATTACATCCGTTCCGGCGATCCGAACGGCCCGGATTCGACGGGCGAGCCGCTGCCGCGGTGGGAACCGTACACCGAAGACGCCCCGTACAAAATGGTGTTCGCCGACGGGGCGGCGTTCGTCCGGGAAGGACCGTCCGACGTCATGGCCTTCCTCGTGGATCAATATTTCAAGCAGAGACGGTAGAACCGGGCGGATCCGGGTTTGGCGGACGCCGGGCATCATCCGATGCCCGGCGTTTCTTCGTCCAGCATGCTGTACTTGAGCCGCAGCAGGTCGACGGCGCGGTCCGCATCTTCCGGCGACGCGATCCGGAAGGAAACCCAGCCGGAATCCGGGAGGATGTGATGGGGCTCTGCCCGCCCGGCGGCGACCAGTTCGTCGCGGACCGCTTTCGGGAAGGGGATGTCGACGAGACGGCCGCCGTGCAGATGGCCGATTTCCCGGTTGCTGTACCGGAATTCGAGGCCGCCGAACCGGTGCGGCCGGCAGGTGACGCCCGGCCAGGAAAGCACCTTTTCGGCGATGATGTCGACGGCTTTCCGGTTCACGCGGGATCCCTCCTTTGCGGATGTTTCCGGGGCTCCCTGAAGACGGACAGATAGACGGCCAAAATCGCGGCGTGGACGGCGGCCAGCACGAGATACACGTTGCTGTACAGGGTGCTTTCCGCGCCGGCATGCAACGGATTCCAGCCGTCGGCGGCGCGCCATTCCACCGCGAGGCCGTACAGGCTGACGGCGATGCCCTGGGCGATGAAATTGAGCATCGAAAACAGCCCCATGCCGACGCCAACCTGCCCTTCGGGCAGCGAGCGGGAAACCGTGTTGCCCATGGCCACGCCGATGAACGATTGTCCGACCTGGCCGGGAACGAGAAATGCCGCGATCCAGAACGGGGGCGCGCCGGCAAAGGCGGACAGCAGGAAAAAGCAGGCCATGAGGGACAGGGAGGCGATCCGGAACAGGAACGGGTTGCCTTTCCCGTCGGCGAGTATCCCGCCTTTTCTTCCCAACAGGGCGGCCGCGAGGGCGGCGGGCACCATGGCGAAGCCGATCCGGTCGGCGGCGAGCCCGTGAACGTCGGACATGAGCTTCGGCGTCAGCACGAACAGGGAAATGCCGACGGCGTGGAGGAGGAACGACAGCACGAGGGCAAGGGCGTACCGCCCGTTCCGGAAGAGCGCCGGCCGGATGAACGGGTGCCGGGCGGCGCGGATGCGCAGGATGAACAGCGCCAGGACCGCAAGTCCGCAAACGGCGAGTGCGCCGCTCCGGTTGGCGGTGCCGACGAGCAGCAGGCCGACGATGACGGCCAGCAGCCCGCCGCCAAGCCAGTCGAACGCCTCGGACGAGCGCGGCTTTTCATGGGCCAGAAGCCGGCGGAAAAACGGGAGCAACGCCAGGACGAGAAGCGGCGGCGCGAACAGCCAGCGCCAATGGGCCGCGCTGACGATGAGGGCGGATACGACGGGCGCCAGGGCGCTGCCGAGGGCCACGCCGACGGCGGACATCGCCATCGCCCGGCCGCGCCGTTCGGGCGGGAAAAACCGCGCCGGCACGATCATCGCCATGGCGGGGATGCAGGACGCGCCGGCCGATTGCAGGCACCGCCCGATCAGCGCGGTCCAGAACGACGCGGCGGTCAGGCCAACCAGGGAACCGGCGGCGAACAGCACGAGCGCGACCGTCAGCACGTTTCCGAGCCGGAACCGGTCCGCCAGTTTGCCGTACGTCACCGTGCCGAAGGCGTACAGGACGGTGTAGGCGGAGGCGAGCCAGCCGGCCTGCCCATAGGACAGGCCGAACTCCTCGCTGATTTGCGGCAGCACGATGTTGAACATGAGCGCGTTCATCGAGGACAGCGTGACGGTGAACATGAGCAGGCGCATCAATGCCGGTCCGTTGCCGGTTTCCTTTTCGGCAAGCTGTGCGGTCATGGACAACGCTCCTTTTCCGGAATATAAGCAAGTACTTGCTTACATCATGCCCAAAAAAATCACGGGCTGATCCCCCGTACAAACCACGACACGCTTTCTTCGATGAAATCGTCGACCGCCGCGTCCGGCCCCGTCGTTTCGCCCAGCTTGCTGATGAAGGCCCCGTAGTTCATCCACATGAAAGACAGGGCCGCCAGATCGGGCCGGACCGATGGAAGGATGTGCCCCCGTTCCGCCATGCCGGACAAGTAATCGGCGAGCAGCCGCAGGAGCCGCTGCGGATGCCGAATCGCCCGCTCGTGCACCCGGTCGGGCAGGTTGTCGCCCTCTTTCAGCACGATCCGGATCAGGTTGCGGTTCCGGTTCATGAGTTGATGATACGTCCGGCTGATGAGCAGCAGGTCGTCCCGCAGCCGGCCGCTCAGTCCTTCCCGGAACAGCCTCTCCATTTCGTCTCCGTAATGGAACCGGTCGAAGGCGGCTTCCAGCAGCTTCTGTTTGCTGCCGAAATGGCGGAACAGCGTCACTTCGTTGACTCCGGCGCGCGCGGCGATGTCTTTGGTGGTGGCGGCGTGGTAGCCCCTCTCCGCCATGAGGTCGACGGCGGCCTGCAGCAGCCGGTCGGCGGTGCCGGGCAGCCGGCCGGAACGGTGTTCTTGATCCATGGGGGCCCTCCCGTTCTGTAAGCAAGTGCTCGCTTGCATCCATGATCATATGCCATTTTCCGTGCCATGTCAATCCCGAACGGAGCGGAAGGCCGGCGGCAACCTTGCCTGCGGCTGGACGGGAAAACGTGCCCATATCCGGTTTTGATATGGTATGCGGATGGATATTGAAGGCGCAACTTATGGTTTGCCGCCTTGACACGCAACCATATGGTTGCGTATAATCGGACCATGAACGCGGACCTTGATGCCATCTTCAAAGCGCTGGACGATCCGACCCGCCGGCTCATGCTGGACGAACTGGCCGGGCGGGGCGAGATGACGCTGTACGAACTGACGGCGCGCCTCACCATGAACCATCGTCTCGCCGTCTCGCGACAGGCGGTCGCCAAACATCTGGCCATCTTGGTAGACGCCGGTCTCGTGAAATCCGGGAGAAGGGGGAAGTTCCGGGTCTTGTCGTTCCGCCGGGAACCGCTTGCGGCGCTGCAGGCGAAAATCGCAAGCTGGCTGGAGACGGTCCGGTGACCGGCGTCTTTGCCAGACGGCCCGTTTCAGCGGGCCCATTTTGATCCGAAAGGGGAAACGCCGCCATGCCGAAAATCGAGGTCACCGGCATCTTCGTGGACGATCAGGAAAGCGCCGGCCGTCGCCATTCTCGACGACACGTGCGGCAACCTGATCCAGCTCATCCAGCGGCCGTGATCGCATCATGACATGGTTCCTCGTCGGCATGGCGGGAATGATCGGCGTTCTGCTGCGGTACGGCCTTGGCATGGCGGTATGGCAACTGATGCCGCAAACGGCGTTTCCGGCGGGTACGCTGGCGGTCAATCTGATCGGCTGCTTCGCCCTCGGCTCGTTTGCCGGATGGACGGCCAACGGCCGCCTCTCGCCCCGCATCCGCACCGCCGTCAGCACGGGGTTGATCGGCTCCTTCACCACCTATTCCACATTCAGCGTGGAGACGCTGGATCTCATCCGGCAGGGATGGTGGCGCGGCGCGGCGGCCTACGTGGCGGCCAGCGTGCTTGGCGGCCTGTTCCTCGCCCGGCTGGGCGCGGCGGCGGCCGGCGGCGGAAAGGCGGACGGCGGGCATGGTTGAGATGGCGTGTCTTGCGGCCGGCGGCTTCCTGGGCGCCGCGGCCCGGTACGCGGTGAACGTCCTGGCGGCCCGCCGCCCGGGGAAGCTGCCCGCCGGAACGCTGCTGGCAAACGTGTCGGGTTCCTTTCTGCTGGGATGGATCGCCGCGGCCGGACTGGACCGGCTGTGGATGCTGCTGCTCGGAACGGGGTTTTTGGGGGCGTTTACGACCTTTTCCACGTTCGCATCGGAGAGCGTGAACCTTTTTCGGAACAAGGAACGGCGCATGGGCGTTGCGTACACGGGACTGACGCTCCTGGCCGGCATCGGCGCGGCGTGGCTTGGAAGCCGGCTGGGCGCGTGAAGGTCCGGTCCCGCGGGCGCAATTGCGTCTTCCGTCGCTTATGCAAACTTCTCGCATTTTGCTAAAATATTAAAAAAATACATCCTTTCACCTGCGTCAAACCGTCGCAACCGGTTCCGGCCCGGCGGCAGCCCTCCGGCCGGCGGTTTGCGATCCGGAAAAACAAGGACGAGGTGCAGTCATGCTTTTCATGCTTTTTTGCCTGGCGGTCGTGATCATCTCCTGGATCGCGTTCCGCATGTTCCACATCCGGCATCCGTTCTCCAAAGGAGTCGCCATCGCGGCCGCGCTGTCGATGCTCTCCACGATCTGTCTGGCGCAAAACTACACGGAAAGCCTCGTTCCGGGCGGCCAGGACGGCATCGCCGTCTCCAACCGGATCGCCTATTGGATCATCGGCGAGGACTTATGGTCCGTGCAGCTGTTCCGCGTGTATTTTGAAAGTTCGATCTACATCACGCTCATGCTGATCGTGCTCTATCCCGTCGTGCTCGTGCTCGAGACGAGGCTGTCTTCGGGCGTCAGGAAGCTCGAAGGCCGAGACGTGCGCGACGATGCCGGTCCTGTCCTGAATCCGGAGCGGCAACTTTGATTGCGGTTCGCCGGCATGCCGGCGCGGCGCCTGCGGCCGTGCCGGAACCCGGACGGTTTCCGGCAACCCGCGCGGTTGCTTTTTTTCCGGAAACCTACAAAATCAAGAGCAGCACCGCCACCGCCGCCGCGACGTACATCCACAGACCGGGATCTTTCGAACAGGCCGGCAGCCTTTTCATTTTCCGTCACCCCGTGCCTTCGGTTTTCCATGCTCCGCATGATCGCGTGCCGATCCTTCTTCTGCATTCTATTATA
>Ga0079224_100014947_pt1 | contig 10856 bp, 9 predicted proteins | sample Stecom2015_FD_80414 | JGI IMG/M metagenome (GOLD analysis project Ga0079224, IMG submission 80414) | Agricultural soil microbial communities from Utah to study Nitrogen management - Steer compost 2015 | ecosystem: Environmental > Terrestrial > Soil > Agricultural land | place: USA: Utah...
ATCGTGCCCAGGCGATGCTGGTCGCGGCGCTGTCGAGCGCGCCAGGCAACGAACGGCTCGCTCGGCTCTTCGAGCGGGTCGCGCGCCAGAGCGGCAGCGACGAGCTGTTGGCCGACGCGCTGCTGCAGGTCGCCGAGCTCTGCGGCCCCAGCGCGGCGTCGGTGCGCGAGGGGATCGGCCTCTCCGAGCGCCTCGCGCGGCCCGAGCTCGCCGCGCGCCTGCTCGAGCTCGCCGTCGCCGGGGACGGGCACCCGCCCGAGGACGCCGCGTGGCTCCACCACCAGCTCGCCGATCGGCGGGCCGCGGACGAGGATCTCGCGGCGGCGGTCGAGCTCCGGGAACGCGCCGCAGCGTTCGAAGGCCCGGGGGAGGCGCGAACGACCCTGCTCGGCGTCGCCAAGACGCGGATGGATCCGCTCGATCAGCCGGAAGCGGCCGCGCGGGTGTACGAGCGGCTGCTCGAGGCGGAGCCCGCCGATCGCGAGGTCTGGGAGCCGTTGCTGTCGATCTATCGCAAGCTCGGCCGGAGCGAAGATCTCGTGCGCATCATCGATCGCGCCGTGCCGCTGGTGGACTCGCCGGCGGATCGCTCGCGGCTGCGGCTCGAGCAGGCCAACGTGCTCTTGGATCGAGCGGGCGACGTCGACGCGGCCGCCGAGATCTTGCAAGAGGTGTTGATCGAGGATCCGACGCAGGTCGCCGCCGCCATCCTGCTGTCGAGCATCTACGAGAAGACGGGGCGCCACGCGGAGCTGACGGAGCTGCTCGGGCTGCAGCTCGACGCCGCCAAGGACCGCCAGGACGTCGCGTCCATCGTCTCCGTGTCGATGCGCCTCGGCGAGCTCTTGGAGCAGCAGGGACGCATCGACGAAGCGCTGGACGTCTACAACGCGGTGCTCGAGTGGAGCCGCGACGACGTGACGGCCTTGCGCGCGGTGGTGCGGCTCGGCGAGGCGAAAGGGGACGGCTTTCTGGTCGCCGACTGCATCGAGGCCATGCTGCGCGGCGGCAAGGTGGAGGCGGGTGAGCTCCGGCCGCTGCTCGAGCGCCTGCTGGCGCTGCGCGCCGAGCAGTCCGACGCCGAGGGCACCGAGCGGGCGCTGGAGCTCGGCTTCGCCGCGCTGCCGATGGACGATGCGCTGCGGGAGGATCTGGTCCGCCGCTACACGGAGCGGGGCGACTGGGACGCGGTCGCGCGGGTCCTCAAGCGCGGCGTCGAGGTCGCGATCGACGACGGCGATCTGCTGCAGCGGCTGGTGCAGGCGTACCGCAACGCGGGACGCTTCGAGCAGGCCCTGGAGGTGATCGATACGATCATCGCGGAGAGCGGGCCGGAGCCGCGCCTGCTGGTCGAGCGGGCGGCGCTGCTGCCGGAGCTCGGGCGCGACGGCGAGGCGCTCGACGACCTCGAGCGGGCCTACGGCCTCGATCCCAGCATCGCGGATCTGGTGATCGCCGCCATCGAGCGCGCCCTGTCACGGGCCGAGGGAGATCAGCGCCGCACCTTGTCGCTGCGCCTCGCCGACGTGCTGGAACGCACCGGCCAGGTCCCCGAGGCGCGTGAGCGGCTGAGCGGCTTCGTCAAGGAAGCTCCAAAGGACCGCGATCTCTTGCGCAAAATCGCGGATCTCGACGCACGCACCGGCAACTGGGACGCCGCGAGCCTGTCCTACCGCAAGCTCATCGCGCTCGAAGAAGGGGAGGCCCTGGTGGACGCCGCCTTGCGGCTGGCCGACGCCTGCGAGCGCGCCGGTCGCATCGGCGACGCACAGGGCGGCATCGAGCGCGCGCTGAACGTCGCGCCGGAGCACCCCGAGCTCCGGGCGCGGCTCAGGGACGTGCTGATCGCGGTGGGCGCGAGCCGAGACGTGGCGCGCATGTTGCTCGAAGACGCCGCGCGGACGCCCGACGTCAGTGAACGGTTGGAGTTTCTGCTCGCCGCGGGCGAGTGGCTCTTGACCCCGGAGGGCGACGTCGCCGAAGCGGTGCGCGTGCTCGAAGAAGCGCGCGCGTTGAGCCCGGAGAACGTCGAAGGCGTGGTGCTGCTGGCGCGCGCGCACGCGATGGTCGGTCGGGGTGAAGAGGCGCTGGCGGGGCTCGGGGAGGTGATCGCCGGGCACCGCGGCCGGCGCTTGAAGGCGCTCGCCCCCGTGTACCGAGAGATGAGCCGCATCCAGCTCGAGCAGGGTTTCCTGTCCGATGCGCTCGAGTCGCTCAGCAAGGCGTACGAGATGGACGTGCGCAACGGGACGCTCGCGATGGAGCTGGCGCGCCTGGCGCTCGAGATCGACGAGGCTGACGTCGCCCAGCGCGCCTTCCGCTCGGTCACCATGATGAAGCCCTGGGACCCGGAGACCGAAGAGGGAGCCACCTCGGACGACAAGGCCGAAGCGCACTACCAGCTCGCCCTGGTCGCCAAGCGGCAGGGGGATCCGCGCAAGGCCAAGATCTTGGTGGCCAAGGCGCTGGTCGAGAACGCCGCGCACGAGTACGCCCAGGCCCTGCAGGCCGAGCTCGAGCAGGGCTGAGGGCCCTGTCGCGCGCTGCTGGCGGCTGCTATCGTCCGGGCCCAACGATGAAACGGCAAAAGAAGCTCACCAAGCGGGAGCGCAAGGCGCTCAACCCGAGACCCGCCGCCCCGGCGCCGTCGTCTTCGCACATCCACTGCGTCGCGTGCGGGCGCCACCTGGATCCGAGGGAGTTCTCCGAGAGTCCCGTCTCGGCGTCCTACGTCACGTGCGATCATGGCTCGCGCTTCCCGTGCTGCGTCGGGTGCCTGATGAAGGCGGAAGCTTTGGTGGCGGAGCACGACCGCACGAACCAGCCGGTGCGGGTCGCTCAAGCCTGGCACTGAACCTCCCACCGGTCGCGCCGAGCTTGCCGTGCAAGGGGAGAGACCGGAAGGGGGACCGACGCCGTCGGTCCCCGCTCTGACTTTTGATGGAGCGGCGCGACCCGACGCCGCAGCGGCCACCGGACGCGAGGATCGCGTCGGGCTCATCCGCCGAGTTCCCGAAAATATTCCGCTCTTCCGGTGAACGAAAACAGCAGCTCGTTTTGGCGGCTCAGCGCTCGCGCTTCGAGCTCCCGGACGTGCGCTTGGCGCTGCTGGTCGCGCGCTTCGACGACGAGCTGCCGCTCTGCAGCCACATCAGGGCGGCGCGGTACAGCTCGGGCTTCTTCCCCAGGGCGAGCTCGTGGCCCATGTCGGCGGGCATCGTGATGCGCGCGGGCACCCCGGCGCGGCGGAGCCAGGCGCGGACCTGCTCGGTGCTGTCGCTGACGGCGTCTTTTTTCCCCGTGATGAGATAGACCCGCCGCACGGTGGCGTGGCGCTTCTCGAGCGCCTCGATGCCGGCGCCGCCCCAATAGCTGCTGTCGGCCGCCAGGATGAGCCAGCGATTGAACGCGCGCGGCTCGCGCACGCCCACGTTCATCGCCACGAAGGCGCCTTCGCTGAAGCCGGCGATGGTGTTGCCGTAGAGCTGCACCCTGCGGCCATACTTCGCGCGCAGAGCGTTCAAGGTCTGCATCACGATCCGCTGCCCCGCGGCCCAGTTGTTGTTCCAGCCGCGGCCACCGCCGCCGCGGTCCGCGGGTCCGCTCGGGCACACCATCCAACCGAGGGCGCGCGCCACGCGGGCCCAGCGCCGGCAATCGGCGGCCGGGTTCCCGCCGCGGCCGTGCAGGTACATGATCACGGGCCGCAGCGACAGGCGCCCGGGGCCAATCGGCTCGTAGTAGTAGGCGGGGGGCGCGCCGGGGACGAGCAGCGTCTGCAGGCCATCCTTGGAGGCGGTCGAGGACGGCTCGGAGGCGTTCTTCGGCGCGTCGTCGGCCAGGCTGGAGCGCTTGCGCCGAGCGGCGCTGCCGTCCTCGTCGCTCTTGTCCGGGATGACCAGCTCCTGCCCTGGACGGATGGGATCCCGTCGGCCGATGCCGTTGGCGTTGCAGAGGGCGCTGACGGTCACGCCGTAGTGCTTGGCGATCTCCGAGAGCGTCCCGCCCGGTCCGACCACGTGCACCTTCGGTCCCTTGCGCTTCTGCCCCGGCGCGGGAATGGTGAGCTCCTGTCCCGGGCGGATCGGGGCGCGCCGGCTGATGCGGTTGGCGCTGCAGAGCGCGTCGATGCTCACGTTGTAGCGCTTGGCGATCGCGCCCAGCGTCTGTCCGCGCGCGACCACGTGCGTCCGCCCCTTGGCAGCCCCGATCTCGGTGGCAACGAACACCGCGCAGAACAGCAGCAGCTGGACCAGACGGCTCGCCGAGCGTCGCATGGGGCCAAGCGCTACCACAATCGGCCCCGCTTAGTGAAATGCGAGACCCCCAAGATGGCACTTTACCGCTGCTCTGCGTGCGTTCTTACCGTGACAGTGGAAGCCAGGTGACCGAACGCCGGAAAGCAGCGCGCCCGCGCCGCCTGCCTTAGACTGACGGACGTGTCGGGTATCGCGACGGACGAGCCGCTCGAGAGCGCCGGGGAGCATTCGGAGCCGGGGCGCACGGCGGCCAATCAGGGCCGGCGGCGTCGCTTCACGATGCTGCGCGACTTCACGCTGGCGGACATGATCACGCTCGCCAACGGCTGCGCCGGCACCGGCGTCATCCTGAGCGCGCTGAAGTTCTTGGAGACCGGCAACCGCAACGTGCTCTGGTTCGCGATGGCGCTCGAGCCGATCGCCATGGTCTTCGACTACCTCGACGGCAAGGTCGCCCGCTGGCGTCGCAAACACTCGCCCCTGGGTGCCCAGCTCGACTCGCTGGCAGACCTGATCTCCTTCGGCGTCGCCCCAGCGACCCTCGCCTTCGCCGTCGGCATGCGCGGCGGCTGGGACGCCCTGGTGCTGATCTACTTCGTGAGCTGCGGCTTGAGCCGCCTCGCTCGCTACAACGTCACCGCTGCCGCGATGTCCGACGAAACCGGCAAGGTGAAGTACTACGAAGGCACCCCGATCCCCACCAGCGTGCTCTTGGTGGCCGTGCTGGCGGTGCTGTTCGCCCAGGGCCTCACCGGCGAAAATCTGCCGTTCGGCAGTGTGGAGATCCTCAGCTTCGATTTCCATCCCCTGGTCTTGATGTTCGCGCTGAGCGGCAGCGCGATGATCAGCAAGACGCTGAAGGTGCCGAAGCCCTAGAGCACCGATCAGGTTGCCAGACCCTCTCGTTTGCTCACGGCTCGGTGCTCGCTTTGCTCCGCAAACCGTTTGTCGCTTTAGCCAGACGCGCCGCGGCGGCTCGCCCGCGCCGAAACGAGGCGGCGCCTCCGCGCGCTGCGGCGGCGGCCTTGCTGCGCTGCGGCAGCGGCCGGGGCACGCGGCGGCGGCCCTGGAGTCCGCGAGAAGCCGACTTTCGACGAAATGTCCGGGCTGCGAGCCGCAACGAGCTTCCCCCCCGCTCGCGTCCGTGCGAGCGGGACCGTCGAGCGGCGCGGTGAGGCCGCGCCCGATATCAGCGACATGCACGACTCCGACCCAGCACCCGACCCGAAGAGCGCCCGCCCCGGGCGCGCCAGCGACATGGACAGGAACGTTTCCGACCTCGAAGCGTTTGCGCGGCTGGGCCTGAGCCCGCGGCTGCTGAGCACGCTCGGTGGCCTCGGCTATGAAGAGCCCACGGCGATTCAGCGCGAGGCCATTCCGCCGCTGCTCGCTGGGCGGGACCTGATCGGGCAGGCGGCGACGGGCACGGGCAAGACCGCCGCCTTCGCGCTGCCCGTGCTGCACCGGCTGGAGGCCGCGGCGCAGCGCGAGGAGCCGCTGGCGCTGGTGTTGGTCCCGACGCGGGAGCTCGCGATCCAAGTCTCGCAGGCCATGTATCGGTACGGGCGAGAGATCGGGGCGCGGGTCTTGCCGGTCTATGGAGGCCAGCCGATCGGGCGCCAGCTCGGGGCGCTGCGGCGCGGCGTGGATGTCGTGATCGCGACGCCAGGCCGCGCGCTCGACCACATCCGCAGGGGGACGCTGCCGCTCGCCGGTCTCGGGATCGTGGTGCTGGATGAAGCGGACGAGATGCTCGACATGGGGTTCGCCGAGGACATCGAGGCGATCTTGGCCGAGGTGCCCGCGTCGCGGCAGACGGTGCTGTTCTCCGCCACGCTCCCGCCGCGCATCGCGGCGATCGCTCGCCGCCACCTCGACGACCCGGTTCAAATCGAGATCGCCCGCGATCCCTTGCCGCGGGGCGAGGTGCCAAAGGTGCGGCAGGCGGTGTACATGGTCGCCCGCCCCCATAAACCCACGGCGCTCGGGCGCCTGCTCGACGTGGAAGCGCCGGCGGCGGCGATCGTCTTTTGCCGCACGCGCCTCGACGTCGACGAGCTGACGCAGAACCTGGTCGGGCGCGGACATCGCGCGGAGGCCCTGCACGGAGGCATGACGCAGGAGCAGCGCGATCGGGTCATGGGGCGCTTGCGAGGCGGCGCGACGGAGCTCCTGGTGGCCACCGACGTGGCCGCGCGCGGGCTCGACATCGAGACGTTGACGCACGTCGTGAACTACGACGTGCCGGCGACGCCCGAGGCCTACGTGCACCGCATCGGGCGGGTCGGTCGAGCTGGCCGTGAAGGCGTCGCCATCACGTTGTGTGAGCCGCGGGAGCACCGCCTGCTGCGCAACATCGAGCGCTTGACGAAGCAGCGGCTCGAAGTCGCGCGCGTGCCCACGGTGGCCGACCTCCGCGCCCGGCAGCTCGAGCTCACGCGAGCGACGCTGCGCGAGGCGCTGGTCGGCAATGACCTGAACCCGTTCAGCGTGGTGGTGGAGGCGCTCTCGGACGAGTTCGACGTGATGCAGATCGCCCTGGCCGCGGTGAAGCTGTTGCACGAGCAGACCCGGCGCAGCGCCGACGATCGCGACATCCCGGAGCCGAAGCCCTTCGGCGAGCGCCAGCGTGAGCGTCCGAAACGTGAGCGCACCAAGCGCGAGCGGTTCGAGCGCGATCTGCCCGAGCGCGACCCGCGCGAGCGCCCTCGGCCCGACCGGCCTCACCGCGAGCAGCGCCAGCGCCCCGCCAAAGGTCGAGGAACGTCGGGGCCGCCGTGGGAGGAGCCGCGATCGGGGCCGCAGCGGCGAGGCCCGGCGGGCCGTATGGCGCGCCTGTTCATCGGCGCCGGCCGCCAGGCGGGGATCCGGCCGCAGGATCTGGTCGGGGCCATCGCGAACGAGGCGCGCATCGACGCGCGCGAGATCGGCGCGATCGAGATCGCCGATCGCTTCTCGGTGGTCGAGGTTTCCGAGGAGCTCGCCCAGGACGTCAGCCGGGCGCTGCGCGGGACCACCCTTCGGGGCCGAAAGATCACCGCACGCCGCGACCGCGAAGACCGCTGAGGATCCAGGCTCGCGCACCGACGAAGGGATCCGAAGCGGTTCGCGGCTTGACAATAGTTTCACAAGTTAATAACTATTGACGCAACTGGAAACTATCAGGAGGTACTATGGATTCTCCCCATCCGAGCTGGCCGTGGATTTCGAGCGCCGTTTTCTATGAGGACGCACCCAGAGCGATCGACTGGCTTTGCGACGCGTTCGGGTTCGAGGTGCGGCTCAGAATCGATGGCGAAGAGGGACGCATCGAGCATTCGGAGCTGACCTACGGCGGCGGCCTGATCATGGTCGCGTCGGTGCGCGAGCAGATGCCCTCGAGAGTCCACTGCAAATCCCCCCGCGCGCTCGGAGGCGCCAATACTCAGGCATTGTGCGTCTACGTGGACGACGTCGACGCGCACTGCGCGCGCGCAAAAGCAGCCGGCGCGGTCATCGTCGCCGAGCCCAAGACGGACGACTACGGCGAGGCGTACGGCGCCAATCGCTCGTATGAAGCCGTGGATCCGGAGGGCCACCACTGGTGGTTCATGCGCGTGATCAAAGATCCCAAGGCGCCGTGACCGAGCCGGTCGACGTGACGCTGTCGGCGCTGGCCGATCCGATGCGGCGCGCGATCGTGTCGCTGCTCAGCGAGGGACCGGAGCAACCGAGCGCGATCGCCGCCGCGCTCGGGACCACTCGCCCGGCGGTGAGCCGGCATTTGCGCGTCCTGCGCCAAGCCGGCATCGTGCGCGAGGAGCTGCAGGCCGACGACGCGCGCACGCGCGTGTATGAGCTCCGCCCCGAGCCCTTCGAGCAGCTACGCGGCTGGATCGAGCAAGTGGAAGCGTTCTGGAGCGACCCGTTGCTCGCGTTCAAGCGCCACGCCGAACGCGGGACAAGGAGGCGGCGGTGAGCCACCCGGTGCGTGGCGACCAAGTGCGAGCGTCGGTCCTGGTGAAGGTGCCGATCGAAGAGGCGTTTCGCATCTTCGTCGACGAGATCGATCAATGGTGGCGGCGCGGACCGAGGTTTCGAGCCGCGGGCACGCACGCGGGCATCTTGTGCATCGAGCCGCACTTGGGGGGCCGGCTGTTCGAGTCCTTCGACGAGCCGGGCGGGTCGCGGGTGGTCGAGACGGGCCGTGTCACCGCCTTCGAGCCTCCCTTCCGGCTGGCGTTCGAGTGGCGCGCCACGAATTTCGCCCCCGCGGAGAGCACCCAGGTCGAGGTCGCGTTCGAGCCAGCTCGCGCGGGCACCCTGGTGACGGTGACGCACAGCGGGTGGTCCAAGATCCGGCCCGCTCATCCCGTTCGGCACGGCCTTGAGACCGCCGCGTTCGTGCGGATGATGGGTCGGTGGTGGGGGGACCTGCTCACAGCTCTGCGCGAGCACGCCGCGTCGCATAGCCCGTGAGGGGCCGCGATCCCGCTTGGCGGCGCGCTAGCTTTTCGTGTGAGGCTCACGAAAAATCGTGATCAAGTCGGCGACGGTCGGGCATTTAGCGCCCAGCGCCCGCGATCCCTCGCGGCCCCCCATCCATGATGCCCACCCTCCCGATGTTTCGTTTGGCTCTGATCTTCACCGGCGCTGCGCTGCTTGCTTGTTCCTCCGATGAAACGTCCCCCGGGGGCACTGGCGGCGCCGCGCAGGGCGCTGGGGGCTCCGGAGGCCAGAACACCGGCGGCGCCGGGCAGGGCACCGGCGGCTCCGGAGGCCAGAGCACCGGCGGCGCCGGGCAGGGCACCGGGGGGGCCAGCGGCGGCTCTGGGGGCCAGGGCGCTGGCGGCACGAGCAGCGGCGGCCAAGGCGCTGGCGGCGCGAGCACCGGTGGGCAGGGTGCTGGCGGCACGAGCACCGGCGGCACGAGCAGCGGCGGGGCAGGGCCGGGGGAGCCCACGGCCTGCGGCATTCCGGCCGCTGGGGCTCCTGGCGTCGCTCCGCCGTCGGGTGCCGCCGACGGCCTGACCGTCCTTGACTGGGCGGGCTTTGCGGCGGCGGTGTCGTACACGTTCGACGACGCCAACAGCACCCAGATCCAGAACTACGACGCGCTCCAGGCGCTCGGCGTCGGGATGACGTTTTATCTGCAGACCGGCAAATCCGAGGCGGCCGATCCGGTCTGGGCCGAGGCCGTCGCCGACGGGCACGAGCTCGGCAATCACACCCAGTCGCACGGGCAGACGGCGTCCGCCGGCGACATCGACGCTGCGACGGAGTTCATCCTGGATCGCTTCGGCGTGACGGCCTACACCATGGCCGCGCCCTACGGCGACGCGAGCTACGTCAGCTTCGCGGAGAGCAGGTTCTTGATCAACCGCGGCGTCAACGGCGGCCGGATCACCCCGGGGGGCAACTCGAACCCGTTCAACCTGCCGTGCCACATCCCGGCCGAGGGCGCGAGCGCCGACGCGATGAACTCCGTCATCGACGCGACCCGCACCGCGGGCGCCTGGCAAATCGTGTTGGTCCACGGCTTCACCGGCGGCAGCGACGGCGCCTACCAGCCCGTGGCCCTCGACGCCTTCCTGAGCCACGTCGAGCACGCCAAGTCGTTCGGCGATCTGTGGATCGACACCGTCGTCGACGTGGGCGCCTACTGGATCGGCCAAAAGCTCGTCGACGCCGCCGAGCCCGCCAGCGCCGAGGGCGGCACCACCTGGTCGTGGACGCTGCCCGATCACTTCCCGCCAGGCAAATGCCTGCGCGTCACCACCAACGGCGGCACCCTGACCCAAAGTGGCGCCCCGGTCGCGTGGAACGATCACGGCTACTACGAGATCTCGCTCGACGCAGGCAACGTCACACTCGCTCCCTAGAGGAATTGGGGTTCGACCGTGGGTGAGGTCTCCGTCGGGATCCCGTGCGGCAGGGCAACGAGCGTGCCACGGTGTCGAATCGCACCGCCCGGACGAATTGCGGCTGCGGATCGGCGCCGCAGGCCGTACCCTCGCTCACATGAGCGCTGCGGAGATCGAACAACTCAAGGCAGAAATCCGTCAATTGAGGACGATGGTGTGGCTCCTGCTCGGCATGACCGGCGACCGCTTCGCCGCGTCGCCCGAAGACAGCGCCGCATTCGCTCAGAACTGCATCAACTCGGCCGCCACCACCATGGGCCGCCCCGAGCCTGCGTCCCAAGACGAGACCGGTCAGGTGGTGATGGAGGCCCTGAGGTTCTTCTGGACCGGAGATCCGCATCGGGATCCCGCGGAGACGGTCGGCCCCGAACGGCACCAAGTGTAGTCGGTGGAGCGTCCCGGTAGTGCGTGGCAGAGGAGGCTACGCACTGATGATCCCCTCGAAAATCAGGGTATCGGTGCTATCCTCCCGTATGGAGGATCCTTGAAATGAAAACCTTAGCTTCGAAGTTTTTTCCGCTGGTCGCGCTGGGGGCAAGCCTCGGCTTATTTTCCGCCCACGACGCGCACGCCTGCGAAGCCCCGCTCGGGGGCATCACGGCGCGCTCCGCATGGCCAGCGACCGGAAGTGTCGACGTGCCCATCAACACGGGGATCGTCGTCGCCTACGACTCCGGAACTCTGCAGGAAGACA
>Ga0079224_100014948_pt1 | contig 10856 bp, 7 predicted proteins | sample Stecom2015_FD_80414 | JGI IMG/M metagenome (GOLD analysis project Ga0079224, IMG submission 80414) | Agricultural soil microbial communities from Utah to study Nitrogen management - Steer compost 2015 | ecosystem: Environmental > Terrestrial > Soil > Agricultural land | place: USA: Utah...
GACTCACGGCGCGCGTGATGCCGACCTTGACCCGTGTTGAACGCTACCAAATGATGGAGAGATTACGGCGGGTCGCCCAGCTTTCTCTTGATTGAGTCGCGCATTGAAGGAGCACACGAGGCTCCGTCTGTTTCCCTTTCGGAAAGAGAGCCGGTTTTTGAACTTGAGTATCTTCTTCCCGCCCAGCAGGATCTAGACGAGGTGATTCTGGAGTTTCGTGTGTCGGCCTACAGCGCTGAGGGTGAGATTGAAGGGGGCCACTGGCAGCAACGACGCTTGCTTGGTTGCGGCAACATCATTGAGGTCGCGACTTCTACCATCACAGCCTAAAATTGGGCTAAAACAGATTGAGCTGTGGCCCCGCGACTCGCGCGAAACTCGTACCCAAGAAGTACAAGAGGCTATCTGCGGCGGGAGCGAGTTGGCGTTCCAGGTAGTGGGCGTAGTCAGGGGGAGCCGTGAGCTTCTCGATCGGTTGAGGCCCTTTGGTCGTGATGACGTAGCTGACGAAGCGTCCGTGACGTTCAAGCTGCCGAGCGGCCTGCACATGTGGTGGGATGTTGGTTTCGTATTCAGACACCATCCGGCGCAGACGTTTTCGATAGATCAGCTGATCGTCGAGCTTTGATTGTTGAAGATCCCTCGTAGTTTGCCGGATGTAATCGGCGAAGGGACGGCCTTGAAACACCAGCTCAAAAAGTTGGGTCTGAAAGTTGCGCGCAAGGGGAGTCCAATCGGTTCGTGCAGCTTCCATGCCCTTGAAGATGAGCCGAGTGCGTCCGTCGTCATCCATTGTTGTGCCTGCGTAGCGCTTTTTCGTTCCTACGCTTGAGCCCCGCATCGTTGGCATCAAGAAGCGTTGAAAATGAGTCTCGAACTGGAGCTCCAGGAAGCTCTGAATGTTGAATTCTTTGCGCAGGGTGTGTGTGAAGTATTTGGTCAGCTCGTCGGCCAGGTACGCCCCGCGCTGGGCACACTCGGTAGCGTCGGGGCCCGGGCCAAGCAGCACGAAAACAGAGTCGGTATCACCATAGATCACTTCCAAGCCCCGAGCCTCAATGAAGCTGCGACATTCTCCAAGGATACGATGACCCCGTTTGGTGATGGAGGAAACGAGTCGGTGGTCAAAGAAGCGGCAACGTGGAGTGCCCAGAACCCCATAGAAGGAGTTCATCATGATCTTGATGGCTTGCGAAAGTGCTGGGTTCTTTTGCTCCTTTGCCGCGTCCCGGGCCTTCCACAAGTGCGTGACGATCTCTGGCAAAAGGTGGCCCTCCCGCGCGAAGCACGCCCCGTCAAAACCAGGGATCCCGTCCTCATTTGTGGCGAGGGCAAGGCCCAAGGGATCGATACAGAAAGTCCGAATGATGCTTGGGTACAGGCTTTTGAAGTCCAAGACTAACACGTTTTCGTAGAGACCAGGTACGGAGTCCATGACGTAGCCACCCGGGCTTCGAGCGGACTCCGATTGCTGGCCGATAGAGCCGGCAACGTAGCCCGCTCGATGGAGACGTGGAAGGTAGAGCTGGTCAAAGGCGGCGATGGAGCCGCCGGCGCGATCCATCGCAAGCCCAGTGAGACGTTGGCGCTCCACGGCAAATTCGATCAAGCGGGTGTGCTCAAAAATATCCCGAGTGAGTCGACAGTCCTCTAAGTTGTAGTTGACCAAGGCCTGGGGATCGTGGTGGGCCATCCTACGAATTTCCGTCACCGGATCACGGCACTGTCGGATCTGCTTTCTTCTGCCGAGCACTTGCTCTGCGACGTCGTCCAGAGCAAAACTTTCAAAGTGAAGACTGGCGTTTCTGAGGGTCGTGATGCCATCGAGGACAATTCGTCCTGGCAGGCGGGCTAGCGTGGGCATCCCCGTAGCGCGGGGTTGAATGATTTCGCCTCGGCTTGCGTTACGTCCGAGATTGAAGGGGATCTTGAGCTGAGCGCAGCGATCTGCCAAGAATTTCAGGTCGAAATCAATCACGTTCCAACCCACGAGTAGGTCGGGGTCTATTTCGGCAACCCACTCGAAGAAGGCGACAATGGCTTGACGCTCGTCTTTATGAACTGTCACCGCCTCGCTTTTCGCCAGTGAAGGCGCAGAGCTTTGCTGGACCAAGAAGACCCGCTCTACTGAATCAAAGACCCCCGCAATTGAAAACAGATCGCCTTCCAACCCGTCGGTTTCGATGTCCAAAGAGAGCACCCGAAAGGTGGGGGCGAAGTCTCCCGACCTGACGAGGGGGTTGTTCATGAAGCTGACCCCTCCGCGCTTCTCGACTGGGCCCTCGGCGACGAAGCTGCCTTGGACGTAGCGCTCCATCAAGAAGCGTTCAACGGGCTTGATGTCGGCTTCAAGCGTCGCGATTCCCAATTTTTGTAGACGTTCACGCTCACGCACCAAGTCTCGCTGGGACCTAAAGTAAACGGCATCGACGGCTCGTCCTTGAAGGTCTTTGAGTGCCAGTTCGCGGCGCCGAAGGGCGTTCACGGGTGTGTCGCGCCGCACAAAGAACAAAGCTTGTTGGCCTGAAACATGGATGTGGAGAGGCCCCTCTTTTGTCGTGGCCCAAAGTGAGAAGGTGAGCCCTGCGCCAGTATCGTACCAGCCGCGATCCAGAAGAAAGGCCTCCCGGATCACTACGGATGTCTGTGCGGTCTGACTCAAGTCGCGGGGTGCCTTGCTTCAACGTGGCGAGCCTGGACGCGGTCGACGCACCCGAGGTTCGGGGGTTTTGAACTCGCAGCCACGAACGTACAAACGTTCCTTCTTCGTCGGTTCGTGGCCCCCCTTTCGACTGGTTACACGTCGCATAAAATAGATGGAAATGCTTTCTATCTTGTCATTGCCAGAATGCTCGGCGTTGTAGTTTGAACAAAGGTAGTCGGTGTAGAGTGAAAGATTTTGACTGGAAGAGCGTCGACGAATGTTGCGGAAGTACTTTCTCCAGCGAAACGTCTTGTAACTTCCAGAGACGTCGTCTGGCTTTTCCCACGTCACGCGATGGTCGGGGCGAAGAAAGTCAAGCTCCTGTCCCCCGGCCGTCTTGCCCAGCACGACGTAGTAACCGTCACTGGTTCGTGGATAGGGGGCAAATAGACCCCAATGCTGATCGAGGCGCAGGGTGTCGATCAGCGGGCGAGCGTCTGGCCACGGTGCGACTCGGCCTTGCAGCAGCGGCGCGTATTGTCGGGGGTGAAGAGTCGACAAATTCCACAAGAAGACGTAGCCGAGGATCACGACGACGAAAGCTTGCTCCAGAAATGACAGCGATTTTCGAAGCAGGGGAGGGGCCCACGGGCGCGGTGTTTTTTTCGTTCTCGGGGTTTCGAAGCTTTGTGACAGTGCCTCGATGCGCGTCAGAGTTCGAAGCAAGTGTTGCATCCAAGGCGGCGTGGGCTTCTTGGGGCGACGGCCCTTCTCCTTGAAAAGGCGTGCTCGTTTGCGTTCAAGCTTCACCCTTTTCAAATGCCACCTTGAGAACGTATCCCACGCCCAAGTCGGTAAAAATCCGATCCAAATGACGGCGGAAAACCACGCAAACGTCCCCAAAGAAAGACTGCTGGCGAGACCAAGGTGAAACCCAATAAAGACAAAAACGGTGACGGTACGCGTAGGACCCTGGTACTCCCAAAAGTCATCCAGACCAGGGATGAGGCTCAGCATTCCGCACGCCACCAGGGCAAAAATGGCGTAAAGTTCAAACTGCAAGGTGATGCGCGTCAGTGCGGTCGTGATGACAGGGAACTGTCGAAGCAGCTCACCAAGCGATGTGTCGTAGGCATCAATGTGCAGGGCGTAGTGGATGGCGGTGTCATGGACGCGCCAGATCGGGTGAGTCTTGTGCAGACCGCTGAATACATAAACCATCACCATCTGCAGGATCAGCGCGACCGTCGCGGCGTTTGTGAACCAGCAGCGCCCGGGCGTTTCTTCTAGGTCTGGCGTTCCTCGACCGGCACGGTGGTCCAATGAGAAGCGTGCCCCGAGGGGGAGAAAGAGGCACCAAAAGCAGATCAAGCGGAGCAGGTAGTCTCCCCCTGTTTCGATCTCGGCGTTTCGATTTTGCACGGAGATCATCAATACAAACGAGACCAATAGGCTCAGGCGGGTTCGCCACCCCAGCACCAGGAGCACCGCAAAGATTCCAGAAGCAACGAAGAGGGCGGCCTGAAGAGGCACCTCCCCGCTGAGCATGTGGAAACTGAAGCGCGAGGGATGAGGACGGAAGTGAGCGACCTGTTGAAACGCGCGTGGAAGAATCCATGCGTCAGAATAGTGGTCTGAAAGATCAACTGAGCGGATGGCCAAATCGACCAAGATCATGAGGCCCAGGCAGATCCTTAGAATTCCCAAGGAGCGAAGGTCCATGCTCCAGGTCCGCGCAAGACGCTCCATCCGATCGCTCATGTCGGGTTCCTAACTCGCCCTTCAAAAATCGGCAAAGTGAGCTTGTTTCCCCGTAGGGACGCGGGGCTGACAATGGCGCTGGTCCGGGCGATGCCTATCCGAAGCAGAGCGCTTGAGCGTACCTAGATGCCTTCAGTCGCTTGGGGGAGGCATGGGCGCAGGGGCCTTTTTGAAGTCCACCTGGGGTGACAAGAGAGGGCCAACGATCAGGTCGGTGTACCCTTCCTCACTATTTTTTGATCCTGCACCAGAAGCCGTGGCGAGAATCCTGTCGGGAGCTACCTTGCATGACTTCTCAAGTAGCGACGCCAAGTTTCCTGCCCGCTCAGTAGCTATCTCCCAATACTTCGTGTCGTCACTGGGCGCGAGGGTGACCGGACGTACAACCCATTCTTTCTGAGCGCCCAGTCCGCTGACTGCCTTGCAGACTGGGTGGCGAGCGCGAGGTGATAGGTTCGCTGTTGTCCCGCGAAACAAGGCTGCGTCTTTGAACGAGAAGACTAGGCCGCGCTCGTCGACCTCTACCGTCAGTAGCTTGGCAGAGACAAAGGCAGCGAGTTCGTTTTCAGCGGTGGCCTTGCCCAAGTTCAACGCGGCGAGATTTGTCTCTGCCGCTTGAGCTCCTTGATCGACGAAAGTTCGCAGACTGCCGCGTTGAGCGTCGGTCGCCTTGAACTCCTTCTGGCTCTTCTTGAGTGCATTGTCGAGTTCCCGACTTTTTTGCGCCAAGGTTTCGTACTCGCCCACCAGTCTGCCGTGGGCGCTAGATACGGGCATGTAATAGGCAAAGGTGATCACCAGAGTTGCCACCACGCCCAGCCCCGCAAAGAACCAACCGATGGGACGAGGCCTCTTTACGAGTGCGTGCTCATCTGTCTCAAAATCCGACAGTGCATTCATGTGATGGAGTACCTTTCTCTCAGCAGATGGCGCAACGCCTCAACTCCGCGACTCATTCCTAACGCATTTGGGCAACAACAAGGAAGGAAAAGTTCGTCATAGGTATATTTATAAAACGAGAAAACTGAACAATTCCCTAGCGGAGACTCGTGCGGCTTGCCGCCCAGCGCATCCCGAGCAACCCTTGTGGGCATGGCTATCGAGATCAACCCTGACGAAGAGTTCCACGTTGTCCTGGGCGGAGTCGTCACGACTCTGTCCCTCAACGCCTTGGATGCGGCATATCAAGGCGATGCGATCCAGGACGAAACGCTGATTTGGCAGCAGGGCTTCGACGCATGGATGCGACTCGATGCTTTGCTGCAAGCCTTGGAAAATCAGGAGTCCGATCAGCCGCAGGCAGAGTCCACGATTGAGGAGGACATCTACTATGTCATGGCTGCACCGGAAGACATCAAGAAGATGTCTCTGGATTTGCTGAATGACGCTTACCGTTTGGAAGTCATCGACGAAGACACCTTGATTTGGCAACCTGGCTATACGGAATGGATCCCGCTCAAGGTGCTTCTGGGTAGCGAAGAGCCGCTTCCCCACTACAGCCTCGCGCCGAGCCTAGCCCCCGTGCCGCCCAGCGCGTACGGAAGTCAGGCCCCCAGCGCGCCTAACAGCGCGTATCCAAGCCAGGCGCCAAGTGTTGTACCCTCCAACCTCTACTCAGCTCCGGCGGTGAGCGCGCCGAGCAGTGGGTTTCCAAGTCAGGCCCCGAGCGCGCCCAGCAGCGGGTACGCAAATCAGCCCAGCGGCGCGTATCCCGGTCAAGTGCCGAGCAGCGGCTACTCGCTCGCACCCATGGCCGACATTCCTCTTCCGGCGGCAATCCCTCGGGCCTCACCCTGGTTCGGACGGTCCCTTGTCGCGATCTCCACCTTCGCTTTTGTGTTCATTCTCCATAAAAACGGGGCAACTCAGAGCCTCGCAGAAGGGCTGGAAAAGACGGAAGATCTCAGAAGTCTCGAAGCGAAATTTGGTGCTCCAACCTATCGAACGCCTCACGAACTAGAACATTGGCTTCTTGAAGTCGAAGAGACCTACAAGCTGAGCGATCTTTCGGAGACGGAGGCGCTTCCTGGTGAAAAGAAAGCCGATGAACCGGGGCACGAGGACCAAGAGCAGGGAGACAAGACTGCTTCAACCGAAGAGTCTGCCGACGCCGCGAAAGCCAACCCAGAAGCGAGTGATGAAAAGTCGGATCAGGAGGACTCCTCGAAGACGAACGGTAAGGCTTCGAACTTTGGAGCGGCTCTCTCAGGTAAGAAGGCTCCGCCCCCGGCCGTAAAGCAGCCCAAGAAGCAGACGTGGACTCCTAAGAAGGAGCGCAAAGCGAAATCGAGCGGATTGGCCTACGATCCGATGAACGGCGCGCTCTAGAGCATACTAGCTACGCTCTAGAAGCGATTGCCTGCAATGGGTTTTCGGTCGCCTTGAATTCAATGCCACACATTGGCGACCTTCACAGGTTGGCCACTTCGATCGTGTTCACTCAAGCGGGCCATCCCCTCCGTCGCGCAACCCGAGCAGGAGGCGTATTTTGTTCCGTGGGCGCAGCGCAACCAATTGGCTTTGCTGTGCGAGAACTCTTCCGGATTGATATGCCGTCCACAGGCGACGCAGTGAATGTGCGGCGCATCCTTTGCTGGTTCAGAAGGAGTCTGGAGTGCTTTGCGCTCCTTCTTGGTGAGCCGTTTCGCTTTCTTCATGGTTTGGTGAATGAAGGTATCTTCAGATCGATCGACGGTCCACCATCCTCTTGCGCACACTTGAATACCTTGGCGCCTGCGGCCATCGCTTGGAGATGGATTCTGCTCATTCGCCTCAACGAAGGCGCTGGGTGGGCTTCTAGCTGCACGCGGAAAGAGCCGTGAGCGTCTGACTTGATTCATCCCCCGGAGCAAGTGTTACTGTGACTGTTGAATTACCCCAACAGCCTATGAATTTTCACAACGTTGAATCCTTGGTCTGCTTGCCCTTGTTCGTGCTGGCTTGCACGGCTCCCTCGCTCGCCCTCGCTCAGAATGAGTTGGCGGCGGATTCTGGTGCGCCTCAACCCGAGTCCCCGGCAGCAGAAGCCGTGCCCGAAGAGACAGCCCCGGAAGCGGCTCCTGAACTCGCACCAACCGAAGAAGCGGCTCTGGGGGAGCCAAGCGCGGACCCACCACCCCTGGAGGGCGGACCGGAACCCGAGCCCGAGGCACCTGTCGTTCAGGAAGCGGCACCCGTCGTTGCGCCGAGCGCCGCCATCGCAGAGCCCGTCCCGGCCGAGCCTCCCCCGGCCGGACCTCCTCCGGCGGAGCCTGCCCCCACCCATGCACCCGGCGAGAAGGCTGGGGATCCGCTTGCCGCTGCCGAGCGGGCAGAGGCAAGCGATGGCGATCAGCGTGAGGAAGAAGAAGAGTTCTGGGCGATCTACTTGGCCGGAAATGGGGTCTTCACCTTTGGGCTCGGATCGAGTCACGGCTGGAAGGAAGACTGTCCCCAAATACCCGAAATCAATTGGCAGCCCTCCTGTCGCGTCAGAAGTCCCCTCGGCTTGGCTATCGATGGTCGTCTCGGAGTACGTTTGGGATTTGTGGGATTGGAAGGTTTTTTGCTCTTGGCTGGAGACTGGACCTCCGCGTCCTTTCAGGAAGATCTACCGCCGGAGCTGGACCAGTTGCCCTCCTTTGCAAGTGGCATGCAGATCGGGCGCATTGGGGGCTCCTTGGGGGGTGGAGTGCGACTGATGACCAAGCCTGCCAAGGCTCAGATTTCTGGGGCCTTGGGTGGAGGCATTGCCTTACGTCACGTCTTTACCAGCATCAGTAGTTTGGACGGATCGTCGACAGGTTACACAGCACCGATGATGCGGGCTGATGTGACCTTGACCCTTTTCAAGTTCCTCAATCTTGGTGTGATGGGATGGGTAGAGTTTTCCAAGGAAGTCACGGTTGAACCCGACTTGTCGCCTTTGGGATTGTCGGACGCGGACCTCGAGCCCATCCTCGACGCTTTGGGTGAGGTGACGGTCTTTGACGGGCCACAGTTCTTTATCGGGCCCTTCCTGGGCTTTACCTTTGGAGGGTAAGGCAGAATTGTTCAGCCTTTGAGCTTGATACTTTCCAAAAGCTGCAAGAAGGCTTGGCTCTGTTCCTTCACGGAATCGGCCGGACCGACCATCTTGAAATAGTAGCTACCAGTGGGCGTTTCTACGATGGCGCCTTCCATGCCCCATCCTGATTGGACCCCTTCCTGCCCCGGCATTCCCGATGAAAAGTCACCCGTGGCAATGCTGACAGAGAACCGCTTCAGGCCGTTGGCCGCAGCTTCACTACGCTTGACGCCACCTTCTGCGACGCCTGTGAACTGACCGACCCAGCGTGCAATGTTAGCTTCGCGTTCTCCTCCTTGCCCGGCACCAAAAAAGAAGACACTCACCTCAGCCGGGCCCTTTGTACCTGGAGCAAAATAGGTTGCGGCGCGCATCATGCGGGGCTTCTTGTCCTCTTGCCATCCCTGGGGGACTTCCCACTCGACGCCAAGTTGAGGTCCAGAGGGGGCGACCGGATGAGCGGGCGGCGGGGCAACTGCCTGAGGTGTTGCGGGTGCCGGTTGAACGGGGGCGGGTGTCGGGGGGGCTTTCTCTGTTCCCTTGCATCCGGAACTCATCCCTAGCAGCGAGAAGGCAAACAAGGAGACAAAGGATTGCGAACGAAATCGCTGTAGAGAAAATCCATGGACCAGACGTTTCATGCTGAGGGTATAGTGGCTACAACTCGCGACGGGGACCCCCAATTGCCCTCAAATCCAGACTCTTTTTCGGGGGCTCTTCTCACTGGACACCCGAGCAGCATCTGCTCTGATGCGCGGCCCCATGACGGACTCAAGCACAAGTGCATCCCCGGCGCCCCAGGCCCCGGCTCTCGTTTCGGAATCCATTGTTGCGCAGATCGCAGCAGAGCTTTCAGTCGAAGCCCGACTGGTGCAAGCGGTGATTCAGCTGATTGCGGAGGGCGCTACGGTCCCCTTTATCGCTCGTTACCGAAAGGAGCGTACGGGCGGCCTGGATGAGGTCGCCATTCGCACCATTGCGGAACGGAAGACCTATTTGGCTGAGATGGTCGCCCGTCGCGTGGCCATCAAAAACGAGATTGAAGGCCAAGGAAAGTTGACCGATCTCCTCAGGCGAAAGATCGACAGCGCGACAACTAAAGCCGAACTTGAGGATCTCTACCTGCCCTTCAAACCCAAACGCACCACTCGGGGAATGAAAGCGAAGGAGCGAGGGCTTCTGCCCCTTGCCGAAGCAATCTGGGCGCAGGGCGCTGGTGACGATCCTCAAAGTATCGCCGCGCAGTACGTGAATCAGGAAAAGGAAGTACCGGACGAAAAAGCGGCACTCAGTGGGGCGCGTGATATTTTGGCCGAGCAGATCGCAGAGGACGCGGAGCTTCGCCAAGAGGCCCGACGCCTGTACTTGGAAGAGTCAGTGCTACGAGTGCACAAGACCAAGGCCTTTGAAGACAAGGTGACCAAGTTTGACAACTACGCTCAGTTTTCAGAACCCGTGGCGAAGATGGCATCGCATCGTTACTTGGCTGTTCGACGAGGCGAAAGCGAAGGGGTTTTGGCTGCGGCGCTGGAGATCGAAGAGAATCTCTTTGGTCAAATGGTTGAAAAATCGACCCCACTTTCAGCTGGATCACCCTGGGCTTCGGAGTTGAGCGCGGCGTGCGAGCAGGCCGCCAGCCGACACCTTCTGCCCTCGGCACAAATGGACGCCCGCGTTGAGCTCAAGATGCGAGCGGATAGAGAAGCCGTGGAGGTGTTTGCGACGAATCTTCGTGAGCTGCTCATGGCGGCGCCCTTTGGTACTCAAGCAGTCATCGGCATCGATCCCGGCCAGCGCACGGGTTGTAAAGTGGTGGCGCTTGACCAAACCGGAAAGCTTCTGAGCTACGAAAATATCAACCTTGTAATGGGCGAAGCTGCAGAAAAGCGAGCTGAAGAAACCTTCACTCGCATGTGCCTGCAATATTTACCCCGAGCGATCGCTGTAGGAAACGGCACCCATGGGCGTGAGACGGAAACCTTTGTCCGACGGGTTCTCAAAACGGACGCGCTGCAAGCGCTCTCACAAAAGCCCCTTTGTGTATCGGTGAGTGAATCGGGCGCGAGTATCTACTCTGCCAGCGATGTGGCCCGGGAAGAGTTTCCCGATTTGGATTTGACGATTCGCGGAGCGATCAGCATAGCCCGGCGATTGCAGGATCCACTGGCAGAGCTGGTTAAACTTGATCCAAAAACCATTGGAGTGGGTCAATACCAGCACGATGTCTTTCAGATCTTTCTTGGCAAGAAATTGAACGAAGTCGTTGAAAGCTGCGTTCATGAGGTAGGGGTTGAGCTCAATACGGCGAGCGCGTCTTTGTTGGGTCGTGTGTCCGGACTGGGACCTTCAGTGGCCAAACGCATTGTGGAGCACCGCAATGCCAAAGGCTCATTCTTAAGTCGGGAA
>Ga0079224_100014949_pt1 | contig 10856 bp, 5 predicted proteins | sample Stecom2015_FD_80414 | JGI IMG/M metagenome (GOLD analysis project Ga0079224, IMG submission 80414) | Agricultural soil microbial communities from Utah to study Nitrogen management - Steer compost 2015 | ecosystem: Environmental > Terrestrial > Soil > Agricultural land | place: USA: Utah...
CGAGCGACCCGTCGGCCTGGGCGAACATGTCGAAGATCTGCTCGAGCATCCCGGCCGGGATGCCGATGCCCTCGTCGCGGACTTTCGCCACCAGGGTATCGCCCTCCAGCGCGCAGCTGAACTCGATGCGCCCGCCCGGGTCGGTGAACTTCACCGCGTTGTTGAGGAGGTTGAGGAAGACCTGCGCGAGCCGCGTGGGATCGGCGCTCATGTAGATCGGCGCCTGCGGGAGCCGCGTCTGGATGACGTGCCCCCGCGCCCGCGCGAGCGGCTCCACCGACTCGAGGGCGTTTCGCATGACCGCGCCCACTTCGACGCGCTCGCGCCGCAGGGCGAGCTTGCCGGTGGTGACGCGCGAAACGTCGATCAAGTCGTCCACGAGGCGCACCGTCTGCGCCACCTGGCGCTCGATCATGTCGCGGGCGGCGGCGACGGTGGCGACGTCGCCCGGCGCGATCTTCATGAGGTAGAGGGCGTTGCGGATGGGGGCGAGCGGGTTGCGCAGCTCGTGCGCGAGCGTGGCGAGGAACTCGTCCTTGCGCCGGTCGGCGAGGCGCAGCTCCGCCTGGCGCGCCTCCACCTCGGCGAGCATGCGGTTGAACGCGTCCGCCAGCACGCCGATCTCGTCGTCGGTGGTGCGCCGCGCGCGCACGGCGAAATCGCGCCGCTGCACCACCCTGCGCGCCGCCGCGTCGATGTCGAGGATCGGCGCGGTGAGCACGCGCTCGAACCACGACGAGAGGGCGAGCGCCACGCCGAGCGCGAGCGCCATGACGCCCGCGAGGATGCCGAGGTAGGTGACGATGCGCTCGGTGAGCTGCGTGTGCGCGACGAGGTGAATCGTGCCCACCGCCTGGTCGCCCTCCAGGATCGCGTGCGTGACATGCAGCACGCCCCCTTCGGTGTAGGCGCCCGGCAGGCCGCCGCGCCCCGGAAGAAGCGCGGCGTTCCCCTCGAGCGCGTAGACGGCGAAGAGGCTGCCGTCGGACCGGTACAGCGCAGCGGCGAGGATGTCTTCGCGCGCGCGCAGGTTGGCGAGCGCCTCGGTCGCCTCCTTGTTGTCGCCGAAGGCGAGCGCCGCCGCGGTCGCATGGCCGATCACCTCGGCCTGCGTGCGCACCTCGTCGAGGCGCGCCTCGCGGTAGGCGCGAAGCTCGGTGGCGAGGAGGGCGGCCGCGTTCACGAGCAGCGTGACGAAGACCGTCGCGAGCACGACCACCATGGTCTTTCGCCGGATGGAGCGGCCGATGAACGCCGGCAGCCTCATAGCTTCCCGGGGCGGACGTTGACCGCGAGCGCGAGCAGGCGCGGGCTCACGCGAAGGCCGCGCGCCTCGGCCGCCGCGGCGGAGATCTGGAAGCGCACGCGGTTTTCGAGCAGCACGAAGTTGAGCACGGCGCCGTCGTCGAGCGCGCCCGCGGACTCGCCGACGATGAGCACCGCGGCGTCCGCGAGCCCGCCGGCGATGCGGCCCAGCGCGCCCGCCGCCGCGCCGACGAAGACCACGTCCGCGCCGCGGACGGAGCCTTCCGGCGCCACCTCGCGCACCTCGATCGGCCGGCCGGCGACCTGCCGGCCCTCGGCGAGCCGGGCGAGCTCCGACGCGATCGCCGGGGCGCCGACCACGGCGTACCGGAACGGCGCCTCGGCCTGCGCCTCGTGCTGCGGCCATTCGATGAAGGCGGGAAACTTCAGCAGGTAGGCCGCCTTTACCTCGTGCTCCCGCGCGGTGATCGGCTGCGCGCCGGCCGCCGCAGCGGCGGCCAGCAGCAGCGCCGCAAGCGCGAGCCGCACGATGCCGGCGCCGCCGGGCACCCTCAGGCGAAACGCTTCGCGCAAGCGCAGGCGGGACGGGAAAGGCGCTCCGGCGCGGCGCCGGCGCTATTCGCCGCGCCCCACGCGAGGGGCGAGGCTGCGATCCGTGTTCTTGTCATGGGTGCAGATCTCGATGAGGAGGTCGTTCAGCAAGGACGGGTCGACCGGCTTGGTGAGGTGATGATCGAAGCCCGCCTCGGCCGAGCGGCGCCGGTCGTGCTCCTGGCCCCAGCCGGTCAGGGCAACAAGGGTGAGCGCCGCGCCGCGGCGGCTCCGCAGCTCGCGCGCGAGCTCGTAGCCGTCCATCTCGGGCATGCCGATGTCGAGCACCGCGATCTGCGGCTCGAACTCGAGCGCCGCCGCGAGCGCCGCGCGCCCATCGTAGGCGGTCTTCACGGCGTAGCCATAGAACGCGAGGATGCGCTGCAGCGAGTCCGCGGCGTCGGCATTGTCGTCGGCCACGAGGATCCGCGTGCCCGGCGGCGGGACCGCCGAGGCGGCGGCAGGCCGCGGGTCGCGCGGCTGCGCGATCGCCGCGACAGGAAGGCGCACGGTGAACGTCGCCCCGTGTCCCGGCCCTTCGCTTCTCGCCTCGACCTGCCCGTCGTGCAGGCGCACGAGACCGGCCACGAGCGAGAGCCCGATGCCGAGCCCGCCTCCGCCGGCGCGTCCGTGCATCGCGGCGAGCTGCGCGTAAGGCTTGAAGAGCGCGGGCGCGACGTCGGAGGCGAAGCCGACGCCGTTGTCCTCGACGTGCACGGCCACCGTGCGGCCCTCGAGCTCGGCGGCCACCGAGATGCGCCCGCCGGGCGGCGTGAACTTCGCCGCGTTGCCGAGGAGGTTCGAGAACACCTGCGCGAGGCGCGCCGGATCGGCGTCGACTTCGATCCGCTCGCTCGGCAGCAGCACCGACAGGCGGTGCCCAGCCGCGGTGATGGCGGGGCGGCTCGTCTCGAGCGCCATGTCGATCGCCCGCTCGAGGAGGATGCGCTCCCTGCGCACCACGAACTGACCCCGGGAGATGCGCTCGATGTCGAGCAGGTCGTCGATGAGGCGCGACATCTGCTCCACCTGCCGCGCGATGACGTCGCGGCTCCAGGCGAGCTCGGCGTCCACGCCGCCCTTCCTCCCGAGGATCGCCACGGCGTTGCTGATCGGGGCGAGCGGGTTGCGCAGCTCGTGCGCGAGCGTGGCGAGAAAGTCGTCCTTGCGCCGCCCGGCCTCGCGCAGCGACTCTTCCACCTGCCGGCGGTCGTGGATGTCGGTGACGACCGTCACCCACCCCTCCACCTGGCCGGCCGCATCCACGATCGGCGTGAAGATCGAGCTCACCCAGCGCCGGCCGAGCCCCGGGAAATCGGCCAGGCGCTCGTAGTGGACCTGCTCGCCCTTCAGGACGCGCGCGAGGTACGGGGCGATCACCTTCATCGCCTCGGGGCCGAGCACCTCGGCCACCGGCCGGCCGACGAGCGCCTGCGCCGGCTGACCGAGCCAGCGCGCATAGACGGGGTTTACCCACTGGTAGCGCAGGTCGTTGCCGGTGAGGCAGACGCCCGCGGACATCGTGTCGGTGATCGCCTGCAGCTGCTCCTGGGCCGCGCGCAGCGCCTGCGCGGCGCGCTTGCTCTCGTCGATGTCGACGAGCACGGCGACCCAGCCGGTGACCTGCCCGTCCGGCCCGAACGTCGGATCGAGGATGCCGCGGATCCAGCGCGGCGCGCGCGGCCAGTTGGCAAAGCGCTCGTACTGCACCCGGCGGCCCGCAATGACCGCCTCCACATGCGGCCGGATCTCGGCGAACGCCGCGGGGCCGATCACCTCGACGAGGCTGCGGCCGACGAGCGCCTCGGGCAGCGCGCCGCCGCCCACCCATTCGGCGTAGATCCGGTTCACCCAGAGAAGCCGCATGTCGGTGCCGCAGCTGCAGACGGCCGCCGAGGTCGCATCGGTCACGCGCTGCAGCTCGCGCGCGCGGCCCATGAGCGCTTCGTGCTCCGCGCGCAGCGTGCCCAGCTCGCGCTTCAGAGACGCCAGCTCGTCTTCCCTCATGGGCGTCGATGGTACGCAAACCGGCGCACTAGCCGGCGTCGCTTGTCGCGGTTTGAACTACACCCTTGCGCAAACTTGCACCTTGCCGCAGGAGCTCGCGCTGCACTTCGCTTGCCCGCACGGCGCGCGGCCCTCTTCCCGTCGCCGCGGCGATTGCGGCGCAGATGCCGGCCGCCTGGCCGGTCGCCATGACGATCGGCATCACGCGGTACGAGGAATGCGCCTCGTGCGTGCCCGAAAGGCAGCGGCCGGCCACCATCAGGTTCTCCACGCCCTGGGGCAGCAGGCAGCGCAACGGGATGTCGTAGGCCTCGCCCGGCGGCAGGCGCTTCAGGATCGTCCCCGTGCCGGCGGGATTGTGGATGTCGATCGGGTAGGCGCCGCGGGCGATGGCGTCGTCGAACTTGCGCGCCTCGAGCACGTCGCGCGCGTCGAGCTGGTACTCGCCGACGATGCGCCGCGTCTCGCGCACGCCGATGTTGATGCCGCTCTGGACGGCGTAGGCCTTCTCGAAGCCCGGCACGTAGCGGCGCAGGAACTCGACGATCTGGCGCATCTGGACGCGGCTCACGCACTCGGCATAGCTCAGGTCCCACACGTCGGTGCCGAGCACGCGCGTGACGCGCGTGCTGTTCACGCTGACCTCGTGCTCGTGCGGCGTCGCGAAGAAGAGGATGTCCTCGCGCGGCAGCTTCAGGTCTCCCGCCTTGGTCGCCTTGCCCACGAGGTCCCACAGGCCGTGCACGCCGCGCCACTGGTCGGGGTGGCGTCGCACGTAGGCCTCGAACGCCTCCCTGTGGAATTCGACCATGCGAAACATGAGCGTCATCGGCTGCGCGAGGCCGTCGGCGCGGCCGATCTCGTAGGGGGACCCGGCCTCCACCGCGATGTCCGCGTCGCCGGTGCAATCCACCACCACGCGGGCCTGCACGGCGACCGGCCCGGACTTCGTCTCGAACACCGCGCCCTTCACCCGCCGGCCGGCGTCGAGGAGGGGTCCGCTCGCGAGCGCGTGCAGGAGGAACTTGACGCCCGCCTCGTTCAGGAGCTCGAGCGCCACGCACTTGAACCACTCGGGGTCGAACGGCACCACGTAGCCCGTCTCGAGCGAGGGCGGGATCGCCCCGCCCACGGCCACGAGCCGCTCGAGCAGGCGCTTCAGCACCCCGGCGATGATCGGGTCGCCGGGGCCGTGGTCGGTCGGCAGGAGCGCCGCGCCGCCCGTTTTCTGCGCCGGCACGTACCGCTGCGTGTGGAACGACATGAGCGGCATGACGAGCGCGGCGGTGGCGTTGCCGCCAAGAAAGCCGTAGCGCTCGGCGAGGACGACGCGCGCGCCGGCGTCGGCCGCGCCGATCGCCGCGCCGAGGCCCGAGGGGCCGCCGCCCACCACGAGCACGTCCGCCTCGCCCGCGAGCGTCGCCTCGCGCGGCGGGAGCACGATGCGCCGCGGCGCCTCAGGCCGCCTTAGCGACGGCACTGCGTCCTGACCTCTCCGTATCCCGGGTGGGCCGCTCGCCCTCGAACCCCTTGAGCAGCCGCACCGCGACCTTGACCGTCTCCTGCGCGCGCGCCTGCAGCGCCGGCACGCTCTTCGCGCGCACGTTCTTCAGCGCCTGGCGGTGGTCCCAGGACTGGTCCACGTGCGCGATGAGCCGGCCTGCGTTCACGAGCTGCATCGGCGGCGCGGGCAGCTTCAGGTCCTCGAGGAAGCCCGAGACCTTGCCGGCGTACGGAAGCGCCACGAAGGGCACGTTCTGCAGCGCCGCGAAGACGAGGAAGTGCAGCCGCATGCCGAGCGCGAAGCTGAACTTGCCGATGAGCGACAGGAGCTGCCCGGCGGTGTACTCGCCCTTCAGCACGGTGGCGCGCTGCGCTCGCAGCATGTTGGCGATCACGCCGTGGCTGTGCTGGGTGTCGAGCACCGAGCGCTCCATGGGCACGAACACGATGTCGGCGTCGAAGCGGTCGACCATGTAGTCGGCCGCGTTGGCGAGCAGCTTGTGGTAGACGTCGGGATCGAGGTCGGGCGCCGCGACCCCGGGCTCGCGCACCGACATGCCGATGATCCGCGCGCTGTTCTCCAGCCCCTCCTGGCGCAGGATCCCGCGCGGCAGCGGCTCGGGCTTGATGAGGAGCGCCGGATCCGCCGTCACCACCACGTCGTGGTGCACCCCGGCCGCCTCGAGCACCTGCTGCGCCGCGCGCTCGCGCACGGTGATCGCGTCGACGTGCGCGAGCGTCTCGCGCACCAGCGCCTGGTTGGTCGGGTCGTCGAGCGGCCCGGCGCCGATCGCCCACAGCATCGAGGGAATGCCTTTCTCCTGGGCGATCTGCACCTCGCGCAGGTAGGTCTTCGCCTCGGCGTCGTAGATGATGCCGCCGCCGCCGAGGATCAGGAGGTCGAGCCGCTCGACCTCCGGGGCCACCTCGGCGCGCGAGAGCCGCCGCACCGGGACGGCGCGCTCGACGCCGTGGCGGCGCTTCGTGTCCTCGGCGTCGCGCGAGAAAACGGTGATCTCGACCTCCAGCTCCCGCCGCAGCTGCGTGATGATGGACTGGAGAATGGCTTCGTCTCCAAGGTTGAGGCCGCCGTAGGAGCCGCTGATGCCGATCTTGAACGCAGGCATGACCGCCGTCCGACGCAAAAATCGGGCCCGGCGCTACGCCTGCGACGAGCCGGGCTGCGCGCGCCCCGGCGCCTCGGCCGCGCCGGCGATCGCCGCGTGGATGGCGCGCGGATCGGCCGGCTTGATGAAATGGTGGTGGAAGCCCGCGGCGGCGGCCTGCGCCCGGTCCTCCTTCTGCCCGTAGCCGGTGAGCGCAATGAAGAGCGCGTCGCGGGTGCCGGGGAGCCGGCGAAGCTCCCGGGCGAGCGTGTAGCCGTCCATGCCGGGCAGGCCGATGTCGAGGACGATCGCCCTGGGCGCGAAGACCTGCGAGCAGGCGAGCGCCTGCTCGGCGTCGCCCACCGTCTTCACCTCGTGCCCCTCGAGCCGCAGCAGCACGGCGATGCTCTCCGCGGCGTCGACGTTGTCGTCCACCACGAGGACGCGCCGGCCCGCCGCCGCGCCGGGGCGCGCACGGCGCTCGGGCGCCCGCGCGCCCTCCTCGCCCTTGGGCACCTCGCTGATGCACGGCAGCCGGATCGTGAACTGGGCGCCGCGGCCGGGGCCGTCGCTCGAGACCTCGACCCGCCCCTGGTGCAGCTCGACGAGGCGCTGCACCACCGTCAGCCCGACGCCGAGCCCGCCGAGGGAGCGATCGAGCGAGCGCTCGCCCTGGCTGAAGAGCTCGAAGACGCGCGGCAGGAGCTCGCGGTCGATGCCGACGCCGTTGTCGCGCACCACGATCGCGGCCTCGCCCGCGGAGGCGACGACCGAGAGCTCGATGCGCCCGCCCTCGGCGGTGTACTTCGCCGCGTTGTTGAGGAGGTTCGCCACCGCCTGGGCAAGGCGCGCGAAGTCGCCGAGCATCCAGACGGGCGCCGGCGCAAGCTTCACCTCCAGGCTGTGGCCGCGTGCCTCGATGAGCGGGCGCGCCGTCTCGAGCGCGTGGCTGACCACCTTCTCGAGCTCGAGCGGCTCCTTGTGCAGCGTGATCTTGCCCTGCGTGATGCGCGAGACGTCGAGCAGCTCGTCGACGAGCCGCGCCATGTGCGCGACCTGGCGGTCGACCACGTCGCGCGCCCAGACGAGGCGCGGGTCCGCCGGCGCGATGCGGCGCACGAGCTCGACGGCGTTGCGGATCGGCGCGAGCGGGTTCCTCAGCTCGTGCGAGAGCATGGCGAGGAACTCGTCCTTGCGCCGGCTCGCCTCGAGGAGCTTCTCCTCCGCCTCGCGCGTCTTGGCGATCTCGCGCTTGAGCGTGCCGTAGAGGTGCGCGTTCTCGAGCGCCATGGCCGCGCGGCTCACGAGCTCGGCGAGCATCGCCTGGTCGGCCGCGCCCCAGGCGGGCGCCGCGCGCGCGGTGCCGAGGAGGAGCATCCCGAGCGAGCGGACCCCGGAGCGCAGCGGCAGCGCCCGCGCCGAGCGCAGGCCGCGCGTCCACGCGCCCCGTCCTCGCGCATCCTCCCACGCGTCTTCCCAAATCGGCACGTCGATGCCGCCGCCCTCGGCGGCGGCCTGCTCGAGCGCCTCGCGCAGCGCCTGCGGCAGCGCGCAGAGCGAGGCGAGCGGGCGCGTCGTCGCCACGCCATCGTGCACGATCCGCTCGAGCGCAAGCGGCTCCTCGCCCTCCGTTGAGACGCAGACGAGGCCCGCCTGCGCAAGGCGCGGCACGGCCAGCGCGAGGAGCTTCTCCATCCCCGCCTCGAGCTCGAGGCTCGCGCCGAGCTCCCGGCTCGCATAGGCGAGGAATTCCGAGCGGCGCGTCGCCTCCTCCGCCGCGGCGCGGTCGCCTTCGGCGCGGGCGAGCGCCTGCGCGCGGCGCTGCGCGCGGTAGAGGTCCACGAACACGCGCACCTTGCTGCGCAGGATCTCCGGCACGATGGGCGAGAGGATGTAGTCCACCGCGCCGAGCTGGTAGCCGCGCGCGGTCTGCATCTCGTCGGCGTAGGCGGTGACGAAGATGATCGGCGTGTGCGCGGTCTTCGGATGCTGGCGGATGAGCTCGGCGGTCTCGATGCCGTCGATGTCGGGCATGTTGACGTCGAGGAGCACCACCGCGAACTCGCGCTGGAGCAGCTCGCGCAGCGCATCCGCGCCGGAGCTCACCATGACGAGGTTCTGCCCGAGCTCCTCCAGCACCACCTGGAACGCGAGCAGCTTGTCGGGCAGGTCGTCGACTACGAGGATGTTGACCTTGTCATCCATGCCGATCAATGGGGTCAGATCAACATTCCCAGGGTTGGAAGCGATGGAAATCTGCACCTGTCCCGGATTTAGGGATAAACGCTCATCGGTGCAGCCATCCCCGGAGCACGGCGAGCAGGTGCACGGTGTCGACCGGCTTGGAGAGGTAGTCCCAGGCGCCGGCTTCGATGCACTTCTCGCGGTCGCCCTTCATCGCCTTGGCGGTGACGGCGATGATGGGCAGGTCCTTGCGCTCGGGGAGCCGGCGGATCTCCTGCATGGTCTGGATGCCGTCCATCTCGGGCATCATGATGTCCATCAGCACGATGTCGATCTCCGGGTCGGCCTTCACGAGCCGCACCGCCTCGCGGCCGTTGCTCGCCGAGAGCATGCGCATGCCCTGGTCGTGCAGCACCGTGGAGAGGGCGAAGATGTTGCGCATGTCGTCGTCGACGATGAGGACCTTGCGGCCCTCGAGCACGCGGCTCGAGTGGTGCAGCGCCTCGACGCGGCTTCGCTCCTTCGGCGAGAGCCGCGCCACGTTGCGATGCAGGAAGAAGTACACCGTGTCCATCAGCCGCTCGAGCGAGCGCGCCTCGCGCAGCGCGAAGACGCCGTCGCCGCGCTTCCAGCGCGCGAGCGTCCCCGTGCCCTCGGCGCCGTACATGACGATGGGAAGCTGGCGCGTGACCGCCTGGCGCTCGAGGATCTCGACCAGGTCGCCGGGCTGCAGGTCGCCGGCGCCGTTTCTCACGACCAGGCAGTCGATCTGCTCCTCGCGCAGCGCGCGCCGGATCGCCTCGGCGTCGTCGGTGGCGATGACCTCGACCGCCTCGGGCTCGAGCCGCGAGACGATCGCGGCGCGCGCCTGGCCCTCGGGCATGAGGAGCGCGAGCTTGCGCCGCGGGCGCGAGAGGTAGGCCTTCAGCTGCGCCATCGCCTCGTCGATCAGCTCGCCCGAGCCGACCGGCTTGGCGAGGAAGCCGATCGCGCCCGAGTTGAGCGCGCGGTCGCGCGAGTCGTCGGTCGAGACGACGCACACCGGGATGTGGCGCGTCGCGAGGTCGGCCTTCAGCCGGTCGAGGATGCGCCAGCCCTGCATGTCGGGCAGGTGGATGTCGAGCGACAGCACCGCCGGCTGGTACTCCTTCACCATCGAGAGCGCGCCCGCCGCAGTCCCGGCGACCAGGCCCTTGAAGCCCTGCCGGCGCGCCGCCTCGAGGAGGAGGCGCGCGAACGCGAGGTCGTTCTCGACGATGAGGAGCACCGTGTCGCCCGGCCCGACGGCCGCCCGGTCGTCCCCCGCCTCGTTGGCGGGCTCGGGCGCCTCGGCCTCCTCGTAGAGCGGTGCCGCGAGCGGCGTCGCCTCGCTCGCCGCGCCGGCCCTGGGCGCCGCCGCCGGCTGCAACGCGGGAAGCGCCATGGGAAGCGCGAGCCCGCGGGCGCGGGCGCTGCGCTGAATGTAGGCCGCCGGCAGGTAGAGCGTGAACGTGCTGCCCTTCCCCGGGGTGCTCGTCAGGCGGATCTCGCCGCCGAGGAGCTTGGAGAGCTCGCGGCTGATCGCGAGGCCGAGGCCCGTGCCGCCGTACTTGCGCGAGGTCGAGCCGTCGGCCTGCTGGAACGCCTCGAAGATGATCTGCTGCTTGTCGGGCGGGATGCCGATGCCCGTGTCGATGACGGAGAAGGCGACCACCTGCCTCGCCGCGTTCAGCTCCTCGCTCTCGGGCGACCAGCCGCGCGCCGCCGGCGCGACGGCGAGCGAGACGCTGCCCTGGTGCGTGAACTTGAAAGCGTTGGAGAGCAGGTTCTTGAGGATCTGCTGCATGCGCTTGATGTCCGTGAACACCGCGCGCGGCAGCGCCGGGGCGATGCGCACGTCGAACGCCACGCCGTTCGACTCGGCGATGTGGCGGAAGGTGCGCTCGACGTAGCGCTGCAGGTCGACCAGGCGCAGCTCGCTCACGTCGAGCATCACCGTGCCCGACTCGATCTTCGAGAGGTCGAGGATGTCGTTGATGAGCGCGAGCAGGTCGTTGCCGGAGGCATGGATGGTGCGCGCCGACTCCACCTGGCGCGGCGTGAGGTTGCCCTCGCCGTTCTTGGTGAGCTGGTCGGAGAGGAGGAGCAGCGAGTTGAGCGGCGTCCTCAGCTCGTGCGACATGTTGGCGAGGAACTCCGACTTGTACTTCGAGGTGAGCG
>Ga0079224_100014950_pt1 | contig 10856 bp, 10 predicted proteins | sample Stecom2015_FD_80414 | JGI IMG/M metagenome (GOLD analysis project Ga0079224, IMG submission 80414) | Agricultural soil microbial communities from Utah to study Nitrogen management - Steer compost 2015 | ecosystem: Environmental > Terrestrial > Soil > Agricultural land | place: USA: Utah...
TCAATCGAGATCGGAGACCAATTTTGAAACGGGTTTATCTGGGACGTTTAAGACTCACGTTTATACTCCAGGGATATCTATAGGTTATAAATGGTAATTACCGTATAAATTAAGGAAACATGAAAAGATCTATAATCGCTGCATTCTATACTCTATTAGTGCTTTTGGTTGTTTCTTGCAAGCCCTCTATTAATACACCAACGCCATCATCCGGCACTGCTGATTTTAGTAAATACATTGCCGTAGGAAATTCCTTAACTGCAGGCTTTGCAGATGGTGGGTTATACTTGGAAGGACAGAAAGTAGCGTTTCCCAACCTTCTTGCGGAACAGATGAAAGGTGCAGGGGGTGGTGCATTTACTTCTCCCTTTTTTGATGAAGCACATCTTAATGGCTCCGGATATTTGAAATTAACCGGTATTAATAATGGATCACCGGTATTGGAAGAAGTTAATGATAAACTCGCTTATCGAAATCAAGCAGGAAATTTAATAAAATATACGGAACCGATCCAGAATTTAGGAGTTCCGGGAATGCGGTTAGATTTAGCTTTTATTGCGCCTTTTGGTGCATTGAATAATTACTTTGAACGTTTATTACTGGATGCTGAAGTGGGTAGTAAGTCTTACTTTAACTATGCGATAAATCACGATCATACTTTTTTTACTTTTTGGTTGGGTAATAATGATGTATTAGGTTTTGCTACGGCAGGCGGAGTGGTAACGGGTCCGACTAGTCAATTAACAGACAAATCTACTTTTGCTTCTTTATATACAGCCTTTATTAATGAACTTACCGCAAAGGGACAAAACGGCGTGATTGCGACTATTCCTGATGTTACGGCCATTCCTTTTTTTACGACAGTCACTATTGATGCCTTATTAGCAGGCGCTAAGGCGGCGGCACCCGATATGGCAAGTCAAATAAACGCTATTTTTATTCAAGATAAAACAGCAACTGTGCCTGGGTTCCCAGCGGGGGTGCGACAAGCAACCAATGAAGATCTTGTCGTATTAAATTTTCCAACGGAGAAACTCGGTCAACCAAATCCTGAAGGCGTGTTTTACGGTTTACACCCTGCTAACCCTATGGAAGATCAATACATTTTAGATAAAGCAGAAGTAGCAAGAGTAAAGGATTATGTGAGTAGTTATAATGAAACTATTAGAAATATAGGGGAGGAAAAAGGTTTAGCGCTTGCTGATGTTTATAGTTATTTAAATCAAGTGAAGAGCAGCATCATTGTAAATGGTGCGGAAATTAACTCTACTTTTATTACTGGAGGGGCATTTTCATTGGATGGTATTCACCTAACGCCAAAAGGGAATGCTCTGATTGCTAATTTATTTATTCGAGAGATAAATAAAACTTTTAATGCTAAACTATCCAATATTGATGTTAATAAATACAGAGGAGTAAAGTTCCCGTAGTCAGGATTATAAGAGTCCCTAGTTTTTATAGATTATTTTCAATGTAGTTGATAATAGCGGGTAGTTTATTTGGTTCAAACCAAACTGTAGTGGAGTTTCTTTTAAACCAAGTCATCTGTCGTTTAGCATATCGACGTGAATTTTGCTTTATTTTAGAAACAGCCTCTTCAAGATTGCATTTATTTTCAATATAATCGAAAAGCTCAGCATAGCCCACAGTCTGTAGTGCAGGTAAATGTTTGGATTTATAGAGGGTTTCTACTTCTTTTAATAATCCCGCATCCATCATATCGTCTACACGTTGATTAATTCGTTCATATAAAAGCGCTCTATCCATTTCTAAGCCTATAGAAAGCGTTTTGAAGCTTCTTTCTGTTTTTTTGTTTTTTCGCCAATGAGAAAAAGGGATTCCCGTTGTTTCAAACACTTCAATGGCACGTATAATTCGCTGAGGATTAGAAATGTCAACCTCAGTATAATAAACAGGATCTATTTCCTTTAATTTTTCTTGTATGAAGGACAGTCCTTTTTCTTTGTAGGTTTGATTTAACGATTCTCTTACGCCTTCTTTTGCCTTTGGTAAATCATCTAATCCCTCAAGGACAGCATTTACAAATAGTCCGGAACCGCCAACTAGAATGAGAACATCATGTTGTTGGAATAGCTCATTTATTTTCTTCAAAGCTTCTTTCTCAAAGTCGCCAGCAGAAAGAATGTCTTGTATGCTGTGGGAATTAATAAAATGATGGGGGATAGACTGTAATTCTTTCTGACTAGGCTTCGCTGTGCCAATAGTCATTTCTTTATAAAACTGACGTGAGTCGGCAGAAATAACTTCAGTATTAAATTTATTCCCGATTTGGAGGGCTACAGCGGTCTTTCCTATTGCTGTAGGACCTACAATACTAATTATAGTTTTCAAAGATTTTACTTCAGCCCTCTTTTATTGAAATTAATAATTGTCGTCACCCGAATCGGTCTCAGTAAAGTCATCAGATCCGTTAAGTTCATCACCATCGTCTAATAGATCCATATCGTCGGCATCCTCACTTGCATACTCTTCCAATTCATTTAAGAAGTCGAATTCTTTATCTTCTTCAGGTACTTCGGTATCTGCGATAACGGCTTGATTAAACGGTTTTGGACTGGTACCCACACTCTTGAAAAGCGCTGGATAAGTCTTTCCGTCCTCTTCTTTTAAAATTTTAATTAGCTGAACATGAAAGTCATATGGCCGCTCAAAGTTGTAAGTATAATAGAATTTCTGATGTGGATCATCAATAAATTGATTAAGGCGCGAATTTTCCATTAAACTTACATTCTGATTAATTTTTCTTTCTGAAGGTAAGTAAGCTATTTCTTGACCTTTTCTCCAGTGGTCATTGCTAATATAAAATGAAGAAGACGCTTCTGGATCGTATCCTAAATATTTATGAATAGCAAGATGTAGGTCGAGAAAAGTATGTTTTGGAAGCATATCAATCTCTCTTACTATTTCATCATAATCCTCAAATGCTACTCGAAATCTATAAATTGCCATGATAAATGATAAATTTGGGCTAATATGCTAAAAAAATCAATACTTTTAAAATCACTGGTTTTTAACAAAAAGCCTTTATATTAGTTTTAATTTAGTTGGTGAGTCCAATCTCTAATCCTTTTTTGACCATAAAGTTAAACGCTTCGTCATAGTCGTTTTTTATTTCACCTTCAAGAATGGCTTCTCGAATGGCTTTTTTTATAATACCGACCTCACGGCCCGGAGTAATACCAAAAGTACTCATGATATCCTGTCCACTTATAGGAGGTTGCCAATTTCTAATCTGATCTCTCTGTTCAACATCTTTAAGTTTTTGCTGAACCATTTCAAAATTTTGACGGTATTTCTTCCTTTTATACGAGTTTTTGGTGGTTACGTCGGCATGGCAAAGAATCATTAGATAATCAATATCGTCTCCTGCTTCAAAAAGTAAACGACGTACAGCAGAGTCCGTTACAATTTCTTGAGCTAAAACAATAGGGCGCAGATGTAGTAATACTAACTTTTGAACTAGTTTCATTTTCTCATTCAGAGGGAGTTTAAGTTCCGCAAATAACTTGGGAACCATCCGTGCTCCTCTATCTTCATGCCCGTGGAAAGTCCAGCCCAATACAGGATCAAAGCGCTTAGTTGCCGGCTTGGCAATATCGTGCATGATAGCAGCCCACCTCAACCAAATATCATCACTTTGGTAGGCGACATTATCCAATACCTCTAAAGTATGGTAAAAGTTGTCTTTATGCCCTTTTCCTTGAATCACCTCTACACCGTGCAGGTTAGCCATTGCCGGGAATATTAGGCTAAGCAATCCTGAGTCAAATAATAACTTAAAGCCAATGGATGGTTTTTTGCTGGCTACTATTTTTTGTAATTCGTCAGTGATGCGCTCTTGGGAAACTATTTTTATCCTCTCTCTATTTAAGTTTATTGCCTCAAAAGTTTCAGGCTTAATAGTAAATTGCAATTGAGTAGCAAAGCGAATCGCACGCATCATCCTAAGAGGATCATCTGAAAAAGTTACGGCCGGATCTAAGGGAGTTCTAATAATCTTCCTTTTTATGTCTTCGCTTCCCTGAAAAGGATCTATTAGCTGGCCATAATTTTGTTTATTCAAACCTATGGCCATTGCATTTACTGTAAAATCACGTCTCTGTTGGTCGTCTTCTAAGGTTCCATCTTCAACAATGGGTTTACGAGAATTTGAACGATAAGACTCTTTGCGTGCCCCTACGAATTCGATATCAATGTTTTGATACCTAAGCATTGCAGTGCCGAAACTTTTGAATACATTGACCTTTGTTTCAAGTTTTTGGGCAACCTTTTCTGCGTATTCAATTCCATTTCCAATGACTAAAATATCTATATCATCATTGAAGGGTCTGTCCATGATTCGATCCCTCACATATCCGCCGATTACAAATACTTCAAGGTGATTTTCGTCCGCGATACTGCCAAGGATGCGAAACACAGCGTGTTGTAAATGTTCTTTCATGCTAATAAAAAAGTGCAGAGTTTTATGGGGTTACCGATTCAAAAAGCAAAAGTATGAATTTTATATCAAAACTCATTTTCGAATCAATTGAAACTCGCCGGATGGGCCTAATTTCATAATGGTAGATGCGCTAAACTCGTTAACTTCGTCTTGACCATAACTCACAATATAGTCCACGCCTTCTTTTATTTCATCACTAATATCATAAAAACTTTCTGGAGCAGCTTCTCCACTTAAATTTGCTGATGTGGATACAATGGGTTTTCTAAATCGTTGTAGAAGCTGTTTACAGAAAGGATGTGAAGTGACGCGTATTCCAACACTGCCATCTTCTGCAATTAAATTTTCAGCTAAGTTTTTGGCACCATCATAGACGATGGTCAAAGGCTTTTCTGCAAATTCAATTAGCTGGTAGGCAACATCCGGGATTTCACGGACGTAACTGGCTAAGTTATTTTCATTTTCAATAAGCGTTATGAGTGCTTTTGCAGTACATCGACCTTTTAATTTAAAAACTTTTTCGACAGCTTCTGGATTTGTTGCGTCACATCCTATTCCCCAAATAGTATCAGTAGGGTAGAGGATTAGTCCGCCTGCATGCAATATTTCTATTGCTTTTTGAATATCCTTATTCATGTAATAATCCTTTAACTATCATTAAATGCTTATGTTATAATCACGTAGAGCATCGTTTAATGATGTTTTTTTATCTGTTGATTCTTTTCTTTTTCCTATAATCAATGCACATGGAACTTGGTATTCGCCAGCTGGAAATTGCTTGGTATAAGAGCCTGGTATAACAACGGATCGCGCCGGTACAAATGATTTGTACTCTATTGGCTCGTCACCGCTCACATCAATAATTTTTGTAGAAGCTGTCAATACAACGTTTGCCCCTAATACAGCCTCTTCTTCAATGTGTACGCCTTCAACAACAATGGAACGCGAACCTATAAAGCAATTGTCTTCAATAATTACAGGAGAGGCTTGTAGAGGCTCTAATACACCACCTATGCCTACCCCGCCACTAAGGTGCACATTCTTGCCTATTTGTGCGCAAGAGCCTACTGTTGCCCAGGTGTCCACCATAGTTCCTTCATCTATATAAGCACCGATATTCACATACGAAGGCATTAATATAACTCCTTTTGCTAAGAAAGCTCCGTAACGTGCAAAACCAGGAGGGACAACCCTAACACCGATCTCCTTAAAGTTTGATTTAAGTTTCAACTTGTCGTGAAACACGAAAGGTCCCGCATCTATTACTTCCATTTTTCTAATCGGAAAATAAAGAATAACGGCTTTTTTAATCCATTCATTAACATGCCAGCGATTTCCAATAGGCTCTGCAACTCTCAGTTCTCCTCTATCTAATTTAAGGATAGTCATCTCTATTGCATCTTGGTATTCTTTGTATTCTAATAATTGACGATCCTCCCATGCATCTTCTATTAGTTGTTTTGATTTCGTAGTCATGTTGTTGATTATGTATGTAATACTAATAGTTATTTAATACGAAAGTAATTAAATTTCTTGTTCATAGTGCAATTTAGATGCCATTTAGCCTATTTTTAGTGTTGTATTTAATTTATGTGTATTTTTGTGTATGCCGGAAGAATTAGAAAAGTTAAGGATAGATAAATACTTATGGGCCATCCGTATTTTTAAAACGCGGAGTTTAGCGACTGAGGCCTGTAAGGCTGGAAGGATCAAATTAAACGGTCAGAATTTGAAACCTTCTTATGTCGTTAAAGTGGGCGACACCTACAATATTCAAAAAGGAATAGAGCGAAAAATAATAAAGGTTACAGGCTTAAGCTACCGTCGTACTGACGCAAAAACTTCGGCAAACTACTATGAAGATTTAACTCCGATAGAAGATACCCCAGGCTATCAATCTACTTTTAATGCCCCGGTTTTGAAACGAGATCGAGGCGCTGGACGTCCTACCAAGCGAGACCGTCGAGAAATTGATACTTTACAGGATCGACTGAAGGAAATAGAAATAGAAAAGAAATCTGAGTAATTAAGGGGAAATTTAGACTATCCAGATGAGTATAGGACCAATTATTTATTCATTTTTGAGCACAAATAAACCACTCAGCTTCTATTTAAAATGGTAAAAGTCCAATTCGATCATCAGGTTTTTTCTTTTCAGAAATTTGGAGGGATTTCGCGTTATTTTGCTGCTTTATCTACCTATTTGGAGAAAAGTCCAGATTTCGATCATGAACTCAAGCTCCTTTATTCTAAAAACGCTTATCTTTCTGCCCGTAATTCAATTTTTCATCCCCGATCTGAAAGCTTATTTTTTCAAAAACACCTGACTTATTTTCTGAATCAGAAATATTCGGAACGTCTTATTTCTTTGAATGATTTTGACGTTTTTCATCCGACTTATTACAATCCTTACTTTTTAAAAAGAATAAAAAAGCCATTCGTAATAACAGTTCATGATATGATTCATGAACTTTATCCAGAACGTTTTCCGAAATGGGATAATACTGCCGCGCGCAAAAAGGAAGTAATAAACCGTGCAGATCATATTATTGCGATTTCTGAATCTACAAAAAGCGATCTGCAGCGAATATTAAATGTGCCAGACAGTAAGATATCTGTCATCCATCATGGGCTATTTAATAATATTCTGGTTGGAAATGAAGGCAAAGGTTTCGCTTTTCATATAATGGAAGACTATTCTTTTTTACTTTTCATTGGAAGTAGAAAAGGATATAAAAATTTCGATCGATTCATAGAAGCTGCCGCGCCAATTCTCCATAATAACGCTAATCTTTCTATCGTTTGTGCGGGTGGAGGGAGCTTCACTGAAAATGAGCTGAAAGAGCTAGAAAGGTTCAGAATTAAGGATAAAGTAGTACAAATTTCGGCTACTGAAAGTGAACTTAATGAGTTATACAGTAAGGCGTTGTTTTTTATATATCCTTCTATTTATGAAGGTTTTGGTTTGCCAATCCTAGAGGCTTTTCATAATAGTTGTCCTGTAGCCGTCAGTAATACAAGTTGTTTTCCTGAAGTGGGTGGGGATGCTGTTGTCTACTTTGACCCCGTGGACCTGCATGACATGAACCAAGCGATGCAGAGCTTAGTAGATAGTGCTGAGTTACGGAAGAAACTTAGGCAAAATGGAAGCGAGCGTTTGTCGGTATTCAGTACAAAGGAATGCATGGAGAAGACGGCAGCTGTCTATAAAAGTTTAGTATAACTTCCTACAGTGCACTTATGATTCTGAAGATTTAAAAGAGTTTAAGTTTTGAGTCGGACTTGCTCAAATGTAAGGGAGCAGATGAGAATATTCTAACTGCTTTTGCAAGCAGTTAGAATATAATTTTTTTATTTCTTTTCTTTCTTGTATTCAGCGTTTAGGCCTTTAACAACTTCTTCAGTTACTTCTAAGCTTTTGTCGGCATATAGTACTGTAGGATTGGAAGTGGAGTAAGTTAACACCAATTTATATCCATTCTCTTGAGCATGTTTTTTTAAGAATTCAGAAACTTTATTATAAAGTTTTTCATTCTCTTCAGCTTCTTGTTGAGCTAAAGAAGAACTCGCGTTTTGGTTCAGTCTTCCTAATTCATCCTGTTTGCGAGCTAGTCTCTCTTCTGTATTTGCTCTTTGTTCCGCGCTCATGGTTCCTGCATCTCTTTGGTAGTCAGCTACCTCTTTTTGAAAAGCATTGCCTTTAGATTGAAGATCCGCTTGAGCTTTTTTTGCGCTTTCTTCAAATTTGGTTCTTATTTCTTTAAAATATTCGTAATTGTTTAATAATGAATCTGAATTCACGTAAACAATTTCCGTAGCGCTTTTTACTGCAGATGTGCTGTCGCTTGTAGTCGTTGTTACAGCAGCTTTTTGATTACAAGAATAAAGTCCTGCAGAAATAGTTAGTCCTAAAGCTGCTTTAAGGACAAATGAGAATGGTTTTTTCATTTAAGTTATGGGTGATTAGTTTTATTCTAACTGTATATTAGAATATTATGTTTTATTTTTCGGTTCTACCTAAGGCAAAGATAAAGTTTCCATGTAATTTCCCAATTTTTTCGTTAGAATAATTGCTTATAGCCGAGGAAGTTTTCAAAAGGATAGCTTTTATTGCCACTGTAAGTCGTCCAAACTCGCCATATTTTCAATTATGATGATATTCAGCTAAATGTTTTCAAAGGTGTTTGAACCCTTCTTTAATCCTCAATTTATGGGATTGTTTTCGCCTTTATATAGGTGAAATGTACATTAAATTTCGTATTTTTGTGTTTGGTAAAAACGAAATATGAACGAAGAAAATAAGAACGATTATTCAGCGGATAATATTCAGGTTTTAGAAGGATTAGAAGCCGTAAGAAAACGTCCGTCGATGTACATTGGAGACACAGGTGTGAAAGGTTTACATCACCTGGTTTATGAAGTAATTGATAACTCTATCGATGAGGCCATGGCGGGATATTGTGATGATATCTTTGTCACGATCCATACAAACAACTCGGTATCCGTTCAAGATAACGGACGTGGAATTCCAACGGGAATCACAACCAAAGAAAAACGTTCCGCTTTAGAAGTTGTAATGACTGTATTGCACGCGGGTGGAAAGTTTGATAAGGATACTTATAAGGTTTCTGGTGGTTTACATGGTGTGGGTGTCTCTTGTGTGAACGCCCTTTCTTCTTTGCTTGTTGCCGAGATTCATCGTGAAGGAAAGATATTTAAGCAAGAGTACGAGCGTGGAAAACCAATGTATCCTGTAAAAGTTATTGGCGAAAGCGAACGTACAGGAACGAAGGTGACTTTCCTGCCTGATACGGATATCTTTACACTTACTCATGTATTTAATTACGATACTTTAGCGGGTCGCTTACGTGAATTGTCTTATCTAAATAAAGGTATTCGTTTAACTTTATTAGATGAACGTGATGAGCAAGCTGATGGATCTTTACGAAAAGAAGTGTTTTTCTCGGAAGGTGGATTGAGTGAGTTTGTTAAGTTTTTAGATGGAAGTCGCCATTCTTTAATTCCTGATCCTATTTATGTAGAAGGAGTTAAGCAAGGAATTCCAGTAGAGCTTGCTTTGCAATACAATGATACTTACACAGAGAACGTACATTCTTATGTAAATAATATTAATACCATTGAAGGAGGTACGCACGTAGCGGGCTTTAGACGTGGACTGACACGTACATTGAAAACATAAGCTGATAAGTCGGGATTGTTGAAAAATGTAAAAGTTGAAAATGTTGATGATGACTTCCGTGAAGGCCTGACCGCAGTTATTTCAGTGAAAGTACAAGAGCCTCAATTTGAGGGTCAAACTAAAACTAAGCTTGGTAATAATGAGGTGATGGGAGCCGTTGATATCGCGGTAGGAGAAATTTTAGGTAATTACCTGGAAGAAAATCCACGCGAAGCGAAGATCATCGTTAATAAAGTTATTATCGCTGCTACAGCTCGTGCCGCTGCCCGTAAGGCGCGCGATATGGTGCAAAGGAAGACAGTGATGGGTGGAAGTGGCTTGCCTGGTAAGCTTGCCGATTGCGCCAATACAGATCCTGCAGAATGCGAACTTTTCATAGTCGAGGGGGACTCGGCTGGTGGAACCGCCAAACAAGGCCGTGACCGAAGTAATCAAGCTATTTTGCCTTTACGAGGTAAGATTCTGAATGTTGAAAAGGCTATGGAGCATAAGATCTATGAAAATGAAGAGATCAAAAATATGTTTACAGCTCTTGGAGTTAGCATCGGCACAGAGGATGATGCTAAAGCATTAAATTTGGAGAAGTTACGTTATCATCGCATTGTAATCATGACGGATGCTGATGTCGATGGATCTCACATTACCACATTGATTTTAACCTTCTATTTCCGTTATATGAAGGAGCTTATCGAGCAGGGCTATGTATATATCGCATCGCCACCTTTATACCTAGTGAAGAAAGGAAAAGAACAGGAATATGCGTGGAGCGATACTCAACGAGATCAGGCAGTACAGCGCTTAAAAGGTTCCGGAAAGGAAGATAGTGTTCATATTCAACGCTATAAGGGCCTTGGAGAGATGAATGCTGAGCAGTTGTGGATGACTACAATGAATCCTGAAACCCGTACATTACGACAAGTATCTATCGATAATGCAGCAGAGAGCGATCGCGTATTTTCTATGTTAATGGGCGATGAGGTTGCTCCACGTAGAGAATTTATAGAGCGTAATGCACGTTATGCAAAGATCGATGCGTAAGAAATAAGGTACTATTGTGCTGAATAAATCCGCTTATTGTCAAAAAGAAGCGGATTTTTCTTTTTATCGAAATTATATTATAGGATAGTAAGTTTTAATGATAATAATCATTACTTTTGCATTCTTATTTAAAAACAACGAAAGGGGGTATTTTAA
>Ga0079224_100014952_pt1 | contig 10855 bp, 10 predicted proteins | sample Stecom2015_FD_80414 | JGI IMG/M metagenome (GOLD analysis project Ga0079224, IMG submission 80414) | Agricultural soil microbial communities from Utah to study Nitrogen management - Steer compost 2015 | ecosystem: Environmental > Terrestrial > Soil > Agricultural land | place: USA: Utah...
GCCAGGTTGGCGATACCCATCACCATGGTCGAGCCCTGGCTGTGTTCGGTGACCCCCAGGCCGTAGTAAATGGCGCCGTTGCCGCCCCTGGCGTAGAGCCGCGCCGCCCCCCGCAGCTGGGCCGGATCCAGGCCGGTAATCTCCGCCGTGGCCTCCGGCGAGTGCTTCGGGTCGGCGACAAAATCCCGCCACGCGCCATAGGCTTCCGGCTCGCAGCGTTCGGCAATAAAGTCGCTGTCCTCCAGGCCCTCGGTGACAATGACATGGGCCATGGCGGTGATAAAGGCGACATTGGTGCCCGGCCGCAGCGCCAGGTGGAAGTCGGCCTCAATATGGGGTGTTTTGACCAGGTCGGTGCGCCTGGGGTCGACGACAATCAGCCGCGCCCCCTGGCGCAGACGGCGTTTCAGGCGGGAGGCGAACACCGGATGGGCGTCGGTGGGGTTGGCGCCGATGACCAGCGCCACATCCACTTTCTCCACCGAGTCGAAATTCTGGGTGCCGGCGGATTCCCCCAGGGTTTTCTTGAGACCGAAGCCGGTGGGGGAATGGCAGACCCGGGCGCAGTTGTCCACGTTGTTGTTGCCAAATGCGGTGCGCACCATCTTTTGCACCAGGTAGGTTTCCTCATTGGTGCAGCGGGAGGAGGCGATGCCGCCAATGCTGTGGCGACCGTGGCGCGCCTGAATCTCCTTGAGACGATCAGCGGCGTGGCGAAAGGCCTCGTCCCACGACACTTCCCGCCAGGGCTCGGCGATGGTGTCGCGGATCAGTGGCTTGGTGATGCGATCCCGGTGGCTGGCGTAGCCCAGGGCAAAGCGCCCCTTCACGCAACTGTGGCCGCGGTTGGCGGCGCCACCCTTCCAGGGGGTCATGCGCACCAGGGTATCGCCCTTCATCTCCGCTTTGAAAGCACAGCCGACACCACAGTAGGCACAGGTGGTGAGCACCTCGTGTTGCGGCTGGCCGGCGGCGATCACCGAATCCTCCATCAGCGCGGCGGTGGGACAGGCCTGGACACAGGCGCCGCAGGACACGCAATCGGAGGCCAGAAAGTTGCCTGCCGGGCCGGGGGAGATGGCGCTGGCGAACCCCCTGCCGTCCACCGTCAGGGCAAAGGTGCCCTGGATGTCGTCACAGGCCCGCACACAGCGGGAGCAGAGGATGCAGCGGCTGGGGTCGAAGGTGAAATAGGGGTTGGAACTGTCCTTGGCCTCCGCCAGGTGATTGGCGCCGTCGAGGCCGTAGCGCACCTCCCGCAGGCCCACGGCGCCCGCCATGTCCTGCAGCTCGCAGTCGCCATTGCTTGGGCAGGTGAGGCAGTCCAGGGGGTGGTCGGAGACATAGAGTTCCATCACATTGCGCCGCAAACTGGCGAGTTTGCCGGTCTGGGTACTGACCACCATGCCCTCCTCCACCCGGGTGGTACAGGACGCGGGGTAGCCCTTGCGGCCTTCGATCTCCACCACGCACAGACGGCAGGAACCGAAGGCCTCCAGGGAATCCGTGGCACAGAGTTTGGGAATCCCGATACCCGCCAGGGCGGCGGCCCGCAGCACCGAGGTCCCGGCAGCCGCCTCGATGCGCTGGCCGTCAATTACCAGGCTCACCCTGGGTAGAGACCCATAGTCGCCACTGTAGTCGGCCACCGGGGGCGGAGTACCCAGGTCTTTGTTGGGATCAAACAGGGCAATCAAAGTGTCGTCCTCCCCGGCCCGGGGCCGGAAAAATTCTCGGGAAAATGGTTGAGCGCGCTCTGTACCGGGACCGGCGCCATGCCCCCCAGGCCACACAGGGAAGTGTTGATCATGGTGTCGCAGAGATCTTCCAGCAGGGCGATGTTGGCCCCCCGGCTCTCACCCCTGCGAATGCGGTCGATGACTTCCACCCCCCGGGTGGAACCGATGCGACAGGGGGTGCACTTGCCACAGGACTCCTGGGCACAAAACGCCATGGCAAAGCGGGCCTGCAGGGCCATATCGACAGTGTCGTCAAAAACCACAATGCCGCCGTGGCCAAGCATGGCGCCAGCGGCGGCAAAGCTCTCATAATCCAGGGGCAGGTCCAGCTGTGCCGCCGGCAGATAGGCCCCCAGGGGGCCGCCCACCTGGACCGCCCGCAGGGGTCGGCCGCTGCGGGTGCCGCCACCCAGGTCCTCGATCAGTTCCCGCAGGCTGGCGCCAAAGGGAATTTCCAGCAGACCGCCGCGGCGGATATTGCCCGCCAGCTGAAATGCCATGGTGCCCCGTGAGCGGTCCACGCCGTGGCCGGCATAGGCATCCCCGCCAGCCGCCAGAATAGCGGGGACACTGGCCAGGGTTATGACGTTGTTGACCACGGTGGGGCGCCCGAACAGACCCGCCACCGCCGGCAGTGGGGGGCGGGGCCGAACGGTGCCCCGCTTGCCCTCCAGGCTTTCCAGCAGGGATGTTTCCTCACCGCAGATATAAGCCCCAGCCCCCAGCCTGAGGTCAATGTCGAAGGCCTTGCCCGACCCCAGGATGTCGCCGCCGAGGATCCCCGCGCCGCGGGCCGCGGCAATGGCGCCAGCCAGGATGCGGTGAGCGTTGGGATATTCCTCCCGCAGGTAGATGAATCCCTGCTCGGCGCCCACCGCCAGTCCGGCGATGGCCATGCCCTCGATAAGGGTGAAGGGATCCCCCTCCATCAGCATACGGTCGGCAAAGGTGCCGGAGTCCCCCTCATCGGCGTTGCACACAATGTATTTTCTGTCCGCCGGGGCGTCCAACACCGTCTGCCACTTGATGCCGGCGGGAAAGGCCGCCCCACCCCGGCCCCGCAGGCCGGAAGCCTTTAGCTGGTCGACAATGGCCTGGGGCGCCAGCACCAAAGCGCGGCGCAGGCCGACGAGGCCGCCGTGTTGCTCGTAGTCGCCAAGGGACAGGGGCTCAATCACCCCCACCCGGCGGAAAGTGATACGCTGCTGGCGCGCCAGCCAGGGCAACGCTTCCGTCGGCCCCAGGGCCAGGGGGTGACCGCTGTCCGCGGAGCCCAGCCCCGAAGCCAGCAGGCCATCGACATCGCCAACCGTTACCGGCCCGTAGGCAAGGCGTCCCCCGGGGGTGTCGACTTCAACCAGGGGTTCCAGCCACACCATACCCCGGGAGCCGGTGCGGGCGATCTCCACCGTCAGCTGGCGATCGCCACACCGGGCCAGCAGCGCCGCCGCCACCTCATCCGCCCCCAGGGCCAGGGCCGAGGTGTCTTGGGAAATATATAGCTTCAGTGTCACCTGGAGTCTCCAGCCAAACTGTCAATCAGGGCGGCGGCCCGTTGGGCATCCACCCGGCCGTGGACTTTCCCGTCGATCCTCAGGCTGGGTCCACAGGCGCAATTGCCCAGGCAATACACCGGCTCCAGGGTCAAATTGCCTGTTTCTGTCGTCTGGTGATAGTCGAGGCCGGTGAGCTGCTTGACCTGAGCTTCCAGTTCCCGGCCACCGACCGCCTGGCAGGCCTCGGCGCGGCACACCTGAAGGATGTGTCGGCCCACGGGGGCAGTGCGGAAAAAGGGATAAAAACTGATCACCCCCTGCACCTCCGCAGGCGACAGGTTCAGGGCGTCGGCGATCAGTGGAATGGCCGCCGCGGGCAGCTGGCCGAAGTGATTCTGCAGGGCGTGGAGCACCGGCAGCAGCGGCCCTTCCAGGGTCACCAGGGGATCGATGATAGTGCGGGCCACTGCCGCATTCCAGGGGGATGGTACTGTCATGCTCGGCTCCCGTTCTGTCATCTCAATATATCCCGCCGCCACTATTCCTTGTCATCGAGCATCTCCTTGAGCTGGGCGAAGGGGTTGTGGGTCGCCGGTGCCCGAGCTCTGGCGGTGGTGGGGCCGTAGAGAATATGGTCGTGGAACTTGCTGTGTTCCTGGTCGTGACAGTACAGACACAACAGCTCCCAGTTGCTGCCGTCGGCGGGGTTGTTGTCGTGGTTGTGGTCCTTGTGATGGACAGTCAGCTCCCGCAGGTTGGCATGGGTGAACTCCCGGGTACAGCGCCCGCACACCCAGGGGTAGAGTTTTAGGGCCCGATCGCGATAGCCCTTCTCCTTGCGCAGATACGCCGGATTGACGTCTGGTCTGGGGTCACTCATGGTCTGTTTGTCCTCTGGAGTTTGGTGGTTGATACTTGGCTATTGGCAGTGCCTAGGGCCAGTGGCTTGACGACTCACACCAAGCCCTTTAACAGCACCCCGACCCCGTAGGCCAGCACCGCGGCGATACCGCCAATGGCCAGGGTTTCCAGGCTGGCCTTGAGCCACGACTGGTCGATAAACCGCGCTTTCATTGCCCCCACCACCAGAAAGGCGGCACCGGTGAGCAAACTGCTCCACAGAAACGGCGCGGCCACCGCATCCGCCACCAGCCAGTTGGCGAGATAGGGCAACAGGGGAATCAACCCAACGATGCAAAAGGCGACGAAGGTGGCGACACCGCCCTTGGTGGCGTTGTGATCCTGAAGCGCCATGCCGTGCTCTTCCTGAATCATGATATCCACCCACTGCTTGCGGTCGGCGGTGATCACCGCCACCACCTCTTCCAGCAACTGGCCCTCGAAACCCTTGCGGGCGTAGATCTGACGAACCTCCTCCCGCTCCCCCTGTGGGTACTGCTGGATCTCGTCCAGCTCCCGCTGTCGCGCCTTGTGCCGGTACTGGTTTTCGGCCCTGGTGCCGAGGTAGTTGCTGACTGCCATGCTGAAGCCGTCGGCCAGCAGGTTGGCAAGGCCGAGGATGATAATGATTCCCGAGGGCAGCCCCGCCCCCGCCACCCCGGCAACCACGGCAAAGGTGGTGACGGCGCCGTCGATGGCGCCGTAGATAAAATCCTTGAGGTAGATGGACTCCGGTCCACTGTCGAGGCGATCGGCGATCTGGCCCGGGGTGTGGGTTGCCTTGTATACTTCCCGGCCGTGTTTTTCAGTGACATTGTTCATTTACCAGAGTCCAGAACGCCCTTTTCGACCATAATAGCCCACCATAGGGAGAAACTTGCCACTAAATGCTGCACCTCGTGCTCTACCAGCCGGAGATACCGCCCAATACGGGCAATATCATCCGCCTCTGTGCCAATACCGGATTTTTCCTCCACCTGATCCGCCCCCTGGGGTTTGCCATGGATGACAAGCGCCTGCGCCGCGCGGGGCTGGATTACCGGGAGTGGCAGGCGGTGACCATTCATCCCTGCTGGCAGGACTTTGTCCATCAGGTGCAACCGCCGCGGGTATACGGCCTTAGCACCAAGGGGTCGCGATGCTATAGCGCTGTTTCCTATCAGGCGGGTGACGCCCTGGTGTTCGGGCCGGAAACCCGGGGCCTGCCGGAGGACTTTCGCACCGCCCTGGGAGACCAAGGGGTGATCCGGATTCCCATGCAGCCGGACAGCCGGAGCATGAACCTGGCCAATGCGGCGGCGGTGATTGTCTACGAAGCCTGGCGGCAACTCGGTTTTCAAGGAGGCCGCTGATGACGGAAAAAATCGGCCTTTTTTATGGCTCCTCCACCTGTTACACGGAAATTGCCGCGGAGAAAATCCGCGACCAATTGGGGGCCCAACGGGTGGATTTGTGTGACATCGCCGAAACCGGCGTTGCCCCCATGGCGAATTACCGGTTGCTGATTCTGGGTATTCCCACCTGGGACTACGGCGAACTCCAGGAGGACTGGGAGCTGGCCTGGGACACCATCGACACCATCGACTTCCACGGCAAAACCGTGGCCCTGTACGGCCTCGGGGATCAGGTCGGCTACCCGGAGTGGTTCCAGGATGCCCTGGGGTACCTGTGGGCCAAGGTGGTCAACCTGGGGGCTGCCACCGTGGGTCAGTGGCCAGTGGCCGGCTACAGCTTCACCGAGTCCAGGGCACTCACCGCCGACGGCCGGCACTTCGTCGGTCTGGCCCTCGACGACGAAACCGCGTTCGAACTGTCCGACCAACGCATCGACCTCTGGTGTCAGCAGATTGCCCGGGAATTTGGCCTCCACCATGACTGAGGGCAACCCGCGCACGGATCTGGAAATGGCGGATATACGCTGGTCCGAGGGCCGGCCCGTGTCCAATCGCTTTGACGATATCTACTACTCCAGTGACGATGGCCTGAGGGAATCCCACCACGTCTTTGTGGCGGGCAATCACTTGGAGGAGCGCTGGCACCAACTCACCCCGGGCCAGGTGTTCCGCATCGTCGAAACCGGTTTTGGCAGCGGCCTCAACTTTCTCTGCGCCGCCAGCTTGTGGCTGGCAGTGGCCCCCCCGGGCGCCCGCCTGGAATTTGTTTCCCTGGAAAAATACCCCTTGTCCGCCCAGACCATGGCACGGGCTCTGGACCACTGGCCGGAACTGGGGACTATCGCCGCCGAGCTGCTGAGTCAGTATCCACCGCTGGTGGCCGGGGTGCACAGGCTGTGGCTGTACACCGACCGAATATGCCTGACCCTGGTTTTTGACGATGCCGCGCGCGGCCTCTCGGAGCTGCTGGCGTCGGACCACCCGGCCTATCGCCAGCTGGGCAACCCGGTTGCCGACGCCTGGTTTCTCGACGGCTTTGCCCCGGCGAAAAACCCCGAGCTGTGGTCCCCCGAGCTGTTCCGGCTGATGGCCTGCTTCAGTGGGCCACAAACCACCCTGGCGACATTTACGGTGGCCCGGGTGGTTCGCGAGGGCCTGATCGAGGCAGGATTCAGCCTGCACAAAAAACCGGGCTTTGGCCGCAAGCGGGATATGCTGGCTGGCCGGTTTGACGGCGGTTCGCCGCCGCTTCCCCCCCAGGATTATGTGAGCCCGCCGGTACTGCGCAACGGCACCTCGGCCCCCAGCTGGCAGCTGAGACTCAATCCGGATTGCAACAGCGGAACTGTCGTCATCATCGGCGCCGGTATCGCCGGATGCGCCACCGCCGCCGCCCTCAGGCGCCGGGGGCGGCGGGCTATCCTGGTGGACCGCCACGGCCTGGTGGGCCAGGAGGCCTCCGGCAATCCCCAGGGTATCCTCTACCCCAGGCTGTCCAGCGAAGATTCGCCCCTGGCCCTGTTTGCCCGCCACGCCCTGTGCCACGCCCTCAACCTCTATCCCTCCTACTGGGCCTCCGGGGGCGACGGCCAGCAGTGCGGTGTCCTGGCAGTGCCGGAAGCTCCCGGTGATGGGGAAAAATTCGCCCGCCTCGGGGAGCGCTTCCGGGATGCCGACAATCTGGTGCAGGCGGTCACCGGCGCCACCATCAGGGCCTTGGCCGGGGTGGAGCTGGCGGCGGAATCCGGGCTGTTCTTCCCGCGCCTGGGCTGGGTCAGCCCCCCCGCCGTGTGCCGCTGGCTGGTGGCGGACACCCCCCTGCTGGCCGCGGAGATCGCGGCGCTCCACCGGGAGGGCGACCAGTGGCTGCTGATTGACGGCAACGGCCAGCTGGTGATCCGCGCCCCCACAGTGGTTATCGCCGCCAGCCATGGCGCGGCAAATTTTCCCCAGACTAACACCCTGCCCCTGCGGCAGATCCGCGGCCAGATCACCGCGGTTCCCGCCACCAGCGCCTCCGCCGCCCTGCGCACGGTGATTTGCGGCGCCGGCTACCTGGCCCCCAGCTGCGGCGGGCTCCATACCCTGGGGGCCAGCTACGGGGTGGACGACAGCGACACCGGGCTGCGGGAGGCGGATCACCTGAGCAATCTCGCCACCCTGGGGGCGACGGACGCCAGCCTCCCGGAGCTGGTGGCCAGCGCCGGCCTCAAGCCGGGGGCATTGGCGGGTCGCGCGGCAGTGCGCTGCACCACCCCGGACTACCTGCCCCTGGTGGGCCCGGTGGCGGACCAGGAGGCAATGGCGGCGCGCTTTGCCGACCTGACCCGCAATGCCCGGGCGGATATCCCCCTGGCGGGCAGCTATGTGCCCGGGATGTGGCTCAACTGTGGCCTGGGCTCCCGGGGGCTGACCTATGGACCCATGGCGGCGGAGCTCCTCGCCAGCCAGCTATGTGGAGACTTCCCCCCCCTGCCCCGCCCGCTGGTGCTGGCTTTGCACCCGGCCCGGTATATCATTCGCAGACTGAAGCGCAATCAACCTGGATAACTTGGGGAATGTCCATCCCGTGAAACGCCTTATCGTCTGTAGTGACGGCCTGTGGAGCGCGCCCGCCACCGCGGGCGACAGCAATATCGCCCTGCTTGCCGCGGCAGTAGCGCCGGTGGCGCGGGATGGTGCTGGCCAGGTGGTGATTACCGACCCCTATCAGGGGTTGCCTGTCGCGGCAGACCACCTGGATTCCCGCTGGCTCGAGTTCAGTGTTTGCAGCCTCTATCGCGGCCTCGCCCTCAATTACAGCCCCGGGGACCAACTGTGGCTGTTTGGCTTTAGCCGGGGCAGCTACGTGGTGCGCAGCTGTATCGGCATGCTGCGCAATGTGGGGCTGTTGAAAAAGGCCCACCTGGACCGGGTCGCCGACGCCTGGCGCATCTACCGCACCCGCTGGGGCGCCGATGCCCGCAACGGGGTGTCCTTCCGCACCGCCTTCAGCCACCGGGTCGGCGTCAAGTTCCTGGGGGTCTGGGATACCCTGGGCCCGGCGGGAATACCCCTGGCCAGCGACACGGAGCGCAGCGACCTGCCGGGATTCCACGACACCCAGCTCAGCTCCCTGGTGGAAAACGCCTGCCACGCCCTGGCCATCGACGAGCGCCAGCGGGGCCATGCCGCCTGCCTGTGGCGCACCCCCGCGGACCGAACCCGCACCGAGCAGTGCTGGTTTGCCGGCAATCACCGGGACATCGGCGGCATTCAGGGCGACCGCGGGCTGGCCAATATCAGCCTGCGCTGGATGCTGGCCAGGGCCGCAGCCCTGGGCCTGGAGCTGGACCACGACTTTCTCGCCGCCGCCATGGCGCAACTCGGCGGCGCCAGCGGCGACGACTACCGCAACGCCAAGGTGGGCCGGGCGGGCACCAGGCTGCGGCCGGTGGGTTTGACCAACAGCGATGAAACCCTGCACTCCTCCGCGGAACAGCGCTACTTGCGCAATAGCCGCTATCGCCCGGTGAACCTCAAGGCCTATATGGACAGGGACGAACAGATCCAATTGCCCTGGTGATGATCGCCAGGTGGCCACCCCAGCCGCCACGGATCTTTGTGTTGCCACCGCTTCGGCCCGGTTTGTGATCAACCCTGCGCCACTTCTGGATTCAGACCCGATTCAGAGCCCGAGTTTTGACCGGCCACCAGGCACAAAAAAAGCCGACAGTGTCGGCTTTTTTTGTGCCTGCGCTGGTCAGCTCATGGACTGCTGGAAATTCTGGATTCCCAGGCGCTCCACCAAGCCGAGCTGGGTTTCGAGCCAGTCGACATGTTCTTCTTCGCTCTCCAGAATGGCGGCAAAGAGATCGCGACTCACGTAGTCGGAAATGCTTTCACAGTGGGCGATGGCCTCCCGCAACTGGGACATGGCCTGTATTTCCAGCTTGAGGTCGCACTCGAGGATTTCCACCACATCCTCGCCGATAAACAGTTTGCCCAGGTCCTGGAGGTTGGGCAGCCCCTCGAGAAACAGGATCCGCTCGATCAACTTGTCGGCGTGTTTCATCTCGTCGATGGACTCTTCGTACTCCTTGGCAGCCATTTTGTGGAGACCCCAGTCCTTGCACATTCTCGAGTGGAGAAAGTACTGGTTGATGGCGGTGAGCTCATTTCTGAGGGCCTGGTTGAGATATTCGATTACCTGCTTGTCGCCTTGCACGGAAAACTCCCTAAACAATACTGAGTGGATTTATTGGGATTGTAGTCAAGCTTGTGTGGGGTTTACACCTCTATTTGCCCTTTCCGACAAAATAGCGCCTGAACGCGGTTGACAATGATTCTCATTTGCACCAAACTCCAAACTGTATCGCGGACTCCAGTGCCAGGGACAATCCAGCACCCTTCGTCGCCCCTGGCGGGCCCGCCCTTTTGGGAGTACCAGTATGTACGTATGTCTGTGCAAAGGTGTTACTGAAAACAGGATCCGTCGGGAAGTCCTCGCTGGGGCCACCACCTATGAGGAGATTCAACTCCGTCTCGAGGTGGGGCTGTGTTGCGGACAGTGCCGGGAGAGCGCCCAGGAGGTCATCCAGGACACCCTGAGTGGCCACCACCAGAGCAATGTGATCAATATGTGGCAACCCAGCCACCCCGCCCGGGACCAATCCCATCTCAACAAGGCCTACGGCTGACGCCACCCCGGCCAGGGAGGCCGCGGGACGCCCTCAGCGCTGCGCGCCTCTGCTGGCGACCCCCTCCACCAGCTCGGTTACCAGCCCCGGACCCCGGTAGATAAACCCTGTGTAGACCTGTACCAGGGTCGCCCCCGCCGCCAGTTTGTCCAGGGCCGCGGCAGCGGAATCGATACCGCCGACACCGATAATGGGGAGACGACCCTCCACCACATCCGCCAGCACTTCGATGACCCGGGTGGACCTGTGTCGCAACGGGGCGCCACTCAAGCCACCCAGCTCCGCCGCCCGGGCAAGGTGCTCCACCCCCTCGCGGCCCACTGTGGTGTTGGTGGCGATAATGCCGTCCACCCCCGCCGCCATCAGGCAGCGGGCAGTGTCCCGAATCTCCTCGTCGCTCATGTCCGGAGCGATCTTCACCGCCAGGGGCACCTGGCGCCCACTGACATCCGCCAACTGCCGTTGACGCTCCACCAGCGGGCCCAGCAGGGCTGTCAGGCTGTCGCCAAACTGCAGGCTGCGCAGCCCGGGGGTGTTGGGGGAGGAGATGTTGACGGTGATATAGTCGGCCCAGGGGTGGGCGGCCTCCAGCCCCAGCAGGTAGTCGTCCGCGGCCCTGGCCACCGGAGTGTCGGCATTCTTGCCGA
>Ga0079224_100014953_pt1 | contig 10855 bp, 13 predicted proteins | sample Stecom2015_FD_80414 | JGI IMG/M metagenome (GOLD analysis project Ga0079224, IMG submission 80414) | Agricultural soil microbial communities from Utah to study Nitrogen management - Steer compost 2015 | ecosystem: Environmental > Terrestrial > Soil > Agricultural land | place: USA: Utah...
CTGGCAGTGCTTCTGCCACTCCGACCGCGCCTGGGTGATCAGCAGGTCGGCATAGTCAAGCTGTTCCAGCGTGGCAACCGCCGAGTCTTGCTGGCGCTCGTCTTCGTTCAGAGTCACCGGACGGTGGTCGAAGTTCGGAGCCTGACAGCGCGCGCTTTCCGGGCGAGGACGCTCCTGCGCAGCGAGCATATTCGCCCACAGCCAGTTCGTCTCAGCGAGCAATGAGTCGTGATAGCGCGCCAGCCGGTCGGTCAGCGAGAGCGCGTCGTCCTGCGCTGACGAGCGCGGTGCACCATCATCCGCGCCGCAGCCCGCGGCCACCGCCGCCAGCAACATCACGACCGCGATCACCTGCCAGCGCCGCTGTCGAGTTGGTGCGTCAACCTGTGGCATCTGGCCCTCCTCTGTTGCAGACTCCACGCCCAGCTTATCGCTCGCCCCGGGATGGGGAAGGGGCGCGGGGCAGCGTCATCCAACGGCACGCCTTGAAGTGTATACCAGCCTCTACGCGTACGATACTCGCAAACCGGGCCGCCGTCCAGATACTCTGGTCATTCTTCGGTAATTATTCGTCAATGTTGCGTCGTGGGCAACCAGGCGGTGAAGGTCGTGCCCTCGCCGGGTGTGCTGGCGACCGATAGCCTGCCGCCATGCGCCTCGACGATCTCCCGCGCGATCGCCAGCCCCAGCCCGATCCCGCCGCGACCGGGGTCGCGCTGGCGACTCTTGTCCACCTGGTAGAAGCGCTCGAAAACACGCGGCAGGTCGTCCGGAGGGATGCCGGGGCCGCTGTCCTGCACGGCGATCGCCAGCCCTTCGGCGGCAGTCTGCGCCTGAAGCGTAATCGTGCCGCCCGGCGGCGTGTGGTTGAGCGCGTTGTCGACCAAATTGGTGAACACCTGCGCCAGCCGGTCGCCGTCACCGTGCACCGGCGGCAGCGCGTCGGGCAGCTCCAGCCGCAGCGTGACCGTCTGCTCTTGCGCGCGTACTGCCAGCCCCTCGACCACGCGGCGCAGGATCGCGTCGATCTGTACCGGGCGGCGCTCCAGCGCGACGCTCCCCGCTTCGAGCCGCGCCAGATCGAGCAGGCTCTCGACCATGCGATGCAACCGCCCCGTTTCGTCGTGGATGATCTGCGCGGCGCGCTGAGCCGCTTCGGGGTCAGACGCGACGCCATCAGCAATCGCCTGCGAGAAGCCCTGGATGCTCGTCAGCGGCGTGCGCAGATCATGCGAGATGTTCGCCAGAAAATCGCGCTGGGCTTGCTGCGTCGCGGCGACCTGGGCCGCCATATCGTTGAACGAGTTCGCCAGCGCGCGGACCTCGGGCGGGCCGCTGACCGGTGCGCGCTGCGTATAATCGCCGCCCGCGATGCGCCCTGCCGCCCGGCTGATCTGCTGCAAGGGCCCGGCGACGGAGCGCGCGATCAGCGCGGACAGCAGCAGCGCCGCCAGCAACGCCACCGCCGCCGCGCGCACCAGCGGCGTGAAGAAGGTGTTCCCGAACGTTTCAAAGACCTGTTGCAGCGTCGGGCGCGGCACCGGCGCAGCGACCGCCACCGCCGGACCCAAATCACGTCCGCGCAAGATCAGCGTCTGCGAGACAAACAGCCACTCGCTGCCGTTCGGGTCGAGAAAGCGCCCCTGACTGATCACCGACCGAATGCCGCTGGTCGAGGTGAGCAGGATCTCGCGCTCCACAATCCGCGCCTCGCTGTTCGCCGCGTACGCACCGGTGGAATCGTACAGCACGCGATCGTCCGATGACAGGATCATCAACCGCTTGTCAGACAGCACCGCTTCTTCGCTCAGCAGGCTGATGATCTCGGCTTCGCGGCTGCCCTCAGGGGTCAGGATCGAGACCTGGCCGACGCTGCGCACGCCGATATCGAGCAGGGTGGTCGTCAGGTCCTGAACAAGCGCGTCGGTCGGCAGCGGGCGCGAGCGCAAGAAGACGACCAGCACCACACCGACCAGCAGCAGCGTGACCAGCAGAATGGCAACGTACGAGGCGAGTAACCGGCTGCGCAAGCTCATCAATCAGCAATCATCCGTTCGATCAGGCGAGGCGTTGCCTGACTCCAGCTTACGCTCCGACTGTAAACAATTTGTGATCGCGCGGCCAACGACGCGCGGCGCGCTAATCGCCACCTTCCGCCACCAGCTTGTATCCGACGCCCCATACGGTCTCGATCTGCGCAGTTGATCCGGCCAGCTTGTGCCGCAAGTGCGCGACGTGCACGTCCACCGTTCGCGTCTGCCCGTAGAAGTCGAAGCCCCACACCAGGTCGAGCAGCTTCTCGCGGCTGAGCACGATTCCCTCGTTCTCGACCAGCGCCAGCAGCAGGTCGAACTCCTTGGCGCGCAACGACACAGGTCGCCCGTCGACCGTGACCACATGACGCGCCGGGTCGATCATCAGATTGCCGACATGCAGCGGCGAGCCGTCCCCCGCGTGGCGCGCGCCTGCCCGCCGCAAAATCGCCTTGACGCGCGCGACAAGCTCACGCGGGTTGAAAGGCTTGGTCATGTAATCGTCCGCGCCCAGTTCCAGCCCGACGATCTTGTCGATATCCTCGTCGCGCGCGGTCAGCATCAGAATCGGCAGGTCGGACTCCTCGCGGATCCGCTTGCAGACTTCCCAACCGTCCAGCTTCGGCAGCATGAGATCCAGCACCAGCAGAGCAGGCGGTTGGACGCGCACGCGTTCGAGCGCCGCGAGGCCATCCCCGGCGCTGTCCACACGAAACCCTTCCTGCTGCAAGTAAAGCTGCGCCAACTCGATAATGTGCGGCTCATCGTCTACCAGCAGGATCAACTCGTGCATGGTGCGCTCCCTCAGCGATCAGCAATTAGCGGTTAGCAAGAACCATGGCAGACATCTTGAGCGCCGCCGTACGGCTTGAGCAAGCGCAACAGCAATAGCTGACAAGTCGTTTTTGGCTAACTGCTAACGGCTAACCGCTAACTGCTTACACCTCGACCATCATTGTGTCGTACGCAAAGCGAATCGCGTGCCCGTCCGCTTGCAGCTTGCTTTCCAGGCGCAGCAGATCGTCATAGCTGAGGCCGTCCGGCTCCTCGATGTGCGTCAAAATCGTCTGGCGCGGCTGCATATGGCGGACCATCTCCAACGTCTGCGCGAACGTCGCTTCGCTGCGCAGCAGGGGATGATCTTCCGGAATGACCTGCGCGCCAGTGAGGGGGTTCACCTCGGTCACGCCCATCGGGATCACGGCCAGATCGACGCCGCGCACGAACTCCGGCGGCGTCCAGCCAAAAAGCTCGTCCGGCGCGATCAGCACGCGGCGCGCGCCATCTTCCAGCAGGAACGCGTAGACATAATCCACCGCCACGCGGAAGGGAGTGATCTGCACGCCATTGAGCGTGAACGCCTCGCCGTCTCGCAGTTCGATCACCCGTATGACGCCGAACTGTTCCAGATAATCGAAATGCTCCCACGAGCCAAGCCGGGTGCGAAAATCGTCTGCGACCTGTTGCGGCAGATAAATCGGTGTGACGGCGTGCTGCGCGGGCCAGTGGAACCAGTCCGCGTTCATCGCCTCCCAGACGCGCCGCCCCATGACGTGATCAGGATGCCAGTGGGAATAGATCGCCGCGTCGATCTGCGTCACGCGCGAGCGATTGAGTTGCTCTTTGATCTCTTCCGGCGTGTCGATCAGGATGTTCGGCCCGTGTACAAAAACGCTCGGCCCCGTCCGGCTGTACGGGACACCCTTCGCCCGCGCCTCGACACACACCGGGCATGAACAGCCCGGGCGCGGCGTGGTCACCGCGCCGCCTGAGCCTAGAAACTCTACTTGCATGGCTTCCCTCGATCCCGGTGCCCGGCTCGCGCTAATCCGGCATTACCGCGACCGCTTCAATCTCAACGCGCCCGCCTAGCGGCAGCGCCTTCACCGCGAACGCTGCGCGCGCTGGCGGATCATCTGCGAAGAAGGTCGCGTAGACGGTGTTCATCTCGCTGAAGGTCGCCATATCCGTCAGGAAGACGGTCGTCTTGACGACGTGCGCCAGATCCGTCCCTGCGGCTTCCAGAATCGCCTGCAAGTTCTTAAGAACCTGCGCGGTCTGCTCAGCGACGGTCTCCCCGGCGAACTCCTTCGTATTCGGAACCAGCCCAAGCTGCCCGGAGACATAGACCACGCCGCCCGCCTTGATCGCCTGCGAATACGGTCCGACCGCGCCGGGCGCGTCCGAGGTGGCAATCACTTCACGCTTCATCACGTTCACTCCTTTGGGTGGATCGGGAACTCAACCGGCGGTAGGGCATATCTCGCGCGCCGCACCGGTGTGATTCGGATTGTACTTAAACGAGGCAGGGTTGGCGAAGCGGCGCGGATCGCCCTGCTAGCGCAGCACGGGCCAGCGTTCAGGCTGCGACAGGTCTTCCCACAAGCGCTGCGTCCCGATCATGCCCGGCGGCACGCCCTGCGCGATCAGCTCGTCTGGCGTCAGGTACACCACCTCGGTGATCTCGTCCAGGTCGGCGCGCAGTTCTCCGCCGACCGCGCGGCATTCCAGCGCGACACCGACGCCGTGCACCACGTCTCCGTTCGTGTAGGTGAAGCACATGTCCTCGCTGTAGACGCCGATCACGCGCTCCGGCTGCACGTCGAGGCCGGTCTCCTCGCGCACCTCGCGGATCGTCGCGGCGGTGGTCGTCTCGCCGAGATCGCAGAAACCGCCCGGCACGTCGAACAGGTCGTCGTCGCGGCGCTTCGCGGCCAGCACGCGCCCCGCGCCATCCCGCACAACCGCCATAATCCCCGGCAGGATGATCGGCGCGTGCCCGACGTGCGCGCGTAAGATGGGGTAATACTCTGCGAGCGGCGGGCGCGTGTAGGCGGGTTCGAGCATCGCATCTCGCGGCGAAGTTTGCGCAGCGCGGACCATCGCCTGATACGCCGGGGGGAACTGCGGCAGCGCCTCGTCCACCGGCATCCAGCAGACCTGCAACGTCTCGCCACCGTCTGCGCGCAGCGCCCCACCGACCGGCCTCGCCACCACGCACACCGTCCACTGCTGGACGCGGTCACCGTTGGGGTAGAGCAGGTTGTAATCCGGATGGCTGAATACGCCGACCAACCGCTCAATCTCGACATCCAGGCCGGTTTCCTCGCGCGCCTCGCGGCGGGCGCAGTCTGCGATGCCCTCGCCCGGTTCGAGCGCGCCGCCCGGCACGCCGAGCCAGTCGAAATCATAGCGCCGCTGGACGAGAATGCGCCCCGCTTCGTCGAACACCAGCGCGGTCGCGTAAACGAGGTAGATCAGTTGTGGCCCCACCAGCGCGCGCAGCCAGCGCACGTAGCCATCTGCCCGGCTGACAAACGATTCACTCATAACGCTCCAATCCCCTTTCTGTACGCCTGCGCCAACGCGGATTGTACCGGCTGCAAGGGAGACTGTCATGCGGGGAATGTGCTATAACACGTGTAGGCAAACGAGCGGCCTCTGTCCGCAAACAAGGAGGGAAGGGTTATGAACCAGGCAAGCCTTGTTGGGCGCTTGATCGCACTGATCATTGACTGGATCGTCCTGTTTGTAATCGGCGGTCTGGCAAGCGCGCTCTTTGGCGACGAGATTCTAGGGATCGGCGTCGGATTCATCGTCGGCATACTCTACAACAGCTATTTCTGGACGCAGAACAACGGGCAAACGCCCGGCAAGAGCCTGATGGGAGTCCGCGTGGTGAAGACCAACGGTCAGGGTCTGAGTTGGCTGGATGCGATCGTGCGCTACGTGGGTTACTACATCAACACGGCACTGCTGCTCATCGGTTGGATTTGGGCGATCTTCGACGGCAAGAACCAGGGCTTCCACGACAAGCTGGCGGGCACCGTCGTCGTCAACGCCTGAGCGAGCGCTCGCGCGATCGAGCCTTGACAGGCCCCCGGTGGACTGCTAGAATCCCGACTGTCCGTGACGGGCCTGTAGCTCAGCTGGGAGAGCGCTACAATCGCACTGTAGAGGTCATGGGTTCGAGTCCCTTCAGGTCCACACGCAAAGCCCGCCGCCCGGCGGGTTTTTGATTCCCGGCGCGGCCGTTTACGGTCCCGCAAGATACAGGACATGGCGGGCGCTGGTGATTAGCAGCAGAACGAACAGCCCGATCAGCGCGAACGAACGGATCCGGGGACGCAGGCGCAGCATCACTCGATCGGCAAACACAATCGCCAGCGGAAACAGCGCCAGCGCATAGCGGGCGATGCTCTGCGACGACGTGATTTCGTCGGAGTCCTTGACCCAGTTCACTTTGGTGAAGAACAACAGGAGATAGCCCCACACGTAGAGGATCATTGGCAGACGCCGGTGGCGCCGATCGCGGAGCATTAGCGCGGCCAGTCCAAAGCACAAGGGGATCGCCTGAAAATCGGCTTCGGTCAGCAGCAGCCGAGGGTGTTCGATCAGGTGCCGCAGCGTCCAATAGAGTCCCGAAATCGGGTCGGTGAAGAAGACGAACGACTCTGTTCGGTAAACCTCGTTGAGAGGCGGCAAACCTAATACGTGGCGATACGCGAGAAAAAAGAAATATCCGAGCGGAATCGCCAGCAAAGGCCAGCCCGCCGCTGCCGTCCGCCACACGTTCGCGGCGAGCGTTTCCCTGCGCTGCCACTCGCGCTGAAGGAAGATGACGGCGCCGATCCCGGCAAGCGCAGCGCCTTGCGGTCGTGCCAAGGTCGCCAGGACGCCACCTAGCGCCGCCCATCCCCAACGAGAACGATAAGCTGAATAGAAGAACAACAACACACACGCTAGATACAGCGACTCCGACATCGGCGCGGCGAAGAAATAGGAAATCGGAATCAGCGCCGTCACGGTGACCGTCATCCGCGCCAGCTTCGGCTCGCCGTATTGGTTCTCGACAAACCGGTAGAGCAGTGTGAGCGCGGCGGCGAAAGCCAGCGTCTGGACCAGCGCCGCCGCGACGTCAACGGGGCCGGGCAGAAGTCGGTCAACGGCGTGAAAGCTGAACGGCGTCAGGATACCAAATACGGTCGGACCCGGATTCTCAGAGGAGTATCCAGAGGTGGCTAAGGTGAGATAATGATTAGCATCCCACCGGCGCCACACGCCGAGCGTGTTTGCCAGCAGCGCTGTCTCCAACGCGGGCAGGTTTCCGTCAGCGCGATTGATGTCAGGCGGGAAGGGGACATATGGTTGGACGGTCAGCCACACGACCGTCGCCCAGGTCATCAAGACGGCGCGGTGAACAAGCGCGGCGGTCAGCCCCAAGCGAAGAGCGGCCTGCCAGCGTCTCCACCTAACGTCTGCCCACGACAACCGCCCGGCTCCTTGAGTGCGTGCTCCTTCTTGAACAGACGACATAGTTCAGCTTGAATTGACACTGGTTCAGCAACCTTCGCAGCCTTCAGTCTATCAGCATTGAGCAAATCTGAGAATGCAGGTGCCACCCGGCGGGTTTTTGATTCCCGGCGCGGCTTGCGTAGACTCTGACGCGAGAGAGCAAAGGAGCGCCATATGGACGCACACATCCTCACACAACACCGGCTCCACAATCAGCACATCACACATCAAACGCTTGCCACACCCGTTGACGTCGTCCGCTGGCTCGGCGCGATCCAGGGGCAGGATTATCCCGGCGCAAAGTGGGCGATCGGGCTGCGCCTGCCCAGCAATACGGACGCCGACATCGAGCAGGCGATCGCCGGGCACGCCATCGTGCGGACGTGGCTGCTGCGCGGGACGCTGCACCTCTCCGCCGCCGAGGACCTCTGCTGGATGCTGGCGCTCGTCGCACCGCGTCTCATTAACGGGAACGCCCACCGCTATGCGCAGCTTGCGCTGGACGAGTTCACACTAACACGCAGCAATGATATCCTCGCGGGGGCGCTGCAAGGCGGCGTGGAGCTTGACCGCCGGGCGCTGCTGGCGCTGCTTGAGGAACACGGAATCTCGACCGAGGGACAGCGCGGCGTATATCTATTGCAGCGCGCCTCGCTTGACGGGCTGATCGCGCAGGGCGTCCAGCGCGGCCAATACGGGACATTCTTCGCGCTCGATACGCTGCCGCCAGGGCGCGCGCTGGCACGCGAGGAAGCGCTGGCTGAGTTGGCGCGTCGCTACTTCACCACTCGCGGTCCGGCCACGTTGCAGGATTTCGTGTGGTGGTCGAGCCTGACGACACCGGATGCGCGCGCGGCGATCGCGAGCATTCAGGGCGAGATCGTCGAGGAGACGGTCGACGGACAGCGTTATTGGCGGCCAGAGGTCTCTCCCATAGAAAGTAAAGAGGTTGCGGCGCTGCTACCAGGTTTTGACGAGTACCTGCTGGCCTACCGGGATCGCCGCGCGGCGCTCGCTCCCGAACACGAGCCGCACATCAAGCGCGGCGGGATGTTCGCGCCAACCATCATGGTCGGCGGGCGCATCGCCGGAACATGGCAGCGCAAGATCAAAAAGCGTGCGGTCGCGATCACGCTCAACTCATTTGCTCCCTTAAGCGATCGCGCGCGAGCGGCAGTGACCAGCGCTGCGCAGCAATACGGCGAGTACGTCGGGCTGCCGGTCGAGGTACACTAGAGCGTGGTTTTCAACTTTTGTACACAGAGGACAGGTCAGTTATGCGAGCGGTGCTGCAACGCGTCGAGCGCGGCGCGGTGCGCGTCGACGGGGAGATCGTCGGCGCGATCGACGAGGGTTTCGTAATTTTGGTAGGCGTGGGGCACGGCGACGGCGAGGCCGAGGCGCAGTGGCTGGCGCGCAAGATCGCCGGGCTGCGCGTGTTCGAGGACGACGATGGCAAGTTCAACCGCTCGCTGTTGGATGTGGGTGGGGGCTGCCTGGTGATCTCACAGTTCACGCTGTTTGCAGACGCGCGCAAGGGCCGCCGCCCGAGCTTCACGCACGCCGCGCCGCCCGAGATCGCAGAGCCGCTTATTGAGCGCTTCGCGGCGATGTTGCGCACAGCAGGCGTGGCACGCATCGAGACGGGTGTCTTCGGCGCGCGCATGGCGGTGGAGATTCACAACAATGGGCCGGTGACGATCTGGCTCGATACCGACGAGTTGATGCGCGGCTAGAGTCGCTGCGCTTCAGCGTGCCGTGGATGAAACGCCACCAGCGGTAGCGACTCGGACACGATCTGCTCAAGCTCTTCGCGTGACGCGCCTGCGAGGTTCACGCCAATCACCCGGCTGAGTTCACGCGCCGCGCGGGGATAACGCTCGCGGTACTGCGCCAATGCCTGCGCCGCCACATCCGGCGGAAGCGTCTCCGCGCGGACCGCGAGCGTGCGCCGTCCCACCCGGATCGTCACGTCAGGATTGGCCAGCACATTCCGGTACCAGTCCGCCTTTGTTCCCCAACCGGACGCGACGGCATAGACATCGCGTGCCTTGTCATGGTCTACCACTTCGACGACCGTCCGGCGGGGCAACCCGGACTTCCGACCGATGTGATGCAGGAGCAAGAAGCGACTGCCGAGCAGCCAGCCCAATCGAAGCCGATACAGCAAAATCGGCATGCGCAGCAACCAGCGTAGCAATCCTTTTGGCTGGCGCGCCACCATTGGTGAGCCCATTACACGACGCTCGCTTACACTCTCGGATCGGATCGCTGCCCGCGTGGTGCCTGCTCGCGCGCCAGCAGCAGCGCTTCGAGATCGTAGATCTCCTCGTCGTCCAGCGATTCGAGGATGTCTTCCGCCCGGCGAGAGCGGCGCCGCTTCGACTTCGCGAGTGACCGCGCCATTGACTCATCGTCGTCGCTGTGCGTACCGGACCAGACTGCCGCTGTGCTGATCGCCGCGGCCAGCGCGATGACGAGGACAATGCCAAACGCCGCAGCTTCTGAGACGTTGGCAATGGCGCCAGTCACCGAGGTCATCAACGCAATGATAATGACTGTGAACATCGTCCAGATTAAGAGTGTCGCGCCCACGCGTACCATCTGCCGCATCCCCCGCCAAAGCTGCTAATATCCGCGAACGATCTCACGCCCCGCCTGGCCGATCAAATGACCCGATGCAATCTGGCTGTAGAACGCCAGGACGAAAATTCCAACACACGTGATCACGGCCAGCGGCGAAATCACGGCCAAAATCAGACCCACCAGAAAATTGTACAGAAACAGCATGACCAGCGTGCCGATGTGCGCGCGCGCCTCGCGAAACAGCGCGCCGAACTGCGTAAATTCTGAGAAGTTGCCGGTTTGAGTATAATTCATCACGCCGATCCAGTACATCGCCGCCGCCGGAATGCTGTAAACAATTGACAGCACCACCGCGCCAACCGACAGGCACGCCAGCGCAAAGTCGCCTGCGCTGGAGCCGTCCGCGATACCGGACAGCAGCGCCATCATGCACCAAAACGGTATCATCGGGATCGCGTACAGCAGCGCAGCGATCCCGGCCATTACACCATCCGAGAAGATCTGCCCGAGATCATCCGAGCCGGGCAGCGGGCGCGCGGACCCGCGAATCACGTTGCGCGCAACAGACACCTGATAGCCCAAGCTGCCAATCCAGCCCACGACCGGGATCAGCGTCACCAGCGAGCCGATCGCGATCTTGACCGGCCAATCTTCATCATCCAACGGAAATTTCAGTGCGCGAACCAGATCCATGCCCCTCGCTCCTCTGCCACAGCCGCCACCACCAGCAGCCGCCCACGCGATACGCGTATTGTGTGTTCAATCGCTATACGCGCAAGCTGGCAGCGGAGTTGCGAGCGCGGCTAGTGATCGTGCGGCGTGGTGAGCGGGGCAGCCGGGGCGGGTGGTCGCTGAAACGCCAGCCGCAGCCACTGCGCGGCCTGCTGATTAACAAAAACCAGCACAAAGATCGCCGTCGCCGTCAGCACAATCGCCGGGCC